>Ga0194133_10003736_pt1 | contig 21276 bp, 7 predicted proteins | sample TA2KigOf40mmetaG_FD_155448 | JGI IMG/M metagenome (GOLD analysis project Ga0194133, IMG submission 155448) | Freshwater microbial communities from Lake Tanganyika, Tanzania - TA2015055 Kigoma Offshore 40m | ecosystem: Environmental > Aquatic > Freshwater > Lake | place: Tanzania: Lake Tanganyika...
CTCGGGATGGATAACCTAACCCTCCACGCCAGGGTAGGCAAACATGCTATTTTATGTAGTGTTAAGCAAACTGGTAGGTAGGTAAATTAGTGAAAGGCAAACAAGAAGGTCAGCAAACTATTCTTGCACCCACAAAAATATCAGTTTTATAGGTATCTTTTGATGGCCTAACATTAATTTTTGATGTAAGAAATGAAAATACTCTTACAAACGTATAGAAGTATAAAATATTTTCTTAAAGCTCTCAAGGGATTATCATATACTATTACACACTTAGTGACAATACAATTGAGACAAAACTTAAATCAGTAGCCATTCAACATGAATTGTGAAAGTCAAAGTTTTATTCCTTTTAGATTGGAGTATGAGTGACCTTTAAAACCACTTTTCTGATTTTATATGAAAACCTTATTTGCTCATCAGGATTTATTAATATTTGGCATTGGTGTTTCTTGATAGACCAATGAGACTGTAAATGGTTTTTTTTATTCCATAAAAGACTGAAATCATTTTTCTGCTTCAAATGACAGACAAAATTTATTTTTATCAGACTTTCAGCTTTTTTTGTATCTGTCTGTGCCATTTTTTTGACGAAATATGAAACTTTGGTGGTTGACAGTTTTTATTGTGAACAAAAACCTTTTCAGATTTTTGCCCAATCATTTGAAATATAGTTTAATCTAGAAAATGTTCCATTGAATTTTTTTTTCTGAAATGGAAGCAAAAAAATTGTGAGCAAGTTAGAAAGTATGAGCCTTACCAATCACTTGAAGTATGTAAGCCTTGCTTTTCTTTGGTTCAGTGTTGATTTGACATTCATAAATTCCTGAGTCTTCAACTAAGGCATTGTCAATAATCAAATTCCAATCCACAGAGTCAGAAGAATTTGGGTGCACAGATTGAACCCTCTGATCGTTGGTGTAGACAATCAAACCCATTGTAAGAATGTGAAGATCCTTCTTGCGAATCCAACTCACCTATTACAAATAAAGCAATTTTCAAAGTATTTTGCATTGGCTAAGCTATTTATTTTAGAGTCTGATCTCAGCTTAAATTGAGAGAATAGCTTTTTTTTCTGTGCGTTCAAAATTGTTGGAAGAAAAATGCAGGTGCCCAAACGTAAGAGATCTTTTTTATGGCAACCCATTATTATCCAACATTTTTCATCCTTTATCCAGTGGAATGTTTTCCATGCTCAGCTTCACCATGTCCACTGATAAACAGAATTTACAGACAGTATTAGCACAAAACCCTTTGAAATGATCGGCTGTCCTAAAAGCCATATTAAGCTAAACCTTGACTTTTATCAAAAAAAATAAGTTGTGGTCTGCAAGTAAAAAAAAAATACAAACACTAAAGGAAGAAAAAAGATTGCTTTCAAAAGTTTTTCTGAGAAACAAATTATTTGACCAAAGTTTCATTATTTGTCATTACAGATTAAAAACATTAATTTTTTTTAGAGTGTACATAGAGTCATGGCCCTGATGGCATAGAGATGGGCCCTGACCCGACCTGAGCATACTTTTGACCCGCAGTAAATAAGAGGCAGACCCGTCTTTGACCCGGGTACTTTTTGACCCGATACAATGAGATCTTTTTTAACCCAAAGGGGCAATTTTCCAAACCCAAACTAAAGGTGGCTGACCCGACCTGACCTGACCCAAGCAACAGAATAATGGCCTGACCCAAGCCAAAAATATTTGACCCAGACCCATCTCAATTGAAGTTATATTGAGATTGACCCTGTGGCTGGAGTCAAACGCGGGTCAGCAAGGTACTGACAGTCTTATGTGATAACCATAGTCTGCTATTGTAACTCCCTGTAACCATTTACAATTGTATGCCATTAGCTAAAAAATGAGAAGCATAGGGCTTAAATTACTTACCATAAACTTTGGCTTTTTTGCTATGACAAAAAATGTGGTTAAAAATTACTTATATGGTGTTTTTTTTGTCAAAAACAATCACTTTAGAATAAAAGCATGTAAAAGGAAATTCCAAAGTCACTAGGGACTTTTGAAAGAAACAATTCTTTTTAGGCTAATTATTTCAGCAAAATGTAAGTTAGCTTTCTTTGATAGTTTATTAGAAAAATGTACAAACAAGTTTTTTTGTAATTTGCTTTGTTACTTCAAATTAAAAAAGAAAACAATAAAAGCTCAAGGTGAATCAGTAAGACCAATCTAAGGCTCTTTGACAGCTTCCAATAATCAATCCAGATCTGGATGTTTTAAATGCCAAGATATGTACAGCCAACTTGTTTTGATTTGAAGCAAATAAATTGATTGAAAGCTTTTATTAGGAACTAATTATTCTAACCTAAAATACAAAAACTGTGTTGACTTTACAATATTGTTAACTATATTCCCACTGATTTCATTCATTCATTGGACAACATGATCTACCATAACTGAACATCCTCATTTCTATATTTCTGCAAGTGAGTGGCAGAGTTTAGTATTTTTGCATAGCATTGGGTCCCAATATGGATGTCTCCCTTTCCGTCACTTTTACGTCTCCTCCCTGAGTTTTGATGGTAGAAAGAAAAAATTGGTGCATCAGATCGAGGAGTTCCTTGCCAAAGATTCTGTGTGTCAGATTTTTTAATTTTTCTCTTGTAGCTGAACTTTTTAACTTTGCGGAAAAAATCAGTGCAGTGGAAAGAGCAATTCCTTGTCAATTTTTTATTTTTACCAGATTTTTGAAATCTTGTTTAGGAGCTGAGATATTTAAGGTCAAAGTTGCGTGCACAATGCTAGTGCGCTCAAATAATACAAGTAAGCTGGTATGCTCGCAATTTTGACTTTCATTTTAAACCTTTAATAGCCCCCACAATTTTAATACTTAGAGGAAGTTTATAAAATAACATTCATAGCTAAAAATCTGGACAAAAATAAATATATAATTATAAACTTTTTTCCAACTTTTAAATTGTGGGAGGTATTAAAGATGTAAGATGAAAGTCAATTTTTTTTGAAATACACAAGCTTAAGCCTGGGCTCCATGAAATCAGATAGGGAATTTGTCTTGCTCTTGGGCTTGGGTTCGGCATTCGGGGTGCTCAAATACTTGCAGCGGCGGAAGTTAGGTATTTTTTCCTGATAAAAAATACCCATCTACTTAATTATTTAAACAATCATGATTAAAAACGAGGCAAATTAAGATAGAAATTAAATTAAAATCAGCTTGTGGCTTGTTCAGATTGCAATATGCCAAAATTCGAGATCTTTTCTTTCCAAATTTTTCTATTTCTTTATTTGTGAAATAAAGTTTTTTATGCCCTCACTTAGTGTGTATACGATGTGAATTGATACATTTTGTAGAAAAATCGTTTATCCCCTATTCAAGGGAGAATTTAGGACCTGCTGTTTGCCCCTTCTCTATCCTCTTTTTGATTGGAGATCTCCCAAGGGGGATTGTATGCTTGCTTTCAGCACTTTCACTGAAATTTTAAAAACCAGTGTTTATCCTACCCCTTTTCTCTCTTTGCCAAACAGCCAAAGGGTGAAGATTATGAATAAATTTTACTCAAGCATGAAATCCAATAAGAGCACTCTAAGAAAATTGAATAAAAAATCTATTGTATATATAAATGTCCAGAAAAGTGATGCCACTGAATTGAAAACTGCAACTACTTTAACAGAAAAATTTACAGCTAGTTTCGATCAGAAGATCTTAAAAGCACTTTAAGTAATGATCATGTCGATTGCCTTAAAGTGCCCCAAACAAAAGCATAAAGAAAAAAATTCTGTTCACTAAACAAAACTATAATAGAAAATAAGGCAAGTTACTTTTTTTAGAGTATTACAATAAATGTTTCAATATATGTCTTATTTTGCAAGTTAGACTATAGGGCCCCTCAAGATTATTTTGCTTAGACAGAGTTAGGTTTTTATCTGAAAAATTGCAAACATCAATATTCCTTTCTTTTTGTTAGAAAGTCCTTCCTCTAACATCATGAAAGACACTTTTATACAAAAAGCAGATTTTGTTATTGCTATGGATTAAATGTTTTTAGAGCTAAAGGAGTTCAAATCCACCACCTTCTGAACTACATCAAGGCCAGACGCTGTAACCTTTCAGTTTGGATCTTCATAAATGTAAAATAGGTTGGCATGGCTGAGAGGTCATATGTATCTGACTGAGAACTAAGTTCTAAGGTTGTCAGTTCAATCCTGGCCCATGCCAGCAACTTTTCAACCCCCGATTACAAAAAATTCAACAAGGCACCCTTGTGGTCAGGGTTATGGTGATCTGCAGGGACCATTGACTTCTACGGAAGAACGCTATTAAAGGTCTTAATCGCACATAAAAATTCAATGAGTCTATACTGCTCAAGACTATTATTATTATTATTATTATCATCGTTCACTTACAAATGATTTGATGTATAGGGGTAGTAATGCTAAGATAAAGAAAGAGGGTTGGTTTGTTTGCGCAAAAAGAGATAGTATAGTTAGGATGACCCAAATTCTTAGGAATGTGAGGTTGAATGCCTGAGTTGTTATAGCAAAGAGGGAAATGCTACGGAACTGCGTAGTTGGGTTATCACTTGAATGAGCTCAACAAAGCAACATTTTTGAAGTTCTGCAAAGGGCCAAACTAAGAGACTGGTTTAGATGCTGTAGCTCACTTCTTTGATGAAAAACAATGCCTTATAACCAAAAATGTGTTCTAAATAGCTCATGTATTGTCAAAAGTGAATTACAATTTTGTATAATGAGTCAAAGTCTCTCCTACCAGTTTAGGTTTATTTTGAAACTTCTTATCTAATACTCTTTTAAATTCTAGTTTTTACCATTGAAAACAATATTTTTAAATTTTGAATAGCTAGAATGATACTTACAGCTCTGTCACCAAGGTTTTGCACTCTACATTCTAACAAGGCAGATTTTCCAGCTGCTACCAGGACCCTCACCCTGGTGTTGTTTATGAAAAGTGGAGGGTCTCTGCGGTCAATTTCATCATAATCTTCAGTAATTGAGTCACTTGTACGACGGATGCAACCTAAAAAGGTATAAAAAGAGGTTAGAAAAAGGAGCTTCTCCTCACATTCATTAATTTAAAGCTTTGATACCCAGATGATATTCAAATTCCAAAAATACTTTTCAGGTGGCAAAAAAAATTAGATAAAAATGCAGACAAAGTTTTCTGTGGCAGCTTGTTGGGCAAAAGTTTTTTCACTCCTTTTCTGTCCAAGAAAACTTAAAAATTATCAAAGTTTGACTGACTTTGAAATCAGTTGGACTTTTTCCAACAACTTAGCTGAAAAAATATATCAACTTAAATTTTTATTTCAACAATAGTATCTCCATATATGCAGTTTTCGAATTCCTTTCTTTCATTGCAATTAAGATATTTTTTGTATTAATTTGTATTTGATTCTCAGGCTTCATCTAACAATTACTGTGCAGTTTTCTATGCATCGAGCATGTGGTTTGCAAAAGCAGATTTAGGACAAGATTTAAATCTCTGCACTTCAGACTGCCAAGGATGGCGTGTAAGGATTGTGGTCTCATTAGATCAAAGGCTGAATTAACTTCAATCTGCAAAAGGGGCAAATCCAGAGGAGAAGGCCAAAATTGCAAACAGCATCAAAAGTTACCAAAATTATGAGAGGTGAACAGCCTAAACTATTGTTCACTCTTTTGCAAAGAACACTTTTTGTTGAACTAAGGAGGTGTTGTTTTGGTAAATTCTTTGATAGATCTAAAATGACCAAATGGCATCAGGCCGTGCAAAACAGACTCGCGTGCATGAAAGAAAACATTAACCCTTCTCTGGATCAGGAATTAAATGACGACGCAATCAGAATTCTGATAACGAAATCATTTTTAACTTTTTGAAAATTTGATCATTTTTAATGACAATGATTGACTTTTCTGTATTATATTTGCCATAACTGATCTGTCAATTTTAAATTGAATTGTTGTAAAGTTTTTCTCAAAGGAGAAAGAATAATCAATTCAAAATCAAAGCTGTCAATCAATACAAAATCAATATAACAATATTTAAAAAACAAATTTTAACCTGTCATTCTAATTATGAGGGGTAATTATAATTTCAACTCTCAACTCTTCTCATCTCAGATTTTGAATTGAATCTTTATCTATAAATGAAACTTCTCGATTATTCATTCAGCCCCATTGCTCCTTATTGGCAACTTCTTTACTTCCAACCTTGCAGGATTTGCAAAGAGAGTGTTTTACATCAATAAACAGTCAAGCAGTCTTATTTGGGAAGAGGTCACAAATGGGTAACCTCATTTGCTCCATTTCTGTTTTCTGAAAAATGTTATCTTTCTCTACTTAGAGCACCCCACAAACTCTTTTTATAAAAACTTCTTTATTTGACAAAAAACCTGATCATTTGAAAAATCACACAATATTTTTTGCTTGAAAGTTGTTTTTTGTACATATAGCATTAGATATTTTCTTTGATTGTATACTTTGACTGAAGATGAAAGGAAATTTGATAAGGATTAAAATATGTAAACTAGTCTAGCAGTAAAGAGCTACAAGTCGAGATAAAAAAGTTGCTAGGTACTTAAATTTTGATAGAAACAAGAAGAAAATAAATATTTAAAAATCTCTAAATTTCTACTTTAAAATATATCTGTTTGTATTACTCACTAAAATGGTCAGCCTACAACAGAAAGTGATAAATATTCATTGGATAATGTCACTGCGTACAGGGCAGAGGAAATTCTGGATCCTCGTACTGTCACGGATCCGGCTGTTCAGAGTATTTGCTATTGGCAAAAGACTAGATTTATTTTATGATTCTGGGTGTCAATTGGCCCTCAAAAATAAACAAAAATTTAAAGGGCCAATTTACTCCATTCTTATCTTTTGCCAATAGTGAATGCTGCATCTGTGCAAGTACGGAGACCCTGAAATTTTTGTTGTGTATGGCACTCTATATTTATTGTCTGAGGCTGAATATTTTTCCAGTTTTGACAATTTTTGTTTTGGGGGTTTAGCAAGAAAAAGCTCTGCACAATAACAAATAATATTAGAACTGAAAATCTGATTCCATTACTCAGGATCTCAGAAACAAATCCAACTTTCCTTTACAACTCCTAATAGCTCTGTTCAAAAAAGTTCAAATTTTGACTGTTTTATACTGAAAAGTGCCAAATAGTACCTGATGTCTTTAGGCTATTTCCAAGAGAAAACAGACAAAATTTGACATTTCTTTTGGTTTGGAAAAAAATCAAGTTTATTTTGATTAGATACTTGCCAACTGGGGCCCGGTGCAGCCAAGGAAAAATTTAATGCATTTTTTGTAAAGCAAAGTTTTTCTCCAGTGATCTATTAAAGGTTTTGGAGCTTGGGGTAACCTGAGGTCAGGGGGTTGGGTTGGCTTTGCCAGACTTGTGTTAAGTACCTTCCGTGAGTTTGAGACTTTGAGTTGAGTGGAGGTCTGTACAAAATTTGGTGGAGATTGGTCTGGCTTTTCACCCGTAAAAGAGGGACATAGGTAGGTACGAACAGTCTGTTTTATACAGATAGGTAGATAGATATACAAACTCTAATATCAATTTTCATTAAAGATTTTTTAAACTGCAGAATAAATTACCTCAAACAGTTCAGTTTTTGAATTAATTCTATTTTGATGTCATACTTTTATGACACACATGGTCTGGAAACCTGCAATAAATCATTTGCCAGCAAAGCAGCATTTATAATGGTAAAATTTAAGAGAGAGTTTGAAAATTTTTACATCCATCTAAAGAATTTTAACCATACCTTTTTGGATATCCCAATAGAATTTAACTGCCATGAAATAGTTTTTTTACATGTTTGCCATAAAGTATTGTTTTTTCTTCATGTTGTTTGAGTAATTATGAAATGCAAATGGTTGTAAAATTTCAATTTTTTTTGCTTTTACAGGAAATTTTTGGCCCCCTTTGTATGATATGTTTGATACAAAGGCTTATGGAATTGCATTCGGCCAAGTTACATTGACTTGTAAAATAAGATTGCAGTTTTTAATTCCCATCTTGGCGACGAAAACTAATCTTGCTTCATTTATTTGTGCAAAAAGAAATCGACCGTAGAGCATTTGGTATTAAGAAATTTCTTAATTTTTCTCTTTAAGCTTTCATATAGAGGCAAAAGTTAAAACAAAAAAAAAGCAAAAATTTTTGGTCGGGGATACTATTTGGGCATTGAATATGCTTTTTAAATCTTCAAACTCATTTCGGTAAAGCTTAACATTTACTTTGCAATGTGTCCATATGGCAGACAAAGGCTTGCTCCTTTACTTAAAAGTACTTTTATTTCTAAACCAAAAATTTTGGGTACGTGAAGATTTTTTTTCTTGATGCTCAGAGGTAGAGATGGGTAGGGATGCAATTTTATTGCGTCAGGCCAGTTCAGGCAATTGTGAGGCTAATCCGGACCGGGCCAGGTCACAGAAAATTTGAGTTAGATTACTCGGGCTGCGTCATTATTAAAGTTAAAATCCAAAAGCAAAACTATCCTATGGGTAAATTGTTGCCCAAAATGCAGGAAAGTCAAGACTCTATGTCAGAAAATATAATTTATTTATTTCAATTTTATGTTTTTTACTAAATTTGGTCAAGACTTGAGATGGACCCTGACCCGACCTGACCCTAGCATACTTTTGACCTACAGAAAATTAGAGGCTGACCCATCTTTGAACCGGGTACTCTTTGACCCAACCAAAAGAGATTTTTTTGACTTGAAGGGGAAAATGGAAAAATTTGACATTTTTATAGGGTAAATTTTCCAAACCCAAACCAAAGATGGCTGACCCGACCCTGTAATAATCTAGTGCAGTATAGACTCAAGCAATGAATTAGTTACTATATAGCCATCTTTATCAGAGTCACAGCAGAAAGCTGATCATTATTACCCTGGCTGAGGATGACTTGCATAATTTTTGCAATTTGGGGTTGAAAAATTGATAGGATGGCTGGGGATTGAATCTACATTCTAAGATCTTAGTTCTCAGTCAGGTGCCTTTGACCTTTCAGCCATAATGGCACCTAAAAATTCAGTGCTCTGTCATCTGCTGCTGCAGGGAGTCAGGGTGGTCAAGTGGTATGAAGCTGGAATTCTATCCCATCAACTTGGGTTCAACTCCCGCCAGGATAAAACCACAAAAAATATCAAAAACCACCTAGTGTGCCTTTAATGACTTTGAGTCGTAAGGTGTACTTAAAAAAATCAAATTCTACTTGCTTTATACCTAACCAACAATAGGTATTTGGGCCGGGTCTTTAGATGTACCGGTCATAAATGGGTCGATGCTTTATTTTATCTTGTTCAAAAATATGGTGAGGTCAGGCTGGGCTAGCCCACTACTCCTCTCCATTCAATGTGTACAATATTAATATCATGCTTATTTTGAAACTTGATTAATTTAAAAAGTTTTAAAAAACAAAGACTGTAAGAATGCAAAATATTAGAGAGAGTTAAATGGCTTTTTTATTATATTCAATTCATCTTTATGGACCAATAAAACTTGAAAAATAAACATGTCCTACACTTTCTATTTTCTTTCAACTAAAAAACTCTAGAAAATCTACGAAAACTTAAAAAGACAAACTAGATTTATATTTTTGGGCATCGTGGTTTAGGGTTAAAAGACACGTTTACACAACATTTTTTACATTTGAAGGATCCATTTTATGTCTTAATAGCAAATGCTTTCCCTTAAAGTCTGTTTTTGTCATGTTTCAATGAGTTTAGTGTGAAAAATTTCAAGATGAAAAACTTCATAAGTTAAGTTGTCTGAGCAAAGCTAAACCGTGGGAACAAGGATCATGGGAGAGAGATGAATTTCAAATGAAGATGTGCAAAAAAAATCTCAAAGAAGTGTTCCAAACAAGATCTGGCAAGATTTTTTTTTTGAATATTTTTAAGCACGCCTTGCAACATTTAATCATTTTTAAGGCACACTATAGGTGGTTTTAGTTCTCTTATTTTTTAATTATCGTAGTATGCGCTCAAACACCCTATTTTTTCTTTACGATATTTTTCACTTATTGCAAGCTCAAAGTCTTTTCAAACAGTCTGCCATTAGTTTGCCTTTCCTTCCGTGAAATGTAAGTCATTCCAAACAGGCTGCCTTGTTTTCATTCCCACATTTTCTTTTCCTGCCGTTTCAGTTCTACCTTCTTTAAAGAGGTCTGTTATTATCCTTGATACATTTATTTTTATCAAGATATTTCTCATGATCCGTTCTTTATCTCTCTTGTATGTATAAAGCGCCTGTTTCCTATTAATAAACAGTTCCGTACTGATTCTTTTCTTGATTGGGAAGGTCATCACAGATATTTTTGCTCTCCACCTTCATCTCTACGGCACTCGCAATATTTTTCTTATGTAACTTTGAAAAATATTGAATCTTTAGAAGTGGAAGCCAAGCTTATCTTTCCGAAGAATACACTGAAAGTTCTTGGAATCCTTTTTGAAGATAACCTGGGCTGGAACACTTATGTTGATACAGTTTAAGACACTGAGGGAGTGAAGAAAATTCTTACAACAAACCTGTTTGGGCTGCTGTACTTTGAGCCCCGGTTTGGCTCAACGAACTAATGACTTCAAGAAACTAAAGACTTCTTGGGTCAATACATGACAAGGCACAGGGTACTGTGGTTAAAGACTACTCGAAGACCTGGTCAAAACCTATCCTGGACTCTTTCCTTGGAAGAGCCATGCCAAAGCAATGAATGGAGTATTGTAATGCAAAGACTGCAATCCAATAAATGACCTTGCAAGATCATGGGCCTCCTTTAACTGCCAATACAGACAACAATACATAAATGATCGAAGACCGCAATTAACCAAGATCAATTACTTATCGAAGAAGAAGATAGGGAAACATGCCCTCTCAAACCAGTGGAGTTTTTTTTTACCAAAATCAACTTCAATTGGAGGAGAGGAATTTCCAGTGACCTACTGATGATTAATCTTAAGAAGACATTTATCATAGATATATAGATTGGTGAAGTTTAGAGATTTTATTTTTGACAAAAGTCTATAACTTTAGCTAATGTTCATATTTTTTATCATATTCTTTAAGAATGTATTGCTCTCAAAAAGTTATTGATGCTATGCTTGTATTATTTGCTGGAGCATATGCTAAAATACAAAAAATAAGAATGAAAATCTTGGGAAAATCCTTTTGTTTTGGAAAGGTCTTAAATTTAAATCTTTAAAAATAATGTTGCAACGAACAAACTTGGAGTTTTTGTATTCATGGAATTTGGCAGTCACCGTTTCTATTTCAATGATTGATTTTTGTTTATCCAAGAAACTTTTCCTCATCAGTAAAAGTTAAATCTTTCAATCTTCTGTATCTCTAAATCAAACTTTGTCCAAATTCCATATATGAAAACCAAGATGTTTTTGACATCATAGTTTATCAAAATTAAATGGAGGAAGAAAAAGAAAGCATATAGGTTAAGAACTGATAATTCTATAGTGATGGGAATGGGTCAAAAAATTTTAACCAGGGTTGGGCCGGGTCAAATTTTGTTGCTCGGGTTAGGTCAGCCATCTTTGGCTTGGGTTTAAATTTGGAAAATTTCACCTTAAAATCCCAAAGAAATCTCTTCGGGTCAAAAAGTACACTGGTCAAAGGTGGGTCGTGTCGTCCTCTTCTTTATGTACTGTGGGTCAAAAGTAGGCTTGGGTCGGGTCAGGGCCCATATCTATTATTTTAACACCAAATCAAGTGAATGAGAAGAATACTGTTGACTTAACAAACAGTTTGTTTGACTGAAAGTTGTGTCATATAGTCACTTAATTTTTGATTGATAAATGTGAATAAATGAGTATAAGAGATAGTTCTAATCATTTGTCTGCACAACAATCAATCTTGAATGAGATATTCATGTCAAGAAATGCTTAATTATGGCAAATACAGGGGTCAAATATTTTGCAACCAACCTCAGTCTCCAATTTCTCAGCCATTTGTCCTGGCTATGAGATACAATGGCCCCAGAATGATGATTGAGCATTATTTTATTTGAAATGTCATTGTTTCATTGTTTCTTATTTAAGTTATCTTGAGGCAACAATTTTATGTTTTCCTTTACTTTTCACTTTGTCAGAAACATTAGATAAAATGGACCTGTTCCTTAACAAAGGCAGTATTTCATTCTACAAGATTGTGTCTTTCACAACTTTCCACTTTTTATCATCAAAAAGGGTCATAAATTTTACCTTTCAAAATCTGATAAACCCTAGAGCAAAATCGAAGCAAAATTTGGCAAGTAATTTAGACAAGCCCAAGTAATAAGTGATGGTCTTGATTTTCCTTGAATTTTGTGGCAAAAAATATTTTGATTTGTACATAATTTGTTTGGAGACTTTTTTGCCAAAGGTTCTTTTTCTATTTGTAAAAATATAATATTGAAGATTATTTAAAAATATAATTTGCTTCAATGTTGTTACTTCTTGCCAAAGCAATCTCAAACCAATTTAAAAACTTTCCAAACCTCTACTTTTTTGTGTTTGAAATGTTTGGAAACAAATAAATTGGCATTTGGGGGACCATAACATGTGACTCTGGTGGTCTCATCTGGTCAAGTAAAAAATCGAGGATTTCTTTGAAATATCCTCTGATTTGCCATTATGACAAGGGAAAATGATTACCTTCCATCCTTTCTTCATTCCATTCAGAACTCTTAGAAAAACAAACAACAGAATTGTTTGATATTCTATTTTCTGATGAACATTTATCAACACCAATTGACATTAGCTAAAATTTTTCCACGTTTTGAATTGTTGAATTGTTGAAATTTAACAGTTGAATTAGTTGACATTGCAGACTGGGCAGAGAGGGTGGGTGGGTGTCTGCTTGAATAAACACACAGATTAATGGTGTAAAATCACAAATATGGCTTGAATAATAGCTCAGACAACACAGTAAATTGCACAGCTCAGTGAAATTGTAAGCTTTGGAATTATTTTTATCCTTTGTTGGAGGACTGGAGGAGTAAATATATAAAAGAAAGCCTATTTTCCCATTAGATAAACCAAGACCCTTGGGAAATTTTTACAAGTTATTCTTGTTAATAGATAATAACTTTTGGCAGTTTGAAGGAATACTACAGAGTGTTTAAAAGTTGATTGGAGGAGGTTTGCTAATAAAATTCTTTAAATCAAAATGAATGTCTATAGAGACCCTTCAATGACTGTGGAGTCTCCCTTCACTTAACAAGATCTTCTCTTTCTTATAAGGCATTACAAGGATATCAAAACACAAGGAAATTAAAAAATACTTTGTTACTTTGTGATAAGTCAACAAATACAAGTCAAAAAGAGACAACAGAGAATGTTGAATCAGTATATGGCATATTACTCATTTTCATTCACTATTCAGATAAACTACTTAAATGAGTGTTGAAAACAATTTTTTTATATCATCCAATGCTTTCAAAGACGAGGAGTACAATTTAAAAAGTGCAGCTACTTTGAGATAAATTTTAGTTGTTGATCATTACATAACCCTGCTTGTCATTTAATCATGGAAGACTTTAAGTTTAGGCTGGTAAATCTTGTTTAGAAACTATTTGAAGCAAAACTTTGACCAGAAGTGAAGATTTAATGTCATCCCATCTGGAAAAAGTTTATCTTTTCTCTAGCTATATTCTTTCTCTTAGGCTTGATTCTGGGTCTCTAAAATTAGACTTTGAGAATATCCTGATGACAATATGGCAAGTCCTTGCTTTTTATTTGTAACTATAGCTTTAACATGTTTGAAAGAGTTTTGGTCACATTGAAAGGGTACAGTATGACAAATATCCAAGAACTTGGATTTGTTTGGTCTATTGGTTTGGATTTAATATCTGGGCCAAATTATTATCATAAAGTTTTACTGAATGGAATCAGATTAATTATAGTTTCAACTTTGCCTTTAGGGTTTGTACTCTGAGAAAAATAATGGCATCAGGTCAGAGAGACATGTCCAAGTTGAATCATTTAGCAAATTTGCACAACATCCTTTGAAATCTAGAGTTTTCCTGAAAGAGGTGAGGAGATTGCATCTGCTTTTGTGTCCCGGCTCTTACCCAAAAAGTTTATGGTCAAGACATCAAAGAAATAAAAAAAAATTCTTTATGTTCAAAGGTAAAATCAATCAACTCAGAGACAAAAGAGCTGTTTGTTAATTTGCATTCGTTTAAAAACTTGTGAAAGGATCTTTCCAATTTAGCTGTGAAGTCAAAAAAGAAGGCTGCCAGTAAATGTAAAGGGAAGATCAATGAAATACAAAGGCTGGAACAAAATTTTCAAAGCAGATTGTGTTGTTAAAAGCAAATCATCAGATTTTAACTCATGATAAGTTTAAACTGCAGGTTTAGGAAATTGAAGTTACAGTATTTCAATATCTAAAAGTTTTCATGTACTTTTGATATTGTCACCTTAATATGCTATATGGTTTTTAACTTATTAAAATTTAAAAATCCCAGTAATCTTACCTAGATTTCTCACAGCCTAGATGCTGGTAATTCAATGACCCTTTTTAAAAATAAATTCTTGTGAATGTTTCAACAAATCAATTGTACTCTGAGATTACTTAACTAGCAATAAGTTAAAAAGTGTTGAAAATTACATTTATAGAGTTTTGAGTTGTCCATTAATTATTTTTCCTAGTAAAAGTGCAAAATATTTTATTCTTTTATTCCTGAGTGTGCCAAGCTTTCAAAATCTTTGAGGAAAATCTTGCACTGATTAAAACACAAGGGGAAAAAGTTTTCTCCTTGTATGAGATTCTGAAGTTAATTTCTTGTAAAACTTTTTTTTGTAGAAAAAATGACCTCATCAATTTTGATTTGCCTAAAAAGATCACTTTGCAGAGACTCTAGAATTTTCTTCAATCTAAAATCCAGTTTTTATTGTCTCCTTACTTGACAGCCCTTACAAAGATTTCAAAAGCGTCCTTTTGCCTTTCACTCGCTTCAGAAATATTTTGTTAAAGTCCAAATACTTTTTTTGCTCAAAAAGATAGGCTCTATCTTTTCTGTCTGGAACATGTTTTGCTCAGATTATTTGGGACATAAGGAACGCTTAATTTGCAAAAAAGTAAATTGCATTTTCTAACCCCAAAAAGTTTTAATCAATCTGTTTGTTAGAGAATTTTGAAAACAAAACCTGAATTGTAAAGTTGGGTGGATATATAAGTTACTACTACTTTTCGCAATAAAGCTAAAAGTTCAGTTCCTTTGATTAAATCTTTTCCTTAATCTATTCAACCTAGATACAAATTGATAAGGGTAAAAGCATTTTTACTGCAATCAAACCAACTCTGCATTCTTTTGTTGTGGTGCTGCATCACTTTGTTAGTGATAGTCAAGCAATAGTCTTATGTAAAAAGTATACAAGGCCACAAATTGATAAAAGCATATGAATCTTTGAGTGACTTTATTTTTTTCCTTTCTTGAGCGTCTAGCAAAGTTAATCATTTAAGACACTTTAAGTCCCAGCAGGAAATCATTATTTTATTTTTTGTGCATTTTGTGACAACCCGGGGTCAAAGGTTGCCAGAGTAGTCATGGTTCAACCCTGTTATGGTCCGACCCTGCTGGGATTTGAACCCCCAATCCTCAGATCTCCAGCCAGACAGCATGACCATTAGGCCATGGCGACCCCTTATATCATTGCTTAAAAGATATTTCACAATGGCGCCATTTGCCAGCCCAAGTCCGAAGTTCTTAGAAAGGTCAACCCTCATCTGTCTATTGTAGTATTTTTAAAACTTTATAAACCCTTGGAATAGGGTCTCATCCATGTAGACAGCTCACACAATTAAGCATCGACAGTGATACCAATTTTTCCATTGACAACAAGAAGCAAAAAAGAAACAAGCACATGAACACCTGAAGAAAACCAAGGTGAAAAAACCAACCACACAATTACGTAGCAAACCCTCTTCTTGCTTTAACACTTACCCTCATTTTCTTCACATTCCTAAGAATTTAGGTCACATGTAACATTTTTTCACAAACAAGTTAACTCTCTCTCATTATCTTAGCCAGCCCAGCATCCTGTTTCATATTAACCCTTGTGGTTAAGGGTTTTTCTTTGAAGTTTGAACACCACCAAGGGTTAACATGTCGATTTGCCTAATGATGTTTTGCCTAACCTAACTACCTAACCTACAGGTTAGGCGAAACGACGTATTCTCGCACCAAGGAACATTCATGAACCCACCATGTGCTCCTAATGGCCTAGCATTCTTTGTTACCTCCCCTCTTGTTTTAGTTGATTTGCACTTTCAAAAGGGAATAAAGGTATTTCCATTACTTCTTATGTTATATACTTATATGGGAAGGGATTAAAAGACAGTCAATCTTAGTTCAATTGATTCTCAGGGAGAGGATTCCACATTCCTCGTGAAATCTCTGTATATCCATTTAAAAAAATAATTATCCGGTGATTGTTTTCTGATGGATTTAATGATGACTTAGATCTTCTTCACTGTTTTTAATTAAAGATGATAAGATCCTTTCTTTTTAACATATTTTTTTTATTTTTAGGAGTTCCATATAACAATATAAGATTTTTCCTCAGTGAATCAGTGAAAAAGTTTGGTCAAATAAGGAGGATACTTTGCAAAAATCTCTGCCAACTTTTGCAAATATTTTGACATCTTATCTTTTTGGGGGGAAGACACTATCATCACCAAGGATTGGTAAAGATGTGCAAAATTACATTACCTAATTATCCAGAAATATAAGGCCAGGAAAACTTACCCTAATAAGTGGTTCAATAAAACAACAAAATTTGAGCCTTACCATTCAGAGTGGACAGACCAACAATTGTGAATTGAACTAGCCATATAATCTCAGAAGTTGTTTTAACCATTTTATATTTTTTTTTGTCAATTGTTCAAATGTTATTATAGTCACTTGAATATTTACCTCTACAAACAGTAAAGCAGAAGTCAAAAGTGTTACTGACTCTTACTTTTTGGGGTTTTGTTAAAAATTGTGAGTAGAGAGGAACTCCAAATGGTTTGAGATGGCCAACCGAAATCTGGAGCTCAATCTTCGGTCCATGACAAAAAAGAAATTTAGGCTTACATAAAAAGTAATAGCAGACAAATTGTTGGTATTTCCAAAACTTAAAGCTTCTATGGTGAGTTTTAATTAGAACCTTAATAAAGATTTATTATTACACTAAAGTTGTTTGAATTTGGTATTTTTCGAAAGTTCTTGAAGTGAGAAATTTTCCAATGCAGATCTCTCATTAATGGCCACGTTGTTTTACAACCCTACTAAAACAAATAATAAATTTAGAAAGCTTTTAATTCTTCAAGGAACAAGCTTAATCCCACATGATGCAGAATGGTGCTAATGCTAGTTTTATTTTTACAAAAAAGCTGAATGATTTCATTTGAAATTTTACATTATAAGCTAAAAATGCAAACCAAAATTTTATTACTGATTGACATCTTTTTTTATTGATGGATAGAGTTTCAGTCCAATAGATTTTTCACATATTTAAAGCTTTAAAATCTTAATCATCAATATTTTAATTGTCGTATATTTATTACACACTAAGATATTATCAATTCCTTATGTTCCAGTTTGCATTATCTGGATTCTCACATCTGGAATCTCTATCAAACTTTAAGTTTCTTATCTGATGTCTGGTGAACGACTTATGTGTACTATGTATCGCTATCCTGATTAAAGCAGGATATATACGAGCTTATGTATGGAATCTTGAGTTATATTGAAAAAAGATTCAATATGGATGACGTTGTTTTCTTGCTTGCTGTCAAGCTCTATGACAAAATCTTTGACTTTAAAAAATGCAGTTATTCTATTACACTGAGAGAGAATCCTTCAAATTTCTGAAAATTTCTTATCTGAATCAAATTTCTGATTTAAAAATCTCAGCCAGATGCTGTACAGCAGTCCTTTTATGAATGGAAGGGATTGTGAATCAAAAAAGTAGGTAATTTGGGCCAAGTATTTGTTGTAAAAATTTCAGGTATTTTGTCCCTTCCCTTTCCCCTTGATTCCAGGTTATGAAAGGCACAATTTGTAATTCTGACTGGGAACCATTTTTTTTGTTTTTGTAATACATCAGTGAAATTAACACATTCAAATATATTTCAATTAGAGTTGAAATAATTAAACGTTTTTCACAAAATTTTTCCTTTGATATATCAAGCTTTGAAAAAAACAACGTTTTTTAGGGTTGCAACCGAGTAACTTTGACATCTGCAATGTGTGTAGTAAAAAATCTGTCATCACCTACAGGCACAACTTTAAGCAAGAAAAAAAATAGTTCAAGGTTGCAGAGTAAAATAAAATTAATATGATAAAATAAAAACAACAAAGCTTTACTATTTGAGAAGATAAAAAACATTTTTTTATGTTCAGAATTAAAGTTAGTTTGCAGTGAGTTTGATATAGATAAAAACCTTGAGTAATTAATTGCCTGCCTGAGTCAACACCAGCTGCACTGGGTTAATTTTTTATTGTTTTTAGAGAAGTATTTCACACAAACTCAACCAAAAGCCAAAACTGGAACTTAAAGCATCGAATGCCAATCGGAAACTTCATCAGAATGATTTTTGAATTTGATTAACAGTAAAAATGCAAACAGAAAATCATTAGTTTTCCTTCCACAATTCTCAGGTGCAAGAACAAGCCTAACATCTTGAACTTCCTATAGTAACTATCAAAGTAAATGTTTCCTGCACTTGCACATTCATAGCTGTGTCTATTCCTCATCAACTTGATTTATTACTAATCCCTTTGATGTCTCTAATATATCTCCCAATCATCTGGTCTTGGGCCAAATCAGTTGGCTTGTCTCTGGATTACTTTCACTCATGCTCTTGCAAGATCCACCCCTTTGACCTTTCTTGAACTAGCTAAACCATGAGAGGCCAACCCTCCTGCCCATTTGACACTCATTGTAAACCTATATAAACTTGCGTATTTGATGGAATAAAACAGTAAGCATTCTTCTGACTCATCCTTTAGTACCAGGATAAAACCATTTATTTAAATGTTGCTTATATCTCTAAATAAAATTTTAGAATCTTATAGGTATCTTAACAAATAAATCATTGAGTTCTATATTTAGAGATGGGCCCTGACCTGACCCGAACATATTTTTGACCCGCAGTAAATAAGAGGCCAACCCGGCTCTGATCCAGGTACTTTTTGACCCGACACAATGACATTTTTTGAGCCTAAGGGCAAAAAATTGAAACATTTGACATTTTTAGGGGAAATTTTCCAAATCTATACCTAAACCAAAGGTGGCTGACCCGACCCAACCCGGGTCAAAAATTTTTACCCAGACCCATCACTATCTATATTGCATAAGATCTTTTGAACATTAAAAGTTAAAATGAATCTTTTCCCACTTGTTCCATGCATTCAAACAAAGAAACAATTGTTCGAAAGGAAAAGTTTTATAGTTGCAATTTTAATTTCCCTTTTGGCAAACTTTTCGCTCAAAGTTTACTAAAAAGCATTTTTTTATATTTCAGTTGATCAACATGAGTACCAAAGTAAGACTAAAATACTTTTTCAATAATCTTAATGTATTTTTTATTCAATCTAAAACTTTTTTTCAATTCCAAAGACCATATTTTATCTATTTTAGGCAAGAAAGTTCATGTTAAAGTGAAATTTAAGAATAGATTAAAAACATACAGAGGTTCTTGATGTTCATTATTCTGTCTGGGAATGTTTCACTGTTCTGAAATTGTAATAAAGGCTATATGTCTAAATGTGAATTCAGGTGCAATAAGATAAAACATTTATAGATTTCATCATTTTTGAAGTACTTCGAGCAAAATCTTTTGTTAATAGGTAAATAAACAGCAATAAATTCCTAAATAAATCTCAAATGAGGATGCTCTAAAAATAACAACATTGCAATATTTTGGCCAGCCATATAAAGCCGCTTGCATATGGCTAAACAACAACCTTTCACATAATCTCTTGGACAGATTAAGTAGGCAGCATTTTAGAGCCATCCATGCAGCTATCGGAGCTTATAAAAAGAAAATCCCCAGATCGGTTTTAGACATCATATGCAAAAGGGCTACACCGAAAGAATGGGCTAACTATGCATCAGTCTCCACAGTCATTACGTTGTATAACCTGAACAATACGAGACTTCCTTCAATCCTGAGAGAACATGGCTACGTCAATGACAGGAGGCCTAGAAAGGCAACGTTCCCAGACGCATCAAAGCAAATGATAGGTCGACAGAACATCAAGAACAGACTTCAAGCAATGACAAATCTGAATTTTGACTGGATACAAGAATCCCCTAAAGATATTATTAGGAAGAGACTAAAAGAGATAATTTTCACTTATGGCCTTCATTGAAAATTTGAACTGAAAAAGACAGTGAATTATTAAACTGGAAAAGATGGTGAATTTTTTCATAACCAGTAGCTTATTTTGTTTAACTGTGATATTTAGAAAGAACAAATTATATTTTATTTTGACATTATTTGACTCTTGACATAACCAAATTTATCAATTCATTTTGTATTTATTTATCCCAATACACATGTGAAAGTAAAAACTGACATGGGTGATGGCACGGTTTTTAAAAAGCATGACTTATTTCATTTGTAAATTAAATCGTGAGATGAAGCTGATCAGAAATTACAAATACAAATAGGTATAAGTCAAACTTAAGTACAGTCATTTATTTGTAGATTTCAATGGGTGGAAATATAACCCGCAAGTTGACGTAATAGAATCCGGAGTGTAACCAGCTTGACCATCGCCTTTTCAGTTTATTGATTTGCTCTTTAATTTATAAATAGGAAAGTTACTTTTCCTCAAAAGAGCTCCAAGCTGAATGAACTCTGAGCCTTTAAGCCTTAAAAAAATGGAAATTAATTTGGTACTAAGAGAGTTTGCTTACCTACTAGATAAGATTACTAGGTCGTCTTACCTATTTCATAAAATAAGTATACAGGTTTACTTGTAATGTTGGGCGGTTTCCAAAAAAGAAAGTTCTTTGGTGGACACTATTTTGACAGTACAATGTCGTTTTGCCATTTTCCAGTTTGCCATATGCCAGTTCACCATGGTCGGTGCTATAGTCAGTTTTCCATTTGAGCCATATCAGTAATTCATAGTTCACTGAGTTCGTAACCTAAACTAACCTAATCTAACACAACCTAACCTAACCTAACCTAACCTAACCTAACCTAACCTAACCTAACCTAACCTAACCTAACCTAACCTAACCTAACCTAACCTAACCATACACAACTTAACTTAACCTAACCTAACCC
>Ga0194133_10003738_pt1 | contig 21264 bp, 18 predicted proteins | sample TA2KigOf40mmetaG_FD_155448 | JGI IMG/M metagenome (GOLD analysis project Ga0194133, IMG submission 155448) | Freshwater microbial communities from Lake Tanganyika, Tanzania - TA2015055 Kigoma Offshore 40m | ecosystem: Environmental > Aquatic > Freshwater > Lake | place: Tanzania: Lake...
CGTAGGTTGGTGTCAAAACTAACCCAGCGGCCGGCCGCTCTGGCGGCCTCTGCCATTGCCAGGCCGGCGTCGCAGGCACTCTCAGAAATGGCCAGGCTGATCCCCGAGAGATGAAACACCCGAGTCGACAGTGCCGAGCCCGCCGGTACGCTGGTGGGCCCCAGGCGACTGGCCGCACTACCTTTTCGAAAGAACTGGAAGTGATGACCGGCGCTGTCATGGGTAACAAAGTAGATCGCGGTGAAGGCCTGCTCGTCGGTGGCCACCCAGTGATGGTCGACACCCTCCAGGGTCCATAGTCGGCGCAGCATTTGTCCGTAAGGGTCGGCGCCCACCGCGCTGACATAGGCTACGCGTGCGCCCTGGCGTGCCGCCGCAATGGCAAAGTTGGATGTATCGCCGCCAAAGCCCTGGAGATAGCTGCGTCCGCCGTTCTCGCCAGTCTGGTTGAATTCGACCATCGGCTCGCCGTAGGCGACGATATCAAAGCCTTGCGGGTGGGGCTCGCTGTCCAGAGGAGTCATGCCAGGCTCATTTTCGCGAGGACACCACAATGCCGCCGACGATCATGACGAAGGCCACGAGATGAAAAATCTGCGGCGCCTCGCCGAGCAATAAAGTTGACAGCAGCGCCGCAAAAAGCGGAGAGAGGTTGCTGAAGAAAGCGGCAATCTGTGGGCCGGCCCTTTGCACGCCCATGCCCCAGAAGCGGTAGGCCAGTACGGCCGGCCCCACCGCAATAAAGACGACCGCGGCCACCACGGGCCCGCTCCAAAGAATTTGCGGCGAGCCCAGGGTCCACTCGGCGCCGGTAAACAGTCCGGACCAAACCAGTCCGAACAGAATTTGCGCCATCAGAAAACCAGCCCAGTCGCCACGCAGCTCGCTGGGCTCGCTCGGACGCGCGAGCATCCAGCTGTACAGGCTCCAGCAAAGAGTGGCCAGCAGCACATAGGCATCGCCGGGAACGAAGCGCAATTGCATCAGGACCGACCACTGTCCACGGCACAAGACCAGCAGGACGCCGCCTATGGACAAAACCGCCCCCAGCCATTGGCGGCCCGATATGGCCTGACCGTGCAGCAGCCGGCCCAACAGCAGCGTCCAGACGGGCATGCTGCCCGCCACCAGCGTGACATTGACCGCATTGGAGGTGTGCAGGGCCATGTACTGCAGCGTGTTGTAGGCGCCAATGCTGAGCAGTCCCAGCACGGCCAAGCGTCGCCAGTGCGGCCAGATGGGGCCATCGGGCCGCAGAAAGCGCCAGGCCAGGGGCAGCAGGATCACAAAGGCGAGTACCCAGCGCAGTAAATTGAGTGTCAGCGGCGGCACTTGTTCGTGGATCCATCGACCCACCAGTGCGTTGGCCGCCCACAGCAGCGCGGGGGTGCTGAGCATCAGCGCCGTGGTCAGAGACAGATTCGAATTCACTCCAGTGACTGTAGCGCACTCGGGCATAAGGGCTCGTAGACTGCAACTTGCCTCAATTCGTGCCAAGATAAGGGCCTTTTCCAACAGCACCCAGGAGATCGACATGAGCGCCACCCTGTCCGAAACGGTTCGCATTGAGAAGTTCGGTGGTCCCGAGGAAATGCAACTGGTCGATGTCAGCGTGGGAGAGCCAAGGCCGGGTGAAATCCGGATCCGGCACAAGGCCGTCGGCCTTAATTTCATCGATGTCTACCAGCGCACCGGTCTGTACGCCATGCCCTTGCGGCTGAACTTGGGCATGGAGGGCTCGGGCGTGGTAGAGGCCGTCGGCGAGGGGGTGACGCATTTGAAAGTCGGCGACCGTGCAGCCTATGCCAGCCAGCCGCCGGGCAGCTACTGCGAAGTTCGGGTGATGCCCGCTCGCTGCGTTTGCAAGCTGCCGCAGGCTATCTCATTCGAAACGGGCGCAGCCATGATGCTCAAGGGCATGACCGTGCAGTACCTCCTGCGCCGCACTTTGCCGCAGGGCGGACTGCAGGCGGGTGATTTTGTGCTTTTTCATGCAGCTGCGGGAGGCGTGGGTCTGATTGCCTGCCAATGGGCGCGCGCACTGGGTTTGGAGCTGATCGGCACCGCCGGATCCGATGAGAAATGCGCTCTGGCCCAATCAAATGGGGCGACCCATGTGATCAACTACGCCAAGGAGGATTTCGTGGCCCGCGTGAAGGACATCACCGGTGGCAAGGGGGTCAAGGTTGTGTACGACTCGGTGGGAGCCGATACCTTCATGAAGTCACTCGACTGCCTGCGGCCTTTTGGTTTGATCGCCAATTTCGGCAATGCCTCGGGCAAGGTGCCGCCCTTTGATATCAATGTGCTGGCGGGCAAGGGCTCGCTCTACGCGACCCGGCCCACTTTGTTCACCCACTTGGCCACGCGAGAAGCGACTCAGGAAATTGCCGACGACCTGTTCGGCATGGTGACCAGCGGGAAGGTGAAGATCCAGATCGATCAGAGCTTTCCCTTGGCGCGCGTTGCTGATGCGCACCGTGATCTTCAAGCGCGCAAGACCACGGGTTGCACTATCTTGACGCTCTGAGCCGATCTATCGCGATCGCCTGACCCGCAGCAACTCGTCGAGGATCAGGCAAGCCGCGCCCAGGGTGATGGCGCTGTCAGCCACATTGAAGGCTGGGAAGTGCCAACCCGCCCAATGAAAATCAAGAAAGTCGATGACATGACCGTGCACCAGACGGTCAATCGCGTTACCGACGGCCCCGCCCAGAATGCAGCTCAAGGCGAAGCAAAACAATTTTTGCGTCGGATGCGATCGCAGCAGGTAGAGAATCAGTAGGGTGGCGGCGGCGGCAATCGCTGTGAAAAACCAGCGCTGCCAACCCGATGCTCCAGCCAGAAATGAAAATGCGGCGCCGCTGTTGTGCACCCGCACCAAGTTGAAAAAAGAAGACAGGGTTCTGGCCTGCCCGTGCTCAAAGCTCCCAAGGATGAGTACCTTGGTGAGTTGATCGAGCATAAAAATCAGCAGCGCCAGCACCAGCCAGGGCAGCATGCTTTTGGAGACCTTGGCCATCAGGCCACCTGACGCGCCTCGCCGGCGCCGTAGAGGTTGCTGGTGCAGCGGCCGCACAGCGTGGGGTGGGCGCTGTCGTGGCCTACATCGTCGCGATAGTGCCAGCAGCGTTCGCATTTGGGTGCGGTGCTGGGCACGACTTCAATACGCAGAACATCGCTCGCAAGGCAGCGCAGCTGTGAGGTAATGAAGACAAAGCGGGCATCCTCACCGAGGCCGTCGATCAGAGCAAAGTCCTGCGGCGGCAGGTAAAGGATGACATGGGCCTGCAGCGAGGAGCCGACCTGCCCGGCCGCGCGCAGGTTTTCGATATCCTTGTTGACAAGATCGCGAAGCTCGCGGATGCGAGCCCAGCGTGTCAGAAGGGCTGCATCGGGCGTACCCAACTCAGCGTAGGTTTCCAGAAAGATGGTTTCAGACGCGCCAAAACTCTTCCAGGCTTCCTCCGCAGTGAACGACAGGAAGGGCGCCATCCATCGCAGCATGGCGTGGGTGATGCGATGCAGTGCAGTCTGCGCGCTGCGTCGGGCCAGGCTGTTGGGGGCGGTGGTGTAGAGCCGGTCCTTGAGCACATCGAGGTAGAAGGCGCCGAGGTCTTCCGAGCAGTAAACCTGCAGCTTGGAGACCACGGGATGAAATTCGTAGACCTGGTAGTGCTGGAGGATCTCGCCTTGCAGCTCAGCCATGCGCGCCAGCGCATAGCGGTCGATATCCAACAGCTGCGCGTCCGGCACGCTGTGGAGGGCGGGATCGAAGTCGCTGACATTGGCCAACAAGAAGCGAAGGGTGTTGCGGATGCGCCGGTAGGCATCGACCACCCGAGCCAGGATTTTGTCGTCGATATTGAGGTCGCCAGAGTAATCAGTGGAAGCCACCCACAGGCGAATGATCTCGGCGCCGAGCTTGCCACTGATTTCCTGCGGGACCACCACATTGCCCAGGGATTTACTCATCTTGCGTCCCTGGCCATCGGTGGCAAAGCCATGTGTTAGCAAGCCTCGATAGGGCGCCCGGCCTTCGAGTGCACAGCCTAGCAGCAGTGAGCTGTGGAACCATCCGCGATGCTGGTCATGCCCTTCGAGGTACAGATCGGCCTCGGGCCCGTTCTCATGGTACGGGGGGCGGGCGTAAGCTGCCTTGTGACTGCCGCGCAGCACATGGCTGAATGTACTGCCCGAGTCAAACCACACCTCAAGGATGTCGGTGCTCTTGGTGTAGTCGCTGGCGTCCTGGCCCAAAATCTCCTCGGCAGTGACCCGGCTCCAGGCCTCGATGCCGCCACGCTCCACCCGGTCAGCGGCTTGGTCCAGGATGTCCAGCGTGCGCGGATGCAGTTGGCCGGTTTCCTTGTGTATGAAAAATGGCAGAGGTACGCCCCAGCTGCGCTGTCGCGAAATACACCAGTCGGGTCGACCGGCAATCATGTCGCGCAAGCGGGTTTTGCCGTTTTCGGGGTAGAAGCGCGTGCGTTCAATTGCATCGAGGGCAAGCTGGCGCAGGGACTGGGGCGGCTTGAGCGCAGGGTTTTCAAAAACTCCGGTGCCCTCGTCCATGCGAACAAACCACTGCGGTGCGGCTCGATAGATCACCGGGGTCTTGTGGCGCCAGCAATGGGGGTAGCTGTGGGTGATGGTGTGCGTGGCCATCAGTCGCCCTGCCGCGCGCAGACTTTGCAGTATCAGGGGTACGGCTTTCCAGATGTGTTGCCCCCCGAACTCGGGTAATTCCTGGGAGTAGATGCCATTGGCTTGCACCGGGTTGAGGATGTCCTTGTAATCGAGTCCGTGGGCGACGCAGGAGTTGAAATCGTCGACGCCGTAGGCCGGCGCCGAGTGAACGATACCGGTGCCGTCTGTGTCGCTCACATAGTCGGCCAGATACAGGGGGGCTTTGCGCGCGTAGCTGTAGCGACCAGCCGGGCTGGGGGTGTCGTGGAGCGGGTGTCGGAAGACCAACCCCTTGAGGGCCTCGCCTTTGGCGGTGGCGATCACCGGACCGTCCAATTCATAGCGCTTGAGGCACGCCTGAACCAGGCTGGCGGCCAACAGCAGTACGCCGCGTGGCGTGTCCACCAGCGCGTAGTCAAGCGCCGGGTGTGCGTTGAGCGCTTGATTGGCCGGGATGGTCCAGGCGGTGGTGGTCCAGATCACCGCAAGGACCGGCTTACCCGCGGGCAGGGTCTGGAGCCCGAAGGCTTGCGCCAGCCGGTCCGGTGCATCGGCTTCGAAGGCCACATCCAGGGTTTCGCTCTTTTTGTCGGCGTACTCGATCTCAAATTCGGCCAGGGACGAGGCACAGTCGAAGCACCAGTACACCGGCTTGAGGCCCCGGTAGACGAAGCCGCGTTCGATCACCCGCTTGAAGGCGCGAATCTCCCCCGCCTCGTTGGCGAAGTCCATGGTGCGATAGGGTCGCTCCCAGTCCCCGAGCACGCCCAAACGCTGAAAGTCCTCGCGCTGCTGGTCGATTTGTTCGGCCGCGAAGGCTCGACTTTTGGCTTGCATGTCATCGCGCGAGAGGTGACGGCCGTGCAATTTCTCGATGGCGTTTTCTATCGGCAGGCCGTGGCAGTCCCAACCGGGGATGTACTGAGCGTCGAAACCGGCCAGTTGCCGCGTCTTGACGATCATGTCCTTGAGCACTTTGTTCAAAGCATGGCCAATGTGCAGTTTGCCGTTGGCATAGGGAGGCCCATCGTGCAAGACGAACAGCGGCCGGCTGGCGCTGGCCTGACGCAACTTGCGGTACAGGCCCTTGTCGTTCCATTCCTGAACCCAGGCCGGCTCGCGTTTGGGCAAATCGCCCCGCATCGGAAAGGCGGTGTCCGGCAGGTTCAGGGTGGTGCGGTAGTCCGTGGCTTTTTCACTCATGGGCGGGATGGCGATAGGGCCGCTGCGCGGCGGCTGGGAGTCGACAAGGCAAGAAGCCCGGTCTTCAAATTCGGTCGCGGGTGGTCTGCCGATGCGTCCGATTGTGGCGCGAGGCGAACCAGGCGCGGGCGTCCTCGCAATCGGTGGCGATGCCTTCGGTCAGGGCCTCCAGGCCCTGGTACTTGCGCTCGTCATGAAGCTTGTGCAGCAGGTCCACCCGCAAGATTTTACCGTAGCCCCCCTCGCACGCCAGTGCGTCCGGCCAATTGAGCACATGGGTCTCCAAAAGCACTTGCCCGCGGTTGATATCGCTGGCTTCCAGCGACGGACGCACCCCGAGGTTGGCCACGCCCTCAAGGGCTTGGCTTGCCAGGCCATGCACCTCCACCACAAAGATGCCGCCAGCCGCCGGCTGACGGTGGGCAAATCGCAGGTTGAGCGTGCGAAAACCCCGGCCCGCGCCCAGACGGCCTGCGCCCAATTGGCGTCCCAATTTGCGGCCGTGCACCACATGCCCTGATATCGCATAGGGCCGGCCCAGCAGACTGGCGGCCAGGTCCATCTGCCCGCGTGCCAAGGCCTCGCGCACGGCCGAGCTTGACACCCGCAGACCGTGGACCTCGTAGCTGTTCATCCGGGCCACATCGAAGCCCAAGTGGCTGCCGGCGGCATCGAGCAGGGCATAGTCGCCCGCACGGCGAGCACCAAAGCGAAAATCGTCGCCCACCAGCACATAGCGCACCTGCAGTCCTGCCACCAGAATATCGGTGATGAATCGATGCGCATCGAGTCCGGCAAGCCCAGCCCTGAAGGGCAGAACCACCACCTCGTCGACCCCGCAGCGCTGTAGCTCGGTGAGCTTGTCGCGCAGGGTAGAAATGCGTGCCGGTGCCGAGTCGGGCGCGAAATACTCGCGGGGGTGCGGCTCGAATGTCATGACCCGCACCGGCAAGCTGCGGTGTGCCGCTTCGCTGCGCAGCAGGGCCAGCATGGCCTGATGCCCCCGATGCACGCCGTCAAAATTGCCTATCGTTAGCGCGCAGGGGCCGGCCAGATCGCGGTGCTGGTATCCACGGAAAATCCTCATGACCCAACGATTATCGGCCGGTCTGGGGAAAGGTCATCAATTCAAGTTATATTGTGGATGACCGCCGGTCAGCCCGGGCACCAAGGCTCGCTGTGCGATCGGCTGTCTTGCCGTTCAGGAGGTTCGCTTGAAGGTTTTAAAGCTCTCCGCCCAGGGCTTGCCGCAGTCCTGGATCAGTCTTGAGCAGGCTGTGCTGCACTATGCCGCCGACGAGGTGCGCTGGGAGGCCGGTGTCGAGGTGGCGCTGTTTCGGGGCGGACACAATGCGCGCACCGGTGAGCAGTCGCAGATCCGCGTCAATAGCATTATTGGGACCCGGGGCGTGCCCAATATCAATCCCTTTGATCTGCGGCCGGGTCTGACCAACAGCAAACTGTTTGCCCGGGACCGCAATGTGTGTGCCTACTGTGGCGGCCGCTTTCATGAGAGTGACTTGACCCGCGAGCACATCATCCCGTTTGCCCAAAATGGCGTCGACAGTTGGATGAATGTGGTGACCGCTTGCCGCTCCTGCAACCACCGCAAAGGCAGCCGTACGCCCGAGCAGGCACGGATGTCGCTGCTGTACACGCCCTATGTGCCCAGCTTGTGGGAAGACTTTATTTTGCGCAATCGCCGCATCCTGGCCGACCAGATGGAGTTTCTGATGGCGCATGTACCGCGCCACTCGCGGCTCCTCGTTTGAGCGCCCCTGCCGGGCTCGTGCCTTGCCAACCTGCTGCGAGCAGGGCTGCGCAGTTCAATTGAAGACGCCGGCTGTCTCCTCCATGGCGCTGGCCACCTGACCGAGGTGATGCAGCGTGTCACCAAAGCTCAATTCGAGCTGGGTCAGCTTTTTAAAGCAGTGGCTGATGATGTATTCGTCCGTTACCCCGATGCCACCGTGCAGTTGCACGCTTTGTTGGCCGACAAAGCGCATGGATTGCCCCAGTTGCACCTTGGCCCGGGCAATCGCCTGCTGGCGTTCGGCCTCAGGCGCATCGAGCTTGAGCCAGGCGTAGTAGCTCATGGAGCGCCCGAGCTCGACCTGCATCTTCATATCAGCCACCCGGTGCCGCAGCGCTTGGAAGCTGGCGATTGGCACGCCAAATTGCTGACGCTGCTTCATGTAGTCGCAGGTGATGTCCAGACTGCGCTCCATGACGGCGACCGCTTCGGCGCAGACGCAGGCGGCGCCCAGATCGACCGCATGCCTGAGTGCAGCCAGGCCCTCGGGGGTGATCAGTTCGGCAGGCGTGTCTTCAAAATGCAGGTCGGCAGCTCGCCCGCCGTCTTGGGTGTTGTAGCCGTGGCGACCCAGGCCTGAGGCGCCGGCCTGGACCGCAAAGAGGGCGATCTGACCGTCCAGACGGGCCGAGACGATCAGCCCCTCGGCTTGATCGCCAGCCGGCACCACATGCTTGCTGCCCTGGAGCCGATAGGCTCCGTCCCGGGTGCTGGCCTGTGTTTGGCAGACATCGGGGCGATGGCGCGCGCTGCGCTCTTGCCAGGCCAATGCCATCAAGGTTTGACCGCTGGCCACGCCGGGCAGCCACTGCTCCTGGATCGCTTTGGGCGCTCGCGTGGATAGCAACAGGCCGGCTATCAGGGCTTGTGCCAGCGGCTCGAGCACCAGGCCACGGCCGAGTTCCTCCATGACCACCATCGCCTCTACCGGGCCGAGTCCCATGCCGCCGTGCTCGGCCGGCACGCTCAGTCCGGTCAGGCCGAGCTCGGCCATCTCCAGGTAGGCCTGGCGGGAGAATCCGCCCGCTTGCGCAATCTGTCGGCGCCTGTCGAACGAGTAGGCTTTGTCCACCCAGCGTGCCACCGCTTCGCGTAGCTGTATCTGGTCGTCCGAGAAATCGAAATCCATGAGATGCTCCTTTCAGCCCAGTAGGGCCTGCGCCACAATGTTGCGCTGCACCTCGTTGCTGCCGCCGTAAATCGTGGTTTTGCGCATGTTGAAGTAATTCGGGGCCAGTGGCGCGCAGTGCAGTGCACCCCCTGGAAAGGCCGGCAGCGGTCCGGCCTGGTCGCCCTGCCATCCGGCCTCCATGGCCTCGTGAATCAGCGGCAGGGCGCTGGGGCCGGCCGCGAGCATCATCAGCTCGGTGTAGCGCTGCTGGATTTCGCTGCCGCGAATCTTCAGCAGGCCGGCGATGTCCAGCGATTGTTTGCCGGCACGCTCTGCCGACAACACCCGCAGCACCAGCATTTCCAGGGCCACGACATCGACTTCAAGCAACGCGATTTGGTCGCGAAAGCGCCAATCGTCCCAGACACCTTCGGCGCGTGCGATACGCTTGAGGCGTTCGAGCTCACGCTTGGCGCGGTTGACATCGGCAATATTGGTCCGCTCGTGACCGAGCAGGTACTTGGCGTAAGTCCAGCCCTTGTTTTCTTCACCGACCAGATTTTCTGCCGGTACTTCGACCTGATCGAACCAGACTTCATTGACTTCGCATTCGCCATCGAGCAGCCGAATGGGTCGCACGCTGACACCGGGCGACTTCATGTCGATCAGCAGAAAACTGATGCCGGTCTGTGGCTTGCCTTCGAGACTGGTTCGGACCAGGCAGAAGATCCAGTCGCCATACTGGCCCAGCGTGGTCCAGGTCTTTTGACCGTTGACGATGAATCGATCCCCGCGGCGTTCGGCGCGCGTCTTGAGCGAGGCCAGGTCCGATCCCGAGCCCGGCTCGCTGTAGCCCTGGCTCCACCAGACCTCCCCGCTGGCAATGCCGGGTAAAAAGCGCCGCTGCTGCTCGGGGCTGCCGAAAGCCATGATCACCGGCGCCACCATCACAGGCCCGAAGGGCACCACACGCGGCGCACCGGCCAGCGCACATTCTTCTTCGAACAGATGGCGCTGCACGGCGTTCCACCCCGGACCGCCGAATTCCTGCGGCCAGGCGTGACCCAGCCAGCCCCTGGAGCCCAGGATTTTTGCCCAGGCTTGCATATCTTCGCGGCTCAGGCGCAGCCCCTGGTGCACCTTCTCGGCGATTGGCTGAGGCAGGTGGTCGCGAACCCAGGTTCGGACTTCATCGCGAAACTGCAACTCGTCGGCAGTAAAGGCCAGATCCATGCGTCAATCTCCAAAGCGGTGAGCCTCGCGGGCCCGGTGGTCGGCTCTGCACCTCGCAGCGCCGGCGTCCCTGCAATTGTGACCGCAGCCGAGTCCCTCTGGCTTGCCCGGGTGGGTCCGATCAGCTGCTTCTAAACTTCAGGCATGTCCGTACAGTCCAAGCCCAACATCCAATTGCCTTCCGGGGCGATTCGGCCGATCGTGATTCTCATCTCTGGCAGTGGCTCCAATATGCGCTCTCTGGTGGAGACGGCTGAGCGCGAGGACTGGGCCGAGCGTCTGAAAGCTCAGGTCGTGGCGGTGATCAGTAACCGCCCCGACGCCAAAGGCCTGGATTGGGCCCGCTCTGCAGGTTTGATCACACAGGTGCTCGATCATCGGGGCTTTGACAGTCGCGAGGCCTTCGACGCCGCCCTGATGCGATTGATCGACGGCCATCAGCCTGCGTTGGTACTGTTGGCCGGCTTTATGCGCATCCTGACGCCCGACTTTGTGGAGCACTACCAGGGGCGATTGATCAATATTCATCCGTCGGTGCTGCCCGCTTTCCCCGGCCTGCACACCCACCGCCGGGCACTGGAGGCTGGCTGTGGATTTGCGGGGGCCACTGTGCATCAGGTGACGGCCGCACTTGACCACGGACCGATCCTGGCGCAAGCGGTCGTGCCGGTGTTGCCGGGTGATACCGAGCAGACCCTGGCCCAGCGGGTACTTTCACAGGAGCACCGGATTTATCCGCAAGCAGTGGCCGCCTGGCTGCAAAGCCACTAAAGCCCCCCTTGCTTCGTGCGCCCCTACATCTTGGCTTGAAACACCAATCCGGCATGCTCGCGCAGGGCGTGGAATCTGATTTTGGGCCACTGCTGCTCGACGGCGCGCAAGGTGGCGCTGTGGTCCACCAGCAGAGTCGGGGCATCGACGGCGTCCAGGGCCACCCGGTGCTGGTTGGCGTCGATGAACTTTTTAAGCTCGGCCGGCTCCTCGCTCGTGACCCAGCGCGCCAGATGGAAGTGGCTGCTGCTGATGCGCGCTTTTACGCCGTATTCGTGCTCGAGGCGGTGCGCGACCACCTCAAATTGCAATTGGCCGACCGCGCCGAGCAGCAGCACCGAGCCGGCCACCGGCCGAAAGACCTGGATCGCACCTTCCTCGCCCAATTGGGTCAGGCCGGCGCGCAGTTGCTTGCTGCGCAGTGGATCGGCCACCTCGACACTGCGGAACATTTCCGGCGCAAAAAAGGGCAGACCGGTAAATTGCAGGGCCTCGCCCTCGGTCAGCGTATCGCCCAATTGCAGTACGCCGTGATTGGGGATGCCGATGATGTCGCCGGCAAAGGCGGTGTCCAGCAGTTCGCGCCGCTGGCTCATGAAGCTGACCACCGTGTTGGGCCGCAGCTCCTTGCCGCTGCGCACCACCTTCAGGCGCATGCCGCGGTCAAAACGGCCTGAAGCCACGCGCAAAAAGGCGATGCGGTCGCGGTGCGCCGGGTCCATGTTGGCCTGAATCTTGAAAACCACCCCGGAGAATTTCTTCTCCTGTGGCGTGACGGTGCGTTGCAGCGCAGCGCGTTCGGCCGGCGGCGGCGCCAGATCGACCAGCGCATCGAGAATTTCCTGCACGCCAAAGTTGTTGATGGCCGAGCCAAAGAACATGGGTGTCTGTTGTCCCGCCAGAAAATCGGCATGGCTGAAGGCGGGCGTGGCCGCCGCCACCAGCTCGATCTCGCCCTGGGCCTGCGCGTATTCAGCCCCGAAACGCTGCGCCGCCTGGGGGTTGCCCAGTCCTTCAAGGATCTCATCGTCGCCGCCGGCCTTGTCCTCGCCGGGGCTGAAGATGCGCATGCGGTCGCGGCGGCGGTCAAAGACGCCATGGAACAGCTTGCCCATGCCCACCGGCCAGGTGAAGGGCACCACGGTCATGCCCAGTTCGCGCTCGATCTCGTCCATCAGACTCATCGGGTCCTGCACCTCGCGGTCCATCTTGTTGACGAAGGTCAGGATGGGCGTGTTGCGGGCGCGGCACACCTGCAGCAGGCGGCGGGTCTGTGGCTCCACGCCGTTGGCGGCGTCGATCACCATCAGGGCCGCATCGACGGCGGTCAGCACCCGGTAGGTGTCTTCCGAGAAATCCTGGTGACCGGGCGTGTCGAGCAGGTTGATGACGCAGTCGCGGTATTCCATCTGCATGACCGAGGAGGCTACCGAAATACCGCGCTGCTTTTCGATCTCCATCCAGTCCGAGGTGGCGTGGCGTGCGGCCTTGCGCGCCTTGACGCTGCCGGCGATCTGGATGGCGCCCGAGAACAGCAGCAGCTTTTCGGTCAGCGTGGTCTTGCCGGCGTCGGGGTGGGAGATGATGGCAAAGGTGCGGCGGCGCTGGACCTGGCTGGCGATATCTTCAGACATAACCATCCATTATCGGGGCGGGTGCTTTGGCTCGGAGGCGTTCGACGGACGGCGCAGAGCGCCACCGCACAAGGCTCACGCGCCGGCCAAGGCCCGATCAAGGCAGGGAGGTCTCAGCCGGCCCCTGCCATTTGAAGCGCGGTTGCCGGACCCCGTCGATCTCCACTTCTTCGAGGAACATCGCTGCCGGCCGCACCCACAGGCCGCGCTGGCCGTAAAGGGCGCGGTAGAGCGTCATCGGCTCGAGCGTTTCGCTGTGGCGCACCGTGCCCAAGACCTGATAGGTCAGGCCCTTGTAGTGCTGGTAGAGGCCGGGCGGGGTTTCAAGCAGGGCAGGCAGATTGTGGTCGGACATGGCTAGGGGCAAGGCTGAGCGTGGGTGGGACAATGCGGAGATGCATCCTAAGGCTCTTCTAGACAGCGCCGCGGATCTGCTCAAGCAGATTCTGCGTTTCGATCATCCGGCTGATGCCGTTCTTTCACGCTACTTTCGTGAACACAGGGTGGGGCCGCGTGAGCGGGCCACACTGGCCGAGACGGTCTATGAGGTCTTGCGCCGGAAGATCTTTTTGAGCTATCTGGCGCAGTCCGGTTCCGGGCCAATGGAGCGTCGCCTAGCCATCCTGGCCTTCGCTGCCCCCCGCGACTTTTTGTTGGGCGCGCTCCACGCTTCAGACAAGCAGTGGCTCGAGCAGTGTGATCAGGTGCGCCCCGGCGATCTGATGGACCTGCATCAACACAACCTGCCGCAGTGGCTGGTCGATGCCCTCAAGTCCGAAGTGGGCCAGGAGTTTTCGGCGCTGGCCGACAGCCTGGGCCGGCCTGCGGGGCTGGATCTGCGCGTCAATCTCATCAAGGCCAAGCGCTCCGAGGTCCAGGAGGCGCTGGCCCGGTTGGGCATGGCGTCCGAGCCGACGCCCTATTCGCCCTGGGGGCTGCGCCTGGCCGACAAGCCGCCGCTGGCCCAGCTCGACCTGTTTCGGCAGGGCCTGATCGAGGTGCAGGACGAGGGCTCGCAGCTGCTGGCCCTGCTGCTCGATGCCCGCCGGGGCGAGATGGTGGCTGACTTTTGCGCCGGCGCCGGTGGCAAGACCCTGGCCATAGGCGCGACCATGCGCAGCACCGGCCGGCTCTACGCTTTTGACACCTCGGCCCATCGGCTCGATGCGCTCAAGCCGCGCCTGGCCCGCAGCGGCCTGTCCAATGTCCATCCGGTCGTCATTGCCCATGAGCGCGACGAGCGCATCAAACGGCTGACCGGCAAGATGGACCGGGTGCTCGTTGACGCGCCGTGCTCGGGTTTGGGGACGCTGCGCCGCAATCCCGACCTCAAATGGCGCCAGAGCCCGCAGTCGGTCACTGAACTGGTGCACAAGCAGCAGGCCATCCTGAGCAGTGCTGCCCGCCTGCTCAAGCCGGGCGGGCGCCTGGTCTATGCCACCTGTAGTTTGCTCCAGGCGGAAAACGAGGCGGTGGCCAAGGCTTTTGGGCAGTCGCATGCGGACTTCGAGCCGGTCGACGCCGGGACTTGCTTGCCTGACGAGCTGCGTACCGATCTGGTGGAGGCCGGTTGCCTGCGTCTGTGGCCCCATCGGCACCGTACCGATGGGTTTTTTGCGGCGGTTTGGCAGCGTCACTGAGCCTTGTCGGGCTGAGGCGTAGTTTGTTCTGAGGCGAATTTGCCGCGAGATGCGCCACTTTATGACCTTTTAGGGCCCATTTTATTGATTTTTTCAGCTCCGGCCTGTAACTTCAGCTTGCCAAGGCTGGGCTGATGTCTGTGACCCACCTACAATGCGCAACCTGGGATGGAAGACCTGGGTGGCACCTGCCGACTGAAAAGGATGAACGATGATTGCTTTTGATGCAGCGCTTGATTGGCTGGCCCATGGTCTGTGGGAGCTCGCTTGGTGGCAGATCGTTCTCTACGCCCTGGCGACGACGCACATCACCATGATCAGCGTGACGGTCTTCCTACACCGTCACCAGGCGCATCGCTCGCTCGACCTGCACCCGATTGCATCGCATTTTTTCCGGCTCTGGTTGTGGCTGAGCACGGGGCAGGTTACCAAGGAGTGGGCGGCCATTCACCGCAAGCACCACGCCAAATGCGAGCAGGAGCAAGACCCGCACAGCCCGCATGTCCATGGCATTCGCACCGTGTTGCTGCGCGGTGCAGAGCTGTACCGCGCGGAGGCCAAGAATAAAGACACCCTGTCCCGTTTTGGGCACGGCACCCCGGACGACTGGATCGAGCGCAATCTTTATACCCGCTACTCCTGGCAGGGCGTGGGCCTGATGATGATCATCAATCTGGCTTTGTTTGGCGCTGCCGGGCTGGTGGTCTGGGCGGTGCAGATGGCCTGGACCCCGGTGACGGCTGCGGGCATCATCAATGGCGCGGGGCACTATTGGGGGTATCGCAATTTTGAGGCGCCCGATGCCAGCACCAACCTGACGCCCTGGGGCATTGTCATTGCTGGCGAAGAGCTGCACAACAACCACCACACTTATCCCACTTCAGCCAAGCTGTCGATCAAGCCCTACGAGTTCGATATCGGCTGGATGTATATCTGCATCTTGCAGGCTCTGGGGCTGGCCAGTGTCAAGAAGGTGCCGCCTCGCCTGCAGTTGGGACATGTGCAGCCGGTGGCCGATGAGAAGACGCTGGAAGCACTGATTGCCCATCGCTACGAGGTCATGGCCGGTTTCGCACGGGAGTTGCGTCGCTCGGCTCATTCGGAGTTGGCCGCGCTCAAGGCCCGGCGCGCCGATGTGTCGGTGCTCAAGGCCGCGGCGCGCTGGCTGCACCGTGATGACGATAAGGTGCCGGCCTCGGCCCGTCCGCACCTGGCGCAGGCACGCGCCGAGCATCCAGTGCTTGACAAGATGGTCACCATGCGCGAAGAGTTGCGTCAGCTTTGGATGAGCACCTCGTCTTCGCGCGAGCAGTTGGCTGCCGATCTGCAGGCTTGGTGCCAGCGCGCCGAGGCCAGCGGCATTGCGGCGCTGCAGCAGTTCTCGCAAAGGCTTCGCGCTGCCCGCGCCTGAGCCCCCCTGCCGCTCGAAGCGGTCAAGTCGACCAGATTCTTGGCGGGGGTGCGTCCATTTGCCAGGCGCAGCGGCGCCAGGCCTGCCAAACCTGTCGCATCAGCAGCATGGCTGGCTCGACCAGCGGCGACAGAATTCTCAAAACCACCATTTGGTCGTTGGGCGAGGTCACACCCGCGGTCGTCATCAGGGCGTGACCGGCCAGACAGCCGCGGGTCTGCTCGAGCCAGTTCTCTCGGCCTTGACGGTCGATCGGATTGCCGCTGATAAAGAACAGCGTGGCCAGGCAGCGCCTTTGAGCCAAGCCCAGCGGGCTGTTCATCAGCCGGTCGTCGGCTGCATCGAGTTGCGCGCGCTCTAGCCAAAGTCCGGGCACTTCGATGTGCTGCAAGAGGCGTCCGGCGGTAAAGGGCTGCCCCGATTGCGGCAGGCCCAGGGCGGTGATGTCCCAGCCTATGAGCTCGGCCCCCGGGGCCAATCGCATCTCAAGCCGGTTCTCTCCCAGACAACCTGCAAAACACAAGGCCTCCAGCGGCAGCCACTCGAGTCGCGCGCCCGCTGCCAGTTCCAGTTGTGTGCGCTGCACCGCCTGTTCGCCGGTGGATCGGTAAAAGCGCGTTGCCCCCGGGGTGGTGATCAATCCGTGCGCTTGTGCCGCCACTTTGATGCGCAGATCGAGCGTATCGCCGCCGACCAGACCTCCGGGAGGGTGGACCAGTATGTTGTGACAGACCGCGGGGCCTTGGGGGTACAGGCTTTGCAGTACGCGCAGCGGTCCTTCGTGCCTGAAGCGCGCCACGCTGCGCCCTTCTTCGAGCGCGTAGTCCAGGTCCAGTCGGGCATGCCAGCTCATGAGCGGTCAGTGTAGGGCAGGGGGCGGCGCTCATCCGGACAACTGCGGTAACGGCAGGGCCGTCTTGTAGCGCACCTGCTTTAGGGCAAAGCTCGAGCGAATTTTTTCAACGCCTTCGATGGGTGAGAGCTTGTCCAGAATGAATCGTTCCAGCGCGGCCATGTCCGTCACTGCAACACGGATCAGATAGTCGGAGTCGCCAGTCATCAGGTAGCACTCCATCACTTCCTCGTAGTCAGCCATGCGCCCTTCAAACATGGCCAGAGCTTCTTTGCTCTGGGTGCGCAGGCTGATGCTGATAAAGACATTGAGTCCCAGCCCCAGCTTGCTCGCACTGACCAGGGCCACATAGCGTGAGATGACGCCGGCCGCCTCCAGCGCCTTGACCCGTGTCAGGCAGGGAGAGGGCGACAGATGCACTCGGCGAGCGAGTTCCACATTGCTGAGGCTGCCATCCCTTTGCAACTCGCTGAGCAGGCGCAGGTCTATGGAGTCAATTTTCATGCTGATTTTTCATAAAAAACGATATTTTATGCCTTGCAAACAGGTTTTTGCAGCCTTTAAAGCATCAAGTTTCGGGTGTTTTTGCCTACAGTACGCGCGATCAGTTCAGGAGACCACATGAACGCCCCCTTACTTCCGGCCTGGCTGCAGAACGCTGCGCTCACTCCCGACCCGGATCCGCAAGAGACTACCGAATGGCTCGAGGCCTTCACCGCGCTTGTGCAATCGGGACCCGACGGTCAGGCGCGGGCTCGACAAATTCTGGATGTGCTGGCCTCGCGGGCGCGCGCGATGGGCACCGGCTGGAATCCGGACCTGAACACGCCCTACATGAACACTATCCATGTCGAGGATCAACCGGTGTTCCCGGGCGATCTGGCGATAGAGGAGCGACTGGCCTCCTTGATGCGCTGGAATGCGCTGGCCATGGTGGTGCGCGCCAATCAGGCTTATGGGGATCTCGGTGGACATATCGCCAGCTACGCCAGTGCGGCCGATCTCTTTGAGGTCGGCTTCAATCATTTTTTTCATGCTCGCGACGCTAAGCATCGTGGCGATCTGGTGTTCTTCCAGCCGCACAGCGCTCCTGGCGTGTATGCACGGGCTTTTCTGGAGGGGCGTTTGAGCGAGCAGGAGCTATCGCACTATCGACAGGAGCTTCAAGGGCTCGGTAAAGGCACGCGCGGCCTGCCGAGCTATCCGCATCCTTGCCTGATGCCCGACTTCTGGCAGTTTCCGACCGGGTCCATGGGCATCGGCCCGATCAGCTCGATCTATCACGCGCGATTTATGCGCTACCTGACGCACCGTCATCTGCTCGATTGCCAGGGGCGCAAGGTTTGGGGTGTTTTCGGGGACGGCGAGATGGACGAACCCGAGAGCATGAGCGCGCTGACTCTGGCCGCACGCGAAAAACTGGACAACTTGGTGTGGGTGGTCAACTGCAATTTGCAGCGGCTCGATGGTCCGGTGCGCGGTAACTTCCGCATCATCGACGAGCTCGAAAAGTTGTTTGCCGGTGCCGGCTGGAATGTCATCAAGCTGATTTGGGGCAGCGATTGGGATGGCCTCTTAGCGCGCGATTCGTCCGGAGCCTTGTTGCGCGCCTTCGCCAACACGGTAGATGGTCAAATGCAGACCTTTGCGGCTAATGACGGCCGCTATAACCGCGAGCATTTTTTTGGCCAAAGCCCCGAGCTGGCGCGTCTGGCGCAGGGCATGACGGATGATCAAATTGATCGGCTAAAGCGTGGCGGCCACGACTTGGTCAAGATTCATGCCGCCTATGGCGCTGCGGCGGCCCACCGTGGCCAGCCGACCGTCATCTTGGCCCACACCAAAAAGGGCTACGGCATGGGCTCGGCAGGTCAAGGCAAGATGACCACCCACTCCCAGAAAAAACTCGATGAGCAGGACTTGATTGAGTTTCGCAACCGCTTCAACTTGCCGCTCAGCGACGAGCAGGCCAAACAGCTAGATTTCTACAAGCCGGCCTCGGAGAGCGCCGAGATGCAATACCTGCACGCCCGGCGACACGCGCTGGGCGGTTACCTGCCGCAGCGCGATGTTGCTTGTGAGTCGGTGGCGGTGCCCGAGATCGACAGCTACGCCAGCTTTGCGCTCAAAGCGGCGGGCAAGGAGATGAGCACCACCATGGCCTTTGTGCGTATGTTGGGCAATCTGCTCAAGACCTCGCCGCTGGGGCCGCGCATTGTGCCCATCGTCGCCGATGAGGCCCGCACCTTCGGCATGGCCAACCTCTTCAAGCAGGTGGGTATTTATTCGAGTGTGGGGCAGCGATATGCACCTGAAGATATTGGCTCGGTGCTCAGTTACCGCGAGGCGCTCGACGGCCAGATTCTGGAAGAGGGCATCAGCGAGGCCGGCGCAATTGCCAGCTGGACCGCTGCCGCCACCGCCTACAGCGTGCACGGCGTGGCCATGCTGCCTTTCTATATTTACTACTCGATGTTTGGCTTTCAGCGGGTGGGCGATGCGATCTGGGCTGCCGCCGATCAGATGCCGCGCGGCTTTTTGCTGGGGGCCACCTCCGGCCGTACTACGCTGGGTGGTGAAGGCCTGCAGCATCAGGACGGCAGCAGCCATTTGTGGGCGGCGACCATTCCCAATTGCAAAGCTTACGATCCCGCCTTTGCCGGTGAGCTGGCGGTGGTCCTGTCGCAGGGCATGCAGGAGATGCTGGTCGAGCAGCGCGATGTTTTTTACTACATCACGCTCATGAATGCCAACTACGCTCAGCCTGATCTGCCGGACGGCGTGCGCGACCAGGTCATCCGAGGTGCCTATATCTATGGCCGTTACGGACCTGCCATGAAAACCCGTGCCTCGCGTGATCGCATGGTCACGCTCCTGGGCTCTGGCGCGATCCTGACCGAAGTCATTGCAGCGGCCGAGTTGTTAGCCGCCCAGGGTGTCAGTAGTACCGTAGTCAGCGTGACCAGCTGGAGTGAGCTGGCCCGTGATGGGCAAGCTTGCGATCGAGCCTGGCGCGAGCAGGGCCAGCGCCCGCAGACATACCTCGCCGAGCAGCTGACAAACACGGCCGGCCCCATCATCGCGGCCAGCGACTATGTGCAGGCGGTCGCCGAGAGCGTGCGGGCTTACCTGCCGCCGGGGCGCCTCTATGTGACGCTGGGCACGGATGGTTTCGGTCGCAGCGACACGCGTTCGCAATTGCGCCAGTTTTTTGGGGTGGATGCCGCCAGCATCGCCCGTGTGGCCTTGCAGGCTCTGGCCTAGGTGCTCAAGCGGTGAGAAATACGCCGGCCCGGCGCGGGGTCAGGCGCAGGCGTTGCCCTTCTTTCAGTTCGAGTTGCGCGAAGTAGTCGCTGCTGATCTGTGCCTCAATCAGTCGCCCGGTGCCGCTGTCCTCAGCCTGCAGCTCCAGCCGGGCCACCGGTCCCACCACGATGGCACGCTGAAGCAGGGCGGCAATGCCGCTAGCGCCCGGGTGGTCGCGCTCGACCCTGATCTCGTGCGGGCGCACATAAGCCAGCGCCTGTGCATTCTGGGCCGATGCGTGCTCGGGGGCGGGTACGGCGATGCCGTCCAGATGCACCTGACCCTCGTGCGCTCGGCCATGAAACAAATTGACATCGCCCAGAAAGCTGTAGACGAAGGGGCTGGCGGGTTGGGCCCAGACCTGCTCGGGCGAGCCGACCTGCTCGATCACCCCCTGATTCATGAGCACCACCCGGTCCGCCACTTCCAGGGCTTCTTCCTGGTCATGCGTGACGAACACGCTGGTGACATGGAGCTCGTCGTGCAGCTTGCGCAACCAGCGGCGCAGCTCTTTGCGTACCTTGGCGTCAAGCGCGCCGAAGGGCTCGTCGAGGAGCAACACCCGTGGTTCGACCGCCAGAGCCCGGGCCAGCGCAATGCGCTGGCGCTGGCCGCCCGACAGTTGCGAGGGAAAGCGATCGGCCAGCCAGTCAAGCTGCACCAGTTTGAGCAGATCCATCACCTTGCTGCGGATTTGGGCTTCATGGGGCCGCACCGCGCGCGGCTTGACACGCAGGCCAAAAGCCACATTCTCAAATACCGTCATGTGCCTGAACAGTGCGTAGTGCTGGAACACGAAGCCCACTTGCCGCTCGCGCACATGGACCTCGGTGGTGTCTTCCCCGCTGAACAGGATGCTGCCGGTGTCGGGCGCCTCCAGACCGGCGATGATGCGCAGCAAAGTGGTCTTGCCGCAGCCGGAGGGGCCGAGCAGGGCGACTAATTCCCCCGAATCGATTTCGAGAGAGACATCTCGCAGCGCTTGGAAGCGACCAAAATTTTTACTGACATGGCGTATTTCGATACTCATGGCATCCTCATGACTAAAAATTCAGAGGGACACCGCAGCGCCCGTGTCGACCCTGCGCCCCGAACCAGGGCGCTGGGTAGTGATGGTCGGAGACGACTCGGGTCGCTCCGGAGGTAGCTCGGCTGCGGCTCGCAACTCGCGCTCATGCTGCCACTGCGCGATGCTTTTGATGACCAGGGTGAGCAGGGCCAGCAAGGCCAGCAGGGAGGCCACCGCAAAGGCGGCCATGGACTGGTATTCGTTGTAGAGAATTTCCACATGTAGGGGCATGGTGTTGGTCTGGCCGCGAATATGACCGGAGACCACCGAGACGGCGCCAAATTCCCCCATGGCCCGGGTGACCTGCCCCGGGCTATTAGGTCCATTTGTAGTGAGAAGCTCAACATGGCATCAAGGAGAAGGACATGCCAAGGAAGAAGACCTCACCCGAGCGGATCATTTCGCTGCTGCGGCAGATTGAAGTGCAAATGGCCAGTGGCGTGACATTGCCACAAGCTTGTAAGCAGGCTCAGATCTCAACGCAGAGCTACTACCGCTGGCGACAGGAGTTCGGTGGCTTGCAAGTCGACC
>Ga0194133_10003742_pt1 | contig 21259 bp, 17 predicted proteins | sample TA2KigOf40mmetaG_FD_155448 | JGI IMG/M metagenome (GOLD analysis project Ga0194133, IMG submission 155448) | Freshwater microbial communities from Lake Tanganyika, Tanzania - TA2015055 Kigoma Offshore 40m | ecosystem: Environmental > Aquatic > Freshwater > Lake | place: Tanzania: Lake...
ACAGGTTTTTTTTTTAAAAAAAAACCTCTCACCTGTTCGGAATTGATGTCAATAAATCAAAGTTGCCGATATGAAAATGACTATAAAGAGAGAGTTCTCATCAAAGCACTTTTTCAAAAAGAAGTATTTATTTTGACATTTTCTGAATGGATTCTTTCACTTATGAGATTTTGCTTATTTGTTCTTCTTCTTCTGAAAGAGTTCCTTCATCAAATGAGATGTCAACATAATTTGTGTGTCTGCTTTTAACTAATTTAACAAGTATTGCAAATTATATTTTTAGAAACTAAGTGAGTTCTAGGATAGAAAAATTGTCGGCATTGCATGAAATCATTTGGCATTGTGTCACAAATAAGTAGGTTTGGAACATTCAACGTCTTGTCCAGTCACACTTTTAGCTTCAAATATGAAGACAAAATTCTTGGCTTCGCATTTTCATTATTCGACTACTATTATTTCTTGTCTAATTTCTATTTTTAACCATAGTAAAACATCTGTAAGGGCTTTCTTTTATCTTTCAAAATTACAGGCTAGCTAACTGACAAAAATTTTAAGCTGACCGACCCCGACGTTTTTGAGTTGCAGGGCCAATTTTGTAGGTGTGACTTTTCATTGCCAATATAATTTGTCGAGATCAAAAAAAGTAGTCAGACACCTGGCAAATAACAAAGCGTCAATCTTAGCACGTCCTTATCGTGCAATTTATTGTTTCTAGTACCTTTGAAATAGTACAGTCGGACACGTATTTTGCTTTTGCAAATGTGACTGAAAGAAGTAATTAAAAAAAAAGAATTTCAGAGACCCCCATAAAAAGAATCTGAAGGTTACGATTATTCCATGATTAGAAAAAAAGATTTAATTGGAGACAAATTTTCGTAGTAAACTGAGTGAGTTTTGTCCACCTTTATCACTTGATGATGATGATCTGACAGTTTTTGTATCACCATAAATTTCCAATCACCTTTTTTGAAGCTTATTTAATATGTATGGATGACACTCAACCAAAGAAGACAATTTTTCGTCGTCTTATCTCAACATGGAATTGAAACGAAATGGAATTATTCCCAACGAAATTTATCTCTGAGAAATGAGAGCAATAATTTATAATATTCTTGATCGTGAACGAATTTGGAAAAAGGTTGGGAGGAATTAATCAGGCAAAAAAAAAGAAACTCCAAGAAATATGTTGAACTGCCTTGTATGGCGTGCAGCATCCGAACTTCTACGAAGATGGAATACAAATGGCTGAAATCTCCGCCAACAGAAGCATCATGAACGATAACGTGTAAAGGGTTACAATCATCTCGTCCCCTCAAAATACTTTTCAAAATGAAATGACCGTGCTACCTGTGATGGCAAATTCATTTTATGTTTTGTTTCAGTCTCATAATTGAGAGTGGATTATATAATTTCATCTCTTATTTGTCATTCGGCTCATACTTTTTGTAGACAGGATTAAATTTTTTGAACTAGCAGCTGTCTTTGGATGGACTCACTAAAATTATTATTATTTTTTTTGTTAAAAAAAATTAATTTTCGTGAATTTGTGGGGTCCATGGCAGGCAAAGGCATGTCAAGGAAGAGGGGTACGAAAATTGGTCGTTAATTATTATGTTTATAATCAAAAGCAGAGGATATGTCTCACGCCAAGCAACTGAATTCTGCTTTGCAACCTTACCAAAGTGTCCAAAATAGAATAAGGTAGGCGTCATTTTTTTTACATTCATACGATGTATGTAAATAGTAAAGAGAGGTATTATCCTGTCAAAACCCTACTGATAAATTAGTGCTGGAGATCCACAACTCCAAAAACAGAACACGGAAGATGAATTTGGAAATTTCTTATCCCGCCAAGCAAAAAAAAACTTAAGAGATAAAAGAGATTTTATAAACAGCAACCTATTTTCACACACTGTCTTGAAGTTCCACAAACGAGATATGAGTCTGAAAGTATTTTTATAAAAATATATAGGTCCTAAGAAATTTTTTCATATTGTATTTTTCATTTTCCGTGCAACTCTTGTTGTCCAAATTCTGACAGGTCTTGTTTTCTCCTGATCTTTTACCTCAAACTACTTTTTTTTTATTTGAAGAGGAAAAAAAATCCTCTGAAAAATATGGACAATAAAAACGTTCCTGAAACTTGAACTTTTTCTATTGTTTGACTTGAGAAATATTTTGCAAATTTGAGTATTTGATTTCCAAATGAAATTACAGAAGTCATTACGTCGGATCTAATTCATCTTTGTTTGATCTAACCGACTATTCCAGTTTAAAACTTACTCATCTATTGCGTTACAATTTAAGATTTCAGCAAATGTTGTAAAATGATATAATGCCTCTAAATTATCCAGTTTTTGATGAGTGTGGAAAATGAACGCGAGGCAAAGCAGCTTGGTGATACTCTTGAAAGACAAGGTAAGTATGGGTAAAAGTAGAAATTAAAGTTAGGAATATCCTAATAGAGTTTCCCGTCACAATTAGCACGTAAGGCTTCAAACAAAAAAATTAACTTCGACTGTCGTTACCATAAATCATCATGCATTCTAAGCAAGTCACAGACATGGGAAGTGTTTTATGAACTTGTGGGACAATTACTTGTAATGACGGCTGCGATTTGCTCACTTGAAACAAGAAGTTGAAAAAAATTGGCCAAAATATAAAAGGAAAATTTATGTGACGTCAAAATGTTTGAAATTAATGGTTGCTAATGATGATGTGGGGAAAAATGACTCGACAAAGTGTTAGCCGTTTGTTTTTCCGGACAAAAAAATTAAGCAAATAAAACGGCAAATTTGTGGCGTTATAAATTCAGTGAATATACTGCTTCTTCACTTATTCACCCAGTCGCCGCTCTTGTTGGGTCAATTAATTTATGGCTCAGTGGTTTCGGAAGTGCCTTTAGCTCAGTCAAGTGTCCGTTGGTTCGTGACTAGAGGACCAATATCCCTTATGTTACGTCAACACCATTCATTCATTTCATTTAATCACCTCTAAATTTGATGATTTGTTCTCAACCACGCAAATTTCATTACAATAAAAACTTGTGTTTCCAAGTTCATTTCAAACAAGTTACTTTATCTGGAAATGAAAACAGTACTTATAATTTAGACATCAGGTCTGGCTTGGTGCCCATACACTCAAGACCCTGTTGAATAAGCTAACTTAACTGCACTACAGATTTCTAAGAATTACAAAAAATGACTGGATTCTAAGGAAAAGTTGGAGTACCTTGGACAAGGTAAGAAGAGCTAAGCCCTTAGAGTGGGGAAAATACTCAACAGATTCAATTGTGATCAAAATAATGAACAACTCTTTAGAGGAAAATTTTTACCAAGAAAGAAGACGCCCAGAAAGCCTACAATATTTTAGTAATGCTGTGACCAAATTTGAAAAAAACCTACTAAAAACACAGATTGACTGATATATATTCAAAGAAATCAAATACAATCACTTTCCTAATTAAACACTTGGTAGCCTCAGAATTAACCTTAAAAAGACATTCTTGACTTGCAGCTAATGTATTTTTATTCTTTTAGTGATTGATGCAGATAAAAAGAGCTGACGTAATGACGTCCCTTGCCATGATGCAACTGAGGATTTTTTTAAGTACGCCTTGCGACTCGAGATCATGAAAGGCATACTGGGCGGTTTTGATGCTCTTTATTTTTTTTTTCGTGGTAGGTACCCAGGCGGGAGTCGAACCCGGGTTGCTGGGATAGAAATCCAGCTCCCTACCACTTTGCCACCCTGACTCCCAGCATGGTTCTTCTGCATTTGGTCGATTGTTTTATCCCTTGGGTGGGACACTCAATAAACATATTGATAAAATCCCAGTTTTTCCACAACATTGATAATACCTCAGAGGATTAAAGACCCCAGGCCAAGCACGCACTGCACTCATAATGCCTTGCGGCTAGTATGCGAGAACTCAAGTTCTCTTTTGATCTTGTAAAGTTAAATGCATAATTGAAATTTGTAAAATGAATGATTTCTAATATTAACAATACAAATCTTCTTGAAAACAATAAAATCTTGTTACTTCAAGTTTAACAAAATTATTCTCACCCTCTACTGAATTGATCTTTGTCTAATTTATATTCAAAGTCCTTTTACTCTTTGTAACAACCTCATTTCCCCTAATGACAGTTCAAACAAAGATATCCAAAATAATTTCATTATCATGCAGTGCACTGAGACTGACTTTAATATTATTGCAAACTTCGTTTTGAACAGTTCAAATAAGGGTCCATGTTTGATTTCAGCAAACGAGAGATAGATTGTGCGATAGAGGTTTGCAAAACCGTCCATAAATCTCTTCCAGTTGTACAAACTTCATCCAGACCTGTCCTACTCCGATGTGTAAACAAACTTCTCTAATTAAAATGTGCACTCAAGCCTTCATCAGAAAACTTTCTGCGGATAGACTTTTAGATAAATTAAACACCTCGTTACAAAGCGGCGAGTTGAGCGAGATTTGGGCTTGCTTATGGGAAATGAGAAAACCAAATTAAAATAATTGGACTCTTCTCTTCGAAACTTCAGAATGTAATCCGAAATGGAACAAGTAAAAAAGAATCAAAATTTCAAAATTGGAACTAGTAGTTTGAGTTGAAAATTACATTAACTTGACTGCACAGCCAACAATTGAAGACTTTCTCTATTCGAGTCGGTATTCGAGAAATAAATCTGAGCGGCTAAGCTCTGCTGACACATCATATTTCACCGAAAAAGTATTTAATCATAGTTTTAAATGAAAGATCATTCTTGTATCGTGAGGATCAGAAATAGAATTATGTTCGTCTCAATGATTATTTAAGGGACAAAAGAGGCGACTGCATAGGGAAGGGAAGGTGGCAAGTTTCGAAAAGTCGAAATATCACCATGATCTAGTTGGACAAAATAAATTAAGAAACTTCATTTGTAGTAAAGGCTGAAACTCATTCATGTTGAAATATTTTCTAAGAAAGAAATCTTTTAATCAAAATGATTCAGTGATTTTTTTATCTCACAATAACCAGAAACTACAAAGTTTTTTTTGTTTTTCCATACGATGAAAAGATAAGAAATTCATGGTAGATAAAAATATTCATTAATTTAAGTTAACAAGATGTTCATTCTAACGTTTGAGATGACAACCATGCTTCAAAATGCAAATTTCCTTGGCCTGCCTTTCAAGGAAAATTTCGCGTTATATTTGAAAGTGTTTTTTTTCACACAAAAATCTCTGACGAATTTGCATAGGTTGAAAAAACTTTTTGTACATTATCCGACATTTTTACAAGGAAAAAAGTTTATTCTTGCGTGAGAGTATTATTAACGCTGACCTGATTTGCATAATTGCACATTTCAATGTCGTGACTGAGAACAGATCTGTTTGAAAAAAAATTACAAAAAAGCCTCACAAGACTTCTTACTTTTTTTTTTAACCGATGATGAGGTTTTCACTATTGTGTCTCTTTCGTATACATTTACTTTTTTTGACGTATCGAGTTGGAAAACTACCGAAAACTGTTGCCTATTTTACACTTTTTAAAAAAAATTCATAATAGTAAAAATGTTGTGAGTCTTGTTCCAATCATAAGGGTTAAGGATTGAACAATTCCCAAATAAGAGGTTCGGTAGTTCTAAATGACAAGACGACGACGGTCAGTAAGAGTTTTTCTATTTCTTATGCCAACAAAGCAATAACTCATGTCCAAAGTTCACTAAGAAAATCGATTGGTGGGCTTTACCTCTCAATCTACTGGTTATACCTTTTTTCTCAACATTGAGCTGACCAGCCTTCAAGAGAAGTATATATTAAGCTTTGTTTTATTTGGATAGTTGAGTATTTTACCCTTTAATTTTCGCAGTCCAACTGCTCGTCTTTTTTTCCAGCTCTCCAACTCATTCCATTATGTTGGATGACAGTGAAAAAGCGTTCACTTTAGACGATGTCACTCGACAGACAGAGAAAAAGACTCCACATAAGAATGGAATGGTAGAAGCAGAAGCCCATTCTCGTGTGACTAGATTGAAGAATTCCAAAGGTTTCACTCAACCTCAATGCTCTAGCTGACATATAAAAGAATCTGACACCATTAAAAACACTCACATTTGGACTCATTATCCAACCAACTTCTCTTCAATCTTAATTCACTGTGGCACATATTTGACATATTAAATCAGACAACTTTGTGGGTTTTTTTTATATGTACAGAAAAGTATTTCCATAAAGACAGCTTCTCTGGTCTCCCTCGAGGCATGGCAATTCGAAGAATTCGAAATGTTTCGTGTGAAAAGGTTAAAGAACGAGAATAGAATCAGTGTTCTCTTGGGTATCTTTTTGTCAAGATAATGCTTTCCCTTGGAATGGAAACTTTGAATTCGACCCTATGAATAGAAATGGGGTGGAATTTTGTTTAGCTAATTTCGTGTTACACAGGTTGGCGTTGAAGAGTATTTTTACCTTGAGAAAAAAAAATGTTAAAAAATGCTCCAACTCACTTTGTAAATTATGTCATTGGTCAATGCCAAGATTTTACCATTTGGGCTTAAACAGATGGAACGTACGCCACTGTGAGACTTTTCAAACCAACAGCTTTGGGCTATGTGAACTTTCCAAATGGGCTTAAGTTGAGATAAAAATTATATCCTAATGTAAAAAACATCATTCAAAGCAAGAATATCAATTACAAAAAGTACTTGAGAACGGACAAATTGGTTGTCAAACCATCAGTTACAAACCAAAATTTACCTCTTAAGTTATGTAAAGGCAGAAAAAAGGGCTTCGTTTTACAAACCCATAAATAACGCAATTAACCAATTAATGTTGCCTCGAGTCGTAAATTTCATTTTTTTTTCCAATCGCAGTTTGACAAGTTAGAAAATAGTGAAGTCTAGGGGAGTGTCCAGCGGCCGAGAGTCATCCACAATGAATAGCAAGATCAACCCCTTGTCAGAACAACTGCATTTGTTTTATTCCAAGTCTCAAAAATATAAATGACTTTTTGCCTTTAGAGAACTTGTTTAAATTCGACTTTTCACTTCATTTCTATCTTAGCAATATTTCCTTTGTAATATTTTATGATCAACTCAATGACCTTTTCATTTCATTAAAACCCTTTTTATTGATCGACATCTTTAATGGTTTAATGCTTTATTTAACTCATTCGCACTCTACAGTATAAGTACATGAAGATTAGCTTTGCAAGAGTTGTTTGCCACAATTACATTCGTGTATCAAAATAAAACTTTTTCTTCGTCGCCATTGGATAAAGTCAAATGCAATTGTGTGAAAATTGCAAATGAGTCAATTGGCTTAGGGACTTTTAGAAGTTAGTGAGTTTCAATGAGGTGGAAAAACCGGGATTTTTAATCCTTGCTCACTGGCGCCCTAACCCAGCGAAAGAAATCACCTCCCCACCAAACTTAGCCATTTTTAGATGCACTTTAATGGTATTCTCCTTTAAGAATACATACCACCATTCCCTTCATAGGTACTGGCAACATGCATTCCCTCTCAAGCATCAAGTATTGACCATCCCCGGATCTGCCAACTACATGGATCCATCTTATCGGGTATATTAATCTGCCTTAATGTATAAAAATCTGCCTCTTCCTCAAATAAACAGTTTGCATCTCATTTGGTTTTATTTCTTTACGTTCGAATCTCCTCACCTCGGTTTACCATAAACTTGATCTGCAGGTAAAATGAAAACCAAGCTTTTCGTTGTGTTTTTGAATAATTGGCCCGATCATTCAGCCACACCATTCAAAATGCAAATGAATCAAGCAAAATGTAATTTCCAGACGAAACGAAACATCTAGATTATCAGTAACAAGAATGTCTTTTTTTTCCCTGCTTCAATCACGACTTGGCAATTATCATGGAAAAGTAGGGTTTCCAAAATGTAAACTGCAAGATTTGTTCATATCAACGATTGGTCGGATTTTTTGCTCAACAGATCGTATCAGATGCAAATGAGAGTGAAAGCAACGCCACGGCCTTTTTTCCTCTCTCTATATATGATGAAAGTTAAAGGCCGTTACACCCACCCTCACACATAAACTATGTGACCTTTTATATATCATTATTTCTTAAAGTGTATGGACGTGAGAGCAGAAAAAAATAATAGCTTCACCTCAGATAGATAGATATATGGACAGAGGGTGAGAAATGCGAGTTGCAAACAATGAAGTATAGCCTGCCTATATTCTCTCATATTTATGCATATAATATATATATTACTTTTAAGAGGGAAAAAAGGTAATCTTTGGAAATGTTTGTAGTATAAAATGTTCTTCTTCCTCGACGTGACGTGCCACCCAAATGGGCCAGGCCAAACGAGCAACCGCGGTCAGAAAGAAACACGTGTGAGAGATCGACTAAACATCAAACGGTTCATCAAGGCTTGAAAGACAGTTGAGGTTTTCATCACGGCGATTTGCGTCGCCATTGACGGTCTGAAAAGATGAGAGAGAAAATAGAAGACTGAAAGAAAAACACGTGGAGAGTTTTAGAGAGTGAAATGGAAAACACGTGGAGAAGCTTTTTGAGCGCTTTTTCGGTAGTTCTGACGTTAGTTACTTGACGTTACAATTTTCGTCTCACCACCATCCATTCCACACACGATCAGTCAGTTGCGGACCCTGCTCCTTGAGAGACAAGGTCTGCAAGAGCAAAAAGGGGTTCACCTTTTTTGTTGTAAAGACAAGCCTCATCCCCTCTCTCGAAAAATAATTGCACCAAGTTTCATCCTATAAGTTTGATCTGAGCAAACACAACCAACAATCAAATACCCCTTTTTGCCGTCGTTTGCCAATTTGACCATCATCAACACCGCCGTCGATCACACAATCAAAAGATCCCTGGACCTTCTGGGATCGTTCAGACGGAGAGAGGGGGGATAGGTTGTCCAAACAAACAAAATTCAAATCTGAAAATTGATTTGACAATTTTCACTTTTTGTAAAAGAAGTTCTGGAAAGTTTTATTTTCCAATTTCATCATCATCAGACCAACTCAAAAATTAAGCTATACAGGATCTCAACAGAACCAAGGTAAGGAAAAAACCTTATTTTTTTGAACATTTCAATACCGGCTAAAATGACCTCATGATCAATATGAAAATCAAGGCTTTTTTCATGTAATCGACCAATCTCGCCACTAACAAAACATTTGTGAAAAGATGTAATGATGTTGTTGTTCACATTTTTTTTTCCTGATTCTAAATATGATACAGTATTTTGTTCCGTAAAAAAATGACAAGATTGAAAAAGTTATGGTTACTTTTCAGTGTAAAAAAAAGAGTTGCGCAATTTGTTTAATGGCTCGATGGTTGATTGAAAATGAGGTTGCTGAGATGCCGCACCTTCAAAAAAAAATCACCAAGAACTTTGTGGTTAGTTTTTTTTTCAATGCAATTTCTGCAAAAAAATATAAGGAAAATGTATCATTGAAATAAGATTTTTCAAATTATCTATCGATTTCCTTTCTCTAAACATCCGTGTGTTCTACTCTAATTGAATAATGGATCAGAATTACCAAAAGTTAGAAACGTCATTACATTAACTCTAACTGTTATGGTTGGACAAAACGAAAGCTATTTTCATTTCAGTATGTAATAATCATGATGATTTAATTTTTCTTTCCTTCCATGTGTTGTAAGTGAGTGAATTTCTAAGGTTGTAATTGTTGGTAAAAGCAGAAAACAACTTAAACGTGCAGGAAATAGTAAAAAGGGGGCTTTAAGTTGTATACTCTAAGAGCCAATTGAATTGTACCTGCATGCTCTGTTTTAGAAGTCAAAACTGTTTCCATCCTCTCATTTTATGTCAGAACGCGAGCATTAAATAGCAACAAAAAAGACATAAAAATGAACAAAGTTTTAAGTACGCTAAAATAACCGGGTGGTGGAGAAAAACAAGACCTTCGTGTACCAATAATATAAAGTTTATTGAACAAAATGACTTCCTTGGCTGACTTGTTGTGTTTTTTTTAAATACCTCTCAACTTCTATATCTTGAGAAGAAAACAATATCTTTTAACAAGACGTGAATTACAGTCCTTGGTTTTATCATCTTCTAATTGTGCTTGTTAAAAAGTGCTTTGGGAGTTGAAATACACATTATTATTGTAGTTGTCATTGAAGTTGAAAAGAAAAACTTACCTTCCCATTTATTGTTTGAAAAATTTGACGCGACTAAATCGATTGACTCTTTCATCGGTTTGGATTGGAAAAGAGCTTTTCATAGTTGGTTCGTCAAGCAAGTCGTTTGACATGCTACTGAAGTGCAACCAATTACATTCAAGTGCTGCAATAACTTTAAAACCTTTTGAAAGATAATTCATTAGTTTGTCAAGAGACTAAAAAAGTGAAAATGATAGAGACAAAAAACTACTTTCTTTCTCTTATAACCAATCATCGATGGAACTTTAGAAATTGCTGATTCTTTTAGAAAATATTAAAGGGATGCACACATTTCAAAGTGCCATTTTTTTCTTTAATTTGCCTTGATTTTGGTTCATTGATTCAAAAGAATAATATTCTTTGCCGGCACTTTTCTGACGAGGTTCTACGCGGTCGCAAAATAATTTTTTTTTCCCCCACCTCGTCCAATAAGGCGGATACTTTAAGAAAATCAGTTTTACTTTCGAATGAAAAGTGAAAAGCAGCCAAAAAAATTAATTTCATTTTACTTTTTTTTACAGGTTCAATGCGATTTTCCACAAGAATTGGCTATATTAATTCGCATGATCTGCCATTTTCAAGAACGTGGTTGGAGAAACAAGAATCGTCATTGTCAAAAGGTAAGGTTTTCTTCAAAAACTTACCTACTTGATGCCAACGATTATAAATATCTTTTTTTTCTGTAAAATCATTTTATTTTGGAGAAGTTTTTCGAGTATATTTTTTTAAACAAGATGAATGATTTGTGATTTTTTTTTCTCAACGGATCATAGTTTGATTCACTGTAAAAAAAGTGCCAGTTTGGGAAATTTTTTTGAAGTTTGGTTTTTAGAATGAATCTGTGGCTATTTGTCCATAAAGACAAGTGAGGAGGGTTCAGTGATTATAAATTGATAGACAGTGTTTCTGATTGAGAATTCTAACTAGAATCTCATATCTTTGATCTGAGTTGGCCATACAAATCGCCTCATGGGAATGAGGACAAGGAAACTTTTGTTCTGCAACGTCATAATCGTTACAACGCAGTTGTTTCATTTCAATTTTTGAGCAGCAAACGCCTCTCATGATTTGGAAAACGAAATCCTAAAGGTTAATGTTCAAAAAAAGCATCAAAGATTTGTTGGGCTTCATTTTCAACTTGTCAGAATTTGATTTTGATCTATACTTCTTCTTACTGATAGATCAAGAAAATCGTGAACACTTGATAGACTGTTTAGGAAAGGAGAAAAGATTCATCTTGACTCAAAAACTTGCAATGTCATTTGAAAAAGTAAAGAAATTTATGAGAAAACGAAAACTATCTCACGAAGATATAACTATATATAAATTGTTTGGCTACTTGACAAGAAAAATAAGAAACGCGATGAGTAAGAAAAAAAATCTTATTTTTTCCTTTCCGTTATTTCCCAGGTTTAGTACTGAATGCTTGGTCAAATGAACAGACCTTGAAACCAAAATGAGCTTTCGATGTTTTCTTCCTTCTCCTGCCTATCTCTGCAAAGAAACCAAGAGCGACAACATCCACAAAACTTGCTACCATCATGAAACAAGGACAATAACTTTGATCGGCAACATCATGAATCAGTGCAAAAAATCTGCAGCTTTTCTACATCAGAAGCCACGGAAAAGGTGTAAGTCATAAAGACCTCTCACCCTTCATCCGTTAAAAAACAGCCAACCATCTTGAGGCAATTTCGCCTCAATCTTTTATTGACTGCAACTGCAACTTTAACTGTGATGCCAATCAATTTATCAATCCTTATTTTGTGTCCCGGAAAAACACAAATGCTCTTCAAGACCCTTAAAAGAATTTCATGCTTGCAAAATGAATTTATAGTATATAAGATTTAAATGAAATATTCACACGAGAACGAGATCAATTGCGAACGAACGAATGTGATTGCGAGTGAATGGGAAACTTATTTTTGAAGCTTATTTTCTTGACCGGCCTGAAAAAAAGGTCAGAAATCCTTGGACAAAAATTAAGAGGATCACGGACGGAAACTGTAGCTTTTTTATCTTTTGTCTGATTGTAGAACGACTTTATTTCAAATCGTGTATAATTTTTTTTTGAGTTCTCATCAAGCCAAGTGGTGATATTTATTTTCTGCAATCAATATTTTAAAAAAATCCCCTAACTTTTTTTTTGATTTTCATTTGTTTGATTCATTGAAAAATCCACCCAGCATCACCTGAGATTTCATGGCGAGCTATTTAATGTTTGAATCGAAGAACCGTCTCGCTTTCATTTTTGATAATAGCGCAGGGTCGCATAAGAAGGCCTTAAGGTTCGGTATACGTGTGCTTAAAAACTTAGGTATGATCCACTCACAACGTCCCCATTTTTAGAAAATTGTTCTGAAAAAAAAACTTCCGAACACCAACCCAAAATGTAACAAATTTTGAGAGAAAAGGACTGACTTATTGCAAATTCATGCCCCGCATCCAACCCTTTAAGCATTTCTACCACTTCTTCATCTTCCAAAGCACTATTTTCAATTGTTGTTGTCCGTGGAAGCCATTTGATCCATTGGCTGGTTGAGTAATTTCTAGTTGGTAGATATCCGAAATGCTTTTCAAAAATACTCACAAATTCGTTGAATTAAAATTGTAATAATCATGCAAGAGACTGTCTAGTTCATCCCAGAAAAAAACACTGTTTTCTACTCTTTTTCTCATGAGGCCAAAAAATTCCAGAAAGCTATGTATTTTCCAAAGTGCCATGGATATATTTTTGTATAAGAAAAAGTTTAACCAAATGACCCTTAGACCCAACCCCCTGCCCCCCACCAAAAAAAAAGTTGTAAAAAAACATAAAATGAAAAAAAATTGAACCTTTTTTTCTGTTCTTTGATTTCTTGTAAAATCTTTTTCTTTCCTAAGATTCTTTTATCTCTTTCTTCTTCCAAAAAAAAAAGAATTGGACGCATTATCAAGCAAACCACGCCATTGTCTTTCATAGAACTCCGTGGACAAAAAGTCTTTCATCCAATTGTACAGAAAAATGTTTATTTTTGACTCTTTCGAGAGGATTTTCCAAGCAAGCTGTCTCGTGTGAGAAGTTAATCAATTCTTTTAACGCAACCAACTTTGACATCCAACCATTTTTCGACTTAGAATTTTGCCAACATGTTCGAAACACGAGTTGCAACTTTAATAAATGAGGATTTTTTTCCACACGAGACACTGCCAAACTTAAGTACAAAGTTTAAAAATCATGAAGAAAAAAAAACCTTTTAAACAAGAAACAAAAAAGAAAAATGTCTCACGCCTCACGTAAAAAGTCTTTCATATTTCCTAAAGAGTGATTTTCGACCGAGAAACCAGTAAGTGCGAGGGAACTTTTTTGAGCAATTTTCTTGCTTCTAATGTGAATTCGGCTCTTTCTTGAAATCTCTAGCAAATCTAATTGATTATCGATTTCTTTTGCAAGAAATTTCGTCAAAACGTAAGTCTTTCAAAATTCTGGTCAAAATTGTCGGCATTCGAAATTTAGCTCAAACAATTTTTTCTCGTATTTTCTGGCCAAGGCGATTCACTAGATGTCTTTCTACAGGTTTCAATTTTTGTTTGATCAATTTCACTTATGTTTTAATGTATCTCATTGTATAGAGTTTAAAAAAGATTCTCATAAGTCAACCTTCATTCCCAAAGGATGAAACTTTTTTCCAATGATGTATTTCACCTCCCTACTTTTGAACCCCCCATTTCTACTCCAATTTCTATTTGGCCTTATTATTTTATTTAATGCTATATACCATTCCAATGGTTAAAAAAAGGCTTGGTTTAATGTACAAATATTGGTCGATCAATTGTTTCTCCATTATCAGGATGATGGCATTTGACCGAATGAATGAAAAGAGAGTGACAAAAACTACAATGTCTTTCAGTTGCATCGAAAATTCTTTCGAGTTTTCGTTCAACAAACTTTATCAATCTTTTATGCAAATCATTCCGCTAGAAAAAAAATTATCGTTTATTCGCTCACTGTAAAAAGCCCATAACGTCTTTCAAGTATGTTTCGTGGCAGGAATAATTTTTTTATTGAAAAAAAAATCTGTTCTCAATATAGACCAGCTTGAGTTTGAGAACCAAGATAATGTTGAAAAACGAACATCCATTCAATTAAAAAAAATTCAACAATTATCAAATCTAAAAGAAATCCTGAGATGTGAAGCTCTCAGGTCGCTACCAAAACGTCTTTCAAAAGAATGTTAAGAAGTCTTTCACAAATTTTAAAATTAAATTTATTGATGTATGAATTTTTTGTAATCGATTTCCCACCCCCACCCCAGTCTGAATGTTTAAATTGTTGTTTGAGGCCCCGTTTAACCCGAACTAAAGTCTTTCAACACAAAAAGTGTCTTTCGTTGAGAAACAAAGTCTTTCTGGATTACAAATTCTATCGAAAATTTAAAGATTTATTTGCTTTAATTTGTTACAACATGTCTTTCCCAAAAATTGTTTTGTGTCGTTTATAAGAACTCAGATGGTCTTTCAAATGCAAGTCTTTCAAATCTTTGTGCCTTTTGCTGGGCCTATTTGTCTTTCACAAAAATTGTCTTTCATGAAGCAAAATGTTTTTCAGAATCCCATTTTTTAAAATCCAAGTTTCAGTCCAGATTGAAAATATTCTATCGAGGTCTTTCATTGCCAAAGCTCTTTCGATTGATGAAAAAAAGTTAATTCAACAAATGTCTTTCAAATTTTGTGCGAGTCTTTCAACTTTATTTTAGTGTCTTTCAGCAATACTCACCCAAAAAAAAGTGTCTTTCTAGAATTTGAACAATTTCAACATTAAAAGTGTCTTTCATGACAAGTCTTTCAGATTTGAAATTGCGCTCCATCTTCACTGCTTCTTTTTTCCCCTTTAAACAATCAAATTAATTGAGACAGTTTCATTGATTTTCTTTATTGACTCTCCCCTAATTTCAGCACAACAAAAATTTTTTTGATATAAAAACGTAAAAAGTTATTATACCGTAGTTTTCGCCTCTTGTGATACATTATTTAGATTTTCATGAAGCAGATTCAATTTTGCTAAAATGGGCACATTAAGGTACAAAAAAAATTCCAACTCGTCTGCAAACTCGAATTTCGAAAATAGCGACGAAATCTTGATGTAAATATGAAATCTTTTCAATCCAACATTGGCTTCAACAACCCCCTTTCCAATAAAGTTGCCCCCGTTTAACCTAATGTCGATCTGCCTGAATGCATTCGTCGCTTTCAACAAGGATGAAGTTACAAGTTTCCGTCTGTTGTCCGTCAAGACAAATTTTTGTCCAAGGAGAAAAATTGACAAGAAAACAAAAACAACACTATAAGCTATGAAAAGTTTCAGTAATACTTGGTTGTGGTTGTCGTGCGATCGCAGTTCTCGTTCACTTATTTATTGCAACATTATGTATAAATTGTTTTTTTGTGTTTTAAATTTATCGCTTTTCGAACGTCATGAGTAAAAAAAGGAAGAACCTAAATGTCAACCGTATAAACTTCTGAATTTTGTTTCGAAAAATACTTATTTGAAATGTCTATTGAGAAGTAAAAAAAAACCATAAACGATAAAAATAAAGCATTCTTTTTGTAAAAATTTCTTTCTTTTATCATTCTGGATTTTTCGGGAGGGTATTCCGATTGGCAAGAATACATATTGAAGAACTTTCATTGATAATCTGCAAGGAAGGTATAACTATAAACAGACCATAGATTGTGTTGAGAAGCATTTATTTCAACCGATTGATTGCTAACTTTGCATAACAGCTTTACAAACAAAATACATTATCAGGATATCTTGCATTGAGTTACTAAATCTATAAGATTCAGAGATTGGCAAATAGAGTTGTAAATTCAAGTTTTTGATTTAACGAAAACTTGTGTCATTTTATTCTAAAATGAAAACGATTTACTAATTTTGATCGGGCAAAAAAAGAAAATCATCTTTTGTGGATTGTTGAAATCCATACAAAGCTACACATCGAATGGAAATGTTAAAATTAAAAACTCTATAAGCAATGTTGACAATACTCTTACAGTTTATGACAAAATGGGTTGTTTATACACGAATATTGGAAGTACTCGATTACGATCTGATCGATATTCATACTTGATGTTAATCTTAAGTAGAATTTCAAAAAATATTTGAGTAAGAATTTCCATATTTTTTTTTGATTTGTGAAAAGATTGCATTACACAGACATCACAAATTTACATTTTGCTACTCTTTTTATGTCGAGAAACACTAAAATTCTATTCTTCTTATTGCATTTTAATGTGGCATAAAATCCTAGGCGTAGTAATCGGTGATGGCTTTTAAAGCATAAATGAGTTCTGATTGGAACTTGGCCTCACAAACTAGGATGCAGACATGGACCTGAAAATAAAAAAAGCAGCAAATGTTTACAAAATATTGTTATTTTCTTACTTTACTTTTGGTGCTTCAAACCCCTCCCCTTTGAGCTAAACCCTGGACATGTTTGTTTAATAAGAGTTGGAATCAGATTAGCCTGAGAGTATTTGCAGAATCGAGTGTACCAAAGTGACCCGGAATGTTTGCGAGATGGGAACTTGCCGCTGGCCTAAATGGTACTTTAGGATAAAGATGGCTTATCATAATTGATCTCAGTTTATCCCAAAAATACTTCAGGCCACCTAGGATTTTCAGAGCCTTTTGTAATGTCATGAACTCTAACTATTTACCATCGTGCAAACAGTCAAGAATGAAAAATGCGATAAGGATCGAACACGAATTTGGTTAGGAATCTGAAATTTCTTAAAAGGCTGAGAAAAACGTGCGTTAAAATTAATGGGCAAATTTTAATCACGTGGGTCTTTAAAATCACTTTACCAACATCTTATTATAAATCCTCATTCCAATTTTTATATTTTCATTTATTTAGTAAAAGATCGATTTTGGGTCTGTATATCCTAAAAGCACTTTCCCAGCTGAGATCTTTGACGGAGAAAGAATTCTCCAAGAGCTCTCGACATTGCCGTAACATAAACAGAAGGAGGCGTGGAGTGAGTGAGAGAAGGAGAAACCCAAGTCATAGGCCTGCCCGACCGACCGTCAGGCCCACTTGCTCACGTCAAAGTAGTAGAAAGCAGTATGAAATATTTTCTCATTGGCTATTGTTGTTCATGCCTGAGTAGAGCGATTCGGTCATGTCAAAGTTGCAAAAAAGACGATGCTGAAGGAGGAAAAAAAATTCCCAATCATACTGATGGTCACTTTTTTCCTCCCAAGGCCTTCTCTTACTTTACCTTACTTACCCTTTGGCCGTTGATCGTCATACTCTATCCTCCTCTTAACTTATTAATCGTCATGGCCAAAGTTGCATAATTTGATTTCTTCTCCCCATGACAGACTCATGAATAAAATATTATGGATGGTTTAAAATGATGTTGTATGAGGGGAAAAAAAGGTCAGAAAAGAGGAAGAACATTCTTCTTCAATGACTGGATCAAAATAATTGATTTTCTTTCCATCCGTTACTGATTATTGAGTCAAGAAGATTGAAAAGTCAAAAGTGAGCAGCGGTCAATAGCGAACGAGAAAACTAATTCAATGAATTTTGATAGGAAATGAGAGAGAGAGAGAAAAAAGACTTGTTCAAAGAAAGAATGAAAAAGTAATAACCTGTCATTAGTCATTTGTTTAAGATCAGAATGATAAAAAATACAGTTTGGACAAAGGAGACGAACAATTGGCCAGAGTTTGTTTAGTTTTTTTGTCCCTATAGTTTTGAGAGGAAAAAAATTCGAGAAAAAGTTCTTCGAAAACTTAATTTTAATATGTCAAGTAGATCCTTTTAAGCCATGGGATATTAGATTGGCTTTTCATAAGGTGCAAAAAATTTTTGAAACCTGTTGTTTGGGTTTTCTTTCTCAAATATTTTAATTCCAAGTTTTAGAAATTCTTTAAGAATGAAACGGGGGTCAATTTTTGGCCGAAAGGTGTGTTTCAACCTCTAAAGCCCTACTGAGCACATGTCTAAATGTGATTTTATCGCCTTGCAAAACCTGAAGCAATCTCACTCACGAGAACCCATTCTTAAAATCCACCTGCGAAAACTATCAGCATGAGGAGGGTTTTCAGTTACGTTCTGATTAATCTGATAAGAGTGCAAAACTGAATTGAAAATAATTCATGTGGATGGTTGGTTGGACAAACGTCATTGTTGCATGAATACAAAAATACAGGTTCGTTAAAAACTGTAACACTATAAGACTTGTGCAATGTGAATAATTACCTTTTCAGAGGTTTTGAAGTCACTCATGATAGCTTCGTACTCGTCCCTGGTGCAAAGCTCCGGGTAACAGCTGACAGTCTTGATGTACTTTTTGAGGGTTCTAAAAATATTGAAAATGCAATGATCAACATCAGATTAATGAGCAATTTAAATTCTCAAAGTCATGAAAATTATTTTGTGGTTGTAAAATTTCAGATCTGTGATGGTTGAAACACTAAAAAAAATTATGGTCCATGAAAAAATCCACAACAATCATGGCATTAAATTTTTTTCGATCGTATCTACGCACAAATATCTGTATTTTACAATCAGTTTATCAAATGGTGTATAACTTTATTAGAGCCCCAGTTGTAGAACGGTCAATCTTGTTGCCTTTAACATTTCGAATTGCAATTTTCTTTTGCAAATGAAATTTGAAAGAAAATTATGTTTCCAAGCCATTATGCCAATCTCAATAAACTTTTACTTCGACTTATCATCTAGGTTATATGGCCACAATTTTTTTTGCAAGAATATATATATATATTTTTGAAAATTGGATTGATTATACCAATTTTGAGTTGGGAGTTGAAAGCAGCAATACCTCATTAAGTCACTCAATTTCTAAGGGTTGTCGATTCTCACGCGAGGCCAAAAGTTTTCCCTCAACACAATTATGTCAAAGTTGAATTCACAATCAAGTAGGTTAAGGCCATGGACCAAAAATCAATCCATTTTGTTTTCAAGTGAAATGTGATATATAAAAGAGAAAAAAGTTTTAACCATCCATTCCCTACTGAGAATAATTGCAACCGACTTTGGATCTGTCTGTTATATCTAAAACTCTGAGCTTCAAATGAGAAAAGACTAGAAATTTGTAAGATAGGACTGCAATTATACGGATTATTTGCAAAAGTCGAAAATTTTTTGCGTTCTACGTGCAATTTTGAAGCCAGTTTAGTGAGTAGAAGTATGAACACGCAAATCTCTATACTACAATTTCACGTCTTAATCGATTTACTTTGAGTCTTGAGAGACGAGCTGGAGAGGTCAAACTTTTGAATGTTATCAAAGAGACGACGAGCAACAAAAAGAAAAAAGGGCTATTGAAAAAACCCTGAGCAAAATTTACATTACAAAAAAAAAATGTTTCATTCAGAAACTAATTAAGAAATTGGCCGACAAGATAATGAAATTAAGAAATTTGCACTTTAAATTTTTAAGGCCTTTCCCTTCAATGTAAAATAACTTTGTCTCAACATGTAAATGTAAATTATTCTAACTTCTTAGAAACAATTGTGTCAAACTTTTTTCTTTTATTGTGTGTGTGAAACATGGATAGAAAATAAGTTCTAATTTTAACTGAAAGTGCATTCTAATTCACAGGAATGGCAATTTACGATTATGTTTAAGGAACGCTTGAGTTTTCGATTAACATTGACAAATGAAAACTTTCTTAGAGTTTCAATTACCTTGGAAGTAGTTCGTTGATGTCTCCATAATCGTAGTCATCATGACGGATTCCATAAAGACATTGGATGTAGCATTGAACTGCTCTTCTGCATAATTACAGAGATAAAAGAAATAATCTTGTGTTGGATATTCGTAATAGAGGACAGCAAAAAAACAAACCTAAACAGTCTTGTATCAACAGATTGATAATTTCCTATCGTCATATAAGTGAGATTGGTGATCATGTGAAATTTGTCGTCCAACAATTGTCCCATGTCATCACTAAAGAAACGATTCACGGTGGTGAACCCGTGGTCTTCCCAACTAAACTCCTAAAAATTAAAATAAATAACATATAAGTCTATTGCACAATATAGGTTTATTAAAGTAAGGAATTCGTCGAGTATTGTCAAATAAAGTTCCAGAGTGATAGGTTCGTTTGTTTATTTAGAAAGATAGTTTCTTATCGTTATCAGTGGAATCACCAATCCAATATTCCATCTTCAATAAAAAGCTTTTTAATGTTGCCACAAACTGTTTTGATACTTGCCAAGATAAATGCAAAAAGTGGAACACTTTTTTACTTATAAACATGACTATTACGAAAAGTTTTCTATTGTAATTATGTTGAGTACTTTTTTTTGTTATTTGGTCAAAGAATACAACATAGATTTTTGTAAACCACTTTCAATATAATTTTTCCATTAAACTCTAATGGAGACATCAATCAAATATTATTATTAGAAATAAAAAGTTGAAAACGTTTCATGCACATGTGATTCCAAATCAGTCCTGTCCTAGCTAAAGCTTCATAGAAAAATATTGGCTAAAAGTTGTAATTATTGGATTTCTTTGAAGAAATATTGAACGTGAATAAAATATGAGGTCCAACCTTCACACAAATTGAAAGGGTAGGTATATAAAATGCAAATTACACTTAATTAACTTTTGGTTAATGAGGGTATCTCTAATTTGGTGTTTAGAAATTCAAAGTCAATTTGCTTTTATTGATTTTTTGATAGAGCTTAATTAGTTTTTGTCAAAATGATATTCTCTTAGATTGAGCTAAGTGTTTTCTATCTGCACCTGCATGCGTTTGTTTTCCAGTGTCAAACACTTTTCAATTTTTTTTGGTGCTGTCAAAAATGAAAAACTTGAGAGCGAATTCTTCACTAAATAGGCGACGACTTTTTGCCTTCCTTTTAAAATTTTTTTTGTGTTTATTTTGAGATGAAAATCACATTTCACCACTTCATTAGTGTGAAAAAAAGGAGAATTTTTTTTTATACCTGTGACCTGAAAGTCGGATAGCTGTCGTGGTCTTCCCTTTTCACAAAGTCAATGTATTGGAAGCCCAAATCTTCTGAGAAACTGGTCGGGTCTAAGACACGTTTGGCAATTT
>Ga0194133_10003747_pt1 | contig 21244 bp, 16 predicted proteins | sample TA2KigOf40mmetaG_FD_155448 | JGI IMG/M metagenome (GOLD analysis project Ga0194133, IMG submission 155448) | Freshwater microbial communities from Lake Tanganyika, Tanzania - TA2015055 Kigoma Offshore 40m | ecosystem: Environmental > Aquatic > Freshwater > Lake | place: Tanzania: Lake...
TCGGCGAGATCGAGCGCCTCGCCGTCGGCCCACTCGCTGAGTCCTACCTCTCGTCCGACCGCAACCCGCCCGTCTACGACCCCGCCACGTGCACCGTCACGATGCCCGAGGACTTCAAGAAGTCCTTCCGCGCGCTCATGGACTCCGAATGGTGGCGCCTGGACCTGCCCGAGCACATGGGCGGTGCGGGGTCCTCTCCGTCACTGCGCTGGGCCGCCGCGGAGATGTTCCTCGGTGCCAATCCCGGCACGTTCCTCTATATGTCCGGGCCCGGCTTCGCCACCATCCTGGACAAGATCGGCAACGACGACCAGAAGCGCTGGGGTCAGCTCATTGTCGACCAGGAGTGGGGCGCCACGATGGTCCTCACCGAGCCGGACGCGGGCTCCGACGTCGGCGCCGGGCGCACCAAGGCCTTCCCCAATGACGACGGCACCTGGCGCATCGAGGGCGTCAAGCGATTCATCACCTCGGCCGAGCACGACATGTCCGACAACATCGTGCACCTCGTCCTGGCCCGCCCCGTCGGAGTCGAAGGCGTTGGCGGCCCGGGCACCAAGGGCCTGTCCCTCTTCCTCGTGCCCAAGTACCACGTCGACCTCGAGACCGGTGAGATCGGCGAGCGCAACGGCGTCTACGCCACCAACGTGGAGAAGAAGATGGGCCTGAAGGTCTCGACGACCTGCGAGCTCACCTTCGGCGAGAAGGAGCCGGCTATCGGCTGGCTCGTCGGCGACGTGCACGACGGCATCGCGCAGATGTTCATGGTGATCGAAAATGCGCGCATGATGGTGGGCACCAAGGCCATCGCCCAGCTCTCAGCCGGTTATCTCGCCGCCCTCGACTACGCCAAGACGCGCGTGCAGGGCGCCGACCTCCCTCAGATGATGGATAAGTCCGCCCCGCGCGTCACGATCATTCATCATCCCGACGTACGCCGCGGCCTCATGCTGCAGAAGTCCTACGTCGAGGGCATGCGCGCGCTCGTGCACTACGCCGCCATGTGGCAGGACCTCATCATGATGGCGAAGTCCGGCGTCGAGGGCATCGACCTCGACATGGCCGAGCGCGTCAACGACCTCCTGCTGCCCATCGTCAAGGGCGTCGGCTCGGAGCGCTCCTACGAACTCCTCGCCACGTCACTCCAGACCTTCGGCGGATCCGGATACCTCCAGGACTACCCCGTGGAGCAGTACGTCCGCGACGCCAAGATCGACACCCTCTACGAGGGCACCACGGCGATCCAGGGCCTGGACTTCTTCTTTCGCAAGATGATCCGCGACCAGTTCAAGGCGATCTTCTACCTGGCCGCGCAGATCACCGAGACGGTCAAGGGAGATGCCGGCAACGGCGTTCTCGCGGCCGAGCGCGAACTTCTGGGCAAGGCACTCGAAGACGTCCAGGGCATAATCGCCGCCCTCGGCGGTTGGGCCATGGCATCCCAGGAAGACTCCACACAGATCTACAAGGTCGGCCTCAACACGACGCGGCTTCTCCTGGCTTCCGGCGACCTCGTGATCGGCTGGCTGCTGCTGCGCCAGGCCGAAGTCGCCCTTGCCGCACTCGAGGCGGGTGCCTCGGGCAAGGACAAGGACTTCTACGCGGGCAAGGTGCTCACCGCGAAGTGGTTCGCGCAGAACCGCCTGCCACTGCTCGCCGCCGAGCGCGCCGTGGCTGAGGCCACCGACGACGCGATCATGAGCCTTCCGGTGGACGCCTTCTAGACAGGGCCGACACAGGCGTGAAGGCCCGCGGTCCGGGGGGACCCGCGGGCCTTCACTTGTCCTGACGGCATCCCGACCGACCGTCCTCCCGTCCCTGACGTTCCCCCGAGGGTGCCTGCGACGAAAGCGGTCGATGGCAGGGGGCCCTACGCACCGTTGCGCTGAGTGGTCGCTAAATCGCCGCGTTAGCGACCACTCAGCGCAACGGTGCGGATGGGGGTTTCCGGGCCGACCGTGTCAGGATCGGGGCGTGCCCGCGAGCGAGAGCGCCGCAAGCGTTGCCGAGCTCTTCCTGGAGTTCGGGCTCCTCCTCGTCGGGCTTGGGCTGCTCGCACGCCTTGCCCATGCCCTGTCCATCTCACCGGTGCCGCTATACCTCGTGGCCGGCCTCTTCTTCGGCGACGGCGGACTGGTCGGCATCACCGCGAGCGATACATTCGTTTCAACCATTGCGGAGTTGGGCGTCGTACTCCTGCTGCTCCTTCTCGGCCTGGAGTATTCCGCCACCGAGCTCGTGCGCACGGCGCGTCAGCAATCACGTGCGGGCATGGCCGACATCGTGCTCAATGCGACTCCCGGGGTCGTCTTGGCACTCATCCTCGGCTGGGGATGGGTAGGCGCACTCGCCCTCGGCGGCATCACCTACATCTCCTCCTCGGGCATCGTCAGCCAGGTGCTGCGTGACCTGCGATGGCGTCGCAATCCCGAGACGGCGCCCGTGGTGAGCGTGCTGGTCATCGAGGACCTCGTCATGGCCCCCTACCTGCCCATCCTGTCCGTCGTGCTGACAGGAGCTGGGCTCGTGTCCGGTCTCATCACGGTGGGTACGGCGCTCCTGGTCGTGGCGATCGTCATCGTCATCGCGCTCAAGGGCTCGGTGCGCTTCCACCGGCTGCTCAGTCCACGCGACCCCGTGGGACTCCTCCTCATCGTCTTCGGTGCGGCCATCGCCGCGGCCGGCGTCGCCGGCCTGGTCGACTTCTCCCCCGCCGTCGCTGCCTTCCTCGTCGGTCTGCTGCTCACGGGGGAGGTGGCCGAGGTAGCGCGCCGGCGCCTCGACCCGCTGCGCGACGTGCTCGCTGCCGTGTTCTTCGCCTACTTCGGCCTCGTCGTCGATCCCGGCGACCTCCCCGCGGTGCTGCTTCCGGCCTTGCTGCTCGCCGTCGTCACCATCGCGACGAAGTTCCTCACCGGCTGGATCGCGGCCCGGAGCGTGCGGAGCACCACGATCGGAAGTCTGCGAGCCGGGGCCCTGCTGTCGGCGCGCGGAGAGTTCAGCGTCGTCATCGCCGGCATCGTCGCGGTGAGCATGGTGCTACCGCCCACTTTCCAGGCCTTCGTAGCCGCCTACGTCCTTATCACGGCAAGCGCAGGTCCACTGCTCGCGCGCCTCGCCGAGCCGATCGGCTGGTGGTGGGAGCAACGTCCTCCGCGGGGTCGGCGTACCCTCGAGGCGTGAAGCGCTTCCTCACCGCCGTCGTGCTCGCCGCTGCCCTGCTGATCCCCGGGGCGATGGCCGCCCCGGTGGCCCAGGCCCACTCCGAGCTGGTGTCGACCGACCCGGCCGATGGGGCCGTGCTCGACGCGCCACCCACGACCGTCAGCTTCACCTTCAATGAAGCGCTCATGCCTGACTTCGTGCGCTTCATCGGCACCGACCCCTCAGGCAACACCGGCGACCTGCCGGTGAGCTCGGTCGAAGGGCCCACCGCCACCATCGCGTGGCCCCCGAGCGCCCCCGGCGGCGAATGGACGGTGAGCTATCGCGTCGTCTCGCAGGATGGCCACCCCGTCGAGGGCGGCATCACCTTCTCGTACGCCGCAGCAAGTCCGTCTCCGTCTCCGACCAGTGCCAGCCCCGCGCCGACATCAGCAGAGCCGACGTCAGCAGAGCCCACGAGCGCCGCGCCCACATCGACGCAACCGACCAGCGCGCAGCCATCACCGTCGACGAGCCCTGCGGCCGACACGAGCGGTGGCACCTCGGGGCTGCTCATCGCCGGCATCGCCGTCGCTGTGATTGCCATCGCGGCCGTCGTCATCGCCCTAGTCGCGCGCCGACGCGCGTGATGCGAGGCTGATGCGACCATGACCACCACGTCCACGCGCGCGGCCGCCGCCACGGCAGGCCCCAGCCTGCCGCTGCTCGCGGTCGGTGGGGCGGTGCTGGGCCTGATCGCGATGGCGATCGGACTCGTGGTCGCCGGTGGCTCCTACGAGCCCGCGATCCCGGGGCTGCCCGATCCGGGACCGGTCGTGGGCTGGGGCCTGCCGATCCTGCGCGTGCTCACGCTGCTGGCCGGTGCTCTCACGGTGGGCTGGCTCATCGGGGCGGCGTTCCTCGACCCGCAGGGCAAGGGTGGGGTCGTCTCGCCGACGGGTCGTCGCGACCTCACGCGCGCGACGATCACCGCGGGCGTGTGGGCCGTGCTCGCGCTGCTGCAGATGTTCTTCCTCCTCGCCGAGATCCTCGGCGTCGGGCTCGATCGTGCGATGATCCCCGACGTCGCCGCGACGTACGCCTGGGAAGTGCCGCAGACGCGGGCCCTCGCCGTCATGGCGCTGCTCGCGGCCATCATCGCCGTGGGGGCGCTCGTCACCTCGACTCTCGGCGTGTCAGCGGTGTGGACGGTGCTGGCCGTCGCTGCCGTGTCGCTGCCCGCGCTCGCCGGACACGGTTCGGGGCTCGGTGATCACGCGCTGGCATTGAGTTCGGCCATCGCCCACTCTGCCGCGGCGACGGTCTGGATCGGTGGACTCATCGTGCTGGCCTTCCATGGCCTACGCCGCGACGAGGGATTTGCCACGCCCGGAGCATTGCGCACCGCCGCCCAGCGTTTCGGCTTCGCCGCTCTGGTGAGCGTGCTTCTGCTGGCGGCGACCGGCGCAGCCAACGCCTACACGCGCCTCGACACCGTCGACCAGTTGATCACCACCGACTACGGACTCGTGACCTCCGCCAAGATTGCCGTGCTCGTCGTGTTGGTCGGCATCGCCGCCGTGATCCGCAAGCGTCTGCTTCCTTCACTCGATGGCGAGTCGAGACGTGCCACCTTCCTCAAGGTCATCGCCCTCGAAACGGCGCTCGTCGTCATCGCCTTCGGCCTGGGTGTCGCGCTCGCCGTGAGCCCCTACCCGCGCGTGGAGTCGCTGCTGCCGACGTACGGCGAATCCCTGCTCGGCTATCCCTACCCGCCCCCACCCGACGCAGCGGGGATCATCTTCGGCCTCCAGGTCGAGCCGCTCTTCCTTGTCGCGTGCCTCGTGGCGGCGGCGCTGTACGTCGCGGGCGTCATCACGCTGGTCCGTCGCGGCGACAGGTGGCCGATCAACCGCACGATCTTCTGGCTGCTCGGCATCTCACTGGTGATCTGGACGACGAATGCCGGTATCTCGGTCTACGCCCAGGTCTCTATTGGCCTGCACATGGTGCAGCACATGACCATGTCGATGCTTGCTCCGATGTTCCTCGTGCTCGGCGGCCCCTTCACGCTCGCGCTGCGCGCCCTCAAGCCGTCCACGACCGGTCGATGGGGCCTGCGCGAGTGGATCGTCTGGGGCCTGCACTCCCCCGCGGCCAAGATCGTGACCAATCCGATCTTCGTCTTCGCGATCTTCAGCCTGAGCATGTTCGCGCTCTACTTCACCCCCCTGATGGCGTGGTTGATGGGCAGCCATGTCGGCCATCTGGGCATGCAGATCCACTTCATCGCCTCGGGCTATCTCTTCGCGTGGATCATCATGGGCGTCGATCCGGTGCCGACGCCTCTGCCCTACTGGGCGCGCTTTGGCCTCATCCTGCTCATGGTCGGCGTGCACGGCTTCTTCGCGGTCGTCGTCATGATGGGCAGTGAGCCGCTCGCTCAGGACTGGTACGGCATCGTCCGCCCCGACTGGGTCACCGATCCGCTGGCCGACACGAAGTACGGCGGGCAGGTCGCCTGGGGGATCAGTGAGATCCCGATGCTCTTCATGATCCTCATGGTCGCGTGGCAGTGGATGCGCTCCGACGAGCGCGAGGCCGCCCGCAAGGACCGCCAGGCCGACCGGGACGGCGACGCCGAGCTCACCGCCTACAACGAGCGTCTGGCCGCCCTGGACGAGCGCTCCCGCCGCGGGACCTGATACCCTGGGGGGTATGCAGATTCGTCGATTCGCCCCCCTTGCCCTGGTCGGTGCCCTCCTCCTCACCCCCACGCTCGCCGCGTGCGGAAGCTCGACGGAGGCCGCGCCCGCTCCCACCACCTCGGCCTCGCAGCCGGCCGCGCCCGTCCGGGTAGGTGTAGCGGAGTGGATCCCGGTCGCGCAGAGCCCCGGCACCGTCATCATCGATGTCCGCACGCCCGAGGAGTTCAACTCCGGTCACGTGCAGGGTGCCCTCAACATCCCCGTCGAGTCACCCGACTTCGCCCAGCAGGTGGCCGCACTCGATCCCGGCACGACGTACGCCGTCTACTGCCGCAGCGGCAACCGCTCCGCGGTCGCCGTGGCCGAGATGGGCAGCATGGGGTACGCGCACCTCTACGACCTCGAGGGTGGCTTCGCCGACCTTGAGGCCGCCGGGTTGCCCACCGCGTAGCCTGACCCCGTGCCCCGGGTCGCCCTACTCCAGATCTCCTCGGACGCGAGCGAGGCTCCCCAGGACCGCATCGAGCGCGTCCTCGGGATGCTCGACGAGACGCTGCCCCAGGCCGATCTCGCGGTGCTCCCCGAGTTGTGGATCTCCGGGGCGTTCGACCTCCCCCTCGCCCGCGCGGTGGCAGCTCCGCTGGACTCTCCCGTCATCGAGCGGATCGCGGCGATGGCGGCCGCCGCGCGGACGTGGGTGCATGCTGGTTCGTACGCCGAGCGGCTTCCTGACGGTCGCACCTTCAACACCGCGGTCCTCATCGGTCCCGACGGCGGCATCATCGCGACCTATCGCAAGCGGCACCTCTTCGGCTTCGCCACCGGAGAGCGCACGCTGATGTCATCGGGCGATGCGCTTGTCGTCGCCGAGACGCCTCTCGGGCCGACCGGGCTCGCGACGTGCTACGACCTGCGCTTCCCCGAGATGTTCCGCGATCTCGTCGATGCGGGGGCGGAGACCTTCCTGCTCTCCTCAGGCTGGCCGACGCCGCGCATCGAGCACTGGCGTGTGCTCGCACGTGCGCGCGCCATCGAGGACTTGGCCTGGGTGGTCGCGTGCAACGGTGTCGGCAGCCACGCCGACATCACGCTGGGCGGCCACTCCATCGTGGTGGACCCGCAGGGCGCAGTGATCGCCGAAGCCGGCGACGAGGAGACCGTGCTCTTCGCCGACATCGAGCCCGCGAGGTCTCCGCAGTGGCGCGAGGCCTTCCCCGCACTGGGTGATCGCCGCTGAGAGCAGCGTCGGTCACGGGGTGATGCAGAAGGCATCCAGCACCGCGTGCGCGCGCTCGTCGCTGCCGGTGTGCGACACCCGCTCGAGCCACGCTGACCGCGTCCCCCGTCCGGTCGCCAGCCCGACGTAGGAGTCCCACGGCATGTCGAGTGCGACGGTGGGCACTCCATCGCGAGCCGCTCGGACTTCGCCGACTCCGTCCGCACTCACCCCGACGTACGCCGTGAAAGCGATCGGACCGGTCACTCGCAACTCGAGCGTCTCGCCGGGCTGCGCACCCGCCTTGTCGGCCCAGACACCGGGAAGCCCACGCAGCAGGTGCGCCGCGGTCGCTTGCGCACCCGGGGACTCCGCGTGAACCGGCCGTCCCACGACCGCGCGGATGTCCTGCTCGTGCACCCAGGAGTCGAAGGCTCGCACCCGCAGGTTGTGGGACAGGGGCACCGGGCCCAGCAGTCCGACGATGATCTCCTCCGGATCGCGCGCGCCTGACTCCAGGAGCACACGCCGCCGCTGCACCGCCTCGTCCAACTCCGCGAGGACGCGCTCGCGCTCCCAGGAGCGCCGCAGGTCCACCGGCTTCTCGACCAGCCGCGCGAAATCCGACTGCGCGTGAGGGAGGTCCGCCCACACCGGCGCGTGCTCATCATCGACATGCCCGCCGAGGAAGCCCTCAAGCCACGCCACGTGTGCAACGACATCCCCGACCGACCAACCGGACAGGTCGGTGGGAAGGACCCACTCATCGTCGGTGAGTTCCCACGCGAGTTGGGAGAAGTCATCGTGCGCCTCCAGCCACGCGGCAAAGAGCACGTCGAAGCCCGCATCAGCGGGCAGGGGAGCGGCCATGCGCCGTGAGGATACGCCCCCGCTCAGTTGGTCGTGAGACGAAACTCGATCTCGTACGTCGAACCGCCACCGATGGCCTGCACCGCATAGCCATACGTGCCCTGGCGGTCGAGCTGGAAGTTGAGGTAGTACTGCCCCCCACGCACGGACGTGAAGATCCCGCTGCCGATGCGCTGGAAGGAGCCGTGGCAGCCGCTGCCCGCGGGCGCGAAGCGCACCAGCTCCAGGCGGGTGCCGTCCTTGAGAGCAGACGCCGCCTTGCCCTGGATGACGACGTTGCGTCCGGCGGCCGCCTTGCCCGTCGGCACGAGGTTGGCGCTGCCACCCTGCCAGGCCGAGAGATTGGGCTTGACCGTGAAGCCGCACTTCTCGAGCGTCGATGCCGATGCGCGCGGAAGTGCCTGAGCAGCAGGGGCGACGGCCAGGGTCGTGGCGACGACAGCGGCGGCAAGGGCTGCGGTGACGGCGATGCGGGGACGTGACACGGTGTTCCTCTCGATAGGGGTGCTTGCGAGAGGCGAGCCTAGGCAGATGGCCTGCGCGTGAGTAGCACGACGCGCCGTGGTGAAGCGTGGTCTCGCCGTCGGCGCGATCAGATCATCACGCGGAAGTTGTCGAGTGTGCGTGCAGCGAGATCCGCGTCTCCGGAGATCACCACCTGCTCGCGCCACGGCTGCGGATCTCCGCGCCCACATGAGAGGGCGAGGTACGCCGGCCACGACATCGCGAGCGTCACCGTCGCGGCACCCGCCTGATCGAGGAGGTCGTCACCGACCATGCGCGCGCGCCCGTCCTCGCCCACTGCCACGATCGCACCGCCCTCGATGCCCGGGCCGGTGATGCGTACGTCCAGCACCTGCCCGGGCTGCGCACCCGCGAGCTTCGCCCAGACCTTGCCCAGACCCGGCAGGAGCTGCGACGCCGTGGCCTGAGCGCCCAAAGAGTCGAGGTGACCTGGACGCCCCAGCGCATCGCGGATGTCCTGCTCGTGCACCCAGGTGTCGAGGGTGCGCATGCGCAGCACGCGCCCGAGCGGTGCCGCACCCAGCGGGCCCATTACCTCGAGTGTCGCGTCGCGCGGCCCCGAATCGAGTTCGGCCGTGCGGCGCGCAATGCGGTCAGCCAGCTCGATGAGCACAGCCTCACGGGTCCAGGAGCGCCGCAGGTCGACCGGGATCTCGGTGATCTTGCCGAAGTCGTTGGCCACGTGCGGCAGCGAATCCCAGTCCGGCTCATGCGGCGGGTCGAACTCACCGATGAGCATGCCCTCGATCCAGCTCACGTGCGCGACGATGTCACCGACACTCCAGCCGGGCAGCGCCGTGGGGGCATCCCATTCGGCCTGCGACAGCGGGGTGACCACGTCGATGAAGTCCGCGGACGCTGACTGCCATGCGGAGAAGAGTTCGTCGAACGTTGCACTGTCCGGTAGGGGAGCGGCCATGCCTCGAGGCTAGCCGCCTAGTGGGGCGGCCGGTGGAGGTACGCCGCGACATCCGCCAGGAACGCCGACCCCGACGCGCCATCAACGACCCGGTGATCGAAGGCAAGTGAGAGCTGCATGACCGGCCGGACCGCGAGGGCTCCGTCGACGGCCCAGGGGCGCTCGACGATGCGGCCGGTGGCGAGGATTGCGGCCTCGCCCGGGTTGAGGATCGGCGTACCCCCATCAACGCCGAAGACACCGATGTTGGTGACGGTGATGGTCCCCTCGACGGAGTCAGATGGGGTGAGTCGCCCCTCGCGCGCGCGCTCCGTGACCTCGGTGATGGCGCGCGCGAGCCCGGAGAGGGAGAGGGATCCGGCATCGCGCACATTGGGCACAACCAGCCCGCGCGGACTCGCGACTGCGAGCCCGAGGTTGACGAAGGGATAGAGCTCAATCTCCGCCGAGCCGTCGGGCAGGTCGACCCAGGAAGAGTTCACGATCGGCGTACGCCGGATCGCGTGAATGACAGCCGAGGCAGCGATGGTGAGCGGCGTGACGCGGGCATCAGCGAACTCCGGTTCTGCGCGCAGCCGCTTCACCAAGGCCATCGTCGCGCTCACGTCGACATCGACCCACTCGGTGACGTGGGGTGCGGTCGTCATCGAGCGCACCATGGCCTGAGCCATCTGACGCTGCACGCTGCGCACCGGCACACGCTCGCCGCGCACGGGCCGCGCCGCGATCGGCGCGGGTGACGAGGCGTTGCCGGATGCGGCGCGGCGCACATCGTCGCGGGTGATGTCGCCATGCGATCCGGTGGGCGTCACGCGCGAGAGGTCGACACCCAGCTCTCGCGCGAGTGCACGCACCGGTGGCTTGGCCATCGGCTTGCCCGGCGGGACCAGCCGTGTGACTTCCTGCTGGGGTGCGGCGCTCTCCACCCGACCCGCACCGCCCTGCTGGGGTGCGTTCGCACCGCGCAACCGACGGCGCCGCCCCTGCTCATGGCCGACGCCGTAGCCGACGAGCACGGGCTCGCGGTCGCTCACCTCCACGGCGAGGATCGGCGTACCCACCGGCACCACCGCGCCCGGCGCGACGAGCAATGCCGTCACGCGGCCGGTGAAGGGTGACGGCAACTCCACGACCGCCTTGGCCGTCTCGATGTCGACGATCGGCTGGTTGACCGCGATCTCATCGCCCACGCTGATGCGCCAGCCGACGATCTCAGCCTCCGTGAGGCCCTCGCCGACATCGGGCAGGGGAAACTCGCGCACGCTCATACGGCGGTCACCCGATCGATGGCGTCGAGCACGCGGTCGACGTCGGGGAGGTAGTGCTGCTCGAAGCGATTGGGTGGATAGGGGATGTAGGCCCCACCGACGCGCTCCACGGGCGCCTCGAGGTGGAAGAAGCATCGCCGCGTCACCTCGGCCGCAATCTCCGCGCCCACGCCGAGCATCACCGGCGCCTCGTGCACGACAATGCACCGGCCGGTGGACTGCACATCGGCGACCACGGGATCGAGATCGAGCGGTGAGAGTGAGCGCAGGTCGATCACGGAGCATTCCACACCATCCTCGGCCGCGGCATCCGCAGCCTCGAGGATCGTGCGCACCATCGGACCGTAGGCCACCAGCGTGACGTCGGAGCCGCGGCGCAGCACGCGTGACGTCCACGGACTGCCGCTGATGGGCGACACCTCGTCGACCTCGGCGCGATCCCAGTAGCGACGCTTCGGCTCGAAGTAGACGACCGGGTCGTCACTGGCGATCGCCTGCTGGATGGTGACATAGGCCTCCGCCGCATCGGCGGGCGTGAGCACGCGCAGTCCCGGGGTGTGCGCGAAGTAGGCCTCCGGTGACTCGCTGTGGTGCTCGACCGCGCCGATGCCACCGCCGTAGGGAATGCGGATGACGATGGGCATGCGCGTGATGCCCGCGGACCGGTAGTGGTGCTTCGCCACCATCGTCACGATCTGGTCGAACGCCGGGAAGACGAAGCCGTCGAACTGGATCTCCAGCACGGGCCGATAGCCGCGCATCGCCAGGCCCACCGCGGTGCCGACAATCCCGCTCTCCGCCAGAGGGGCGTCGATGACACGGTCCTCGCCGAAGTCCTTCTGGAGGCCGTCGGTCACGCGGAAGACCCCGCCGAGCGGACCGATGTCCTCTCCCATGAGCAGGACCTTGGGATCGCCCTCCATCGCGCGCCGCAGACCGGCGTTGAGCGCCTGCACCATGGTCATGGAAGTGGTGGGGGTCATGGAAGTGGTGGGGGTCATCGACGTCATGACGTCTCCACCGTGGCGAGGTAGTCGGCCATCGCCGCGCGATCCGCGGTGACCTGGCGGTGCGGTTCGGCGTACACATGCTCAAACATCCTGAGCGGGTCCGGAGCCTCCATCCCGCGGATGGTCTCGCGAAGCAACTCGCCGAGCGCGTCGGCCTCGGCATCGACGGCAGCGACGAACTCCGGATCGAGCGCGCCGACCCGCTCCATGTGGCGGCGCAGTCGGTCGAGTGGGTCGAGTGATGCCCAGTGGTCGAGCTCGGCCTCGTCGCGATAGCGCGTCGGGTCGTCAGAGGTCGTGTGCGGCCCGCGGCGATAGGTGACGGCTTCGATGAACGCCGGCCCGCCACCCTCGCGCGCACGATCGAGCAGGGTGCGCGTCACGGCGAGGCCCGCGAGCACGTCATTGCCATCGATGCGCACCGACGGGATGCCGTAGCCTGCCGCGCGCGTCGCCAAGGGAGCACGCGCCTGCCTCGTCACGGGCACGGAGATAGCCCACTGGTTGTTTTGCACGAGGAAGACGACGGGGGCATTGAATGCCGCGGCAAAGACCATCGCCTCGTGCACGTCACCGGTGCTCGTCGCGCCGTCGCCGAAGCAGGAGAGGACCGCCTCGTCGGCACCATCGCGCTGGATGCCCATGGCGTAGCCCACGGAGTGCAGCGCGTGCGAGCCGATGACGATGGTGAAGATGCCCAGCCCCACGCGCCGTGGATCCCAGCTCGAGTGCGTGACCCCGCGATACAGATGCAGCAACTCGACCGGGTCGACTCCGCGCACCTGGAAGATACCGACTTCCCTGTACGTCGTGAAGCCGTAGTCGGTGGGCCGCATCGCATGGCCCGCACCGACCTGGATGCCCTCCTGGCCGAGGACGGGACACCACAGACCCAGCTCGCCTGTGCGCTGCAAGGCGGTGGACTCCACGTCGGTGCGCCGCGTGAGGACGATGTCGCGGTAGAGACGCCTGAGTAGGTCGGCGTCGACCTCGAGGGGGTAGTCAGGATGCTCGATGCGCTCGCCCTCGGGCGTGAGCAATCGGATGACGTCTTCGGTCATGTGTGTGGACCCTTTCGTCGCGGGCCTTGTGGGCCCCATCACATCCAAGCACTGCCCCGGCCCGCCCGAAAGGCCCGCCGCCGGCGACCCGCCGGGACGATCCGACGGCGCTCCCGCCCGGCACCCGTGGACATTCCGGGCGGTGCCACACTGGACGCATGGCGATCAGGGTGTTCCTCCTCGATGACCACGAGATCGTGCGTCGCGGGCTCGCTGATCTCATCGGGCTCGAGGACGACATTGAGGTCGTGGGCGAGGCAGGCAGCACAGCGGAGGCTCTCGCGCGCATTCCCGCGACACGACCCGACGTGGCCGTCCTCGACGTGCGCCTGCCCGACGGCAGCGGGGTGGAGGTCTGCCGCGAGGTGCGCGACACGATGCCGGACACACGCTGTCTCATGCTGACGTCGTACGCCGACGACGAAGCGCTCTTCAACGCGATCATGGTCGGAGCCTCGGGCTACGTGCTCAAGGAGATCCGCGGCAATGACCTCGTCGACGCGATCCGCCAGGTCGCGGCGGGTCGTTCGCTGCTCGATCCGGTGGCCACCCAACGCGTCATGGAGCGGCTGCGCAAGGGCGAGGACCACGACGAGCGGCTCGACGCGCTCACCGATCAGGAGCAGCGGATCCTTGACCTCATCGGCGAGGGATTGACCAACCGCCAGATCGGCGAGCGCATACACTTGGCCGAGAAGACCGTCAAGAACTACGTCTCCTCGCTGCTGGCCAAGATGGGCATGGAGCGCCGCACCCAGGCGGCGGCGTACGTCGCCCGACGCGATGCCGAACAGCACCGCTCAGACTGACCCGTCATTGCGCTGACCCGTCATTGCGCGATCGGGACCTGCCACCGCAGGCGCGTGCCACCGGCCTCGGACACCCTCTCGATGGAGCAGTCGCCGCCGAGATCGGCGGCGCGGGCCGACATGTTGGCCAGGCCCGAGCGGCGCCCCGAGTCGGTCAAGCCCACTCCGTCGTCCGTGACGACCAGCAGCATCGACACGGAGTTTGCCTCCAGGACGACATCGACGCGCCGAGCCTGCGCGTGTTTCGCGGCATTGGCCAGCGCTTCGCGCAGCACCGCGATCACGTGCTCGTTGAGCGGAGGGCCGGACAGGGAGTCGACAGGACCGACGAAGCGCACCGCAGGATCGAAGCCGAGCAGGGCACCGGACTGCGCCGACTCGCGGAGCACCCGCGCCCGCAGTGAGTCGCTGGTCGTGTCCACTGGCTCGTGCAGGGCGAAGATGGTCTGCCGGATCTCGCGGATCGTCTCATCGAGATCGTCGACCGCGCGGCTGATGCGCTCGCGCACATCACCGGGCAGGTCGGCGTGGCGCATCGCACCCTGCAGTTGCATACCCGTGGCGAAGAGCCGCTGGATGACGAGGTCGTGCAGGTCGCGTGCGATCCGGTCACGGTCCTCGTAGATCGACAGCCGCTCCCTCTCGCGGCGAGCCTCCGCGAGGACGATATTGACCGCCGCCTGGGCGGCGAAGGACTCCGCGACGGCGCGTAGGTCCTCGTCGAGTGCCTCCGAGGGGTCGTTCCACAGCAGATGCAGGATGCCCAGCGTCCGATCAGGCGTCCGCAAGGGCAGGGCCAGCACTTCGCCCTCCCAGTCCGGCATCTGGCCCTCGACCACGAGGGTGCCCATGATTCCGGCGCAGGCCAAGCCCGGCTCGAGATCGACGATCTCGACCACGAAGTCGTCGTCGGCATCGCGCACCGCGATCGCCGCCACTTGCGCCGAGGTGAGCGATCGTGCCGTGGATGCGATCAACGTCATCACATCCTCTGTGGTGGCGCCGGTGAGGACAGCATTGTCAATCCGCGTGATGCCATCGAGCCACAGCCCACGCAGACGAGTGAACTCGAAGAGCCGGGCGTTTTCGATGGCCACGGCCGCTGCCGCCGCCAGAGCCGAGACGGTGTGCTCATCAGCCGACGTGAAGTGGTCCCCGTCGCGCTTCTCGGTGAGATAGAGGTTGCCGAAGACACGGCCCCGCACGCGGACCGGCACGCCCAGGAACGACCCCATGGAGGGGTGCCCCTCGGGGAAGCCCGCGGCGGCGGGGTGCGCGGAGATGTCGTCGATGCGGATGGGCACGGGATGATCGATGAGCAGGCCGAGCACACCGCGACCCGTCGGCAGGGCACCGATATCGGCCACGGTCGCGTCGTCCATGCCGACGTGGATGAAGTTGCGCACCCGCCCATCGGGCCCGAGCACGCCCAGGGCGCCGTACGTCGCATGGGACAGGTTTACGGCTGCCTGGACGATCCGGCGCAGCGTGGAGGTGAGTTCCAGGCCGGCAGCGACGGAGACGACGGCCTCGAAGAGTCCCTGGTCGCGCTCGGTCGCCATGCGCCCCATACTGACAGCGTGACAAGGCGCGGGGCGAGTCAGAGTGCGGTCCGGAGCGTCAGGATCTGGTCGACCCCTCCGACGACTGTCGTCTCCCTGATCGCTGCGGCCGTCTTGGCCCTGGGCACGCTGGTGGCCGCCCCGGCCCACGCCCATCAGCCGGTGCGCCTGACCGCGGCAGATCGCACGCCGGCGGCCGGTCCCCTGCTCGTCGACGGCACCGTCTCCTTCGCGGTCTACGCGACGGTGCGCGAGGGCACGTCGCGGGGCTTTCGCGTGGGGATGCGGGCTGGCCAGCGGCTGGAGATTCAACTGCTGATCCCGGATAGGGCGCCCGCCAATCGGCTCGCGAGCGCGTCGCTGCCGCTTGTCGCGGTCATCGATCCCGCGGGTCGACGTACCCCTTTGGTAATCGATGAGCGCACGCCGTTCTACGAGCCCTACTCGGGCACGGCCTACCTCTACCTCGCGCGGCTAACGCAGACGGCGAAGACCGGGACCTACCAGGTGATCGTCACTGGCCGATCGTCGACGAAGGTGCCCGTCGTGATTGGCGTCGGCTACCGCGAGGTCCCCGGGACCGTCCGCGACTGACCGCGTCAGATACCGAGGATCTTGGCCTTGGCGGCAGCGAACTCCTCGTCCGTCAGCAGGCCCTTGTCCTTGAGCGCGCCGAGGCGCTCGATCTCGGCGACAGCGTCGACCTCGGGCTCCGCTGCGGGGGCTGCGGCGGCCTGCTGGGCGGCTTCCTTGTCCGCCTGCTTGTCCGCCTGCTTCTGGGCCACGCGACCGCTCACCGCGGTGGCGGTCCCGGCAACGACGGCGGTGCGGGCGACGGCTCGGCCAATGCGCGGCATGGTTACTCCCTGGGTTGATGTGACTACCCCACCCTAACCCGGGCGATCCGGAGCCCACCCCCGTACCACCACGGTGGTGCAGGGGGCGCTCGTCCTGGGCCTAGCTCATCCGCCCGGCGGGCTCATCCGCCTCGAGGCCCGGTGGCCCACACGCGCCCGTCGGGCCCGGTGCCCTTGACTTCGGCGTTGGCGTCGCCGACCAGATCCCAGCCGCCCTCGTGGACCAGGTGGTGGTGGTGCCAGCACAGGCCGAGCATGTTGTCCGAGCGCGTGGGGCCCCCGCGGGACCAGAAGACGATGTGGTGGACCTCGTCGATGCGTGCTCGGCAGCCGGCGAAGCGGCAATGCCGGTCGCGGCGCAGCACCAGCGCCCTCAAGGCCGGCGGAGCGACGCGAGAGGAGCTACCGAAGGCGACGAGGTCGCCCTGGGCGTCGAGGATGAGGGGCCGCAGCGAGGCATCGCAGGCGAGCCGTCGCGCGGTGTCGGCCGTGATCGGCTGCGCGGGCACGCCGAAGCGCTCGAGCCAGCCGCAGTCCACGGACTCACCAGGCTCGGCCGACAGCGTCTGGACGGACACCGTCACCTGGACCTGGGGCCGCTGCCCGGCGACGGATGACAGTCCGCCACCTGCACCGGCGGCCGTGGCGAGGATGCGCTGCAGGGCCTCGACGTTGCGCTGGCCGCGACCGCGCATGTCGATGGGGTCCTCGCGGACGGGGTTGCCGAAGATGTCGACCTCGGGCGCCGGCTCGACGGTCGCACCGGCGCCCTGGCCCGCCGCAACGCCATCAGCAGAGTCCGCCCCGCCATCAGCAGAGTCCGCCCCGCCATCAGCAGAGTCCGCCCCGCCATCAGCAGAGCCCGCCGCTACGCCATCAGCAGAGCCCGCCCCGCCATCAGCGCGCTCGGCGCTCACTTCTCGCCGCGCGGACTCCAGCATGGTGATCAACAGCGAGCCCACTTCGGCGGGGAGCATGCCGTCGACGCGCACGTGGCCATCGATGAGCGTGGAGGCGCGGAAGTAGAAGGCGGCATCACGGTCACGGGAGTCTGCGCGCGCGCCGTCGGGGTCCAGGCGGTGGCACATCGCCACCAGCGCCCGCCGGAAGCGCATCGGCTCAGCCTCACGGGCCAGGTCCACCACCAGCGGCTCGGCCTGCTGCAGATGCCCGATGAGGCGGGGGTACTGCCCCGTGATCTCGGCCAGCACGCGCATGTGGCCCTTGCTCACCTCGCCCGATCGCATCGCGGCGCCCATCGCGGGGAAGGACCCCATGGCGGCGGCGTGCGTCACGAGGTCGCGGGCCGCACCGAATCCCTCACTGGACTGGGCACGCAGCCACGCGATCGCGTCGCGTGCGCCGTCGGCGGCCCACTCCGAGGAGTGCGCGAAACGCCCGGCCACACCAGCCGCCACACCGTCCAGCTGACGCCCGAACCGCATCAGCTCGGCAACACACTCACCCAAAGACCCCTCGGACAACTCCGCCGGATCGATGCCCGCGAGCACCTCGACCGCCTCCCGGATCGACGCGCGCGCCAACGCCAGGCGCGCATCAGCGCTGGCGGACCCATCGGGAAGGCACACGGCAGACCTCACAGGCATCGGGCGCAGGCACCCACATGGGCGCACACGCATTCACACGATCTGCAAGCTTCCTGGAGGCCGGGCGTCACCGGACCCCAAGGGCCCGGTCACTTCTCGCGCTCGGGGGCGCGCTCACTGCTTGCTGCTTCAAAGGATGGATGCTCGACTAATCGAACACATGTACGACTCTACGCCACACCTCCGACATCGTCAACCCCCGCATCCACCGTCAGACGCGGGAGCCCGTCTCAGCGGACGAGTGCCGTGCCGGCCGGGATGGAGAGCGTGAGCGCCCCCAGGTCGGCGCGTTCCGCCTCGGCGCGCCAGCGCTCGGCGTACCACCCGCCCTGGGTCACCAGTTCGTCATGCGTGCCCACGGCGCGCACCTGACCCGCGATGAGGACGACGACCCGATCGACGCGGTCCAGACCGCGCAGGCGATGCGTGATGAGCAGAGTGGACCTGCCTGCAGTGACGGTGATCAGGTCTTCGGTGAGCGCATCCGCCGTCTGCGGGTCCAGGTGTTCCGTGGGCTCGTCGAGGACGAGCAACGTCCGATCGGCGAGCAGTAGTCGGGCCAGGGCGAGGCGTTGGCGTTCGCCACCGGAGATAGCCGCGCCGTGCGGGCCGAGATCGGTGTCGAGTCCGCGGGGCAGATGCGTAAGCCAACCCGCGAGGCCGACGCGCGCGAGCACGGCACGCAACTCGTCGTCAGTCGCTCGCGGCGCCCCCAGATGGAGGTTCTCACGCACTGTCGTGTCGAAGACATGCGCGTCCTGGGTGAGTAGGCCGACCTCCTCGCGCACCGCGTCGCCATCGAGGGCGCGCAGCTGCGTGCCCGACAGCTCGACGGACCCGGAGTATTCGAGGAAGCGCAGCAGCACCATCGCGAGCGTCGACTTGCCCGCGCCGCTGGGGCCGACCACAGCCACGCGCTCGCCGGCAGCGAGGTCGAGGTCGATCCCGCGCAGCACAGGCTCGGATGTCCACGATGCCTGCAGTCCGCGACAGCGCAGCGGCAGTAGCGGACGCGGCAGGGGATCGGCCTCGCGCGGGTCGCGCACCGGCTCGGCGGCGTCAAGGACCTCGTCGATGCGCTCCGCGGAGCCGCGCACCCGCTGGTAGGCCAGCGCCGAGGTCGGCAGGGTCGAGACGACGTCGTACGCCGCCAGCGGCAGCAGGGCCGCGACCGCGAGCCACACGGGCGCCAGGGTGCCGTCGACGACCGCGGGGATCGCAGCGACGAGGCAGGCGACCACCGCGGTGCCCTGCAGCACGGTGCTCAGGCCCACGCCGAGACCCAGCCCGGCGGACTCGCGCTTGGCCACAGCGGTGAGCTCGGCATCGCGCCGCTCAATATCGGCGAGGGCGGCATCGACGGCGCCAAAGGCGAGCAGGTCGGCCGCACCCTCGAGGCTGCTCACCACACTCGCGCTCAGGACACCGCGGGTGGGCGCCAGCCGGCGCTCCGTGCGGGCAGCGATGCGCGCCACGAGCCACGGCACGACGACGAGTCCGATGATGAGGATGATGCCGAGGGCCAGTCCCGCACCCGGCACGAGCCAGGCGAGGAAGGCCACGGTCGCGGCGGACACGACCACCGCCTGCACCCACGGGAGCACCACGCGCAGCGGCAGATCCACTGCAGCATCGACATCCGCGACAAGGCGAGCGAGCAGGTCACCGCGTCCGAAGCGCATCAGACCGACGGGTGAGAGTCGCTCGAGGCGCTCATAGATGGTCACGCGCAGGCCGGTGAGGGCGCGGAACGCCGCGTCATGGCCCACGAGCCGCTCGAGATAGCGGAAGACCGAACGGCTCAGCGCGAAGGATCGCACCATGACCGCGGCGATCGACAGCGACAGCACCGGCGGCATCTCAGCGGCGTAGGAGATGAGCCAGCCGGATGTGCCCATGAGCGCCACGGTGCTCGCCGCGGCAATCACGCCGAAGAGCGCAGCGACGGCGAGGCGCCAGCGCTGCGAGCCCATGGCCCGCCACATCTCGCGCATCTAGAAGTCCCTCGCGGTCACGGCGGTGCGGCGGAGTGACAGCGTCACTCCCTGGGCCGGTGCCACCACATCGGGCGCACTGCCGACATGCACCACGATGTCGGCGGCGTCGACGAGGGCCGGCCGGTGAGCGACGACGATGACCGTGCGACCGGAGTCGCGAGCAGCCCTCAGTGCGGCGATGACGGCTTCCTCGCTCACGCCATCGAGCGAGGCGGTCGGCTCATCGAGAAGGAGCACCTGCGGATCGGGCAGCAGCGCGCGTGCGAGCGCGACACGACGCACCTGGCCGGCGCTGAGGTCAGCGGCCGCAGTGTCGAGACCGTCGGGCAGGAGCTGCACTTCGGCAAGCACTCCGGCATCGGCCAGCGCGCGTTCGACACGCACATCGTCGGCATCCGGATCCCCGAGGCGCACCGCGTCGCGGATAGACGGTCGATCGCCTCCCCGGGGAGCCACGAGATGAGGATGCTGCGGCACCCAACCGAGCTGCGCACGCCAGAGGGCAAGGTCGACATCGGCCAGGTCCTGCTCGTCCAGGCGCACGCGGCCGACCGTGGGTGCGACGAAGGCGAGAAGCACCGACAGTAGGGTCGACTTGCCCCCGCCGCTTGCGCCGACAAGGGAGATAAGGGCGCCCGGCGGCAACTCCGCGGATGTCGGCAGCAGTGCCGGATGGTCCCGGCCGGCGTAGGTCACGCCCACGCCCTCCAGTCGGATCACCGGGCGTTCGGGGGGGACCTGCGCGCCGCCCGCGGGCACGTCCTGCTCGAGCAGCGCGAAGACTTCGTCCGCGGCGCCGAGCCCCTCCGCGGCAGCGTGGAAGTGCTGACCGACGAGCCGGATGGGCAGATAGGCCTCGGGCGCGAGGATGAGGACGAAGAGCGCGATGGAGAAGGTCACCTGACCCTCCACCAGCCTCACGCCCATGGTCACAGCGACAAGCGCGACGGACAGGCTTGCGAGCAACTCGAGGGCGAAGGACGACAGGAAGGTGATGCGCAAGACGCCCATGGTGGTGCTGCGGTAGCGCTCGCCCATTGCACGGATGGCCTCGGCCTGCCGCTTCGCGCGCCCGAAGATCTTGAGCGTCGGCAGCCCGGCGACGAGGTCGAGGAAGTGACCGGAGAGCCGGCTGAGGGTCTCCCACTGGCGGTCCACGCGCGTGCGCGTGTAGAGGCCGATGAGGATCATGAAGACAGGGATCAGGGGCAGCGTCACAGCGATGATGACGGCGCTGACCAGGTCGGCGCCCAGCACGGTGATCAGCACCGCGAGCGGCACGATCACGGCGAGCACCAACTGCGGCAGATAGCGGGCGAAGTACGCGTCGAGCGCATCGACGCCCCGCGTCACGAGTGCCGCGACCGCGCCCGGCTCACGGCCTGCGGGTCCGAGCGGACCCAGGCGCAGCACATGCGCCATCGCCTCGGCACGGAGCTCCGCCTTCGCCTTGGCCGAGGTGCGGTACGCCGCTGCCTCGGCAATCCACGACACCAGTGCCCGAGCGCCGAAGACGGCCGCCAGAGCGACGAGCACGCCGCTCACGGTCGACAGATCGGCTCGACCCTGCGCCACCTCCACGATCGCGGTGGAGAGCAACCGCGCCTGCACGATGACAAGAGCGGCAACAACCGCGCCCAGGACGACAGCGAGGATGAGGAACCCGCGCGTGCTGCGCGCGTAGCGCAGCA
>Ga0194133_10003750_pt1 | contig 21231 bp, 19 predicted proteins | sample TA2KigOf40mmetaG_FD_155448 | JGI IMG/M metagenome (GOLD analysis project Ga0194133, IMG submission 155448) | Freshwater microbial communities from Lake Tanganyika, Tanzania - TA2015055 Kigoma Offshore 40m | ecosystem: Environmental > Aquatic > Freshwater > Lake | place: Tanzania: Lake...
CGAGGAATTACGCGCGTGACACGACGCGAGGACCTCGAGACTGCAATCCGAGATGCGCGTGAGCACGATCCTCGTGTCATGGTCGAGGCAGCCATCACGAGTTGTCGCGAGATTGAGTGTGCTGTGCGCGAAGTCGGCACCGGGGACGTCGAGGCAAGTTGTTGCGCCGAGATCGTCGTTGACGAGGCTCACGACTTCTACGACTTTGAGGCGAAATACATCGAGACCGGCGTCGAACTTCGTGTCCCCGCGGAGTTGTCCGGAGAGATTCAAGAACGGATCCGTCATCTTGCGCTGCGCTCATTCGTTGCCCTCGGGTGCGCCGGACTTGCACGCGTGGACTTCTTTCTCAAAAGCGACGGTGAAATTCTGGTCAACGAGGTCAACACGATGCCCGGCTTCACTCCGATATCTATGTTCCCACGCATGTGGGAGGCAAGTGGAGTTTCCTACCCCGAGCTCGTGCGAGGCCTCGTCGAGCGTGCGATCACGGCGGGGACTGGGCTGCGCTGAGACCTGCCAACCCGGTGAGCAGGAAATCGGTCACCGAGGGGACGCAATCCTCATCCTGATCGTGCGTTCGGGCGATGGCAACGACGGCGCCTGTCACGAGGCGCGCGGCTAACGTCGGTTCGACTACTCCGGCAGATGCGAGTGCATAGGAGAGCTCACGTGCGGGACCCTGATGGAGTCGGGAGATCTGCTCTCCGGTGAACCCTTTCCGTGGCGCGTCCTCAGCGACGGCGCGAAGAGAAGTCCTGACGAAGACCCGAACGATGTCGGCGACATCCCCCGCTTCCGTCATCGCGAGGGCAACCATGGAGGTCCAACGCTCGGCTTGACGATCGACGAGTTCTCCCAAGAGCTCTGCGCTCGAGTGGAAGTACTCATATGCCGCGGGACGCGAGATTCCTGCTGCCACGGCAGCGGCAGACATGGTCACTGCCGCGTCCCCGCTGATGCGGTGAAGATCGCCTGCCGCGCTCACGAGAGCCATGCGTCGAAGATCGCGATTCTCCGCGACGGAGGCGGCCTGGATACGAGGCATGACCTGATCCTGGCACTCAGGACCGAGACGTGGTCTCGAGGATGCTTTGTAAGAGATCGATCAGGACGTTGACCTCGGGGGCGTACTCCCGAGGAACGGTGACTTCGACGCCAGGTGTGCGATCGATGGTGGTGAAGAGGGTGCCATTGGACAGGGGCTCCGCGAACCATGTGACGGATTCGACCTCGATCACCGCGCTGGTGGGGACGAAGGCCTCGGGGGCTGAGACCCCGCAGCGCACGACAATCGGTGGATCTCCCCAGGCGGCCGCCGATGCGCTGGAGGGAATCGTTTCGCGGAGCCGCTCGTCGACGACGACAACTGGCACAACGGACACGAAGGGATCGCACGCGGGGTTGGACGGGGATCCGGTGACATCGACGGGGCGGGCGCACGCGGTCAATCCGAGCGCGAGGAGGACGAGGGCCGACCTCACAGGTGAACGACTGGGCAGGTCAGTGTCCTGGTGATCCCGGGAACCGCTTGAATCTTGGCGACGACCAATTGTCCTAGCTCGTCGATGGTGCGGGCTTCGGATCGCACGATGACGTCGTAGGGACCGGTGACATCCTCAGCAAGGGTCACACCGGGAATCTCGCGAATTGCATGAACGACGGATGCGGCTTTCCCGACCTCGGTCTGAATCAGTACGTAGGCTTGCACGGACATGCCAGGACTCTATTGTCCAGTGAGGAATTGCGCCATGAGTAGCAATCCGGTCACCGTGGCCGACGTAGGAGAGTTCGGCCTCATTGCGCGGATCACCGAGAGTCTTGGCATGCCGCGCGACGTCCTCATCGGTCCGGGCGACGATGCGGCGGAAGTCGCAACCGGGGAATCCGTTCTCATCACCGTCGATGTCCTGGTGGAGGGACGGCATTTTCGTCGGGATTGGTGCAGTGCGGTCGAGGTTGGGAGAAGGGCCGCCGCGGCGTCGCTTGCGGATATCGCCGCGATGGGCGGAGCACCGTCGGCGGTTGTCGTGGGCTTCGGGGCGCCTCCGGATCTCCCCGCGTCTTGGGCACAGCAGTGCTCCGCGGGGATAGTCGAGGAGTGCGGCCGCGCCGGAGCTGCCCTCGTCGGAGGCGATGTGACCGCGGCCGATCAGGTGATTGTTTCTGTCACGGCGATCGGCAACCCCCCTGATACCGGAGCGGTGCTGCGCTCAGGTGCCCAACCGGGTGACGTCGTTGCTCTCCACGGGCGCGTGGGATGGGCTGCGGCGGGCCTCGCGGTTCTCAGTAGGGGTTTTCGAGCTCCCAAGGTTCTCGTCGACGCCTATCGATTCCCGGAGATCGACTACCGTCAGGGTGCACGAGCCGCCGCGCGGGGTGCACACGCCATGGTTGATGTGAGCGATGGTCTCGTTGCGGATGCGCGTCACATCGCGGAAGCCTCGGGAGTCGCGATCAGCCTCGACCCCGAATCGATCCCAGTCCCCGATCCCATCGCCACCGCGGCGTCGGCCTACAACGTCGACCCTCGTGAGTGGATGTTGACGGGGGGTGACGACCACGCCCTGCTTGCTTGCTTCCCAGATAGGAAGTCGATCCCCAAGGGTTGGAGCATCATCGGTTCGGTCGAGCAGGGGGAACCTGGGGTGTACATCAACGGACACCGCGTCACCCGCCAGGGTGGACACACCCACTTCGGTTAGGCGCGAACGGCCTTCCCGGCCTTGATGCACGAAGTGCACACGTTGAGCCGGCGAGGCGTGGCCCCAACGATCGCGCGCACGGTCTGGATATTCGGATTCCAGCGACGCTTGGTGCGGCGATGCGAGTGGGAGATGTTGTGACCGAAGCCTGGGCCTTTGCCGCAGACGTCGCAGGTGGCTGCCACGGGAACTCCTCGACTCGTGAAGGGGCCCCAAGGGTAGCCCAGGGCCGCCGACCCCCCAAATCGGAGGTAGCGTCGGGCCGTGATGACGGGAGCCACGCTGCGCGGCTGGCTCCTCGAGGCCCGGGACTCCCTCGATCGCTCCAAGGACGTGATCGATGCGTTGAATGTCTTCCCCGTGCCCGACGGGGATACCGGCACCAACCTTCTGCTCACCCTCGAGGCGGCGTGTGCCGAGGTCGAGGCGTGCGCAGACCCGGACTTGGCGCCTGTGGCCGAAGCCGCCGCACGGGGAGCCCTGCTCGGTGCGCGGGGGAACTCCGGGGTCATCGTCTCCCAGATCTTGCGAGGGGTGGGTCGCGCGCTCAGTGACTCCACGAGCGTCGATGGCGGGGCGATCGCTCGTGCCCTGCGCTTGGGCGCCGACCAGGCCTACCGCGCGGTCGCCCGCCCCGTCGAGGGGACGATCCTGACGGTGATCCGTGAAGCGGCGGAAGCGGCCGAGCGTGCGGTCGAGTCGGGCGCCGCCGAGGTGTCGCAGGTGCTTGACGCCTCACGCAGTGCGGCCATGGAAGCGCTCGAACGAACCCCGCAGATGCTCGAAGTGCTTCGCCGCGCCGGTGTCGTCGATGCGGGAGGGCAGGGACTCGTCGTGATCCTCGACGCCTGGGCTCGGGTTGCCGGAGTGGCGGGTGCCGAGCTGGTCCTCGTCCGGACAGCAGCCGCTTATCTTACTCCTGAATCCTCGTCTATCGATGCCTACGAAGTGATGTATCTCCTCGAAGGCAACCGCGCGTCCGCCGATCAGCTGCGAGAAGAACTCGATCGCCTCGGTACGAGTGTCGTCGTGGTGGGGGATGATGATCTCTGGAACGTTCACGTGCATACGGAGGATGCGGGGGCGGCCATCGAGGCGGGTCTGCGCCTCGGGAGGCCCCATCGTGTTCGCATTGTGCATCTGGGGTCGCGCGACCATGTGACGGTGAGTGAGCGTGGAGTCGTCGTCGTGACCCATGGTTCGGACATCGAAAGACTCGTCCGGGACGCTGGTGGGATCCCGATTAGTGCGGCTCCACGTGAGGCGCCGCCCACTCGTATGTTCATCGAGGCGATCGAGGAGGCTCGCGCGTCGGGGGTCATCGTCCTGCCGAGCGATACCGATTGCATCGCTGTCGCTGGCCTTGCGGCGGACCTCGCTCGGGAGATGGGCTACCGGGTAGTCGTCATACCCACTCGATCCATCGTGCAATCCCTCGCTGCCCTTGCCGTGCATGACTCGTCGGTCGCATTCGATGACGACGTCGTGACGATGACTCGTGCCGCAGGTGCGACACGTTACGCAGCGGTCACTATCGCCAGTCGAGATGCCCTCACGATGGCGGGACCATGCCGAACAGGTGATGTGCTGGGCGTCGTCGGCGGGGAGATCGCCCATGTCGGGGGAGAGCTGGTTCCCGTCTGCCAAGCCATGGTGAACGATTTGATCGCTGCCGACGGCTCGTTGATCACATTGGTCACCGGGTCCGACGCTCGACCCGGGGACGTCGAGGCGCTGACATCGTGGCTGGGACGGGCGCATCCCACTATTGAGGTCGTGGTGCAGCCGGGAGGCCAGCCACTGTGGCCCTTCATCATCGGTGTCGAATGACATGCAGGAGTTCGTGGACCAACCGCTCTCCGTAGTCATTGGTGGAAAGTCGGCGAAGGCACTCGACGATGTGCTCGAGATTTCGACGGTGGGTGATCTCCTTCGCCACTATCCGCGTCGCTATGCGGAGCAGGGACGGCTCACCGGATTGGACTCCGTTTTCGATGGGGAGAACGTCACGGTCGTTGCTGAGATCGCGGATGTGACGACCCGCCGCATGCGGAACAAGCGCGGATCTATCCTCGAGGCACGAGTAACCGATGGCCAGGAGAGTCTTCGTCTCACGTTCTTTAATCAAGCGTGGCGCGAGCGGGACTTGCGCGTCGGACGAAGTGGTCTCTTCTCCGGCACGATCTCGACTTTCCGCGGCACGCGCCAACTCGCTCACCCCCGGTACCTTCTCTTCCCCGATGGAGTGCACGACGATCCCGAAGCCGCCGAGGCATTCGCGTCCACGCTGATCCCGGTGTATCCCGCGAGCGCGCGCGTCACCACGTGGGAGATCGCGCGGGCGGTCAGGGTGATCCTCGACACGCTCCCCGACCTCGACGATCCGCTTCCCGAGGATCTCCGTCGAGAGCGTGACCTCGTGGATCTGCGGACCGCACTCATCGGAATCCATCGGCCGACGTCGCTCCGCGATGCGGAGGCGGCTCGGGACCGCCTCACCTTCGAGGAGGCCCTGCTCCTGCAGGCTGCGGTCGTCCGTCGCCGCGCTGCGAGGGATCGGTGGACGGCGACCCCCCGGCGCGGGGGCACGGGCGGCCTGCTCGAGCGCTTCGATGCCTCCCTTCCCTTCGACCTTACGTCCGGGCAGCGCGCAGTCGGGAGCGAGGTAGCGACGGACCTCGCTCGGATGCACCCCATGCAGCGCCTCCTCCAAGGGGATGTCGGCAGTGGCAAGACGGTTGTGGCTCTCAGGGCGATGCTGGCTGTCGTCGATTCCGGGGGCCAGGCTGCCTTGCTTGCCCCCACGGAGGTGTTGGCCCATCAACACGCGCGTACGATCCGCGACCTCCTCGGTCCGTTAGCCGCACCCGACACCCTCGACGTGGCAGACCTCAATCAGCCGGGGACCGCGGTAGTGGTGTTGACGGGCTCGCTTAAAGGCCGGGCGCGCACCGAGGCCCTGAACGCAATCGCCGACGGATCGGCCGGAATCGTCATCGGAACACACGCACTCCTCGAGGACACCGTAGAATTCGCGGACCTGGGACTCGTCGTCGTCGACGAACAGCATCGCTTCGGAGTGGAGCAGCGGGCGCGGCTCGGTGAGCGGGTGAACGAGGGTGGGCGGCCACATGTCCTCGTCATGACGGCGACTCCGATCCCGCGTACCGTCGTGATGACCGTCTTCGGGGATCTGGATGTCTCCACCCTGACCGACGTTCCGACGGGGCGCGCCGACGTGGTGACCCACGTTGTGGACCCGACGACACAGCCGGTCCATTTCGAACGGATCTGGGAGCGAATGAAGGAGGAGGTCGGCCAAGGACACCGAGTCTTCGTCGTGTGCGCACGCATCGGAGAGGGTTTGGATAACACCGCGGACGAGGATCCCGAAGTCCATGGGGTGATCGAATTCGCAACCTCGCTGGGCGCACGCTGTCCGGGTCTACGCATCGGAACACTCCATGGACGGATGTCCGCGGAGGAGAAGGACGACGTCATGAGTCGCTTCCGCGGAGCGGGGGAGGACCACCTAGAAGTATTGGTCGCTACGACGGTGATCGAGGTCGGTGTGGACATTCCCCAAGCGTCGATGATGGTGGTGATGGACGCCGAGCGATTCGGGATCTCACAACTTCACCAGCTACGCGGCCGCATCGGGCGAGGTTCGGTCCCCGGAGTGTGCATCCTGGTGAGTTCCGCCGACGGTGTGGGGAGGACACGGCTGGATTCGGTGGCCGCCACTCGCGACGGGTTCGTGCTTGCGCAACATGATCTCGAACTTCGTGGGGCGGGCGATGTTCTGGGAGTTGCCCAATCCGGGCTCACGTCATCGCTGCGGCTCCTTGATGTCATGAAGGACGGGGAGATGATCCGGGAGGCGCGGGCCTGCGCCGAGGATCTCTTCCGGGAAGACCCAGAACTTGGTTCCCACCCGGCTTTGCGGTTGGCACTCGATCGTGCAGATTCTGACCGTCTCACCTTTCTGGAGCGGGCATGACGCGGATCATCGGCGGGGAGTGCCGAGGCATGGCATTGCGAGTGCCGACGCGTGGAACGCGTCCGACGTCGGATCGAGTGCGCGAGGCTCTCTTCTCGACGGTCGAGACATGGATGCATCGCGCTGGGCTCGTGTGGGCGGATTCACACGTACTCGACATGTGTGCAGGCTCCGGAGCCGTCGGCCTGGAGGCGGCGAGCCGTGGGGCTGCGTCGGTGACGCTGGTCGAGTCTGACGCGTCAGCGTTCGAGGTCCTCCGGGGGAATGCAGATTCGGTGCGGGCATTGTGCAGCGAGTCTTCGGATATCACTACGGTGCGCGCTGACGCCCGACGCGTCCGGTTGGAACAGCCCGTGAACATCGTCTACCTCGACCCGCCGTACTCGATCGCCGATGTCGGCGAGTTCCTCGTTGCCCTGGTGGCACCCTCGGTGCTTGTTGCCAACGCGCTCGTGATCGTGGAGCGATCGGCGAAGTCCGATTCTCCCTGGCCGTCCGGGTGGGTAGGTGTCAGCGATCGGAAATACGGGGATACCCGACTTTGGTACGGTCACCTCGACGCGAGCCTTGGTGGAGCTCGCGATCCGCGCATGGCGGGGAGGTCAGATGCGTAAGGCGGTGTGCCCGGGCTCATTTGATCCCGTCACCAACGGTCATCTTGACGTCTTCGCACGTGCGGCGCACCTCGCCGATCAAGTGATCGTCGCGGTGCTGGTCAATCGAACGAAGCAAAGCCTGTTCACGGTGGAAGAGCGCATCGAGATGCTGAGAGAGGTCACAAGCTCGTTCGGGAACATCTCAGTGGATTCCTTCGACGGTCTCCTGGTCGACTACTGCCAGAACAACGGAGTGACTGCGATTGTCAAGGGGCTTCGAGCTGTGAGTGACTTCGACTACGAGCTCCAGATGGCGCAGATGAACTACCGTTTGAGTCGAGTCGAGACGCTGTTCATAGCGACCAATCCAGAGTACGGGTACCTCTCATCGAGTCTGATCAAGGAGGTGGCCAGATTCGGTGGAGATGTCAAGGGATCCGTTCCCGATTCCGTGTTGCGCCGCCTGGATGCCAAGTTCTCGTAGACAATAGAGGCTGACCCAGGGAGAGAATCGTGGATGTCCAGGAGCGGCTCGATGAGTTGACAGTCCTCGTGGAGGACGCGAAATCGATGCCTTTGTCGGCTTCGTGCATCGTGAATAGAACGCAGGTGCTCGATCTCATCGAGGAGATCCGTCAACTCCTGCCTGAGTCCGTCCACCGGGCTGACGAGCTGCTCGCCGATCGCGAAGCGGTCGTGCAGGACGGGCGTCGCGAGGCGGATCGGATTCTCGAACGGGCGCGCTCGGAAGCGGACCGCATGGTCTCCGAGCACGAGGTCTACCTTGCTGCCGTTGCTGAAGCAGAGGCCCTTCGTCGGGACACGCTGGAGGATGCTGCCCGGATGCGCCGTGAGACCGATGACTACATCGACAGCAAACTCGCAACCTTCGAAATCACACTGCACAAGACCCTGCAGGCCGTCGATCGCGGCCGTGAGCGCCTGCGTAGCCAGATGTACGAGGAGTTGGCGCCTGAGGATTCGGACGAGTTCTTCGACGGGGACGCCCGCTAAGCACCGACCCCGTCGAATGAGTAGCCTTCGAGTTCCGTGAGGTTCCTCCGTGAGTGCGCAGGAGTATGACGTGATGCCCCCCGATCCCCGTGCGCTCGTGCTCGATCTCTCGCGTCTGGAGCGGCGCCCCGGCTCCATGCTCACGGTGCAGACGACGGTGCCCGCACCGGCAGGTCTTGGGCTCGCTCTCGCGTCCGTTCCCGAGGGGTCGCCCATCGAGCTGGATCTCCGCCTGGAGTCCGTCATGGAAGGTGTTCTGGTGTCCGGAATCGTGGAGGTCGAGGTACATGCGGAGTGTTCTCGGTGTCTGGATCCCGTGGACTGGAATGAGGACGTCGAACTTCGTGAACTCTTCGCGTATGCCCCGACCGATGCTCGTGGCCGACCGGTGGACACGGAGGACTCGGAGGATCCACTTCCCCAGGTATTCGACGACACGATCGACCTGGAACCGGTTGTGCGGGATGCGGTCGTCCTGGGCCTGCCTTTAGCGCCGGTCTGTGACGACGAGTGCCGTGGACTGTGCCCCACCTGTGGGGACCGTCTCGACGATGAACACGGGCATGAGATTGTTGACCCCCGGTGGGCCGCGCTGGGTGGGCTCTCCCTCGAGGGCGCCCCCGCGGGCGGCCCACCGGTGATCGACTCCAGCACGCAGGACACGAGCACTGACGAGAGAGGGCGAGACTGATGCCAGTCCCCAAGCGCAAGACTTCACGCTCCAATACGCGGCACCGTCGCTCGCAGTGGAAGGCGGCAACGCCCACGCTGGTTACCTGCGCCCGGTGCAAGGAGAAGCGTCCGGCCCACACGGCATGCCCGACCTGCGGCACGTATGCCAAGCGGCGGGTTCTCGACGTCTAATCGTGGACGGACTCAGCGCATCCCTCTCCCGAGTGTTGGGTGGCCAGGCGGTGCACGTCCGGATGGATACGCCTCTTCGCACCCTTGCTCTCGATCCGGATGGGTGGGTATGCCTGTCGTGGGCGTTCGAGGGCCGTATCCGCGATGTAGATGTCACTTCGCTGGACACCGTCGGCGATCTGCGTAGGGTCATAGCGTGACGTTTGACCCCGATCTCGCACGATTGACGGCCGTTCTAGGGGAACCGGTTCCGGATGACGTCCTGAGGTTGGCGCTGACGCACCGCTCCTATTCCTACGAGAACGGGCAGCTTCCCACCAATGAGCGGCTCGAGTTCCTCGGCGACGCCGTCCTCGGCTTAGTCGTCACCGAGTACCTGTATCGGACCTATCCGGACGAGACCGAGGGATTCCTCGCAAAGGTGCGCGCCGCGGTGGTGAATGCGGCTGCATTGGCCGATGTCGCCCGCTCTCTCGGCCTCGGATCGCATATCTATGTGGGACGCGGCGAGGAGTCCACCGGCGGTCGCGACAAGACGTCGATCTTGGCCGACACACTGGAAGCGGTGCTCGGCGCGATCTTCCTATCCCTCGGCTCGGGCCGGGCTCGGGCATTCATCGAGTCGCACTTCATCCCCCTCGTGCACGACTCAGCCGAGATGGGAGCCGGCCTTGATTGGAAGACATCCCTGCAGGAGGTGGCGGCCGAGCGGGGTCGCAGCTCACCCGAGTATCGCGTCACTTGGACGGGTCCGGAGCATGCAAAGCACTTCTCTGCGGAGGTGTGGATGGACGATGAGTGCGTGGGCACTGGTGAGGGGACATCGAAGAAGATCGCGGAGCAGCGAGCGGCAGCGCATGCATACGAGAAGATGACGAGTTCCCACGCGGGTCGTGCCTGAGCTTCCCGAGGTCGAGGTCGTCCGCAGGGGACTACACCGATGGGTGCGACGACGGACCTTCTCGGCAGTCGAAGTCCGGCGTGCGAGATCAATTCGTCGAACGAAGCAGCCCCTCACAGCCGCACTCATCGGGCGAACAGTCACCGGAGTCGAGCGTCGAGGGAAGTTCCTCTGGCTGACTCTTGACGAAGCCGATCTCGCACTCGTGGCCCACTTGGGTATGAGTGGACAACTGCTTGTGCAACCACCCGAATGCGAGTACGAGACGCACCTGCGCATCCGATTCGCCTTCTCCGACGGGGGTCGCGAGTTGAGGTTCGTAGACCAGCGAACCTTCGGCTGGATGGGTGTCGAGCCTCTGACTCACGACGCCTCCGGTCGACCTATCCCGATCTCGGTGGCGCATATCGCCGCCGATCCCTTCGATGCGGCGTTCGACCCCAATGCCGTCATCAGTCGTCTAAGATCCCGACGGACCGAGATCAAGCGCGCGCTGCTCGACCAGACCCTCGTCTCGGGGGTGGGGAACATCTACGCGGATGAAGCCCTCTGGCGGGCCGGCCTGCACGGGCGGCGACGCACCGATGCACTGTCGGCGGCGGCTGTCGGATCACTCCTTGAACACGTTCAAGACGTCATGGGCGCAGCCCTACGGGAGGGGGGGACCTCCTTCGACTCCCTCTACGTCAACGTCAACGGGCAATCGGGCTACTTCGGTCGTGCGCTCCAGGCCTACGGCCAGGAGGGGGAACCGTGCGCACGATGCGGCCGGGCGATCCGCCGGGAGAGTTTTATGAATCGATCGAGCTTCTTCTGTCCGACCTGCCAGCCGGCGCCGCGAGCTGCACCCCGTGCGTTGCGCCCCGGCAGCCGCCGAGCCGGCGAGTAGGGTTCGGGAATCGGATGCGAACCGGAGTGACGTGCACCTCAAGACCCTGATCCTGAAGGGCTTCAAGTCCTTCGCTGCTCCGACGACCCTCCATTTCGAGCCGGGGGTGACCTGCATCGTCGGGCCCAATGGGTCGGGTAAGTCCAACGTCGTTGATGCCCTGGCCTGGGTGATGGGTGAGCAGGGGGCGAAGTCCCTCCGCGGAGGGAAGATGGAAGACGTCATCTTCTCGGGGACCACCGGACGCGCGCCCCTCGGGCGCGCAGAGGTCGCCCTCACGATCGACAACACCGATGGCGCATTGCCCATCGACTACACCGAGGTCACGATCTCCCGAACTCTCTTCCGCAACGGGGGATCCGAGTACGCGATCAACGGGGATCCCTGTCGACTCCTCGACGTGCAGGAGTTGCTCTCGGATTCGGGTATCGGGCGCGAGATGCACGTCGTGGTCGGACAGGGTCAACTCGACTCCATCCTGCGGGCGACCCCGGAGGACCGCCGAGGATTCATCGAGGAAGCGGCGGGTGTCCTCAAGCACCGTAAGCGCAAGGAGAAGGCCCTTCGCAAATTGGATGCGATGCAGGCGAACCTCACGCGTCTCTCGGACTTGACGGCAGAACTGCGACGTCAACTGAAGCCGCTCGGGCGCCAGGCGGAGGTCGCGCGCCGCGCCGTCGTGATCCAGACCGATGTTCGCGACGCACGACTGCGCCTCATGGCCGACGATCTGGCGCAGATGCGTGAGGTGCTGGCGGCCGAAGTCGCTGATGAGACGGCCCTGCGCGAACGTCAGTCATTGGTGGAAGCAGAAATTGCCGGACTGCAAGCATCCGAGGCTCAGCTGGAAGCCGACGCAAAGCGCGATGGCCCCGCGGTGACCCTCGCTCAAGAGACCTGGTTCACCCTCAGTTCGTTGAAGGAGAGGTTCCACGGTCTGGAGCAGTTGGCTGTGGAGCGAGTTCGTTACCTCCAGCCGGAGGACGAGGAGATCTCTCAGGGACGCGATCCGGAGCACTTTGAGGCCGAAGCTCGAGCACTCCGGACCGAGGAATTCGAGTTGGGGCGCGAGGTGACAGCGCTTCGCGAGGCGCTGACCGTGGCCATCGCTGGCCGCGAGGCTTCGGAGACCGTACTTTCGGTCGAGGAAGAGCGTGTGGCGAGCGTCGAACGCGCGCATGCGGACCGCAGGGAAGGACTCGCGGTGCTCGCGGGCGACGTCAATGCAGCCCAATCGGCGGTAGCCGCTCGCGAGGCGGAGATTGCGCGCCTCACCGAACAAGTCCGGGAGGCGCGCGATCGGAGTGTGGTAGCGCAGGGTGAATTCCAGCGCATCGAAGTTAATGTTGTGGGGCTCGGCCGAGGTGAACTCGGCCTCGACGCCGAACACGAGGCGTCATTGGTGGCCCTAGCGCAGGCAGACGGAGAAGTCGAACGTGTTCAGGCTGAGATCAACGATGTGGACCGCCGCCGAGTTGCGGTCGCTGCTCGTTGCGACGCCCTTGAGTTAAGCCTTCGACGCAGTGATGCGAGCGGCACGCTCCTTGCCTCCTCTGACCGGGTGGCCGGAATGATCGGTTCGCTCGCTTCGTTGATTCAGGTCGATCCGGGTGCCCAAGCAGCCGTCGCGGCCGTTCTTGGAGACGTGGCCGATGCCGTCGTCGTTCGTGGCGTGCGCGGAGCCGTGGAATCCCTCGTGGTTCTAAAGGAACTCGATGCAGGTCGCGCCACGATCATCGTCGCCGATCAGAGCGCGCGGAACCCGTCCTCGACGATGGTCCACCCGCCCGCAGGGCGATGGCTGAGGGATTCTGTTCGGGCAGGTGACGACCTCGGGGCGATCGTCGACCATCTGCTTGGATCCGCGGTCCTCGTGGCCGACAGTGACGCAGCTGCTCGCGGGGTGGAACTCGATTCGGCGTTGACGTGGGTGACCGAGCAGGGCGATGTCTTCCGCAACGGAGTTGTGCGCGGGGGCTCCACTGGCGCGCCGAGCCTTGTCGAGGTTCAGGCGGCTCTCGATGAGGCGCGTGCGGAATTGGAGCGATGGACGCACGCCTCGGAGCGACTCACGTTCGATCTTGCTGGGGCACGGGAGAGGCAGAGCGTGGCCACGCGCGTCGCGGAGGGGACCCTCCGGAAGTTGCACGAGTCCGATGCGCAGATGGCAGCAGTCGCAGAGCAACTTGGCATCTTGGGTCAGACCGCGCGGTCCGCCGCAGCGGAAGCCGACCGTCTCGAACGTGCCCTGGAGGTTGCTCGCGGCGCGCTGACCGCGGATCGCGAGTCGATGGAGCGGCTGCGTAGCCGACTCGCGTCGACCCATGATGAACCTGAGCCGACCGTGGGCGTGGACCGTCGTGGAGAACTACTCGCAGCAGTCACGCAGGGTCGTACGGCTGAGGTCGACGCGCGACTTGCCGTGCGCACGGCGGAGGAGAGAGTTTCGGCCGTGTCCGAGCGTGCGTCGCGATTGGAGAAGGACGCCGCACGCGAGCGCTCGGCGCGTGCGGCCGCGGTCGAACGCCGTGAGCGCAGGGCTGCGGCACTCATCGTTTCCCACGCCGTCCTCAAGGCCAGCCGCGCGGTGGCCGCCTATGTTGAGAGGTCGACTCACCTTGCGCACCGGGAGCGCACCGCGATCGAGACCCGCGCGCGTGAGCGTGACAACACGCTGTCCCACATCCGCACCCGCCTCCGCGAGTTGGGCACGGAATCCGATGCTCTGCGCGACAGTGTCCACCGGGATGAGATGGCGCGCGCCGAACAGCGCCTTCGGATCGAGCAACTCGAGGAACGAGCGCTGACGGAATTCGGCGTCGAAGCTGATGTCCTCGTCGCCGAGTACGGGCCGGATCAACTGGTCCCGCCGAGCGTGTCGGCACCCGGCGACGAAGTCGATCCACTCGCCCCGGCACCGGAGCCCTACCCGTATGTGCGCGCCGAGCAGGAACGTCGATTGGCCGTTGCCGAGAAGGGGCTTGCGCTTCTCGGTCGGGTGAACCCCCTTGCGCTCGAGGAGTTCGCCGCCATGGAGGAGCGTCACCGCTTCCTGACGGAGCAACTCGATGATCTGAAGCGCACGCGTGAGGATCTCTTGGCGATCGTCCGTGAGGTCGACGCACGGGTGCAGCAGGTCTTCTCCGAGGCATACGCCGATGTCGCTCGGGAGTTCGAGAGTGTCTTCGCCCGGGTCTTCCCTGGGGGTGAGGGCAGGCTCGTCCTCACTGACCCATCCGACATGCTCACGACAGGCATCGACATCGAGGCTCGGCCCCCCGGTACGCGTGTCAAGCGACTATCCCTTCTCTCGGGAGGGGAGAAGTCCCTGACGGCGGTGGCGTTCCTCGTCGCCCTCTTCAAAGCCCGCCCGAGTCCCTTCTACGTGCTCGACGAGGTGGAGGCCGCGCTTGACGACGTCAACCTCGGGCGATTGATCGACATCATTGACGAGTTGCGTGATTCTTCCCAGTTGATCGTCATCACCCACCAGAAGCGGACGATGGAGATCGCCGACGCCCTGTACGGCGTCTCGATGCGAGGCGATGGGGTGACGCAGATGATCAGTCAGCGGCTCCGGGAGTCCGTCAGCGCCTAGGCTGACCTCCCGGAGGACTCTTCATGGACACCTCGCTCTCACTCGTCATCGGCGTCATCGCCGTCGGGTTGCTGCTCGGGATCATGATCGGCCTCCTTCTCCGGCGATCACGAGCGGATGCGCCGCCCGCGATGGAAGCACCGACGGTCCTCGTGGAGGACCCGTCTGCGGTGCTGCCCGATGCGGCGGTGACACTGGAAGACCTCGCCGTCTGGGAGGTGGAGGTCCCGGCACCTGCCACCGGGCGCCTGCATCGACTGCGCTCCCGCCTCGCGCGCTCGCAGTCGACCCTGGGTAGTGGTCTGTTGTCCCTGCTCACCCGGGAGCGGGTGGATGCCGGCACCTGGGACGAGGTCGAGGAACTGCTCCTGACGTCGGATCTGGGTGTGGGCCCCACTCGGGAATTGCTGGAGCGGTTGCGGGCAAAGGTTCGGGTGGAAGGAAGCCAGGACCCACGCGAGGTGCGCACCCTCCTCCGCGAGGAGCTTCTGGCCATGGTTGGTCCGGAGTTGGATCGAACAATCAGGTCGTCTGTCGGGGGGCGCCCCGCAGTGGTACTCGTGGTGGGCGTGAACGGCACGGGCAAGACGACAACGACGGGCAAACTCGCACGCGTCTTGATCGCACAGGACCGAACGGTGCTTCTCGGAGCGGCGGACACCTTCCGCGCGGCGGCGGCGGAGCAACTCCAAACCTGGGGCGACCGGGTGGGAGCCCCCGTTGTGCGGGGACCGGAGGGAGCTGACCCAGCAGCAGTTGCCTTCGACGCCGTGTCCACGGCAGCCGATGCAGAGCTCGACGCGGTCATCATCGACACTGCGGGACGCCTGCACACGAAGACCGGGCTGATGGACGAACTCGGGAAGATCAAGCGCGTGGTCGAGAAGCGCAGTGCCGTCGACGAGGTTCTCCTGGTGCTGGATGCCACCACCGGCCAGAACGGTCTCACTCAGGCGAGGGTGTTCTCCGAGGCGGTCGCCGTGACGGGGATCGTCCTCACCAAGCTCGATGGCACCGCGAAGGGCGGCATCGTGGTCGCGGTGCAGCGCGAACTGGGGGTCCCGGTGAAACTTGCGGGCCTCGGGGAGGGGCCTGATGACCTCGCACCCTTCGAGCCCGGCGACTTCGTGGATGCTCTGCTCGCGGAGTCGTAACAGACCTGTAACTCGATCCACCGATTCGTCACGCCCCTGAAATCGGAGCAGGTCCTGGATGAAATGCATACCCCCGAGGCTGGTTCCCGCCGTGAAACGCACGGCGAAGCCCGAGTGACGTAGGGAGGTACGCGTATGGAGACCGCTCTCAACACAGGCGACACCGCATGGCTCATGACCGCTGCGGCGCTCGTGCTGTTGATGCTTCCCGGCCTCGCCTTCTTCTATGGCGGCATGGTCAGGTCGAAGTCGGTATTGAACATGTTGATGATGGTCTTTGGCGCCCTGTTCATCGTGGGCGTCCTCTGGGTACTCGTTGGATACTCCATCGCATTCGGCGATTCGTACGGTCAGGCCGGTTGGCTCGGTAATGTCACCCAGTACGCAGGACTCGAAGGACTCATGACGGACAATCCCGAATCGGTGTACCCCGCCATGGCATTCGTTGCTTTCCAAGCGATGTTCGCCTGCCTCACGGTGGGTCTCATCGCAGGCGGTGTGGCAGATCGCATGAAGTTTTCGGCATGGCTGGTCTTCGCGGGCATCTGGGCCCTCCTCGTCTACTTCCCCGTTGCGCACTGGGTCTTCAATCTCGCGGGTGACAACGGAGGGTGGATCTACAAGCTCGGCATCATCGATTTCGCGGGCGGAACAGCAGTCCACATCAACGCGGGTATCGCAGCACTCGCCTTGGTGTTCGTCCTCGGCAAGCGTCTCGGCTGGCCTCGGGTGCCGATGCGGCCGAGCAACCTGACCCTGGTCATGATCGGCGCCGGTCTCCTGTGGTTCGGCTGGTTCGGCTTCAACGCGGGTTCGGCGACGGCGGCGAACAACACGGCGGCGGTGGCCTTCCTGAACACCTTCGCGGCCACATGTGCCGCGGCACTCGGGTGGCTCCTGACGGAAAAAATCCGGGACGGTAAAGCGACGTCGCTGGGTGCAGCATCCGGGGTTGTCGCCGGGCTCGTGGCGATCACCCCGGCATGTGCCGCAGTGAGCCCCTTGGGTGCGATGGCTATCGGGGCGATCGCTGGGGTGCTCTGTGCCCTGGCGGTCGGGTTGAAGTACCGGTTCAAGTACGACGATTCCTTGGATGTAGTCGGGGTCCATCTGGTCGGAGGACTTGTCGGAACACTCCTTATCGGAATCTTTGCAACCGAGGCTTCTCCAACCGGGATCAACGGCCTTCTCCATGGTGGTGGCTGGAATCAACTGTGGTTGCAGTTCGTGGGAGCCTTGGCGGTACTCGTCTACTCCCTCGTCGTAACACTTGTGATCGCTCTGGTGATCAAGGCCATCATGGGTCTTCGGGTCAGTGAGGAGCAGGAGATCTCGGGTGTCGACCTGGCGGAGCATGCGGAGTCCGCGTACGAGTTGGGTGAGTCCGGCGGCGGCGGAATCTTCGCCGGAGTGGGTCATGCAGGACGTGCGAGAGCGGAGGAGCAGCAGTGAAACTCATCACGGCCATCATTAAGCCCTTCAAGCTCGAGGACATCAAGTCAGCGCTAGAGGGACTCGATATCCAGGGCATGACGGTGTCGGAAGCGTCGGGGTTCGGGCGTCAAGGGGGACACACGGAGGTCTACCGCGGCGCCGAGTACACGGTCGATCTCATCCCGAAGGTGCGGATCGAGGTCCTCGTGGACGACACCCAGGCGGATACCGTCATTGACGCCATCGTCACGGCCGCGCGAACGGGCAAGATCGGCGACGGGAAGGTGTGGGCGACACCAGTCGACACCGTCGTCCGGGTCCGGACAGGGGAGAGGGGCGTCGACGCGCTCTGATTGCATGGTGAACGCGCAGCGGGAGGCCGTACGGCGCTCGGATCTCACCGGTCCGGAGCGCCGTGCGGCTCTCTCGCGGGCCACCGATGAATGGTTGATCGAACTCTTCGACAGTGCCACCACGCGGCTTGACATCGACCCGTTGAGCGCCTGTCTGGCGGCGGCAGGAAGTTTTGGACGGCGTGAACTGTCTGAGCGGAGTGACCTGGACCTCGTGTTGCTGCATACCGACGGTCGCTCCATCGATGCCCTCGCCGAGGCCGTCTGGTATCCGATCTGGGATGCGCGGGTTCCGATGGACCACAGCGTTCGGACCCCGGCGCAGACGCGACTCATGGCCCAGAAGGACCTCCGCGTAGCTCTCGGGGTCATGGACCTGAGGACGATCGCGGGGAATGACGAACTGGTGGCGACCACGCGCGGCTCCATCCTCGCCGACTGGCGGGCCCAGGCACTGCGCCGATCCCTCGAATTGCGGGAGCTCGTGGCGACCCGTCGAGAGCGGGCAGGCGAGCTCGCCCAGCGCATCGAACCCGACCTGAAAGATTCCTACGGAGGTATCCGCGAGGCGACCGTAATCCGCGCTCTCGCGAGTTCCTGGCTTGTGGACATCCCGCACGTCACGTGGGACCAGTCCCTGTCGCTGCTCCTCGATGTGCGGGATGTGCTGCATCGCCAAGGCTTAGGGAATCGACTGGTCTTGCAGAGCCAGGACGACGTAGCCGAGGCCATGGGCCTGCCTGACGCGGACAGTCTGCTGCGGTCGGTGTACCTCGCTGCTCGACAGATCGCCTACGTGAGTGACCAGGCCTGGCTTCGACTGGATCGGCTCGAGCGTCGAAGCACCGCGCGCAGGATCGTCGGGGGCGCACCCCGGAGGACTCCCGTCGCGAATGGCCTCGTGGTCTCCGATGGTGAGCTTCAGATAGCACGCGATGTCGATGTGTCGTCTGACCCCGGGCTGGTCCTCCGTGCCGCCGCAGCGAGTGCGCAGCATCACTATCCGCTTGCGGAGGCAACCGTTACCCGACTCTCGGCGGAGGCAGATTTTCCCAACCAATGGACCCCGGAGATGCTCGGCTCGTTCGTATCCCTTCTCGGGGCCGGGCCGGGAACCACGGATGTGATCGAGGGACTGGATCAAGCGGGCATCTGGGTGCGCATCATCCCGGAGTGGGAGATCATCCGTTCCGCACCGCAGCGGGATCCCGTCCATACCTTCACCGTCGACCGACATCTCGTCATGACCGCTGTGCACGCCTCTCAGTACACGCGCGACGTACGCAGACCCGATCTCCTGCTTATCGGGGCCCTGCTCCATGACATCGGGAAGGCCCGCGGTGGGGACCATTGCGTCGTTGGAGCAGAACTCGCACCGGCCATGTGCGTGCGCATGGGACTGAGTGCCCACGACGCGGACGTGATCACAGCTCTTGTCCGGTGGCACCTGCTCCTTCCTGAGACGGCGTTTCGACACGACATCGCGGATCCGTCCATCTGGCGCGCAGTCCGGGAGAAGGTTCCCGACCCCGAGACGCGCGAACTGCTGCTCTACCTCGCGCTGGCGGACCAGAAGGCGACCGGTCCGAGCGTGGCTACCGAATGGCGTGAGCAGCTCCTGCGCCAACTCGTCGCTCACGTCACCGGAGGTGCCGCAGAGGAAGAGCCGATTCCCGAACCATCGATCGATCAACGCGGGGTACTTGGTGTGGAAGGAGTGGTGGTCCACTCGCGCCCTGAGGCCGACGGCGTGCTCGTGACTGTGGGGGCGCCAGACCGAGTCGGATTGCTGTCCATCGTCGCCGGCGTCCTCGCCGCGCACCGGATGGAGATTCGATCTGCGCGCGTGGTGACCGTGGGCGACAGCGCGGCCCAGGACTGGCATGTTCGCCCGTTCTTCGGTGATGCGCCCAACCCGGGATTAATCGCCGAGGACATACGCCGAGTGTTGGAGGGCTCCTCGCATCTCGAAGAGTGGTTGGCCCGGCGGGTGGCATCGGAGCGTCACTCGGACACACCTCCACCCCGAGTCATCGTCAGCCACGCCCCCGACACCCATACGCGACTTGAGGTTAGGGCCCACGACGAACCCGGTCTGCTCCACCGCATCGCCCGCATCATTTCCGAGCACGGCTTGGTGATCCGTGGCGCGATCGTGACCACAGCGGGATCAGAGGTCGTGGACTCCTTCTTCGTGGTGGACTCGTGCGGGCATCCCCTGGAGCCGCTGCAGGCGGATTTCCTCGCCGACGCGATCATCAGTGGATTGATGGCACCCCCGGCCAGCGCATCCGCCTGACACTCATTACGGTGAACGCGTGTTCGCATCCCTTGCCGACCGGCTGAGCACCACCTTCCGTGGGCTCCGGGGCAAGGGTCGGCTGTCCGAGCAGGACATCGATGCAACGGTGCGGGAGATCCGGACGGCACTTCTCGAGGCCGACGTCGCACTGCCGGTGGTACGGAACTTCACGGACGCGATCCGCGAGCGGGCACGGGGTGCAGAAGTATCGGGAGCACTGAATCCCGCACAACAGGTCGTGAAGATCGTCCACGAGCAGCTCGTCGAGATCCTCGGTGGCGACACCAGGCCATTGCGGATGGCCAAGACCGCACCCACTGTGATCGTCCTCTCGGGATTGCAGGGTTCGGGGAAGACGACGCTTGCCGGGAAGCTCGGCTTGCACCTGCGGGGCCTGGGGCACACCCCGCTCCTGGTAGCTGCCGACCTGCAACGCCCCAACGCGGTTGATCAACTGCGCATCGTGGGCGAGCAGGCGGGTGTGGCCGTCTATGCGCCCGAGCCGGGTAACGGGGTAGGCGACCCGGTACGCGTTGCTCGGGAAGCGCGACGATTCGCTTCCGAGAAACTCCACGATGTCGTCGTCGTCGATACCGCAGGCCGACTCGCGGTCGACGAGGAACTCATGACGGAGCTTTCTCATGTGATCGCTGCTGTGGAGCCTGACGACGTCCTCTTCGTAGTCGATTCCATGATCGGCCAGGACGCGGTGACCACGGCGCGGGAGTTTGCCGAGCGCGTCGGTTTCGACGGCGTGGTCCTGACGAAACTCGATGGCGATGCACGCGGTGGCGCAGCGCTCTCCATCCGCGGAGTGACTGGTCGTCCGATTCTCTTCGCATCTGTCGGCGAGAAGCTCGATGACTTCGAAGTCTTCCACCCGGATCGCATGGCCAACCGCATCCTCGACATGGGGGATGTGCTGACCCTGATCGAGCAGGCGGAGCGTGCCTTCGATGCCGAGCAGGCCGAACGCATGGCGCGCAAGGTGAGCCAAGGAGAGAACTTCACTCTTGAGGATTTCCTCGAACAGATGCAGTCGATCAAGAAGATGGGTTCGCTTGGCAAAATCCTGGGCATGCTCCCAGGTATGGGGGAGATGAAGGCCCAGTTGGACAGCGTGGACAATCGCGAGCTCGACAGGGTCTCGGCGATCATCCAGTCCATGACCCCGGCGGAGCGTCGGAACCCGAAGATCCTCAACGGTTCGAGGCGGTCGCGCATCGCACGCGGCTCGGGAACGTCGGTTTCCGATGTGAACGGGCTCATCGATCGGTTCGGGCAGGCCCAGAAGATGATGCGTCAGATGGGTGGGTCGGGAATGCCGGGGCTTCCCGGGCTCCCGGGAGGTATGCCGGGAGGTGGCAAGAAGAGCAAGGGTCGCCAGGCCAAGCAGGACAAGCCAGGAAAGGGAGCCAAGG
>Ga0194133_10003757_pt1 | contig 21210 bp, 19 predicted proteins | sample TA2KigOf40mmetaG_FD_155448 | JGI IMG/M metagenome (GOLD analysis project Ga0194133, IMG submission 155448) | Freshwater microbial communities from Lake Tanganyika, Tanzania - TA2015055 Kigoma Offshore 40m | ecosystem: Environmental > Aquatic > Freshwater > Lake | place: Tanzania: Lake...
GCAACAGGAGGCACGACTGCAGGCTCAGTTGGCCGCTATGTCTGCGTTGCAATCGGAGTCTGATTCTCACTCGAATAAAGGGATCTTATCCCCAACAGAATTTTTTCTCTTGAATGTCTTATTTCTGGGCGGGTGGGCTGTGTCCAATTTTTCAACACACTTTGACCTCAGTGTTTTTTTAACCTGAGATCGTGGCCGGCCTTACTCACCAGCCTCGTCGGCCGGCCAGCCCAACCCTGAGGCTTGCCTCTAAAGGTTGGGCCATCAGCAACAAACACCTTTATCCATTCTCTTTTAAGCTAGAGCTCCATAAGAAAGCAAACTTTTTCTTTTTGTCTTTTTTATTCTGATAAAAAAGTTTTAACGATCCCCCCGTTTGACACTACAAGCTGGGGTTGCCGTGTCTGAGTAAGTAATAATGGCTTAAAATTCGAATCCCTGAACTCCTAATTAAATTAACTGTCAAGTGCCAAAACTTTATTACTTTATGGGTCTAAAGTATCAAAACAAATCATTACAAAAACATCCATCAAAGAACAAAAAGTGGTTAAACAATGGCCCTCCAAAAGTTGAAGTAATCATCAGCAACAGATTAGCCCAGGTTGCCTGAAAAGGACAATTAGAGTCAATATTATGTGAAGATATTTCATGATGGTCTCACCAAATCATAGTCCCCAGTAGTCTGAATGTACGAATAAAACATGCAAGAAGACAGATGTGTGAAAAAGAATTTAGCTGTCATGACAACTGATTGCCTTTTTGCTGTGATATTCTTTATGTTGCTCTGATCAAAAATGATTGGCTGAATCTGAAGGGATGACTGAGAATGTGCCTGCTGAACACTCTAAAGGGGAGAAAATCATTCATCAATTTTTCATCCATGGTAACAAGCTGCTTTTTTGGTATATTTTAGACCTCTATTGAAAATCTGTAACTTACAAATTATCAATTAGTTTAATCATCATGAAAAAAGAAATCGGTAATGTATCACAACAAGGGAGGGTCAACTGCACCCTTCCTATGTTTGTTTGTTTGCTGGAGCTTCTCGAGAAAGATAACTTTTCGGTATTGAGACAAGTTATTCACATTTAATAAGGTGGTAATAAACTTTTTGTGATTACTTTCATTCTGGTTTGATTTCTCCTGCTGACCTCCTTGATGGAACTGGCATTCTGAATTAAAGCTCCCTCATCCACCTTTGGTCTCTGTTGATAATAATGTATCCATGATCTTCTTATCCTTTAAAAAAGTAATTATTTTAAGTGTAAAATACAAAATTATGTAGTTTCATTTCTTTTTGCAACAATAATCTTTGCAAGACTAAGAGCTTCCCTTACAATGATTTTTAACAAAATTGTGTTTTTCAAAGCTAACATATGAAATTTCAGGAATGATTTAAAGGATGAATATTCATGCGGGTTATCATTTGATGTTGGGTTAAGTTCATGGTGAGTTAAAAATGAGCCACATTAGTGAAAATTCTGGCAATGTGATTCTCACTTAGGTCCAAGACGCAAAATTTTCAACCAGTTAAAACTATACGTAAACCATAAAATAATGGCAAACCATATCTATTGAAGTTTTATCAGTGTTATTACAAATTTTCATTATCTTAGAGCAGGGATCATAAATCAAAATTAAACATTACAACTAGTGATGGGTCTGGGTCAAAAAATTTTGATCCGAGTTGGGTCAGGTCAATTTTTTGTTGCTCATGTCGGGTTGGGTCAGCCCTGTCTTTGGTTTGGATTTGGAAAATTTCCCCTTAAAATCCCTAATTTTTTAATTTTTTTCACTTCGGATCAAAAAAAAATCTCATTGGGTCAATTCAAAAAGTACACGGGTCAGAGACAGGTTGGCCTTTTTTTACTGCGGGTCAAAAGTGTGCTCAGGTCGGGTCAGGGGCCATCTCTTTTACAACCACAATTGAGCTTTCTTTTTTGAAATGTGTTGAAGTCTGTCAAGTTTGTCTGATAATTTCAAGGTTATGTACCTTTTTCGTTCACACTTACATACCAGGCAACTTTTGGAGAAACTTTCAAATTCGATGGCAAGTTTTTTGGGTCAGCAAGCTGTTCTTGGGCATCTTCAAATTCACGAAGAAGTCTATTTTTAGAGTTGAGTTTGGGTACTGCCAGGTTAATTTCACTCTCAGAAGGATACTTTCTAAGACCACTGAGATAAGCCTGAAATAAAGATAGAAATGGATTGATTGCCTAGATCACAAATAACAAGGCTATAAAGATAACCTGATTTTTTCTCTTATGATCAACACTTTTTATTTCTCCAAAGAGGACTTCTAGGAGATCTTCTTGTCCAACATAACTGTATCAACAAGAATAAACAGCTAGTGAAGTTTATTAATCTAGAAAAAAGTGTTCAATTTATACATTTTACTGATTGATGGAGAAGTATTTCTTCTTCCCAATTTTTGTTTTGGGAGATCCACTGTTGACAATTTTGTGACTGAGTTTGAGACACTAATAAAAATCATTTCGTTGTAGCTATTTATAAGGCAGTATGTTTATGCATAATTTTGAAATGAGGTGCTGATTTAATGCTCAGTTTATTGTGCTTAAATGGATGTGACAGCTCAAACAATCTTAAATTGAAGACTTGAATGAAGTTTCTGACTGCTTCTACAAACTCTCCGTCTATCCGAAAGGAAACTAAAAAAGCTTTAACTGCGGTTCCTTTTTCAACTGAAACAATTTCCATAATTTAACCATAATCTAAGCTAGCCAGCAGCCTGAACACAAAAAGTATAAAAGGCCACTTCTTGATCCTTTTGATCAAGAGTTTTACACCATCCCCTACTGCATAAACACCCATACAAATATATGTTCCCTGAATGACTGCTTTTCAATTTTCTTCTGTTGTATTTGATTTATAATTGTCGAAATAAGGCAAATAAGGCCATTTTTATGTTACTCTTTTGTTTCATAGGCTTAATGGGTGAGATAGTAAATCAAGAGAGAAATTCAGTTCAGTTGATTTTTAGGGTAAGTGAGTTTTCTTCTAAAAACATATCTCTACATGGATTAGGAAGATCCGATATTTTTACCTTTTGCTGTCAGTTTCTGTTTGTTGTTTCTTGATTGAATTCTCACTGACCTTGATATGATCCATTTCAAAGCTTTTGCCTAAACCTGGTGAATCATTGTCTCTCTATAAACATAAAGATAATTGAACTAAGGAAGTGATTTGCAACTTTCAAAAACATAATATTATACCTCCTCACTGGAAACTTGATAAATATTCTTGTTTCTTCTTTTAAATATACCTGGTGAAATAGTTGGTTGTTTTCCAATATCTTTCTGATCCTGTTAGTTAGATTGAAATGAATTTTAAAATTAGTGATGCCATCTTTTAAGATAAATATATTTACTTTTTCGTGGAAATATAAGTTGCTATTTGTCCAGTTATCAAAGTGTTCACATTTTTCATCTTGACTTGTGACAATAATGTCACAAACTGGACACTTGAACCTATTGACTCTTGGTTTGCTAAAAAAGAGTTTTTTTGTCATCATATGGTTTAATGACAAAAACGTTTCACTATACTCTTTATTACAACGCTTGTTGGCTTGTAAGATTGAATCTTTTTAATTACCTAAAAGCATTTGTACTAAAAGCTTCTACTTCTGTTACACTATCCTTGGCTCTAAAGCAACAACTAAATATTCGGCCTAGCCAACCCAGTGACGATTTTCCTCTGGAGTCGAAACTATTAGATCTTCTTAGGTGTAAAAAGGATGCAGATAGAAAGCCCAGCAGAATCAGTGTGTTCAAAGAAAAAGTCTACAATTTAAAGAAGTTATTTTTTATGACTTTTTAAAAATGAGTTGCACTTACAACTAAAAATAGTGGCCCAATAATTTTAGCAAGCATCTCCATGAAGTCCAACAGCTTAAAATGACCTTCAATGAATTTTAAATCGGCAATCATCACTGAGAGGTAGCTGATTAAAGATGCAATCCAACAAATTGTAATAAGAGAAATGAATGTCTGTGAATAGTAAAGTTTAAAAAATACTTTAAGTTAAAAGCTATGACTGATTTAAATAAAAGATCCCTCCACAAATGGAAATATTGAAAGGAATCCTGCACATAAGATCTCAAACCTTAAAATCTCAGACTCACTTGACTACCTACGCACTAACTTGAAAACAACATTTTTTAAACAATGACATGGATCTAACAACTAGACAACTGTTACTGCTGGATTGTGATGAGATGTGATTAGAGGACTGTTGAGCTTCAAATGACCCAATGATGGCATATTGTTGAGACTCTTACTTTCAATGAGACTATCACAGAGGAGATGTGGCTTTTCCCCTGGATAAGGTAACCAAATTGAGCAAACAAAATCCCAGTTTTCTACATCACATAAACACTTAGTGATAGAAAGCACACTCAGAACACTCATCAGGCCCAATACAAATGACTTTTCATGTTTCTTTTTCCCACTGTAATGTCATTCTTTGATGTTTATCCCCAAAAGCCAAAATCATTTTTAAAGGTGAATGACTTTTATGCCAATGAACCCTGAGATCCAGATGTTTATTAATTCTTTTCTAAAGTGCCATGACTACTTGACTGTTAAGAGCATAAGCTGACAAGTAAAAAAGAGTACCCGTGAAACATGTTCTTCCCTCCAAATAAATGACCGTTTGGCAGCATAAAATAGCAAGTGTTTCATAAGAACAAAAGCTGTTTCACTTGAAGTCACTAGAATAGCCAAGAATGATCCCAAGGTCCAAAAGGTGTAGATAAATCTGGGAACTTTGATTGCCGTTGAAAAAGAAATCCAGAGAGTCGAAAGGATCATTATCAAGAGAATGGTTGCTGAAGATATATTTGAGCTGAAAAATATGGACTTGATTAAATTTGAAGCCTCTCACTTTTGCAGATCAAGTAGGAAAGCAATTGTGCGCAAGCTTTGAGAACCCAAAAATAGGAATGCTTAAGTTATTTAACTGCCATTATTAGCTAAATAAGCTGCATTACAGGCACTTTTGTTAGGATTTTGGGCTCTTTGGAAGCTTTTACCAACCCAGGATCAAAGGTTGGGCCCAGAATTGAATCACGGACAGTTCTATCCCTTTGATCTAATTTCCAGTCGAGTACCATACCGTCAGTTTGATCTCTAGCCACATACACCTGCAATAAATACACTCAAAAGTGTCCTGACCCTTGTCAAAAAAGCATTCAAGATATGCTTTTTTCTGCATAAACTGAAATTTAAAATATGGTTGAAGCGTTTGTTAGTTTCTGATTTTTTATAGTGAATTGTCACAATATTATTTGTTCAATATAAAATTTTAAAAAATTTGTGCCTGTTTCAAAACTGTTCCGAACCTGTTTTTTATCCAATAAATAACTTTTTTTCTATATGAGACTGATCCTCTGTGGTTGCAAATAAACAGATATCTCTTTCTTCTAGCCCAAATCGTCTCTAAATGGTGAAGCAAAGGCCATTTGGAAATCAGACTCAAACCTATCCAAAATGCTGTGTTCCATGCAGACGACTTCAATAGTAAATCTGGAAACCAAAACGTGGTTTGTAATGAGAGTGACTTATTTGAAACTTAAATATCACAGAGCAAGTATCCTTTTACCATAATATCTCAGAATGTTTAAAGCAACCCCATACAGGATATCAGAAAATTCGATCACAACAAGTGAAATGTTTTCATACAAGAGTCAAAGAGCACTTAAAAATTCCACTCATGTTTTGTAACCTTGACAAATAGTCATGTAACTTACCATAAAAGTAAAAGAAAGTTTTTCTTCCCTGTCTTGGACATTAGCTGAGTTTAAGTTTCTCTTGTCTGTTTCACTATTGATATAAAATTTTTAGTGCTTTTTTTCCTGTAGAGTTAGATTTTTCATTACACTAAAATTTTGCCACTTTCAGTGGTATGAGACCAACGTTAAACCAAATTCACGATTCGTCAAATTGACGTTATGCCGTATTCACAATTTGTCGAATGACATTTTTTTTAAAAATATTTATGGAAAATCTACTATTCTATTATTGCTAACCTTACCCTGTGGGGCTATTTTATTGCTAATCTAACCTAACCCAGCCTTCTAGGTCTAGCTCTGCGTGGCTTATCAAAGTAATCAAACAGGCTTTCCTTACAGGCCTGACCTGAAAGGTTGAGTTAGGTTAGCTGATGTTTTTAGTAATTTGATGAATCATAAATTCAGGAAAATATCATTTGACAAACTGATTCGACGAATCATGAATTTGGTAAAAAAGGTGATTCAACAGACTGAATTTTTCGACAAATTGCTTATTTGACAAACCAATTTTTTTGAAGAATCGCGGTTTAAATAGCACCCAGATATGTGCAGAACAGAAATTAATATAATAAAAATATAAGAAATTTTTCTGATTTACCTGATGGCCATGGAAGGTATTCAAAAGTCTCTTGGTCAACGTGATGCAACCTAGTGAGATTCAAATATCTTTTAGATTGATAAAAATATTTCTTGAATAAGACAATTAGCTTATTAAATTACCACATATTAGTTGCCTCAGATGATTCTTTTGAAAAAGACTCCATCACTTTGAAGAAAGTTCAGCAATTCACGAAAAGTTGTGAATCAAATCTGGAAACCAATAACTTTCTGTAAAAATTTAACAAAAGAATCATCCAGATAGAGGACAAGTAAGAGAAAATCCAGGAGAAAGCAGCCAGTTGTCATTGGTTTCATGCCCCCTAGAAATAACATTTTCATTACTATCTCTCAAAATCTGAAGAGTCAAATTGGAAATTGTTGGAGGTACATTTTTTTCTCTAATTTCTTATTAAATTAAAGCTATTTTGATATTGTGTCAAAAAATTGTTTTTTTACAGTTCTTTTAAATTGAAGACAACAAAATTAAGGAAAATTGAAAGATCGAAAGAACTTTGGAATCTAAATTCAAAAGCATGAAATTTGATGAGAACTCTCATAATTATTGTAACCAAAAATAAGTTGAACATAATATCAGCAGTTATCCAAATTTAGTCACTAAACTTCTCAATTTTTCATCATTTTTCTGAGAAGTATTTACAGATGCTTATTGTAGCATTTCTATTTATATAAAAGATATTCTTGGTTTCTGGGATGGGATGAGCTGACTTGAATACAAATCTGCACAAAATTTTTAAAAACTTATCAACATGGAGGGCTGAAAGTTGATGTAAAACTTTTAAACCCTGAACCCTTTCCTCAACCTTACAACTGGCCTGGGGAGGCAAAACTTCAAAGTCAAACTCTAAGGTGAAGCTGTAGATGAAATACAAATACAAATCACCATAGAAATTATCTATGACTGAAAAGTACTAAATAGCCGGAGATTATTTCATATAATAGATGAGCCATTATAATTAACCTAAAATTCAGACCTGGGGTCAAATTTAACCAAATAGATGATAAATGTAGCAAGATTCATGGTATAACTGCACCTGCACATTAAGCTGCTATCTGTTGCTGGTCACTGCTTTGCAAGGACAGATCAACCTCTTATGAGGTTGTCATGAGCGTCTTCCCAAAATAAAACACTCATTGTTTCGCTTGAGAATTCTATTCGTAACAGACTTTCATAAATTACTCTCTTCAGACTGGAACTCCAAATTTTGTCTGCCTGCAACTGCCTGCCTCCAGGGACACTAGTTAAAGCTTTTTTATCGGAATAAAAAAGACAAGAAGAAAAACCTAGGACCTAACTGGCAGTCAAAAAGTACCCAGGTCAAAGACAGGTCGGCCTCTTATTTACTGTGGGTCAAAAGTATGCTCGGGTCGGGTCGGGTCAGTGCCCATCACTAATACTTGCAACAAATTTAAAATAATAACAAAAGTTTTTGAATGAATTGTCAATGTCTCCATCTGATTTCATCCAAATGCAAAAAAGTAAAAGAGGGTTTTAAAAGATTGAGTCATGCAGGTATTCATAGAGCTGGTCCCCTTGAAAATTAATCTATGTAATATCTCTCGATAAAAAGGTTTCGTGTATATTCTTTTGGTGTATTTCCATATACCATTCTGCGATCCCCCTTTCATACTTAGAATGAATGCCCATATGCCTTTTATTATTGGAACCATTTTACCTTTAGAAAAACCGCATTGTAACTTATGAAAGTCAGTTAATGAAAAGAATTCTAAAGCAAAACAACAGTGTCTTCTTTTGGGAACATGGGAAGGCGTTCACTACATAAATTAGCTATAATTCAAAAAGCAATTTTGATTGATCATAAAATTGAGTCTCAAGCTTTTTATACTTTTTACTGCCCTGTATTTTCAGTCTATTTTTGGATTGCTACTGTTCATAATTATTTTGTTATTTTTAAAAAAATCTTCAGTTTTTGTGTGCAGGCAAAAATTTCTTCATTTTTCTATTCACTTGAAAATTGTCTCCAAATATCTGAATCCAAACTCATATTTTTGGCTTTATGTTGTGACATTTTTACTTATTGTTCCCAGTTGAAATTCAGATTTTCTGGAAACCGTGATGACTAAATTTGGATTTAAACCAAATATTTTATTGTAACAGTTTAAACACACTTGAAGAAACAACATATAGAACTTTTTTCAAAAGTAAATTCAAAACTTTTTTTTACTCAAATAACTTCTTGAGAAAACTGAGTTTTGGAAACTTTTTCTTTCCAACTCAATCAAAAACTGAATTATAAAAGTGAATTGCCATATTTTGACAACCTTTTGATCTTCACCATCAAGCATCAACACTTGACATGCGAAAATTTTGTTTTTTATAATAAGGTTCAATATTTTGTTGCGATTTGACGTTTTGAAATCCTAACATTGCTTCTTTTCTAAAATATATATTGTGAAAATCAATTGAAAAAAATCAATAAAGGATGATTGGATGAAAGGGTTGTATTCTTTTAAATTGATTTTGACTTTTTGAATGAGTTGTGTAATGTTAAAAAAGCCATTTTTTGTATAACAGTTTTGAGTTGTTGCCTCAATCTTTACATCGACAAAAAATACAATATTTTTGGTTGCAAATTTTTTTTGTTTGGGAATAATCACCTAATAAAGATAATAATCTTGCCCAGAATAGACTCAGGCAATGTTAGTGCTCCATCAACTCCTTTATCACAGTCTTGCCATAAAAGTCTATAGACACTGTAGATTACTATTACCCTACTGAGGGTGCCTTGTTGATTATTTTGGTAAAGTCTGAGATTGAAAAATTGCCACCATGTGCAGGGGTTAAAACCCAGAACCTTGGATCTTAGCTCTCAGCCATTTGACCACTCAGCCACTGCGATCCAGACAACACAATCACTTCAATGAGCTTTTATGCTATATTATTAGCTTTCCCTACTGCCAAAAAAGCCCTCTTTTGTCACACCTCTAAGCTATTGGTATTCCAACAACTCACATTGGTTATTTGATGTCTGCGGTATTACGATACGTCAAAAAATTTTTACCCGGGTCGGGTCAGGTTGGGTCGGGTCAGGACCCATCTGTACATTTAGTGTACAATAAATTTTGTTCTATTCCTTTTACAGTTAGGGGGGAATACAACAGTCTGTGGTCTAAAAATAGGACCACGTTAACAAAGATTCAAAGAAAGCAAAATTGTTCTGTACCATTGAAGCCTGGCAAAAAAGACTATACCTAATGTAGTTTTAAATTATATTTTTAAATTCTTGTTGAAATTTTTACTTTCATAGTGTGAAAGGTGCAGCAGAAACCTAATGGTAAGGGAATAATACGATAACTCGTCGAATCCGAACTCGTTGAATACATCTCGTCGAACGGACTAACGCGTCGAACTGGGCTCTGGGGTTAGGTTCGGGTTGTTCGGCAAGTTTGTAGTTCATCGAGTTCGTTCATTCGAGGAGTTCGTAGTTTGACGAGTTCATTTGTTCGACAAGTCTGTTCATTAGACGAGTTCGCCTGTCGACGGAGTTCGGATTCGTCGAATTCTCAAAATAACTAATGGTAATACTTGGCTTGGAATTAGATCTAAGGGATTCAACTGTCAGTGGCTCAATCCCGGGCACCAACCTTTGACCCTGGGTTGCTAAAAAGCATCAGAAAAAGTGGTGTAACTCAGCTAAATAAAAACGGCTGTTAAGGCACCTATTAATAATGTTGACCTGGCCTTCATTGAAGAAAAGAAATGTATTACTTAGTGGTTTGATCAATGAAAATTCCACAAATTCTCGTTTTGAATGTTTGGTATTCACCTAGATTTTTTTGAAAAATATGTCACCTTTGATCAAGTATGAGATGTACATTCTATCTCAGATTTCTCTCACTTTAAACAAAATAAAAAGCAATATGTTGTTTGATCAATCATAACCAACCTTTCATAGATAAAACAGCCTTCTACAATCTTGGCATGGAAAAGGTTTGTCTGCAAATAATAAAAAAACTTCAAATAATCACTGTAAATAATTTTTAAACTTGGTAAAATAAGGCTACATTGGCAAAAAGAAATGCTATTATTCTGTTTAAGAAAGCCAACACACCGTTTAGATTTTTTCTAACAGCTTCACAGAGTTTAATGCCCAGGGACTCTGCTTGAAAATTTGAGTTTCAAGCTTCTTGGATTCAATCTGTTTTCAGACTTACGAGCACTTGCATCACAAAAAAGATCAGTGGCTTCTTTTGTATTGCAAAAACGTTCCATCGATTACATTATATCAAAAAAGAATCTTTTCTTATCATGAATTATTTTTAATGCAGTTAGCCTTACAAAGTTGATAATCACGACAAAATAAATTGCAAATCAATACTGTTCAGGATTATATTTTGTTATAATGGATAACCAAAACCAACCCAATAGGGTTGCTGCAAGGCCCTGAAGCTGTGTGCCCGCAGAAACTCCTACCAACCGTTAATGATACAAAAATACACAAAATTAGTGAAATAACGAGTGCAGTGCTGTGGACTGGAGAGAGTAAGAGTGAGATGAGAGAACATGTGTGAAAACTCAATGGTAAACTTCCCAATCAAGAAAACAATCAACGCTGCACTGCTTATTGGTCAAATAGAAGCCCTTTATAATAAGAAGAGACTTGGATCAGAGCTATGACCAATAAGGGTGATCAGCAAGTTGGCGCTTGCTGATTAGAGGAACAAGTATGCCTCGCACAGAAATGCTATCTTGGACAAAAATGTGAGGAAATGAAAAGTGTCAGCCTATTTTGAAATGAGCTTAACTGGAATGTGATAAAAATAGAATATTAATGTTAAAGTAACGTGAAACCAAAATAAAGAACTTGAATTGAGCACATTGAATGATAAAACTATTGTGCTTGTCTTATTCTCTAATTTTTTTCAGCAACTTGAAAGCAACTATTTGGATAAAAATCACCTTTTCATACAGTCAATGTTTTATGATGAAAAGGCTAAATGGGGGACTTCCATTAAATTGATTATATAAAATGTAGTTTCTTTATCATCGAATCCATCCATCCATCCATTTGGTTGAGTAAGAATATTTCTCTTTCAATATGACCCAAAGGCAAACAAGAAGCCTATGGAAATGATGATGTTTCCTGCTCTTTTCTTAAACAACACAATCATCTAAAAATCTAACTTGGCTGGTGAAAATTGATTAGATGCTTTCATTTGCACTCTTTAAAATCAATCAAAATCAGGCCCTATCTTTAATTAAAGAACATTTTTATTTTAAACATACAGACTTTTACCTTTTATTTTTCTAAAATGGCTGTAAAAACATTGCGTGGCAAAATATTTGAATTTTTTACTAAAGTCCCTCTCAATCTCTTGAATTTCATTTACCCTTTTACCATTTCAATAAACAAAAGAATTTCTTTCACTCTCATACTATACTTACCCTGATAACTCTCTCATAACTCTGGCTTTTGAGAGCCACGCCTGCAATATTGAAACTTCAGACACAATACAAAAACTAGTGTGATGATGGTGTAGCTCTGATTACAATCATGTAAAATCTTTTTTTCCCATTAATGATATCCTTGCTTTCAACTAATTGAAAAAAATCATAATGAGTAGCAAGAGGTGTTGTTGTAGAGCCCATTTGTGACTCTTCCCAATTAAGAAAAGAATTAGTACCAAACAGTTTAGATTGAACACAGAACACTTTACTTCCAAAAAAGAGTGGTTAAATAAATTACATGGTCATTACAGGTCCTTACAACTTGGGTAAAAAATGTAGAGATTTTACCAAAACTATAGATATTTGAACAATCAAATCTAAATACAAAACTTTGGTCAAAACAAAAGTACTGATTTTTGCATGAATTCCCATAGCTCGAGACAATTGTTAGACCCCTGAGAAAACAGTATTTCTAGACTCACATTTCTAATCCGATATTTATTAGTATTACAGTCAATTATATTATTGGAAACAAGTCCACCAAAAATAAAAGTCATGTGTGTTTCTTGTAAATGAATTTTATTTTTAAGCTGAGGCTCAACATTATGATTGTGACGACAGTCTCTCACTAGTCATGAAAGTTATAGGGTCAAAAGGACTGTAGCACGATAGCCCTCCAAAAGGGAGAGGGGTAGGAATCCACAGAATAGAGCAGAAAATTAAACCTTATCAAAAGATTTACATTACCATGTATTTGAAAATTGTCCTTTCCCTGAAAAGATTATCTATATATATATAAATTAGAGTCATGGAATAGAGGAAAAGAGTATGTATTAATAATTTGGACTGTTTGATTGACTTTTCTCATTCTTAGAATCCTAAAAGAGGATCAAGAAAGATGGTGTTGGTGTAGCCTAAAGTTAAGGTACTTGGTTGGGAATTGGATTAAAAGGTTTTAACTGCAAGTGGCTTAAACCCTAGCACCAACAACCTTTGACTCTGGATAGCAGTACATCAAACAGCACAAAATTATCAGCCCAAAAATGGCCTTTTCAAAAAAGGTGGCTTAGTCTGCAATGAAAAAAAAGAGAAGAAAAATTCATTCTTGCAAGTTTATTCAGTGCGCAAACAAACAAACAAACAAACAAACGCGTGATCAGTTTTCAAAAACATTTTATAATGGTTTTACTGGCAGTTGTGCTTTATATTTAGGTCCGCTGGATTCGCAGTAATTTTACTCATACAGTCATATTTGTTTATATGTGCTCGCGTAACTGTGATACACGCGACATAAAAAGGGATACAAAAGGTGAAGAAATATGTCACATTAAAACAAGACAATAAGTGATATTGAAAACCACAGCCTGTTTTATTTCATACCAGGAACAAGGTCTAACAGTTTGGGTTTACTTTGAATATTGACTGTTGAATTTCGAAACACTTAATTGAGTATAATTTTTGATAATCGGTCACTCTAGAGGGTTTGGCATTTTTCCCTGCACAACAAATGCCCGTCTACTTAATTCAAAAAGGAAAGTTACATTTTGAAATTTTCTTTAGTTTTATTTTGCTTGTCAGATCTTTCTTTGTTTAATCCAATTTAATTTTTCAGTTGTTTGATAGGAAATCAATATCGAGCCTGTCAAGAGCTTCATAAACACAATTACATGAGAAAATCTTGATCAAGGACATGTCCATGTCATTATTTAATGAAAATTTAACACATTTTTCATTGCTTCTTAGTTATTATGTTCACTTTTTGACTTTTTGAAACTAAAGCAAATGAGTCCATGACTTGTAATGACTTGTATGTACAATTCTATACTTGTTCCTCATGAACTTGATTTATACCCGAAAAAATCAGCTCGGTTCTCCCCAGATTTTGGGGCCTAGGCCTAGGCCCAGCTAATAGATCCCACAGGGCTAGGCCTGGAAGATTAAGTGAGGTTGGGTTAGCGATAAAAGAGCTTATTAAATAAGCCCGGATTATTTTATTGATAATACCTAACCTGACTTTCTGGGCCTGATCCTGCATGGCTTTTCATCCAGGTCTAACCCTACGGGGCTTTTCATCCAGATCTTATCAGCTAAGCCTTGGGCTTGGCCTGAAAATCCGAGGCTTATCACCCGTCCGAACCCTTTTCAGGCAGGCCATGATTTTCAGGCCTTTTTTGATTTCAGGATAAACGTGTTTAGGAAAATAAGGAAAACCTTGCTTTACCATTTTTGGGAAAAACTCGTAGCAACTTGCCTTGTTGACAATTTTGCAATCTGGGGCTAAAAATTGCTTTAAAGGCAGGGTTCAGAACCCTCATCCATAGATCTTATCACTGATGAATATAATATACCTGTTCCTGCCCGCAAACTAAACTCTAATGCATTTAAAAAAAGTTAGAAAAATTGTATCCAAATGTGAAGAAAAAGTCATTTCATATTTGCAACTGATTATTAGTTTTTCTGTAATGTAAAGTCATATGATCTGATCCAGGATTATTCTATTTTCATCATCCGACTTAGAAGGATTAGCTTATTACAAAATTATTTTTGTTATAAGCAAGATTGGTTTAGATAAATGGTTCAGTGTCTTTTTATCTTTTATTCGACACAGATTGATCAACTTGCATTATTTTCTTTTATGGATATACTTTAAATTATTGGTTTCAACAAAAATATATGTAATATTTTCTTTATGAATAACTTTGACATTTTTGTCTAAGTAATCATTTTGTAAGCAACAAATTCTCCATTAAATGGAAAAAGTTACTTTAAAATAAACCTAAAAAAGTCTCAACGTAAAAACAAGAATTTAAAATTCCAAGATTTCACCCATTCACTTAACTAAATGACGTGAAGGGTAATTGAATCCTCGTGGTCAAATATAAACTTACATAAAATAGTATTTGACTTCTGATTATGCCAAAACATGTTGAGGAGGTAACTTTATTGAAGACTTGTTTGTATTTTTGCTGTTTTATGTCATTTTCCATAATAAGGGGAAATGGTGCATTTGTACACTTTATGATGAATGAAAGGGATCAGGAGGGTACAGCGTAGATGGAGGATCATGAGAGACTCAATTATCCCGACATTCAAAAGACTATTCTTTTGAATATTACATTCTTGTTGATAGTCTTTTTTACATTCAAGAGTGGAAACATTCAATATTTTTCTAAAACAAGATCAAACCATTTAAATTTTCTTTGGGAGACCTTTTTATCGTGCTTACTATTAAGTGCGAACTTCCAGACAGTTTTAATGAAATGATAAATTTTAAATGTGGAACACAAAAAATAATTTTCAAAATTTAAGAATTTGTTTCCAAAGTTTTGTTTTTACATTTTTAATAGTTTTTTAGCAAGCATCAATAAAAAAACAAAGTGAGTGAACCTTCAGCGCTCTGAATTGGGATCTCTCTTATAGTGTTGGAAAAATCAGTAGAAAACTTGAGAGAAGATACCAAAGAATATCAGGGCAAAATCAAATTTTGAAGATTTATGTGTGAATTTTTTGCTTGTGGATTAAAAATTAAAAACCGATCAAGTCATAAAACATTATGACTTTTGAACAAGTCAATTTCAATATGTGCAACATCACAAATTGTGTTGTTCAACTAGAAGAATTTAATTCATCAGAAATTTTATCCTATCCAGAATTTCAACATCCTTTTTTGTTGACCTTATTGGCCTTCTTTAGTGTTGTTACAGTAGTAGGAAATTTGCTGGTAAATAAACTGTTCTACTTTACAAGTGGCATTGATAATTTTTTGGGGGGAGTCTCTTTGAAATTGCAGCTTCCAGAGGCATTAAAATTCGAATTGTTTTGGTTGTGAGTCAGGGTGGTAAAGTGGTAAAAAGCTGGAACTCTATCCCAGCAACCTGGGTTCGACTCCCGCCCAGGCAAATACCACAAAAAAAGATAAAAAACCACTAAGCGTGCCCTTAATAACTGCCGAGTCGGAAGGCTTACTTTAAAAAAATGCAGATTTGTTTAAGTCAAGTTTCAAGCCTATATTATTGAAATTCTTACTACCTGAAAAATTGAACATATGACAGAAAGTTTATTTTTTGAATATACATCTCTAAACATTATTATTCCTTCTTAAACTGGCCCTGAATTTACTTTTTTAAATGTCATTTTGTATTCTTTAAAGCAAAGGTATTTTGAGTAAAGTTGCTTGAAGTAGCTGAGCAAACGATTCTATCTAAAATGAATTAAAGAAAGGAATAACAGACTCTCTGTTACTGAAAGATTCTACAATTTCAGGTTGTTGGGGCTGTTCTTTTTGAACAGACATTACACACTGCAACCAATTACTTCATAACCTCACTGGCTGTGTCTGACTGTCTTGTTGGACTAGTTGTTATGCCATTTTCTGCTGCTTATGAAGCCATGGATCAAAAATGGATCTTTGGAACAGACTGGTGCGATATATGGCACTCATTTGATGTATTGGTAATTGAAATTAATAATTCTTGATTTGTTGTAATGCTTATTAAAGCCAAGCATACTAATTTTCTAGTTAAATAATCAGCCTCTTTTGACTTGGGTTAACAGCTTTCAGTATAATAATTAAGATAACAGGGAGTTATGGTGGTCTAATTGGTTTCACTCCAGAATTCAATACCAGCGACCCGGATTTGACTCCTACCCAGGGTAACTCACAGAAAAAAGAACCACTAACAGTCTGCCATTAATGAATGCAGTTATGCAAGGCAGACTTTAAAATTGATTAAAAAACTTAAAGTTAAGGATTTCCTGCCTTAAAACCAAAAGTTGATTCTTTAATCTTTTGAAAATCATAATTTTACTGATTAATGAACTTCAGCTTCAATATTTATAGGGCTCAACTGCTTCAATCCTGAATTTGTGTGTGATTTCTCTGGATAGATATTGGGCCATAACAGATCCAATGACTTATCCTGCTAAGATGACAGATTTCAAAGCAGGTTTCCTCATTTTGATGGTGAGATCTTGACATGTAAATTAAAATTAGCTTATTTAAAAAGCAAGTTGTTGCTATTTAAAGGTATGGATTTGCTCATCTGCCATTTCATTTCCAGCTATTGCATGGTGGAGGGTTACAGCAACAGGTAAAGCTACTGAAGGATGCCTTCGGGGACAGTTCAAATATGATTATTGATATTGAATCCATGTGGCTTTATATCATAATCTCATTGATCAGATGCTCTCAGCAAAGATACATTTTGTAATACTTTCATTTAAAGCTTTAAGGTTTGTTCAATTTAAGGGTAAAATTCAATAATTCTTAGCCCAGAGACTTGATAAATTAGCTTAGGCAGGTGATCAAGTCAGCTGCTTATGGATCAGCAATGTCAGCGGGGGTTAAAGTTAAATCACAACAAGGATAATCTTTTACCCTTAACTTCTGTGGTAAAGAGTCAAAGACACCTAACTGAGGACAAAGATTTCTAGGCTGTAGGTTAAATCCCTGGGCATGCAAGACTTTTCAGCCTAAAATAGCAAAAAAACAAGGTATCCTCTGTCAGGATAATCATAAAAAGTAAAATGACTTACAAAGTGCTGATTGCATCTTTATCCTCATATTTAAAAAAAATGAAAAATGGACCCCAAGAAGATACTTGAAATAAAAAACTTATAGTAATTTGAAAAGGTGACCTTTTATTTTTGAGCTTCTACTCAATCACAATTGACAAGAAAAAACCAGTAAGAAGCACTCGGTCATAATGGCCTTTTTTGAATGGAACACAAACAAAATTTGAAAAAATTTTGTATTGGAAAATGTACCAATATTTTCCTCTGTTTTTAATCAAAAAATAAGCTACATACATGTGGTGTCGAAAATGAATAGTTAAAACACCTCTTTTTAACCTCAATTTTTTCCATCAATGATTTTCAATATCAGATTTTTCATTTGACTTTTTGTCAAAAACAAAATTTCAAAAAACAATAAAACAATCTTTGAAAAAATACAGGACCATCACCTTCACCATGGCAGTGTCAATTTACTGAAGATATTGGTTACCTTGTTTTTTCATCCACTGTATCTTTCTATGGACCACTCACTATCATGGTTTTTACTTATGTTCGAGTCTACAAAGCTGCTGTGGAACACACAAGGTAATTAATTCATAGTCGTTTTCTGAGTTATTGTTTATCAAAAGAGAAGGTACCGAAGCTTATATATACCTTGCATCAAACATATTTATTTCAGTTTGAAAAAGATATGTATAATAATGGTCAGCAAGGTTGATCACATGGTTTCTTTGTGTAAAATTGATAGGCTCAAATGTCAGTGGCAAATTGGCAGACTGGTGCGGAAGGGGATACAATAGACATCATAAAAATGTACAGACTGCCTCACTGAAGGAAGGATTTGAACTGTAGTTTTTTTGGATTTACCAATCAGCTGAAACTGTGCAGTTCAGGTGGGGTCAGCTATTGGTAAACCTATGCATAAACCGCCTAAAATTGATTTTTATGCCCCTTTCGCTATCCCTCTTTATTTGGTCTCTAAGGGTGAGATCCATCAAAATGGGGAGTGTAAGTGGTAGTTTTTCTTGGTAAATTTTAACTGCCATCTAAACTATTTCCAATCAAGATTACCATTATTTACAGAAGCCTTCGCATTGGTGCAAAACAATTGTCCAACTCTGACCATGGAAATGGTGTTGTCACTCTAAGAATGCACAGGGGTGGCGGTAAAAATTGTGCAGCAAGGGAAATTCAAAGGATAGAAGACACAAGTTCAACCACTGTTAAAATTAAAGGAATAGTTGTTAATCAAGTAAATTTGCTTTATAAATCAAGTCATGCAAAAAAAGGTCTAATACTAATTTACTTTTCAGATTGCTAAATTTGCCAAAGAAAAGAAAGCTGCAAAGACCCTTGGGACTGTAATGGGTACTTTCATTATATGCTGGTTTCCATTTTTCTTGGTTAATGTCATCTCAGGTCTTGTTACTAATTTGGTTGTCCCAGAAATAGTCTTCCAGGTAAAGACAATTAATATACTTAAGGGCTTGAACATTGCCCATTTTTTTAAAGCTAAAAAAATAAATTTTCATCAAGAGATTCAACGCAACATTTTTATGGTTTACCATTTTGCCATATTTTTACACTAAAAATATTATTTCAGATTGTTTCTTGGTTGGGATGGCTCAATTCAAGGTAAGATTTTAAGTTTTCCTTGATTGAATTTGGATATAGTTTTGTTAATGTTTAATTAAATATTTCCAGCATGAACCCATTCATTTATGCTTGTTGTAGCAGAGACTTTAGAAGGTGAGAACTATTTGTTTTACTTGCCAGCACAATGATTGACAAAAACTTCACTTATTGTTGTTCAAAAATGTTTCTTTTTTGAGGCCTGCAGTTCACTTGAACCACTATTGATTTATTGGAAAAAAACTAAATAATTTGATCAAAACAGAAACATTTATCAAAATGGAAGAGCTAACATTTTTGTAACATTTTTGGGAACACCTGTAAAGTCAACAATGCAGCTGATGTTGTGGTCTGAAGAGAGTGAGTGAGTCTAGATGCAAACCCAGTGATAACCTTCCCAATCAAGGAAATAATCAATACAAAAATGTTTATTGATAAATTGGCAGCCCTTTAAATAGTGGATGGTTGGATCCAAGATGAGAATTTGTTGAGGGAGGTCAACCATTGGTACTGGTTGATCCATGGATTGAGTATACCTTGTGCTTAAAGTGCTACAGATGCGGGAACAAGAAATCAGACAGCAGCTTGTTTTGAAATGAGTTTAAAGAGAATGTAAAAAAGTTGACACATTCTAAAATATTGATAAGGGAAATTAAAGAAATAACTTGAATTAAGTGCATACTATGATAAATTTTGAAACAAAGTTGAGAAAATAAAAAGTTCTTTAACCATAACATAATATCCTTCGAGTAAAAAATAACTCATCAGGTCAGGTCAAAAAGTATCTGGGTCAAAGCCAGGTTGGCCTCGTAACTCAACATGGCATTCCAAACAACTACTAAATATAAATGACTTATTGGCACCACAACATTGCTTTAAGAAAAACTAAGATTCCTATTTACTTTTAAACTAATTATTTGTGTTTTTAGGGCATTTACACGCATTATTTGTTGCAAATTTGGACGAAGAAGGTCGTCAATAAAATCCATCTCTTGTCAAAGAGGATCCAAAAAAAGAAATTGCATATCTCAAAGTCATAACTTGATATGTCTCCCCAAAAGTAATGGGTCATCTTCACCCAAAAATATAGTAGAAGCAAGTAACAAGCCAGAAGTTAGAGGCAGAAGGACAAATTTTGACAAGAAAACTAGAAAATTCAAAAAGGTAAAAAGAAATTTTCCAGCCACAGAAAAATAAACTTGAAATATTTTTTATTTCAGTTTCCCAAAGATTCAAACCATTACTTAAGTGATGGGACATCTCAAGAAGTTCTATTTTCATTCAAAATGAAGGCAAAAGTAGTGAGAAGACCTGATACAGAAAAGATAACTGGATCTAAAACTCAAGTTGATGTTGTTGTTTTTCACCATGAAATGACAAAATATAGTTTGTATGAAATCCCGCCACCAAATTATAACCTTGACCCAATAATGTGCAGAGAAAAACTTTTATGAAAATTTGAATTTCAAAGGACATAGAATAGAATAGAATATATTTGTTTCTGTTATCTAAAAAGAAAAATTATAAAGTTTCAAGAAAAAATACTAGTACAAAACTGAAATATTTTTGTTTGTTGAATTCACAAAAATTTTCATCATCAATAAAAAATTATTGGAATAATCTTAATGTTCAAAAAGGTTTGCAATCGATAATCAAATAACTTTGTCATTTGAACATGCTCTACTCATTTAAGTATCACCTTTCCAGGCCGTGTTAAAATATGATAATTTAAAACTTTTCTTACCTGGCATGACCCAACAAAGGGTTGCATAAACCTTCAGGGCATGTGGAATGATCGGGGTATAGATAGATGTAAATGCACTGATTCTGCTTTTGTGAGTTTTGATTATGTTTTTTTGCTTTCCAACTGCTGCCTAGCTTTTTTGAAAAGCAAAGATTAGTTAATCTCTTATGGGGTTTAGCCCAACTGCAGTGATTACTCCAAATTTTACCTCAGCTAGTGCAACCCCTAATGATGCTGAAAGAGGAACGGTTTTGCTTTTGACAATTTATAGTTTTTTCTTATAAATATTATTTTTGCCAACATTGAGTGACTCAAACATCTTGAGTTATAAAACAGAAGTAAATCTTTGGCCCTCAGCTTATCCTCTAAATTGCTGAAACTATGGCAGTATTACAACATGTTCATCAGTTCCAGTTTCACAAAAGTAAGCCCTTTACTATAAAAGCTGAAGAAATGAATATGGTATAGGGTATATTTATGGTA
>Ga0194133_10003758_pt1 | contig 21208 bp, 16 predicted proteins | sample TA2KigOf40mmetaG_FD_155448 | JGI IMG/M metagenome (GOLD analysis project Ga0194133, IMG submission 155448) | Freshwater microbial communities from Lake Tanganyika, Tanzania - TA2015055 Kigoma Offshore 40m | ecosystem: Environmental > Aquatic > Freshwater > Lake | place: Tanzania: Lake...
GGACGCCTTTGCCGCGCTGAAGCAATCACTCGCTACCGAGAAGAATCCCGGCATCCAAGCCACCGCCCTCCGTGCGCTCGGCCCCTACGCCAAACCTGAAGCCCGCGACCTGCTCGTGAAATTCCTAAACACCCCAAGCTACCGTGACCGCCTTGCCGAAGCCGCCATGGCCGGCATGAAAGCGCAGGACGACCCCGCGTTCGTCGCCCCGTTGCTCGCCGCACTTCAAGCCCACGAAGCCACTTTGATGAGCACCGTTTTCTCTGCTGGCCTCGATGCGCTGGCCACGCTCGCGCGTAACGAGGCAAAGAAGGATTCCCTCCGCGACTTCCTCACCGCCCGCGTGAACTCATCGAAGGAGCGCGTCCGCCTCGCCGCCATCACCGCGCTCGGCACGCTCGAAGACGCGCGCGCCATCGCCGCGTTGGAAACCTTCACCGGCCTCGCCGCCGACCGCCCCGAGAAGACGGCCGCCGACAAGGCGCTCGTCCAACTCCGCACCGCCCGCAAACCCGGCGAGGACTTGAAAGGCCTCCGCACCGAAGTCCTCGACCTCCAGAAATCCAACCGCGAAATGAAGAAAGATTTGGAGATGCTAAAGAAAAAGCTGGAGGCAAAATGACACAGCGTTAGCGAGAAGTATTTGCAAGTTAGCTTGGCCGTGCCGAATGATTCCTCACTGGCATTCGTCCTTTTCCACCTACATTTTAAAAGACTTTATGCCCAGCTTTGAGCGGACAATTCAGGTAAGTTGGCGTCACCAGGTGCATTTCACCCATGGCGTCTTCAACCCCGCTAATCCAGTGCTGCGCGATGTGCTCGTGGGCGGCGGTGGCGCAACGCGACGCAAGGCGTTGGTGGTGTTGGACGAGGCGCTGGCAAAGTCGCAGCCCGGCTTGGAGAAAACCATTGCCGACTACTTCGCTACTCATGGCGACGCGCTGGAACTGGTTCGCTCGCCCATCATCATCGAGGGCGGTGAGCGGGTGAAAAACTCCTACTTCCAAGTCTCGGAAATACACTCACAAATTGACCGCTTCCACATTGACCGCCACGCCTATTTGTTATGCGTGGGCGGCGGTGCGCTGCTGGACATGGTGGGGCTCGCGGCAACCACGGCGCATCGCGGCATCCGGCACGTCCGCATCCCGACGACGACCCTGAGTCAGGACGACTCCGGCGTCGGTGTGAAGAACGGCATCAACGCATTCGGTAAAAAGAATTTTATCGGCACTTTTTCCCCACCATTTGCCGTCATCAACGACTTTCAACTGCTCGCGACCCTTTCAGCCCGCGATAAGCGTGCCGGCTACGTCGAAGCCGTGAAAGTCGCATGCATCCGAGATGCGGAGTTCTTTAACACCATCGAGCGCGACGCGGAGGCGCTAGCCGAGTTTGAACCAGCGGCGATGCAACGACTCATTTACCGTTGCGCCGAGTTGCACCTGAACCACATCGCCACGAGCGGGGACCCGTTTGAATTCGGCAGCGCGCGGCCGCTAGATTTCGGCCATTGGGCTGCGCACAAGCTGGAGCAGCTTTCAGAATACAAAATTCGCCACGGGGAAGCCGTAGCCATTGGCATCGCGTTGGACGTGCTTTATGCGAAGAAGATTGGCCTTCTCGACCGCGCAAGCGCCGAGCGCGTGATGGTGCTGCTCGAGCGGCTAGGCTTCGACCTGTTCGCGGCGGAGCTGCTACACACGGATTCGGACGGCAACCTGATGGTGCTTTCCGGTCTCATTGAGTTCCGCGAGCACCTCGGCGGCGAATTGACTATCACGCTGCTGGAAACGATCGGCCGGGGCGTCGAGGTGCATGAGATGAACCTGCCTAAGGTTGTCGAAGCCATCCACCTTCTTCAAGAGCGGCACGCCCTGCGGACGCGGAAAATCGTCGCGGTTGCGGGCTGACACTGGCACGCTGCGGCCTGATGAACCGCACCGCCGTCCTCAACGTCGTCGGCCTTACGGAAGCCCTCCTAGGCGAGCGCACGCCGCACATCACCGCCTTCCGCCGGCACGGCGCGCTTGCCCACCTCGACCCCGCCTTCCCTGCCGTCACCACTACGGCACAATCCAACTACCTCACTGGCCAGCGGCCCGCGCAGCACGGCGTCGTCGGCAACGGTTGGTATCACCGCGAGCTGGCTGAAGTGCAGTTCTGGAAGCAGTCCAACAAGCTCGTTTACGGCCGGAAAATTTGGGACGACCTCCGTGCGCGCGACCAAGGTTTCACCTGCGCCAAGCTCTTCTGGTGGTATAACATGTATTCCTCTGCCGACTATTCCATCACGCCGCGCCCCATGTATCCGGCGGACGGGCGAAAGTTATTCGACATTTACTCGTGGCCATTCTCCATCCGCGACGACATCAAGCGTGACCTCGGCGAGTTCCCGTTTCCCGGCTTTTGGGGGCCGAACGCCGGTCTGCAATCTCCCGTCGGCGCGCCCGACTGCGCCACGCGCTGGATCGCCGAGTCGGCAAAGTGGATCGAGAAACGCTTCCAACCCACGCTCAACCTCGTCTATCTGCCACACCTTGATTACAACCTCCAGCGCCTCGGCCCGCAGCACCCCAACATCATCACCGACTTGCGGCTCATCGATGACCTCGTCGGCGAGCTGATCCTCTTTTTCCAGCAACGCAAAGTGCAGGTCGTCCTGCTCTCCGAATACGGCATCACGCCCGTGGATAAGGCGATCCACCTCAACCGCATCTTCCGTCAGAGGGGCTGGCTCACGGTGAAAGAGGAACTGGGTCTCGAACTCCTCGATGCCGGTGCGAGCCGCGTCTTCGCCGTGGCCGACCACCAGGTCGCGCACATCTACGTCAACGACCCTGCGCTGCTCAACCAAGTCCGCAGCGCCATCGAGATTACGCCCGGCGTCGCCGCCGTGCTCGCCGAGCAGGAAAAGCTTACCGCCGGCATCAATCATTCACGCGCCGGCGACCTCATCGCCGTGGCCAAGGAGAACGCGTGGTTTACCTACTACTACTGGCTCGATGACGCACGCGCGCCGGACTTCGCCCGCTGCGTGGACATCCATCGCAAACCCGGCTACGACCCGGTCGAACTGTTCATCGACCCCAAGCTCCGCGCGCCCAAGCTCAAAGTCGCCAGCAAGCTGCTCAAGAAGAAGCTCGGCTTCCGCATGTTGATGGACGTCGTCCCGCTCGACGCCGCCCTCGTGAAAGGCTCGCACGGCTGCCGCCCTGCAAACATGGCCGACTGGCCCGTGCTCATCACCGAGCGCCGCGATCTGCTGTCCGCTCACCCGCTCGACTCCACCGCCGCCTACGACATCATCAAGCACCACGTCGTCCCTGCTTAGCCGCAACCTTCCGGTTGCGACGAAATGCCTGGCCATGAACCCAGTCGCCAACACGCCCCCAGCCAAGCGGCCATGGCTGTCCCGTCGCCGACTGCTGTTGGGCGCGGGCTTTCTCGGAGTCGCTGGTGCGGTCGGCGCGGCCTATACGCGATATTTTGAACCGGGCTGGCTGGAAGTCTCGCATCGCTCCGTACCGCTCGGCCCCACCGATACAGCCCCCATCCGCATCCTGCATCTTTCTGACCTGCACGCCTCCAGTTACGTCCCGCTGAAATTCATCGCACAGGCCGTTCAACTGGGGCTGGCGGAAAAACCCGACCTCATCTGCCTGACCGGCGATTTCATCACGAAGCACTTCGCCCGCTTCGCCGACTATGCGGAGGTGCTCAAGCCGCTGGCTGCCGCCGCGCCTGTGTTCGCCTCGCTGGGCAACCACGACGGCGGCAAGTGGGCCGCGCAACCGCTTCATGGCGGCTACGCAGACCACAGTGAGGTCCGCCGATGCCTCGCGGCTGCCGGAGTCAAGGTGCTTGTAAATCAATCGCACGGCATCACCATGCGCGGACGCAAGCTCCGCCTCGTCGGCTTGGGCGATTTGTGGGCCGGGGAACTCGACGCACGGGAAGCCTTCCGTGCTGTCGCCGAGCCGGACAGCAGCACGCTTCTGCTCATGCACAACCCCGACGGCAAGGACGCCGTGACTGATTTTTCTTGGCAACTCGCCCTTTGTGGCCACACGCACGGTGGCCAGTGCAAGCTGCCCTTTTTCGGGACGCCCTTCGCACCGGTGCGCGACCATCGCTACGTGGCTGGACTGAACCGCTGGCGGGACCGTTGGATTTTCACCACCCGCGGCGTCGGTAACCTCCACGGTGTCCGCTTCAACTGCCGCCCTGAAGTAAGCCTCCTCACTCTGACCTGACCATGCGCGCACCCGTTTTCCCGTTTCGTTTTTGCTGTCTTTTCCTTCTCGCGCTCGGCTGCTCCACGGGCACGAAGGTCGTCACCACCACCGGGAGCATCGTCGGCAAGACCGCCGCCACCGCCATCAGCACCAGCGGGAAAGTGGCTGGCGCAACTGTTGCGGGCACCGCCACTATCGCCAAGTCCGCTGTCACCACCACCGGCTCCGTCGCTACTTCGATCGCCAAGACTGCCTTCGTCACCGTCGTTGACACAGCCACGGGCGCGACGCGCCAAATTCCTTGGACCGAGGGCATGAAGCTCTACGCCGCTGCCCAGGCTGGTGAAGTCAACGCCGCGTTGAAAGCCATCCAACTCTTTCACGGCAACGATGTCATCGCCTCGACCAGCACCGCGAAGCTCGCGGCCACCGCCCCAGGCCCGCAGTTGCAGCCGGGCGACGTGATCCGCATCAGCAATTTAAAGCCATGAGCCGTCACAGGCACTTCGTTTAAGCGCCTCAGGCCTGTCGGCCTTGGGCTGGTGGTTGCGTCCCACACGACAATCGCAACCTTACAAAGTCGCTGGTGGGAACAGCGAAGTAAGGCCGCGGCGCAGACTCGCCTTACCCGCGCTCCGGTATTTTCGCCGAGCGCAACGAGCCGTCCGCGTTCTCAGTGATGAGGCAAAAGTCTGCTGGCTGCCCGACGGCGATTTTATTGGGCAGGCCCATTAGTTCAGCCGGGCGCTCGGAGAAGTGCGGCCATACGTCACGCCAAGATTTTCCCAGCATTTGCGCGGCGCGTGTGATGCCGTCCACGGGCTTGAGCGCGGAGCCAGCAAAGTTTGGCCTGCCCGGCTGGCGCACGATCTGGTCCGCGCCGACTTCAAGTTCTATCGCACCAATCGTATAGCGTCCCGGCGGCGCACCAGCGGCGGACATTGCATCGGTCGTATAGTAGATCCGCTCCAGCGGCAGCGCACGGTGCATGTGCCGGAACAAGATGGGAGAAACGTGATGTGTATCCGGGATGAGGCTGGGCATTAGTCCCGGCGTGTCAAAGACGCGCCAGAGGATGTTGTCATGCCGGTCGAGTTGCTGTGGAATGCCGTTGCCGAGGTGCGTGAAACCGCGCGCGCCCGCCGTGACGGCCTCGCGGATGCGCTCGGCCGACGCGTTGGTGTGGCCGAGGCTTACGACAATGCCGAGCGAGACGGCGCAGCGGATGGCTTCCAGTGAACCGCCACGTTCGGGTGCGAGCGTGAGCAGCACCAGATCGGAGCCGGTCACAGCGCGTAACTCGCGAAGATCGGCCTCGGTCGCATCGCGCATCACGGCAGGGTTGTGCGCGCCTTTGAAGCCAACTTCCGGCGAGAGGAAGGGGCCTTCGATATGCCAGCCTACCAATGCGGAGCGGAGTTCCGCATTTGCATCGCGAATGACCTTCGCCCGACGTGCGCGGGCCATCATCTTCGGCCACTCGTCCGTGATCAGCGTGAAGCAGAAGCGCCCGCAACCGTCACGACGCATCTGGCGCGCGGCGGAGAGCAAATGCGTCTCAGTGAGGTGATCATCACGCTGAAAATCCACGCTGCCGTAACCGTTGATCTGCAGATCGAAAAGCGTGGGGGCAAGCCAGCCACCGTCCGTTTCGTCCTTAGTCGGACTGACTTCGGAGATGATACCCCCGCTCCATTTCACGCGCAGGTGCTGGCCGCTGGCGAAGTGGCGTCCACATATTTCACCGTGATGCATGTCGGATTCGTAGCGTGACGGGCGACGGGCTTCGAGCAAGAACCTTATTAGGCCAACCTTCACTGCAACTGCCGCCGGTAGTCCCGGGGCGCAACTTGAAGGACAGGCTAAACGCGCCCTCGCTCAAGTGCGGGGCGCGGGCGACAGTGGCACGGACAATCTCCCAAACGTCGTTTGTTCCCCGACGCGGCCTGCGTGAGATAACTTTAAGCCTTACTGCCCTGCTTTGACCGAGATCAGCTCAATGTCGAAAATGAGCGTTGAATTTGGGCCGATGTCACGGCCCGCACCGCGCTCGCCGTAGGCCAACTCGGACGGAATGAACAGCTGCCACTTCGCGCCTTCCTTCATGAGTTGGAGCGCCTCGGTCCAGCCTTTGATGACGCCGTTGACGGGAAATTCCGCCGGCTCGCCGCGCTTGTAGGAGCTGTCGAACTCCGTGCCGTTAATGAGTGTGCCTCGGTAGTGGGTCTTTACGGTGTCGGTGGCCTTCGGGGTCTTGCCGGTGCCGTCTTTGATGACTTTGTATTGGAGGCCGCTGGCGGTGGTCTTCACGCCTTCCTTCTTTTTGTTGTCCGCGAGGAATTTCTCGCCTTCAGCCTTGTTTTTTCCGAGGCCCTCTTCGCGGGCGGCAGATTGCTTGGCCATCATCTTTTTCTGGAAGTCCTGCATTACCTGCTGCACCTCCTCATCAGTGAGTTGCGGCTTCGCACCAGCGAAAACGTCCTTCATCGCAGCAGCGAGGGCGTCCGGATTGATATCCAGCCCTTCCTGTTTCATGCTCTTGCCGATGTTGAGGCCAATGCTGTAGCTGACTTTGTCCTTGTCGTCTTTGAGGGTCATTTTGGTATCGGCGGCGGACGCGGCCCCGGTCAGAAGGCCGAGAGCGAGGGCGGCGGTGGTGATGGCTTTCATTGCGTTGTGTTATGAGCGCCCGGAACGGACCGGCCGCGATTGGAGTGAAGCTACCAGCCGTCGCCTCCAACGCGAGGGAAATTTCCAAAGCTTTAGGTAAGGATAATTTCTGACCTAGCATCTTTAATCACCCCACCACGAGATTCACCATCTTGCCGGGCTTCACGATGACCTTCTTCACGGTCTTGCCTTCGAGCAGCGGCTTAACCTTCTCGGCGGCGCGCGCGGCGGCTTCGTGCGCGGCTTCGTCGGCACCGGCGGCGAGGCGGATGACGTCCCGCAGCTTGCCGTTCACGGAGACGGGCACTTCCACTTCGCTCTCGACGAGCAGCGCGGGGTCGTGGCTGGGCCAAACGGCATAGCTCAATGATGGGGCGCGCTGGCCGAAGGCGGCGTGCAGGCGTGCCCACAGTTCCTCGGCCAAGTGCGGCGCGAAGGGCGCGAGCAGTTGCAGGAAGGTGCGCATCACGGACAACGGGCGCGACTGCCAGCTGTTGGCCTCATTCACGAAGACCATCATCGCGCTGATGGCGGTGTTGAAGCGCAGGTGGTCGAGGTCTTCGGTGACTTTCTTGATGCAGGCGTGGAGCGCCTTGAGCTGCGAGGGCGAGGCGGCCACTTCGGCGATGGCACCATTAAGCAGGATCTGGTCGAGCAGTTCAGCACCCGGCTGCGCGGCGGTGGTTTGCGCCTGCTCGAACGCGGTCTCGGACTTTTCGTCCACGAACAACCGCCAAACACGCCCAAGGAAGCGATAAACACCCTCGACGCCGCGGGTGTTCCATGGCTTGGTGTCCTGCAACGGACCCATGAACATTTCGTAAAGTCGGAAGGCGTCCGCGCCGAACTCGCGCAGCACGTCGTCGGGGTTCACCACGTTGCCGCGCGACTTGGACATCTTCTGGCCATCCTCGCCGAGAATGAGGCCCTGATTGACGAGCTTGAAGAACGGCTCGGCGGTCGAGACATGGCCGAGGTCGAAGAGAACCTTGTGCCAGAAACGGGCGTAGAGGAGGTGGAGGACGGCGTGCTCCGTGCCGCCCACGTATAAATCCACGCCGGGAGTTGAGGAGGAGTTTTCAGTATTCAGTTTCCAGTTTTCAGACTGAACACTGTTCACTGAACACTGATTACTGTTCACACCCATCCAATAGCTCTCGGCCTCGCGGCTGACGAACGTCGTGCCGTTCTTCGCATCGAGGTAGCGGAGGTAATACCAGCAGGAGCCGGCCCATTGCGGCATGGTGTTGGTCTCACGCGTGGAGCCGTCGGGAAGTTTGAGCCATTCGGTCGCGCGGGCCAGCGGGGGCTGTCCGTCAGCAGTGGGCTTATAGTCTTCGAGCGTGGGCGGAAGCACGGGCAGGCTCTTCTCCGGCACCGCCTCGTGAAAGAGATTTCCGTTCGCGTCACGTTTCCAAACAATGGGAAATGGCTCACCCCAATACCGTTGCCGGCTGAAGAGCCAGTCGCGCAGCTTGAAGTTGATAGTCCTTTTTCCGAGGCCCTTGGCTTCGAGCCAACCAGTGATTTTTGCTTTGGCTTCGGGGGTGGGGAGGCCGTTGAGCGACACGTCTGCGCTGCTGGAGTTCACCGCCCTTCCCTCGTCGGTGAAGCCCTGCCAGTCCTTCCCGGCAGGCGGTTCCACAACTTGCACGATGGGCAAACTGAACTTCTTCGCGAACTCCCAGTCCCGCTCGTCATGCGCGGGCACGGCCATGATGGCGCCGGTGCCGTAGCTCGCGAGCACGTAGTCGGCAATCCAGATGGGAATCTTCTCCCCGTTGGCGGGGTTGGTGGCATACGCGCCGGTGAAGACGCCGGTCTTCTCCTTCGCCAACTCGGTGCGTTCGAGGTCGGACTTCCCGGCGGCGAAAGCTTGGTAGTCAGCCACGGCCTGCTTCTGTTCCGCCATGGTGATTTGCGGCACGAGCTTGTGCTCGGGCGACAGCACCATGTAAGTCGCGCCGAAGAGCGTGTCCGGCCGCGTGGTGAACACGGTGATGTAGTGTTCAGTGTTCAGTGATTCAGTATTCAGTGGAGCGTCCGTGGGCGACCCACCGCTCACTGAACACTGATTACTGAACACTGAAAACTTCACTTCCGCGCCCTCGCTGCGGCCAATCCAGTTCCGCTGCATCTCCTTGAGCGAGTCGCTCCAGTCAATCGTGTCCAGATCGGCTAGCAGGCGCTCGGCGTAGGCGGTGATGCGGAGCATCCATTGACGCATCGGCTTGCGGATGACTGGGAAGCCGCCAACCTCGCTTTTGCCGTCGATGACTTCCTCGTTGGCCAGCACGGTGCCGAGTTCGGGACACCAGTTCACCGGCGCTTCGCTGACGAAGGCGAGGCGCTTGGAGTCACGGTAAGCTCGCTTGTCCGACGCGTTAACGCAGCCTTCGGGATACTTCAGCGTGGAGATTGGCTCCGCACGGTTTGTCTCGGGATTGCACCACGCGTTGTAAAGCTGGAGGAAAATCCACTGCGTCCAGCGGAAGTAGTCCGGATCGGTCGTGGCCAGTTCGCGCGACCAATCGTAACTGAAGCCGAGGGACTTAATCTGCCGCGTGAAGTTCGCGATGTTCGTCTCCGTGGTCTTGCGCGGATGCTGGCCGGTTTTGACGGCGTATTGCTCGGCAGGCAGGCCGAAGGAGTCCCAGCCCATTGGATGCAGCACGTTGAAACCCTTCGCGCGCCGGTAGCGGGCGAGGATGTCCGTGGCGGTGTAACCCTCCGGATGCCCGACGTGCAGCCCCGCGCCGCTGGGGTAGGGAAACATGTCGAGGATGTAAAACTTCGGCGGGAGCTGCACAGCCTTAGGGGCATGGCCCGCGAGTGAATAACGCACCCCAAACGGATGCCCTTCCGGCACGATGTCGCCCGGGTTGAAGGCGCGGAAAGTCTGCTCCGCATCCCAACGCTGCTGCCACTTGGGCTCAATCAAATCGAACGGATACTGTCTGCGGCTCGACATAGGACGGGGATTATTGGAGCAGCGCGTAAATCCGGGCAATGGCGGAGTTGGCAGCGGGAGGAAATCGCTGCCTTGGACGACATTGAATCTGGCTCCCTGCTACGCCACGCTCCGGGCATGGCAGCAACGAAAAGTCGACTTGTCCTTATCACCGGCACTTCGCGTGGGCTCGGGCGGGCGATGGTGACGGAATTCATCCGGCGCGGGCACACGGTCTTGGGCTGCGGACGCAGCCGCGCGTCGATGACGGAATTGGCCCGCCTCCACGGCGCGCCACATGACTTCACAGTCGTAGATGTGACCGCCAACGAAGCAGTGGAAGCCTGGGCCAAGCGCATTCTCCAATCGCACGGTGCACCGGACTTGCTGCTGAACAACGCCGCACTCATCAACCGCAGCGCGCCGTTGTGGGAGGTCAGTGCCCAAGAGTTTTCCGATGTCTTAGACGTGAACGTGAAGGGCGTGGCAAATGTCATCCGACACTTCGTTCCCGCAATGATCGCCCGCCGCAGCGGAGTGGTCGTAAACTTTAGCTCTGGCTGGGGCCGCTCGACCTCAGCGGAAGTCGCGCCCTATTGCGCGACAAAGTGGGCAATGGAGGGGCTGACGCAAGCTCTCGCACAGGAACTACCACCAGGCATGGCTGCGGTCCCACTCAATCCAGGCGTCATTAACACCGATATGTTGCAAAGCTGCCTCGGCGGCTCCGCCGCAGCGTATCCCATTGCAGACGAGTGGGCGAAGCTCGCCGTGCCCTACTTGCTCAAGCTCAGCCCGCGCGACAACGGCCGTCCACTCACGGTTTCAGGGGTGCCGGAAGACTGAAGCGCTGCGGACAATTGACTTGCGGCCTAGGTTGGTCCGCCCCAAGACTAAGCCATTATTGGGCCCGTAGCTCAACGGTTAGAGCAGGCGACTCATAATCGCTTGGTTACCGGTTCGAATCCGGTCGGGCCCACCAAGGCATTTTCCTGCTAGCGTCATCGCCCATACCCATCAAAGGTCTCCAAGAAAAGGTTGGTGAAACCGACAGTTGGTTAGAGTAACGCTATTTTTTCGAGGCATATTGCTTTCCTTTGGTTCGGCGCACGAACACGCCGGACTGCCATTCGTTTTCCACCTCGGTAGCGATGAGCCGCAAGCCGGCGGCGCGGTAGGCTCGTTTCACTCTCGCAAATTGCGTCTGCAAAATGCCGGCCAGCACCAGCACGCCGTCCGGCCGCAACCGGGCGAGGATGCGGGCGCGCTCGGCGATGAGGAGGTCGTAAATCAGATTCGCGCAGACGACGTGATACTGCGTCCCGCTCGTGGGCGGGAGTTTCGTGAGGTCGCGGCGCACGGGTATCACGAGATGGGCGACGCCGTTCTGCGCCGCGTTCGCCTTCGCTACGCGGACAGATTCGGGATCGAAGTCAAAGCAATGCACTGGCGAATAGCCCAGCTTGGCAGCGGCGATGGCGAGGATTCCGGAGCCGGTTCCGATGTCGAGGAACGATAGGGGGGGAGCAGGATTAGGATTAGGGCTACGAGAAGGAGCCGAGACCCGCGCCTCTGCTCGCACTCCTAATTCTAATCCTGCCGCTTGCCTCGCCGCCGCCAACTGCTTAAGGCAAAACCCCGTCGTCGCATGATGTCCCGTGCCAAAGCTCAGGCCGGGATCCAGCACGACGATGGCTTGGCCTTTGCGCGGCTTCTGCTTCACCCAACTCGGCTTGATGAGCAGCGCGTCGCCAATGGCGAGCGGCTTGAAGTGACGCTTCCACGACTCGGCCCAATCCTCGCGGCGCACCTTCGCGGTCGTGATTTCACCAGCGCCAACGGCGAGCCCGCACTCGGTCAGCAGTGTCAAGCCGGCCCGCAATTCAGCGGATGCGGCGGCGTTCCATTGCGCGGACTTTTCGAGATAGGTCGAGACCGTCGTCTCGCCAGTCTCGGCGTTAGAGTAAGTCGACGGTGTCTGCCCGAGCACGCGCAAGAGCAGTTCGGCGACAGCCTCCTCTGCTTCGAGCGTGGTGGCGATGGAGATGCGGAGCAGCGAGGCGGTTGGCATTTTTGGATTTACCGCCAAGGCATGTGCAGGAGACGGCAGATGATTCAGCTCTTTTTTCTCTCGAAGCAAAAACTCACCGCCGGTCACGCCACGGGGTGAAGTTCAGCAGTTCGACCTCGCTGCGGTGCGGGTGCTGCTCAACGACGGTGACGCTCGCATACTCGATGTCAAAATGCGCGAGCTTGGGCAGCGGCAGTTCGAGCAGCAGGGAGAGCAACATGCGAATGACCCCGCCATGGCACACGACCGCAACGGTTTGGCCAGGGCAGTCTCGGAGGATTTGCCTAAGGCAAGGTTCAACCCGACCGCGATACTGCGGGCCGGTTTCCGCGCCGGGAACTTCGCCGGCCTCCAGTTTCTCCAGCCAGTCGAACGCGCTGACGCCGAACCGCTCGTGGACCTGCTGCCAGCTCAGGCCCGTCCAGTCGCCGAAATCCACCTCACGCAGGCCGGCGAGCGTGGTGGCGGTCATGCCTTTCTGCGCGACGAGCGGCGCGAGCGTCTGTTGCGCGCGTTTCATCGGGCTGACGTAAATGGCGTTGAAGTGCGTGGCCGCGAGATAGTCCGCCATGGCCTTCGCCTGCTCGTGTCCGCGCGGCGACAGTTCCATGTCAATCCGCCCGCCGAAGATGCGGTGGTAACGCGCCTCAACTTCGCCGTGGCGCAGCAAAAACAATCTGGTGGGAGTGGGAGAACTCATGAAAGGGAATAGGAGATAGGAGATGGGAATGGGGTTCCGCAGTAAGCCCTATGGCCTATTCGCTATTCCCTATCTCCTCACTCGGTCACTTCACCGCCGCTTCCTGCAACGCCAGAAGTTCACGAATGCCCACGCGTCCGAGCGTAAGCATCGCCCCGAGTTGGTCATCGCTGAAGGTGCTTTCCTCACCGGTGCCTTGCAGCTCGATGAACTCGCCGGCGCCGGTCATCACGAGGTTCATGTCCACCTGCGCGGCGGCATCTTCGGTGTAGCAAAGGTCGAGCAACGGGATGCCGTTGACGATGCCTACGCTAACGGCAGCTACGGAGTTGGCGATAGGGTCAGCCGTGAGCTTGCCTTCGGCAGCAAGTTTCTTTAGTGCGAGCCGCAACGCGACAAACGCGCCGGTGATGGCCGCCGTGCGCGTGCCGCCGTCGGCTTGGAGCACATCGCAATCCACGCAGATGGTGCGTGCGCCAAGCTTTTCGAGGTCGAGCGCGGAGCGCATGGCGCGGCCGATGAGCCGCTGAATCTCGACCGAGCGGCCGTCCACCTTGCCCTTGCTGCTGTCGCGCTGTTTCCGCGTTAGCGTGGAGTAGGGCAGCATGGAATACTCGGCGGTGATCCAACCACCAGTGACGCCCTGTTCTTTCATCCAGCGCGGGACGGATTCCTCGACGGTCACGCCGCAGATGACGCGCGTAGAGCCCCACTCAATGAGCGTGGATCCAGCCGCGTGCGGCGCGATGTGGTTTTGGAAGCGCACGGGACGGAGTTGATCCGCGCGGCGACCAGCAGCGCGTAAGAACGTGATGGAGGCGGGTTCGGCCATAAGAGCAAGGATGGTAGGAGTCGCTCCCCCACCAGGCAACGCGAATGTCGCCCGCAGGCCGCCGAGCCGGCGGGGACGCCGGCGACACGGCCCGCGAGAAGCAGGCGCTACGTATCGCCGGCCTCCGGGCCGGCCGTGCCGCAAGCGTCCCGGTTGCCCGCCTTGGACTTTGGACTTTGGACTTTGGACTTTGGACTTTAGCTTCCACGTATGGACAAAGAGCAAGTCGCCGCCGTGCTCACCGAGATTGGCACGCTGCTGGAACTCAAGGGCGAGAACCCCTTCAAGACCCGCGCCTACCACAACGCCGCCCGCACGCTCGAAGGCCTCGCCGAGCCGCTGGAGAAAGTCGTGGCCGAAAACCGCCTCGGCGAAATCAAAGGCTTCGGCGATGCGCTCGTGGACAAAATTACCAAGCTCATCACCACCGGGAAGCTGCTCTACTACGACGAGCTGAAAGCCTCCGTCGCGCCCGGTCTAGTCGAGATGCTTGGCATCCCTAGCCTCGGGCCGAAGAAAGTAAAAAAGCTCCACGACGAACTCGGCGTGGACACCATCGAGGCCCTCGAAGCTGCGTGCAAAGCCGGCAAGGTCGCCGTCATCGAGGGCTTCGGCGAAAAGACGCAGGCGAAAATTCTCGAAGGCATCGCCTTCAAGCGCCAGTTCGCCAGCAAGCACCATCTGCACAAGGCTCTTGCCGTTGCACAGCCCATTCTCGAAAGCCTCCGCCAGCACCCCGACGTGACGCGTTGCAGCACCGCCGGTAGTTTGCGCCGCTGGAAGGAAACCATCGGCGACATTGATTTCCTCGTCTCCTCACGCGCGCCCGCCGAGGTCATCGAGTTCTTTGTCACGCAGCCCAGCGTTCTGAGCGTCAGTGCCAAGGGCGACACCAAGGCCAGCGTGATTGTCGAAGGCGGCATCCAAGCCGACCTGCGCGTGGTCAGCGATGCCGAGTATCCCTTCGCGCTCGCCTACTTCACTGGCAGCAAGGAGCACAACATCGTCATGCGCCAGCGGGCCATCGCGCGCGGCCTGCGCCTCAACGAATACGGCCTCTTCCGCTCCAAGGAGGAAACTCGCGACCACGCGCTCCGCCTGCCCTGCTACACGGAGGAGGACATTTTCCGCGAACTCGACCTCGCCTACGTGGAGCCGGAACTGCGTGAGGACCATGGCGAATTCGCCGCCGCCGAGGCGGGCAAACTCCCACGCCTGCTCGAATGGACCGACCTCCGCGGCTCGCTCCACAACCACTCGCACTGGAGCGACGGCCACGAGACGCTCGAACAAATCGCCGCGCATGCGGAAGAACTCGGCTTGAGCTACTGGGCTATCACCGACCACTCCCGCGCGAGCTTTCAGGCGAACGGCCTTTCCCCCGAGCGCCTGCGCGACCAGCTCAAGGCCATCGCGGAAGTGAACAAGAAACTCACCGACGACGGCACTGACTTCCGCCTGCTCACCGGCACCGAGGTGGACATCCTCAAGGACAAGCTCGACTTCCCCGACGACCTGCTCGCCGAGCTGGACGTGGTCGTGGCCAGCCTGCACGTCGCGGGCAGCGACGAGGCGGACAACACCAAACGCCTTCTCCGCGCGGCGGAGAACCCGCACGTCCACATGCTCGGCCATCTCACAGGCCGCCTGCTGCTGGAGCGCAACCCGTATCCCGTGAACCAGCAGTCCGTGATTGACGCGTGCGCGGAGACGGGCACCTGGCTCGAACTGAACGCCAGCCCGTGGCGCTTCGACCTCGACTGGCGGCTCTGGCACTACGCGCGCAGCAAAGGTGTAAAGTGCGTCATCAACTGCGACGCCCACCGCCTCGACCACTTCGGCTACCTCCGCCTCGGCACCGGCGTCGCGCGCAAAGGCTGGCTGACGAAAACTGACGTGGTAAACACGCTCTCGCTAGCGGAACTAAGGAAGGCGCTTAAAAAGAAAAGAAAGTAAGCGGGGAATTACTTGGAGTTCGAAGTGACTACCGGTTTTTGCCCCAAACGCTTTATGCCTTCTTGCTTTGACGGCTTGTGAGGAGGTTAGTTTTATTCGGGTCGAAAGGAATCATTTTCGTGATTTCTCTCAACCTAAGATAAGAGAATCAGCGAATACGTCGCGCCACGACTTGTAAACGTAGGTCCGTCACCGGCTGCCGGCCCTCGCCAGCAGTTGCTCGACGCGGGCGACATCTGCCGGCACATCCACGCCTACGCTGTCGTAGTCCACGCGCACGACGGCAATGGGAATGCCCTGCTCAAGCGCGCGAAGTTGCTCAAGCCGCTCAGCCTGTTCAAGCGGCGACTGCGGACATTTCACGAGCCGCAGCAGCAAGTCGCGCCGGTAGCCGTAAATGCCCAAGTGCTTCAGGAACGGAAAGGCGGCGAGCTGGCCGGCCGCGGACTGGCCCGCATGGTCACGTAGGAACGGGATTGTCCGGCGCGAGAAGTAAAGCGCGCGGCCTGCTGCGTCGGTGACGACCTTCACCACGTTGGGGTTGTCGTATTCCTCAGGGTTTGTGATGGCTGTCGCGGCGGTGGACATCTCCGCGCCCGCCAGCGCGCCGGCCACCACGTCAATCACCGCCGGGTCAATCAGCGGTTCGTCACCCTGAATGTTCACGACGGCATCGCACGCGTTGCGCGCGGCGACTTCCGCGATGCGGTCGGAGCCGCTGGGATGGTCCGCGCGCGTCATCTCCACGCGGCAGAAATTGCGCGCTTCGGCGGCGATGCGCTCATCGTCCGTGGCGACGACGATGTCGCACAATGACTTGGCAAGCTGACATCGGGCGATGACGCGCTGGATGAGCGACTGGCCGGCAATGGGATGCAGCGGCTTGCCGGGAAAACGGGTGGACGCGTAGCGCGCCGGGATGATGCCGAGAATATTCATGGCGAAGAACTTGAGCGCTTGGGCACCGTGGCCTCATTGGCCTTGGGCGCGCTGGGCGGGCGGTTGGTGGCACCGTCTTCCGGCACGGGCGTACCGACGCCGAAGAACGACAAACCGGCGCGCACTAGGATGGGTGTAAGCTTCACAATGAGTTCGCGCGCGTCTTTCACGTCTCGCACGATTTCGTTGCGAATGCCAAAATCAAACTCCCGCGGCTTGCCGGACTGGCGCAGGTCAGTCCACGTGCCCTTGCCAAGCGTGAGATTAAGCATGTCCAGGCCAACGAACTCCATCGGCGAATTTGTTTGCTCGACGCGCTGACCACGCCGAACGGCCTCGGTAGCTCGACGGACTCCATCGAGGTTGGACTGGCCGTCTTGGTTGACGATGATATGCAGCTCGGCAAGGTGAAAGCGCAGGAGGTTAAAATGGAGCTTACGCTCTTTGACAAGCGCCGGGTCATACTCGACCGCTACTTCGGCTATGTGCACTAACGGCCCGCCGCCGAACTCGGCAGGGTTATGCACCACGAGTCGCTCCAACCGCGCCCGGCCGCTCCACGGGCGGAGTTCGAGCTTTTCAAGCCGCACCTCTAAACCGGTTTGTTTACGAAGCCCACCCTCGGCGAGAGCGGTAACGATGGCGTCGAAGCTCAAGGCCAGCACCGCCAGCAGCACTAGCAACAAGAGCAACAGGCGAAACGCCCACTTGAGCAGAAACTTCATGCGCGCAAGGGTGCGGGAGGGATGAAGCGATGCCAGTGCGCGTAGGCCTTGTCACGTAGCCCGCAACCTCCGACGCGAGGCAACGACGGCTCACAAAGAGGTTCCCATTTGATGCCTGGCCTTGTCACAACGCGATGTCCTCCGGCCGCACATCCAAGCATTCGTCCTGATCTTCCCAGAGCACGGCGGGGTAAAATTCGAGCAGCGCGGGCGCGAGCTTGTTGCCAGCGGCGGCCAACAGGCGCTCGGCCTCAGACGCTGCATCTTCCAGCGCGCGGTCATAATTGCCGGCACGCTTCTGCTGACGGTCATCCCAGTGCGCAACTTGGTGAACAGGCCCATATTTCTCCGCCCAGTTGCGAAGCAGCTTTTGCACATCCATGGGGATATCGCCAAAGGCAACAGCGGTGCCATTACAATGTTGGCAAATCAGGCCCTGGTCGATCACGTCGCGCGTGATAAGCGGCAGCAACGGCGCACGGCAACAGACCGACTCAGGATAATCGCGCGGCGGAGTGACGAGGCGCTTAAGCCAAATCTGCCGTTCGTGGGCTGCCTGCGCACCGAGCCGATAGGCGCCGACAAGCGGATGCGAGCTGCGCCAGACGCGGCCCTGTAATTGGCCCAGCGTCTGTGCCAGCCAACGCGCAAGGGTAAGGTCGTCGAAATCCTCGAAGACGTCGCCGTATTCGCGCCACAGCTTGTCATTCGGTGCTTCCGCGTGCTCGCTCATTGCAAAGCAGGATGCGAGTCACCTGCAAAAGTGCAAGGCAGTTCGCGGCATAGCACAGAAGAGAAAGATCGACCTCGGAGTCCGTCGAAAAGTGGAGCATACGGCTTCCACATTCTTAGGAATCACGCCCGGACTTCCACGATGGTGCCCTTGAAGACTTCCAGCGCTTTCTGGATGAGCGGGTCGTTCTTGAAACTTTCCTTGTCGAAGACGAAGCGCGGCGGCTTGTCAGCCTTCGCTGCGCCGGGAATAGGCTTGAGCGCGGCAGAAGCGCCAACCGCCGCCGGGTTAGGAGGAACAGGCGCTGCGGCAGACCGGGCGGGCGCCTCGGCCTTGATGAACTTGAGTTGGCAGCCGTGGTGACCCAACTCAGCCAGCTTAGTTTGCAGGACCGCGTGGTTTTTCGCGTTATCAACTAGCGAGAGATGGTCGGCAAACTCAGGGTCGAAACCGATGGTGAAAAGCTTGCCTTGGAAGGAAACGGGGTGTGCCTCCAACAGGTAACCGCGCGTGAACTGGCTCACCCGACCCACGGCTTCAAGGAGCTGCGCCCAAAGCCCATCAAGGTCGGCGGAGCCACCAGACTTTGGCGTGGGAACCTGGGCCAAAGCGTCGGCCAGCATGGGAGCAGGCGCGGAGGCAGAGGCGTAACTTGAGTCGGACGCGCTGGACTCTTGTCGCGGATTTACCACCCCCGCGGGAGCGGCCCCAGCAACGGACGCGGCAGATGGCGGTTGCATACTGCTGGCCGTAGCTCCACCAGCCTCGGCGCGTAATTGTTGCAGCTGCTTGAGCACCGTATCTAAAGGGACAGCGTTACGGGCTTGGATGGCCTTCAGTAAAGAGACTTCAATAAGAATTTTTTTTGAGGTCGTTTCGCGCAAGCGGCTCTCGCAATCGGACAGCACCTCCATCACGCGCGTCACGGCGTCAGGGGGAGCGAGCTTCGCCTGATCGGCCAGCGCAGCGGCCTCAGCCTCGGAGACTTCGAGCAGCTTAAGATCGCCTCGCGAAACTTGAAAAATGAGCAGGTTGCGAAAGTGGTTGAGCAGATCAGTGACCAAGCGACCGAGGTCTTTGCCGTTTTTAGCGAGTTCATTCAACTCGCGGAGTGCGCGGTCCACCTCGCCCATGAGCACGGCGCGGGTGAGCGCGAGCAGCTGGGCGCGCGCGGTGAGGCCGAACATCGAAAGCACGTCGGCCTCAGAGATTTCTTTACCGCAGAAACTGATGAGCTGATCGAGCGTGGACTCCGCGTCACGCATGCCTCCGTCAGCACCACGAGCGATGGCGTGGAGTGCCGCATCGTCAATTTTTACGCCCTCCTGCTTCGCGATGGTCAAAAGGTGGCCGACGATGAGCGCGGCAGGAATGCGACGGAGGTCAAAGCGCTGACAACGGGAGAGAATCGTGGGCAGCACCTTTTCCGGGTCCGTGGTGGCGAACATAAACTTCACGTGCGCCGGCGGCTCCTCGAGAGTCTTGAGCAGCGCGTTGAATGCCGCCGTCGAGAGCATGTGCACCTCGTCTATGATGTAAATTTTGAACTTGGAAGTGGCAGGGGCAAATCGGCACGTTTCGCGCAGTTCGCGCACCTGTTCGACGCTGTTGTTGCTCGCACCGTCAATTTCCAGCACGTCCAGCGCACGACCCTCGGCAATTTCCACACAGCGCGGATCTTTCACGTCGAAGTCGGCTATTGGCCCGCCGGTGCAATTGAGGGCCTTGGCGAAGATGCGCGCGAGCGTGGTCTTACCCGTCCCGCGCGGCCCGCAGAAAAGGTAGGCGTGCGCGATGCGCCCGGAGACGATGGCGTTGGCGAGCGTGCTCGATACGTGCTCCTGACCAACGACATCTGCGAAGCGCTGTGGACGATATTTGCGGGCGATTACCTGATAGCTCATAGCGACGTGGGATAACTCGCGTGAAGCGCAAACAAGCGAAAGAAATTTTGAGGTGATTTCATTCTACGTTCCGCATTCCGAGTTAAGAGATGCCAGGGTGACCACGGCAGAGGCGAGCAAGCTACCGTTGCTGCCTTCCGGCCCTGGCGGGGTTCGCAAGTCAACCTTCCGCGGGCCCTGGCTCGCTGATTAAGCCGAAGCACGCGCCCAACAGCAAGGGAAGAATCCCGCGCCAGCCAACGCCGATGGAAAACCAGCGGAATCACTTCGACTCCCAAACCACTTTTCCACCCACCATCGTCATCAATACCTTGGTCTGCGCGAGCTGATTTTCCCGACAGGTGAGGAGGTCGGTGTCAAGCAGCGCGAGGTCAGCGAGCTTGCCAGGTTCCAGCGAGCCGGTGCGGGCCTCTTTAAAAAGCAATTTTGCGTTGTTGATGGTGTAGAAACGCAGGGCTTGCTCGCGAGTAAGCGCTTCCTCGGGGTGCATCTGGCCGTCGTACCATTTGGCGCGACGCGTGATCGCGGTCGCCATACCGAGGAAGGGGTTGTACGGATTCACACTGCGGAACGAACCAATTTTCTGCATGTGATCCGAGCCGCCGCCGACGACACCGCCAGCGGCGAAAATGCTCCTGAGTGGCTGGAAGTAACGCAATCGGTCATAACCGAACTGTTTGGCGAGCGTGCGCGAATCGAGGTACAGCCATGCGGGTTGGATATCGAGAACCACGCCGAGCCGCGCGGCGGTTTCAACGGCTTCCTTGCTCATGAAGTTACTATGCGCAACGCTCGCGCGCGTCTGGCGGATGGGCAGGCCTTCCTTGGCCAATTCATCGTAAACCTCCAGTAACGTGTGCACCGCTCCGTCGCCAACACTGTGGGCGGTAAATTGTAATCCACTCTCGACGGCGGCACGGACCATCGGCTTGAGCCGATCCTTTGGGATGAAGAGAACGCCGCGATACTCCGGGTCGGTAATCGAGTAAATCTCGCTGACACCCCAAGGCTGCCTCATTAATGCGCTACCGGTAAGCATTCCCCCATCTAGGAACATCTTGATGCCGACGATACGCACCCAGTCGTCGTTTTCAGTATGTAGCTTCTGCTTCGCCACAGCGCGAATGTTGTCCTGGATCCTAGCCAGCTCTCCCAGCGAGCTGATGCCTTGCGACAAACTTACGCGGACGGTGAGCTGGCCAGCGTCGCGCAGCTTAGCGTAGCCCTCGATAGCCCCTAGGCTAGCGTTACGATCGCAGATCGCAGTGATGCCGACGGAGTTGTAATCCTTAAAGAGGGTGATGAGCTGCTCGGTGCGTTGAGCCTCGGTAGGGCTGCGCGCGCCGGTGCTGCCGGTTTTGAAGTAGTTGCCCGAGGTGCGAAGGATGCCCGTCGGTTCACCGTTCGCGTCCCTTTCCACTTTGCCCGGCACACCGGCGGGGATTTGGAAATTCCGGTCAATCTTGTTGAGCTGAAGCGCGAGTGAGTTG
>Ga0194133_10003766_pt1 | contig 21164 bp, 14 predicted proteins | sample TA2KigOf40mmetaG_FD_155448 | JGI IMG/M metagenome (GOLD analysis project Ga0194133, IMG submission 155448) | Freshwater microbial communities from Lake Tanganyika, Tanzania - TA2015055 Kigoma Offshore 40m | ecosystem: Environmental > Aquatic > Freshwater > Lake | place: Tanzania: Lake...
CGTTGCTGCGGCTGGATGCAGTAACAGAGCGGAAACGGGAGGAGACATGATCGTTGAGCTAAAATCCCAGTTTAGACCTTCCCAATCAAGAAAAGAATCAATACTGAACTGTTTATTGAAGGGGAAGAGATGCTTTATATACAGAAATAAAGGAGGGATCGGATCAAGAAATATCGGGCCTCTTTGAAGAGGGTAGAATATTGGCGGGAGTGAAAACTACGGCAGCCTGTTTAGGTGAACTTGCTACTAAAAGGAGAAAGGGAAGCTAAACAATGGCAGCCTGTTTGAAACGACTTTGAGCTTGAAAAGTGAAAATATCGTAGCGCGAAAAAGAGGGTAAATGAGCGTGTACTACGATAATAATAATAAATATAAGTAATAAGGTAAATAGGGCATATGATGGAATACACGAATTGCACAAGTTACGTAATAATGGGTTTGGCTGCCCTTCCTTTGTTTTCCAAAAAAAATTTCTTGTTGCCATTAGTCAATTATTAAAATCATTATTGTTCCAAATATCCAAGTGAGGGTTTCTGATAATTTTTCCAGTGCCAAGGGAACTAAATTAGGGTACAAAGACTTAAATGCCAACTTGATCGTTTTTAAATTCTCCCTTGTACATATTGCAGAATGTGGACGTGCTTGAACTCGAAATAGACCAAGAGAGCAGGGAAAGGGTCCGAGAAAAAATCGCGGCTGCCCACAAAGAGGCAGAGCAAAACGGGTCTTTTGAAGACGTCATGATCACGTAAGATCACCTTTTTGTAAAACCTTAAACCACACGAAGAAATTGTCTTTTCTGCAGGAGGCGTCTCAGAGAAAGCAAAACTATAAATGAAGAGCTCTCTAGGTTGGCCTTGAAACAAGACGAGATTTCCCAGGAAAAAACTTCATTGGAAAAGATCCTCCGCAACGAGGGTATAAGTAGGCAGGCCATGGAAATGCACATGCAGAGGTGGGTTAACTTGATCAATCAGGAGAATTCGCTCGTCACAAGACAAATGCAACTCAACATTGAGGAACAGGTATTGACCCGTGGGTCCTTTCTTAACCTTATATAATTTGGTTTCTTCCAGGAAAAGGTCATAAATAATGAAATAGAAGAAATTCAGTACAAAATCCAAAGAATAACCGCCATGGATGATTCACAAAAAACTGAGGATGTTCGAAACCAAGAGCAGGTAAGGAAAAAAATTATTTCAACCGAGAATAAAGTTTAGATCTAATTTTTTTCACAGTTCCTTCTAAGTCAACTCATATCAAACGTGAACAAGAAAAATGAGCTTGTCATCAACCTGGATAGCCAGGAGAAAGCCATAGCTGAAAATGAAAGGATACAAAGGCTGGTCGAGAACGGGGACTTCAACACTCTAGGAAATGAAGCGGGGTGCGTCCTGCAATGAACCTGCGACCTCAGTCTGGATCAGGAGGACGTCAATTAAGGCAGAAATTTTAGTTAAAAGACTGGGCCCGGAGAGGGGTCGTCTGGAAAGTACGACTCATCACTGTGTCTTTAAGTTATTGTTTCTACTATTGTTGTTTTCTAGCAGTTACTTTGAACCTTTCATGCAGTAACATTTTTAGCAGTCTTCAAGAGCGATCGACCCTCTCGTGTTACGTCTTCATCGGACGCTTTTCTATATTAAGCTGAAAAGATATTTATTTGTCTAGTGATGAAAACTATAGGTCCTACCCCACAGGATTAGAATAAATGGCAAAGAAGTCTACATTACACGTGTTTGTATAGTGGCTCTTTTTGCTAATATGATCATTTGTTTTTTTAAAGGACAGCCCATCAAATTTCAGTGGTCCATCACTCAAGGCCCAAAACAGGGTGGTTAACCTGCCTGGCCTGCAGAACCCAAAAGGATTGAAAACTACTCCATCTAAATATCTAGAGCCTTATAATTCTGAGCATAAGAACTAAATGTCTCTGGTGAAGAAGGGTTCTGAGTCAACTCCCAAATAGATCCTCAGCTTACATTGTCAGATTTTAGATGGGAATAATCCTGTTTCCAGATTTTTTTGACGTTGATGCTGATGAGTTAGCAAGGGATGAAGTAGTTTTTGTGTTGGGCGTGTCTTGTTTGCTCAAGTCTTTGCATGTCTGTAAATGATAAATGGGGGTCGCCATGGCTGAGAGGTCATAGGCACCTGACTGAGAACTAAGATCTAAGGTTGTGGGTTCAATCCCTGGCCACCCATGCCAGCAATTTTTCAACCCCGGATTGCAAAAAAAATCAACAAGGCACTCACTCTCAGTTAGGGTAATAGTAATCTGCAGTGGCCAAAAACTTCTATGGCGGGACTCTTATAAAGGTGTTGGTTGTGCATCAACATCGCCCGAGTCTATATTGCACAAGATTATTATTATATAAATTTCACTCCTTAGGAGCCTGTGGGGGTTTGAGGAGCGAGTGAGAAAAGGCAGGGGGTTCACTGCCAGAGTAGATGGCAATCAATTGATTTGATTTTGGTTGGGAAAAGCCAGTAATAAGCCTAAGATGCCCAAAGTAGAAGCATCAGGTATAATCTTGATCATCCTCAGGGACTTTGGAGCATGACAGGATAGACTTCTGAGGACTGAAGTGTCTGTTTGACTCTAGAGGCCTTGAGGGATGGCACATCCTCTTATCTAAAAGACAACTCACAAGACCACTACCGCTGAGGCCTGAGCTGTCCCCCAGGCAGCCCTGGGATCATGTCTACTCAAAACCCAGAGACAGCCCAAAAATGCCTAAACAACTCTGCTCTTGAGGATTAGAATTTACATTGTGTTGGATTGAAGGACAGTTAGGACCCCTTGGCCCTTTTCACACCCTGTCCTCACATACCTGATAAGGAAGACCATAAGAGAACCTCAAAGAGCTTTTGGTTGTCACAATAGAAATGATGGGCAATCACCATCTCGCCACTGTTGCCTATTGGTTACATGTTGATAAATTTTATTTTAAACACAACATTGAGCACCTCAAAAAATTCACTTTTTTAAAAATAAAAATGGTCAGGTATCAATCAAGCTATATGCAACTTATTATTTTCCCCTCTAAACCTGTTTATCCAACGCTGACATTTAATCGAAGAAAATACCGTTTTTCATAGTTAAACCCTCATTTGTATTGTTTTGACTTGTTATAGCTTGTTTTTTGAAGGTTTATGTTGTTTGGTTTCGTTCAATCGACCCTTCATTAAGTTGATGTTTGTGTGTTGAACGCTCTTTTTTACCTGTCTTTATAACGAAAGCTGTTGCGACCTGCGAGAAGCGACTCAAAAACACAGATGGTATATTTTAATGCGGTTTTTTGGCGTGAATAAAGTGAAAACAAAATTCGAAGACAAAGCAGTCTCAGAAACTCAGATTAACTTGTTTAGTTGTTTCAATCTGAGCAGATTAATTAATATTACAATTCGCGTATATAATGATGAATTTAGTGATTCGTTAACCTTTGGCTTGAAAAAGTAGAGGATGACCTTTAGGACGCGTTTTTAACCTGCTGGAAATGTTAAGATTGTGTTGACATTCAAGTTCAAGTGGCGCAGCTCAGATGTCCTTTCCTTGTGGTCACTGGATGTGATTTGTCAGTCCTTCGTTTGACTCAAAGTTGTTGATAATTTGTCAAATGTCTGTCTTTGATGACCAGGTTTGGGTTTACAGCACAGCTTTTGCTGCACTCGTGCCCATTCTTATACCAGGTATCCTCTAGATAACCCTCCTGCCCTGCAAAAATAAATCTGATTCTTCGTTCTTTCACAGCTGTGCAATTTGGAGCCATTTTTCGTATCTGGGACAAGTTTAATAAGCCAGTCAATCGTGAACAATGCTCCTGCTCGTGCTGGGACACTGCATTTAAAGGTCTGTACAAAGCCATTTTCCATGATTTGTGGTTATAGCAAGTTGTTTCCAGGGAATTACGAGACGGGTGTTGGCGGTTACAAGCATGTATACTTCAACAGTACGAGGCAGACCTTGGCTATTTGGATTGTCACAGTCTTTGCTATTCTAGGGATCTACGAGGCAGTCCGTCGCGTCGTAGCCTTCATGTACTCAGGTAGAAAAAAAGGAAGGCTTACTCTAAAATTTACTTAAAAGCTAAAATCTCATCTATTTTCAATATTCGTCGTTTCTCATGAATATGATTTAGTTGTCTATTTTTTTATTATCAGGACAAGGACGGTGGCGTATGGCTCTTCTATTCATCTCATCCATTTTTCCCCATTACTATGCATGGTAATAATTCGAATTCTGAATATATTTAACGTTTGAATAAAACATTTGAACTTTCAGGTGGGCTTATTTCAATTACTACAACGACGACTTTTACAGTCAATGGTGGCACCAACTTTTTTTCACGTCTACCGAGTTTGTCTCAACAGGCACTGTCCTATATTTAGTTGACAAGAATAATTTTGCCTCGCCAAGAAAAATCGTGACCGTGATAAGGTGAAAAATTTTCATTGATTGAACTTTAGAAACCAGAATTAACTTGATCAAAAATGATCTTTTAGTATTGCATTTCTGCACATTTTTGCAAGTGGTTATGACCAATTTTTCATGAACGTCATCAGGCAAGAAGGAGAACTTCATCAGGTGGGCTCTTTTGACTAATTTTTAACAGAAAAAACTGACTGTTCACTCAGAAAGTATTATTTTTGCCATATAGATTATGCGCGACGTTAGCTTTATGATACCCGATATTTTGCATATCATTCTACCTTGGCTCGAGCTTAAAGAACTTGCCAAGCAGAGAGGAGGCCTTGTTCCCAGGCCGTCTCATCTTATTCAAACCAAAGACGTCATTGTAGCTTCCTCATCGGTTTTCGCCCTCTGGGTTCTTTGCTTGTTCATCAAACAGTAGTGATTATAGAAATTACTGCCAAGTGCCAACAGTAGTATTTTGACCAGACGTATGATGCTCGTTTAAAAATTGTGATGGAGCCTGGCCTATCTTTATCAAGTTAATCCAGCCTATAATAAACTAAATGAAACCTCTAATGCAAAAAAAAATTATTTGTAATTTTAATGTTTCGTTTTGTCTTTATTGGGTCAAAAAAACCGTTTGTAATTATTAAACAAGAGGAAAATATTTTTTTGTAAGTCACGAGTTTTTCAAGGCAACAACTTTCTCGATGCCTCAATGAAAATGACTATTGCAAATCAAGATGGTCACACCGAAAGTCAGGCTTCTGTGTCCACATCTCCCTCCTCAGCGTCTTCCTCATCTGCCTCTTCTTCGTTCTCTTCTTCCTCGTCGAGAACTATCACCTATTGATATTTTTTTTTGGTTTAAGTCAAAAGCATTAAAGGTACAAAGGTTGAAAAAAAGACTTGCCTCCTCGTCGTCGCCTTCCTCGTCTTCTTCGTCAGGTTCCTCTTCGTCGGCGCCCTCGACGTCGTCGTCATCATCGTCGCCTCCATTTTCAATTTCAATGTCCGGAACTAAGAAGTACTGAAGGGGGTTCGACCTAAAGCGAAGGTAGTGAGTCATATTGTACAAATCGCCACGTGAGAGAAAATTTCTCAATAAAAGAAGGAGCTGGACCAACATTAAATGTTTCAATGTCATATTCCACTAGATTGTTTTGTTCCTTACCAAATGTCTTCCTTGAATATCTCGGCTATTTGATCACTTGCTGGATCTTCGTTATCGGAAAACCACTTGAAGAAACTTCTACTCGCTGTGATGAACTGTCGAGTACCTAAGAGAAAAAGTTTCAGGAAGGGTCAAGAACCTTCAAAAGAAGAAGTGTGCTTTTGTGATATTAATAATGGGGGATTACCTTTTTTGTGGGAGGCCAAATATTGTTCAATCTGTTCTGGTAGATTACACCCTTCCTTCCACTCAATGGGAGTACTTTGGGAAGCAGGATCTCCAAGAGAGCCCTACAATTTTAAATTGGGGTCTGACACAATGATGGGAAACAAGATAATAAAGCTTACGTTGTGAAATTCCTTGGTAAGTAAGGTATTAGTGAAGTAAGGGTTTTCATCGAAGAAAAACTTGATTCGATAGCCCGATTTGATATCTTCATACTCTTCGACCTCAAAGTTACTGAGAAACTGGAAAAAGCCATCGTAAAGATGAGAAAATCCTAAAACCTTTAGGAAATATACTTCTGAAAAACTCACATCAATACAAGGCTCCTCCAAAGGATTGATTATTGACTGAATATTTGGATGATTTTTAAAAGTGGCCGGCCAAAAGCCTTTGATTGTCTTGATGCGCTCGTTCCTGGACGTGTATAACGGACTTCGTAGACCATTGTACTTTTGCTCGACTTTTAAAATTTCCTCGCTTGCTTCTAAAATTTAACATCTTTCTTTATAACACTTCAATGCATACAATGTAGTTATTTTCCCTCTTACTTTCGTTCAATTTGTCAATATCATTTTGTAGCAAGTCGATGTCCTCCAGAGCCTTTTGGATTTCTTTATCGAATTCTCCTGCCTCAGAATCTAGTCTGGGTTTCTTGGCAGCAACCTCCTCCACTGAAACGTCTTTTTCTACACCCGCAGACCCGTTCTCCGACATGTTGTCGCCTTCAGCAACGTAATTCTGGATTCAAATGTATTTAAGTCTTCAATCCTTAAATAATCGCAATCAGGGCTAGGGACTTACCTATTAATACAAATCTTCCTAAAAGGCTGTATTTCTTAAACTGCAAATCAAGTTGAGGCTTGAGGCCACGCGCGCTAATTTAAGCGTTTGCGTTTTACACCAATAATTCCAATAGAAACGCTGAATACGAAACTTTGAACTAGATTAAGTAGAAAAATCTTGGATCTGTTCTTGGCTGTTTACTTCTGATTTTGTCTGTAAATTATTTCATTGGAAAACCGGGTAGATACTGTTCAGTTTGAGCGTCTCCTTAGTAGACTAGCCCCCACTACAAAAAAGAAACTATTTTCTTGTTTTCTAGAACGGCCTACGTTAACTTGAAAAACATTCACAGAGAAAAAGAAACGCGCAGCTGCATGTTTCGATATATATGGCAAAGGTAGCCAGCCAAGGGGTACGGAAAAAATCGATAAATCTTCTTGGAACAACAAGCTTTGTAAACAAAAAAAATCATCCTTAGTTTTTATCTTAAAAATCGTTCTTTTAATCAAAATCTGAGGGAAACTTTTTCGTTGGAAAAGCTAATTTTCTAAAGTTTTAGGGTGCGCGGTCAAAATTTTAGAAGTCTGTGGAAACAGAATTCTTCTGTGGCATAGATTTATGAAAAAGAGACTATTATTAAATCAATATTAAATTTCTTCACAAAATTTGTTTATATTGAAACATCCATTTTGACAAATATTTCTTATTCTCGTGTGACTAAAAAAAATTTTTGTTGAAAGATATTTCCATGTTGAAGTGAAACACAGATCTCTACAAATCAATGCGTGGATTGGGATTGGATCGAGCTGATAGTTTATTTTGGAATTAGGTATTTAGGTTTGCTTTTTTGTGAGTTGCGAAACTTTGAGTTTGGATTGGACGGCGTTTTGACTTGTGGCCAGAATTTTGTGAAGTAAACGTTACGTACGTACCTTCGGCCCATAGAAGTGAGTCTCAATTTCATATTCTAGAGCAGTCGTCGCAGATCGTGGCCAAGAGTCTCAATTGAGATATATGCTGAAGGGAGGGGGCGCTGCTTGATGACCTCGGTGTCTTTGCAGGTGTACTAAACTATGGCCGCCACTTCAAGCAGTGCTGTTCGTGCCCTTGCCCTCGAATTCAAAAACCTACAAGAGGAGCCTCTTGAAGGGATACGTTCGAGATTGGCCAATGAGGAGAATCTCTTCGAATGGGAGGTGGCACTATTTGGACCTCCAGACACACTCTATCAAGGAGGATACTTTAAAGTAAGTCGCACCAAACTGAGCTACATTTTAAAGATCCATCACTGTTTTTGATCTACAGGCACAAATGAAATTTCCTCAAGACTATCCCTATTCGCCTCCAACAGTGCGATTCATCACCAAAGTTTGGCATCCCAATGTTTATGAAGTAAGTAAATTCATCTCAAAAGTGTTGTCACTTTTATTAGTTTCTTAAAAATGGCACCATTCGAACAATTTTTTGATTCAATTTGTTTAGAATGGAGATTTATGTATCTCTATACTCCATCCTCCCGTGGACGACCCTCAGAGTGGTGAACTGCCTTGCGAAAGGTGGAACCCTACTCAGAACGTCAGGCAAGCCCTCGCTAAAAATAATCTCTGAATTAGCTACTTCAATCATTTTCTTCCTTCCAGAACAATTTTGCTCTCAGTAGTCAGCTTGCTCAATGAACCCAACACATTTAGCCCAGCAAATGTTGACGCGTCGGTAATGTTCAGACGGTGGAAAGACTCAAAAGGAAAAGATAAAGAATACGAAAATATTATTAGGTAATAAGTTATCAGATTTTGGTAACACAGACGAGTCGAGTTAAGTTATGACAGTTTTGAAATGAAAATGCGTTTTCAAATGTAAAGCAAAAAGTATATTGCATTTTTTATTTGTGAATTCTCAGAGATACTTGGTGCTCATTAAATATTTTTTGTGTTCCAATGCTTTCAGAAAGCAAGTTGCCGCGTCCCGAGCTGACGCTGAACGGGACGGTGTTTTTGTCCCGACCACAATGGAAGAGTATTGCATGAAGCCTAAACCACCTCAGCCAGCACAGGTTTTCAACTTTTGCACTTCGTCTGTTTATTTCATTTTGCATCTATGACTCAACCTGCTTAATTTGCTAATAGTTACATCTTGATAAAGTTACAAAATATGAAAACATTTCATGTTAAAAAGAATCTAAAATCTAAGATAATTTTGTGGACAATTTGTGAATATCAAAATCAAGCAGTTTTTTTTGCAAACATTTTCAGGACAACCTCGAAATAGATGATTTCTATGATGACTGCTTCGACATTACAGACGAAGATGAGGAAGAAGAAACCTTTGAAGACGGAGAGGACGATGTCCAGAATGACCAAAAAGAAGCGTCTTAAGGCGATAACTCAAATATTTTTCAAAATAAGATTGAATAATTCAAACGTAACTAATCATTCGTCTATTTTCAAGAGTCTCAATTAGTCTTGTCTGTCTTTTGCATTAGCTATTTAATTATAGTTGAATATTGTTACAAATTAATCCCTTTCCCCCCCTAAAAATTGAAATCTAGAATATCACAGGGCACTTGAGATACTTCTCAGAACTATTCACTCTATGTAAGATTATCCAGCCTAATTCAGTGTCACATGCACATGAGAAAAATAATTTACAAAAATGTTTGATAATATTCCCCTTTTCACTTGCAATTTTGCGCCTTATTGACTTGAAGCTGTTAGGCAGGAAAGAGATCCCTGATGTGAAAAAAAGTTTCAGCAATAATATTCAACTGACCTTTCCTGTTGCAATGTTTTAGGCGTCAAAAATTGTCGCATCTTGCCCAGTGATAAAATAGCAAACTTTTTGCTTCTCGATTGTGGTATAAATTTTATATTTTAAAAGGCTGTAAAATTGTAATAAAGTGTCGAGATTTGATTTTATATCAGTTTCATTTTTTGATCAGGTGAAATTTAATCCAAAGTAATTGTTACATTTCCACTAGCCTTTGGACCTACTTAGATGATCAAAGCTTGTTCCATGCTATGAGAGCAAAACATTTATCGAAGAAACCTGTTCTTAGTTTCTATTTTTATCTCGCAGGTCAAAGGATCTTTCGAAATGGTAAAGTGCAACAAAACAAGATTGTTGATGCAGAAAGTTTTGAGTGTGGAAATCTTGAAAACAAGTGAAGCCAAAAAGGCTGTGTAAAACGAAAAACTCTGCTCGAAATGGGACTTCATTCAGGTAAGAGAATGTGTCTCAAAATATCGAAACATATGAATCTATGTTACTTTTAGAAGATGGCGTTTACCAATCCGAAAATACCCCTAACCATGGTCCATTTTAAGGGTACAAAGCAACCATTTACACATCAGAACGCCGAAAAGAGGCGTTCAGGTAATCACCGATTGTAAAGTCTTCTTGGCGCCTCCAGGAATTAGTAAACCAAGAAGCCCATTAGTGAAGCTGTTCCTCCCTACTTACAAGGAGATCTCTAAGATTCCAAATATCAAGTTCAAGATTGACTATGAAAGATTAGCTGCCAAGAGAGTTCCAGTTGCCGGGGACTTTCTACATCATTGAGTTTCTAATAATCATTTGGTGCAGTATAGACTCCACTGTGGACTTACTGAAGGTAATCATCTTTGCAAGAGTCACACTGACTGAGGATGCCTGGTTGATTTTTTTTTGCAATCCGGGGTTGAAAATTGAAAAATTGATGGCATGGCTAATCCCAGGGTTGAGTGGCCGTGGCTGAGAGGTCATGGGCACCTGACTGAGAATTAAGATCTAAGGTTGTGGGTTCAATCCCTGGCCACCAATGCCAGCAATTTTTCAATCGCGGATTGCAAAAAAAATCAATAAGATACTCTCAATCAGGGTAATAGTAATCTGCAGTGACCATAAACTTCTATGGTGGGTTTCATACAAAGGTGTTGGTCACTTATAACATTGCCCGAGTCTACACTGCACAAGATTATTATCATTATTTAAATATCCAGGTAAACAAAAATTAATTCTTGCAAAAAAGTACTTACTTCGTTTAAAGTCATGGTTGGAAATGATATAAATGATTGTATCAAGTACTTTTTGTTAAAAAACCTTTATCTTTGGCTGACCTTTTCATTGTTTATTATGTTATATTTAGGGTTAGACGTGAAGTGGATGGTGATGATTGCCAAGCCATTGTAAATACCAATCAGAAATGAAGTGTAAAGGAAAGAGAAGGTAGCAAAATGTTGGCGCCAAAGAACCTACATAGGTGGGTATGAGAAACAGTAAAAGTACCCTGTTTTGAATGACTAACTGGAATGTAATGAGAATTAAGTTTATTAATATTAAAATATCGTACAGTGAACAAAAGGTGTTCATAATGAGATGGAAAACCTGGGTTTTATTGTTGTGATTCTAGGTCCCTAACCATGGGAAAAAACCGTCTCTTCTAAGAAGTCTGGCCACATAAAAAATTATAGAGCTTCTTTAAGAAATTGTGAAGTGCAGTTTTCTTAATGAATTTCTGTGTTGCCACTGATGAAAAGAGTCATGAAAGGCTCACGATTAAACGAAGCACATGTTGAGATCTTGTGATGGAAAAAATTTGGATATTGTCATACTTTTTCTTGGTTCCTACTCCACTTTCTCTCGGCTGGATGGCATGTGCTGAGGACTCGCAATTCCTAAATACCAGACCTTTTGGATTGGAAAATATTCCACATTTTGTGAGCTGGGGCTGTGAGCAGTGATACTCCAGCATAGACTCCTGAGCTATGAGCAACAACTAACTCCAGCATAGACTCTTTAGGTGTGGACCTGGGCACCAAACACTTTACCCTAGTCCCTCACCACAGACACCAGAGACTTAGGGATCTAAAGAATCCACTATCTTGTCAGTGCAAAAACCTCTTGAGTTGAGGTTAACCAACTCCACCTTGTGTGGATTGACCAGTAAAAAAACACTGGTTTTCAGGCTTCCACCATCTCCTGGCTTTAATACTGGGATGAAAAGAGACATATTTCCAAATGTCTAAGTGGAAAGGGATTTATATAGTGAATTACATTCATTTCCAGCTAGAAACGTAAAAGACTCGGTGAAATTTTAAAATACAAACCTAATAAACTTCGGTTAATCCCTAAAAACTGAAAAGTAAATACTAGAAGAGGTTGCGATAATTTTTCTTTTAAGTTTGAAGTTAAGTTTTTCTGTTAAGTTAAGTTCGAAATCAGCTGTTTGCTATCGATTGCATAGATGTCTGTGGTCGCTTGGCATAACTTTTTAACTAAATTATTTGGCTTTTCAAGTTTCCATATTTTTTTGAAAATTGGCAACTGTTTGTAGATTTTACTATCAAAAGTAGAAATTTTGGTGTTCAAAATGGCGTCTGCATCAAGTTCCAGTGCGAGAAATCTATTTCAAGATTCTAAAATACGGTTATCTGATCGTGTCCAAGTAAGTTACAGCTTATTGTTAATTTTCCAATAATTTATTTTTTGAAATGTTTCTACTAGTAAATTTATCTCGATAATTAGGTGAACGTTAACAATATTGGCTCTCTAGCCAAGCAAATGGCAAGGGGATCCAAATCCAATGAGATCTTGGCCCAATCGATAAAGCAATTTTGCCAGACCGAGAATGCCATTGAGAGCAGCTTCAATACTTTACAAAAGACGCAGGTATTTCTAAAATTAAATTTCGATTGTAGACAAATGTTTTGAACCTGTACTTTATTTCTCACCCCCTCAAGATGACTTTGGCGCAACTAAATCTCCAGGAAAGGTCCATACGTGGAGATGTCGAAAAGATTTCAGATGTTCAAGAACAGATCAGAGACATGCAGAGATGATGATGGCTTACTTCCTTCGTAGAAAGGAAGCAACAATCACTCATCAACTCATTATCTGATAAATGCATTTTTTTCGTTTATGCTTTCGTTTCTTATCGATGCTCTTATTCTTTTTTGTTCTCTCTCTTATCTTACTTTCGAAATAAACTTGAATAAATTTAAAAAAGGAAAAGCTGCAAATAAGTGTGTGGGATGTATTATTTTCAGATGACAATCAATTATGTTAGTCAAACTTGGAAAACGTCTTCTGTATCATCGACTTCGTACGTTGGGCCAGTTGGTTTATTTGCCTCGTAAGCTGCTTTTTGTTCGACATGTCGGACGTACTTTCCTGCTTTGGCGCGTTTCAGCAATGATCTCTTTAAATAAATGTAAATAAAAAGAGGCATAAAAAACTGAATTTTTCAATCATTATCAATGTGATTACCTGAACTGCCGGCGAAATATAATTAGGATTTGACCACAAGGTTCGTCCGGAGAAACTTGAGTCAAATATCTTTATCGGTTCTAATACAAATCTACAAAAAGGAGGAGGTCAACGAACTTGAGGGCTATGCATAACAGAATTATTTACCTTGGTCCGATTTCAGCCAAGGATCCATCCTCTGTATCGAGGATCTGATAATGACGGAACCTGGAATAAAATCAAGTTCTTTTAAAGGATGTTTGTAAGGAATTTGATGTATATTCAAGAACCAAATTTTGTCATCAACGATGCTGAAGCTGTACACTCTGTCAAAGAATGGTTGACTTCTTGGGTGGTGGTTTGGAACACCGAAAATCTGAACAAACAGCTCCTTCAGGAGAGCATAATGAGGTTGGTCATCAGATTTAAAATTCTGTGAGGAAAAAAAATGTTTTTTACATAAAGAACTAATGAGATTTAGTAAACTGGGCATGCATAAAATACCAAATATCGTACTACCTGGTCAAAAGACAAAAGAGGTCGAGATCCTTTTAAGCAATTTCCAGTCATTTTAAGTTCTGCCATTGTGTGTACATTCATAACCCTGACAAATGAATGATAGAAGAATAAGAACGTTAAAACTTGCTTTAGACTTTTTCCCCTTTCTCCCACAACCTGAACTTGGCTGAGGGACCCTCTGAGATGTTGGATGCCCACAAGTATAAGTCACGTTTTTTCCTTCCTTCAAACAGTAGACACTTGTTGCAGTTTTTCATCTCTGCTATTTCATTAACAACGAACAATGATTCCTAAATAAATTTATGAACAATGTTAAGAAAAAAACTATTCATTTTGTCCATAAATGTATTCCAGTTAGAGTACTTTATTTCTCCTCATTTTACTTTCTCCTTTGGCATGTGGCATAAGGTTCTTCAAGTCATCCATCTGAAATTCAGTTTTCATTATAAAGATTACGGTTTTCCCCCCAATAAAAATTACTATGAGTCTTACAAGGTGTCTGTCTCGAAATGAAAGACCTCTGCACCCAAAAACCAAAACCCTTTGACGATTCTTCCACTTTTCTTTTCTTGGGAGCTCTTCTTTCACAGTCTCAATCTCACTATCAAGCTTCAGTTGTTTAGAAGAGTCTTGGTCGGAGTCAGAACTTGATTCAGAGCTTTCTGATTGTTTCCTTTGCCTTTTCTTAGCCATGCTTGTTGCTTTAAATTTCAACCCAATCGAGTGACTTTTCAAATGCAAATTCAGAGCCCATGTGGAAGCTGTTTGTTTTTCTTTTCAAGCAGCATTTCGGCTCCTAATACGTATCTGTGGCATGTTTGATTTATATGTGTCTGTGGTGTGAATTCCTGACGGAATCAGTCTGTTTAGGTCAGAAACAACCTCGATCCAAGAAGAACCCCCTTGGTACCTTTTTTGGCAGTATTTATATCATAACACGTGTAATACCATGACTATCTTCCTTTACAGTTGTCACACTGTTGAAAAGATATCCGTCTATTCTCAAGGCAACTGAAGCCCCACTCTATTCATCAGTGTGTTCCTTAATACCTTGAGAGGCTACATTTTTAATCTGTTCCTCTCTTTAAGAGGACTTCCATTCCCTTCCTTTATATACAAACCACTGTTCTCAATTGGGAAGGGTCATTAATAAACAACGTATTGACCAATCTTATCTTCACAAATCAAATTAATTTGCTCTTTTAATAGTACCCAAAAAAAAGATTAATCTGATACGACTGATATTTTAGGCATATGGGGTAAAAGTCTTTTTAGAAACGAAAACTTTATCGATGACAGGCCTCTGAAAAAATCAGCACCCATTTGAATTCATGAACTTTGCCAATTATCCTGACAAAAACTTAAACAATATATTATAATATGTGTTTGAAACTTTTATATTAAATAAAAAAATGAATAAATTATGTCACTTGCACTTTTTAAAAAAAGTACTTCTTTACAGTCATGACCTCCAAAAATATGGATTTTGTTCCAACCTTCTCTGAAAATTTGTGTACCAATGCTGCAAAGATGAAAAAGGAATGTAAGTCTCACTTGCAGATACTGGAGCACCTTGAAACCCTTGCAATTTTATTCTGAAAGAGTAGAAGTTCACTCTAAAGTTGATTTTCCTTACCGATTCGTCTACATATTCTATTCTATTCAAATCTTTTATTACGGACTCATTATTTTCAATTCGTACAACAAGCAGACACTTTACATGTTACTATGTTACCTGAGATCGTCTACGGACATTGCATAACTGGATGTATAGTTATACAAATTTTCAACCATCTTTTGAGAGAAATCCACAAAAGTTGGCACAGCACTGTAATTGGAAGATTAATATAGTTATCATTTACATGAATTAAAGAGTTATTTTTTGGGCTACCTTGCTTCAGTTTCAGCTGGTGGTGACAAACCTTGAAGCACTGTTAGAGGCTCTACAGAAATTCCAAGCTGAGCAGTTGTTAATGGGGCCACGGCTTGTCCTATGGACACTCCACTGAATCGAGATGTCATTGATTGTTCCTAGTAACAAAAGTGCTAATATTTATTTTCAGGGCTTTTTTGTTTGTCGATCATTGTCCCAACCCAGATTTTCCAATTTGTATTTTACTCAACACCATCGATATCAGCAATTATAAGTCAAACATCTTTTAATGTTTAAGACCTTGTGAAATGTGTTCAGCAAGGTTTAGCTAATAGGATCGGATTTGCTCTTGTTTATTGGATTGAGGTGTGGATCAAGGAGGTTGAGGAGTTATGTTTGCTGTGATTTCGTGCAGCCCCACATTGGGTATTGGGCAGTGTTGCCTTATTCATTGGGCTTTAAATTTCATGAATGATTTGCTGCTTGTCTTTTGCATTTTAAAACTTCAGTGAGGTTTTCAGAGTTCACAAATACCTGCAATGTCAAGGATTGACTCCGAAGTCTACCGATTTTAAAAATTGCGCTGGGTTTACTGTTGGAAATCATTCCAAGGTACTGCCATGAGGGAGGTTCGTAACTGTAACTTTACCTCATCAAAAGATCATTAACAAATTCAAATTCAACTTTTGACATTACCTTCCAGAAGCCGGTGGCCAACAAAAGTATACAGCCCCTCCAGATCCATCAGGAAATGGGTGTTGACCGGTCAAGAAAACCTGTTAAGGTAAACTTGATGGCCTGATATACTTTCTTGGTAACATAAATAATTACAATTATTTTACCACGACATGATTGAAACTGGAAGAATCTTCGATTTCTATGACACAGTGCAGTTCATCTACAGGTCGAAAGTCAGTTTTTACAAGACGCCCAGAGACTAAGAGACCAAACATTGCTTTTTTAATGGGATGCAATGGAAAAGTTTAAGAGTAATAATTTTAGATTTCAAAATAAATTTTAATCTAATTAGGAAACATGTTTTTGTTAATTGTTTTGTTGTTAAGGTTGTACCGATCGGTATGAAAAACAAAAACAATCTTTATCTTTTATCTACAGACTTTGCCATCAGCAATAAAATGTAAGGCTGGCCACGTGATTCAGGAAATTATTAAAAAATAATGCAATTTTCAGGAAAGTATTTTCAAAGTAACAGGCTGCCAAGTTTTTCAATTTTCTTTAACTTAATTAATTTTTTTAACATAAATTCTTTGGTTTGCCCTGCCAACTTTTAGCAATAATACAAACTTTCCATTCTTATAAATAAGGATGAAATGCTCTATGTATCAACAAGAAATAGAAATATTTATCAAAAGAAAAAATTTAATTAGAAATTTTATGAGATTCGTGTCCTTTTAGACTTATTCAAGGAATATTTTGATATTTTAATGTGAAACAAAAAAACAGGTTTTCGTCTTTCCATGTGAGAAAGCATCATGCAACTCAGTCCTTCATTTGTGAATGGCAAACATTTTTCCCACATGAGAACAGCGTGTCTAACTGTCAATCATTTTCTGCATGGTTGTTTTTTGGACTGTTTCCCATCGATCCTTGAAACTGAATTCTTACTCACTTTAGCCATTGTTCAGAATGATTATGCCGGAAGAATGAAAGGCCTAAAAAAAGCTAGCCATAAGAAGCCTCATTTTGGATCGAAAAACATATTTTCACTAAAGACTTTTCTTTTTTTTAACTAACTTTTGAAGGGTGAAGTAATCTCTCGTTTTGATTGGATGAAGAATTATCGGAAGATGGGTTAATGAAATTTAAGGCTAATTTTTTTAATCTTTAAAATACATATAACCAAGAAAAATTGGTACTTTTCATTTTAGAAAGCAGTTCTATAACATAACCCAATTTCATTCCATTTAGCCATTCCAAGCTTGTAGTCTGTAGAAGGACTCTTTTTTAATAAAATTATAATATATTTTTATTGATCCAGTCCAAAAATTAGACTTAAAGTCAGGTTTGAGAACTGTCTTGGATATAGACTTGGATAAAAGCAAATTTGATGGTGAATAGGCAATCAGTTTCGGTACACATTTAACATGTTTTGCTGCCTTTCTTTCTTGAACACTACTTAATATTATGAATTGCACACGTTATTAACATGAAAAAAAGTAAAATACTTATTTTTTAAAGCTAATGAAATTTTTCCATGAAAACTATAAAAAAAGAAAACTTCTTTTATTTCTTTTATTTTTACGCTTTATATATTTTCTATCAACTCATCTTTTTTGCACTATGAGTTCTTTTACTTTTTCCAATATATTAAAATAATTTTGATTGAAGGATGAAGAACGTGCGTCGCCAGCATGCAACACATGTTGACGTGTTGTCTAGAGGGAGCGCGGGCGCGGCTTGTAGGGCTAGGTTACGCGCGCAGCCAGCAGGCAAGGTAAGGCTGTTGATAGCGCGCCAGCGTTCTCCTACTGTTGGCCACAGGCTTAAGCTGCCGCGCAGAGTTCGCCGTTCTGACTTCTGGGAAAACAATAAGTTAGCTCGATCGGTGGGGACGAGAGTAACGGGAGATAATATCAAAACAAACCAAACTTAGTTAAAGTTGTTCGACAACAAACAGACTTCGCTTCAGTTTTCACTAATTTTTATTCGAGTTTGTTTACATTTACATTTTAATGCAGTTGCAGATAATAATCTGAAAAAAATTATGAAAAGTGAAAATGAAATTGTTTTGATCTCGTGTGTGGAATACTAAAGCATCAGGTCTCTATCAGTTTTTGTGTTAAGAATCAAGCACTAAGGATTTCCACTTTGTCAAACAGGTGAGTGTCGCAGATCTCAAATACTCTGCGAACGCATGAGGGTGACCCCATGTGTGATGTTTCAGTCGGGCTAGAAGTTCATCTGAGTGATTGGAGGCAAGATGAAGCTCTTCAGTTGTGTGGGACTCGTTATCATAACTGATTGAACCCCATAAGTGCTTGAAAAATGGGTAATCACCCAAGCCACGGTCCAGTGGGCGGTGCAGCTGCCCAGGGCTCTGTCTCCGACGGCCCCTCGGGTGAGCCGCTCGAAGCTTTCAGCAAAGAGAAACAGCGTGACGACCATCTCAAAAACTTGGGCTTCAAGAGGTCAAAGTCCCTTCGTAAATCTCTAGCAAAGCGTTTGAAACGCAAGAAAAAGCAGAACCGTGATGTGCCCGACGGACAAGAGGACACTACGAGCAAAAGCAGCGTGACTGGGAGTCTGGAAACCAGAGTGGAACGGGTGGATCGAACAGGGACCACCGAAACCAAGGATAAGCCTCTGGTGGGACTTCCCCAGCCACTCCCAGCTTCAGTACAGGTAATTATCAAGACCTGAGATTTTTATCGTGTTCTCTTAAACAATTTCATTGTGTTTGACAAAGCTTGCTCTTATCTTGTGTTGGCCGTCATTTGTAAATAGGATCTAGCAGCTTGGGCTGGTGCCAACTAGAATGTGATGTGAATGCCATCAACAAAATGTGTCCTTCTGTTACAAGAACTTAATGTACATTGAACGAAAATTCAAACAAGTTTGTATGTATTTCCATCCTCGTTGTTGACGTCTGGACAAAAAGTAACACGACAAGAAGCTTTAGTGTGTTGGAGAAAGTGTGTTAAGAGGATTTATTTTTTTGTGTCAAAAGCAAGCATGTTTAGCTCGGCTGAAGATAATGTTGCACTGCGAGCAAGAGATCAAATGTAAAAGGATAGCCAAGTGGGGGATAAGCTCCTGTTTTGATTATCTAACCACGCCATAAATTACCTGAGAAATATATATTGAAAGAATGAAAATGATGCTTCTTGCTTGTCTTAAAATATTAATATTCTTACTTTTGGTCTATGACGTCCAATCTGATTTTTAAGCTTGAATGATAAACAAGAACAAAATAAATAGCCTTAGGATTTCATAATTATCCCAAATTTGGCGTTCAGTTTCTGTCGATAATTGGCCAAATGAAACCTATATAAGCATTAAGGAATGAAATTCAAGTAGAATCAACAAAAACGTTCGTTTGTAAACAAATCTGGGACCTTGGCTGATCAAACAAATGGCACTATCTAAAGATAATCCTTTTCCATGTTTCTTATCAGAAAGACTTCTCTCGGAAACTTTAAGCTCAGAAAAGAAACTAGAAACAGTTTTTAAAATCATTCCACAAAAATTACCCTGTAATGGCGTTGAATCATCTTTTTGGCAACGTTCTTTTTCTATTCGATTACTAGTATTTTTTTTTAAAGATCATGTTACATTTTTTCTCATGCTCTTCTATTTCAATTAAAAAATAAACATTAAACAAAATTTTTTTTTCAAGCTTAAAGGAAATGTATTGTTTGAAAACAAAGATTTTGTATTTCCTGACTGACTTAAGTCCGCTGGTGAAGTAAACGATGCGTTTCAATGCTAAAATGTGCAGTTATGAACAAAAAAAAATTTGTCAATTGGTCTGATACCAAATGAATCAATCTTTTTGGGTATTTGTGCCTTTCCACTCCCACTTCAATAGAATATTTAAGTCAGAAGGACTCTGTGATCCAAATGAAGATAAATACCTAAGTTATAATAATTTGGTGCTGTACAGCCTCAGGACATCTAAATGTGTGATCAATAACTTTATAAAGAGTCCTGCCTTATACATGGGTCACCATAGATTATTATTACCCTGACTGAAGGTACATTTCTCTTTCTTTTGGAGGTGAAAAAAGGCCTGGGATTGAACCCATGTAGCGCGTTCGGTGCTACGGATGTCAGAGCGGAAGCGGAGGTGGACGGGAGCGAGATAGTGATAAGCGAAATCCCAGCAGAGACCTTCCCAATGAAGAAAAGAATCAATACTGAACTGTTTATTAATGGGAAGGTGATGCTTTTTATACACAAAATTTGAGAGAGACCGGATCAAGAAATATCGGACCTCTTGGAAGAGGGTAGAATATTGGCGGGAATAAAAGTGCGGGAGTGAAAGTAACGGCAGCCTGTTTAGGTGAACTTACTACGGAAGGGGAAAAGGAAGCTAAACAATGGCAGCCTGTTTGAAACGAGTTTGAGCTTGAAAAGTGGAAAATATCGTAGCGCGAAAAATAGGGTAAATGAGCATGTACTACGATACATGATCTCAATTAGGTTTTTTAACCACTTAGCCACAGCAATCTAAAAACACAATTTTTCGATTTACTTTGAAGTTGCTGGGATCTTTTTATTACTGACTGTTGTTGAAGTCAACTATTAATTTTCAACGCTTTTATATGCATAAAAAATCCTAATTTTCTGGTTGAACATGTCAAAATGAACGAGTGTCGTGACAAAATTATTTTGCCAACAACTGCAGTTCTTCCCATTATTTTTACACAGAAAAGATTATGCCTTGACAAATTAACAGAATATCCTTTTCAATTTGACTGCAAATAAACTCTTTTTGAAGAAGAATTGGCTTCTTTTTTTTATCATTATTATATGTTCTGTGATAGAATTTTACATTTTCCATGTAAAAAAAATTCCTGCTCAATTGCTTTATTGTTTTTGATCCAATTGGGCTTGGTTGATTTTCAAGATTGGCTTTTTTACCATAGAGACACTGTCAAAAGCTGCTCATTATTGTTAGTGTAATGAGTCCAATACTGACAAAAATGATCCCATCAATAGAAAATGTCTCAGTCATTTCAACAAGACTTGAAATACCAACTTTTTAATTGTCTTAAAAGCGCAAGTGAGGCTCTCACTTTACTTTTCTCTCTCTTCTTTTAAGAAATCTCAACTTTGTTTAGTAAAAGTTATATTTTTGTTATTTCAGGACATATCCAGCTTCGAAGGATCTATTCCTAGAAAGATGGACCGTCTCCGTCAAAGTCTCAGGGCTAGTATGAAGCGTAAAAAGGACAAAGGAACACATTTTGGCATTCAATCTGTCCCCA
>Ga0194133_10003767_pt1 | contig 21162 bp, 9 predicted proteins | sample TA2KigOf40mmetaG_FD_155448 | JGI IMG/M metagenome (GOLD analysis project Ga0194133, IMG submission 155448) | Freshwater microbial communities from Lake Tanganyika, Tanzania - TA2015055 Kigoma Offshore 40m | ecosystem: Environmental > Aquatic > Freshwater > Lake | place: Tanzania: Lake Tanganyika...
TTGGAAATTAGGAATCATATTTGCTCTTTGATTTACAAATCTTCATAGATTTATCAACAGCTACTGTACTTAATGTGCCACTCAAACTTACTTGTGCTGTTGAGATTGGGTTTGCAACAGACCACCGACCACGTCTGAAATAACGAATTAAAGAGAAAAAACTTGCATTATTTTTGTAAAAAAATCGCCAGTTAAACTTTTGAAAAGATTATTTGAAAGCATGTATCATTCATTGCTTTTTGACTTGATAAGAAACAAGTATAAAGAGAAGTAACTAATTATTCACCATAATATTATTGAGATACCAATATCATAATGAACGTGTGGAAGCCATAAATTGCTTTGAAAATTATTTTCTATGAAAATTTCTGATTGAATTTCACTCAGGAAAATTGTTGGCAGATTTGAAAAAAATGAATGGTTGAAGGAAACTTGAGGAGAACTAAAGTCCCATTTGTGACTTTCATATTATGTTTTGTTTGCAACCTGATCTTTCTCTTGGGATACAAAACATAATAATAAAAATGTGAAAAAAGTAAACATTTAATTTTCAATTCAAATGTATTAATTACTTCTTGACTTTGACAAAATAGATTTTTCAACATGTTTCACTGACCTGTTGCACCTGGAAGAATAGAGAAACTTTCTTGATAGGTATGGAGAATTATCTGCACTTGTTGCTGAAGGTTTGTGTCTCTTATTTGTGTTAACGTCAAATCTAAACATGCTAGTAAATCTCGGGGATAAGGGTTCATCATGAGCTACACCAGGGCTCTCTGAAACAAAAGAAAGAACAATTTTCAAGCTCTACATTTTTAAAAGATTCATGAAGTTAATTGTCATATACACTAAACGCAAGAGTTGCTTAAGATTTCTCATAGAAATGGGTTTAAACCTTGTAATTTTCAATTCTACACAATTTTATGATCTAATAAGCCTTGAATCACTTGTTTATCTTTTAAACTATAGAGCTTAACCATTGCGTTCAATAAAAAAACCAACGAATTTCTCAACAAGTTATTTCTCATCTTAAATCTGCTTTCCACCGCAGTATAAACTATACAGCAGTAAAGAGAGAGAGAGAGCTTGAGTTAAGAACTGATTATTCTAACACTAAATCACGTCAATGAGAGTAGTGTTGACTTTACAACAGTTCATTTTTGACTGAAAGTTGTGTCTCAAAGTCACTTGATAAATGTGAATAAATGCTTATAAGAGATAATTTAAATCAAGTTTCTGCACAACAATCAATCCTGACTGAGATAATCATCTCATAGAAATGATTAATTAAGGCAAATCCAGTCAGTCAGATGCTATAGCCATTAGGCCACAGCGACCCCTGTAAGATAAATTACATTTTTTTCAACAAATTTTTTCCAACCCATTTAAAAGCAAAGTAGGGTTTTACTAACATGCTAGATTAGTGAAAATGGATTTAAGTGGCAGAGCATAAAATTAAAACCCTGAAATGTGGGTTAAATATCCTGCCTCTGTGTAAGTGTCCCACTATCGCTCAAGAACCACTGGATGAGGCTCCACCAAATTTAGCATGCCTTGGAACCCACTTAGGGATGTTTTAAGCCTCGTTTTGACAATAAACCCCTTTGTACCAAGGGCTAATTTCATCATTAGCAATATTAGGACTTGGCTGGCTTAGTTGATCAAGAATTTGAAAATCTCATTTATGATTAGATCAGAACAAAAACATCTAGATCCTTTCTGGAATTTGGAGGACAAAGTAAGTGGTCTAGAGAGGCTCCAAAATTGAATCTGCCAGCTATCCACTGTTGCTCTAGCTGAAATAACTGTTGAAGAGTTTCTCATTGATTACTCAAAAGGCTCAAATTTTCAACTTATATGTTTCTGTGCAATTGAATGCAACTCGAATGAGCCTGTTCTTTTGCCTGTTCGTAAAACTTTCACGGTAACTATTTCCTATGAGCCAGGATTAAATTACATTTATTTTAGGAAACACGTGACTTTCTTTCTAGTTCACTACCTCATCGACGAAATAGAGGAACATTTGCAGATATATCTGATATAGCTGATGAGTGATCCATGATACACAATAAAAAATTAGTCTTCTTCCTGATTTAATGTGCAATTTAGAGTTTTAAACTATTTCCATTGGTTTAATGAATCAATTTCACAAGGTGTGATGCCAAACTTGCTGTTCTTAACCTCAAACCCATGCTGGTACATTTTTGTTTTTTTAAATTGTGAAAAATATTGTTAAAGCCTGAATGATCCTAGCCATAAATAATTTACTTAATGAAAGCTCATTTTCTGCTTTGCTCAGGAAACTGAGACCATTAAAATAAGTAATAATGATAATATTGTGAGACAGTTGGTCAACATGTTTTCTTCCAGACTTCTACTTACCTTCAATAATCGAGCTTCTCTGTAAATCCTGGCTTCGGCTTTGAGCTTTTGTACAATCCATTTCAATTAACATCTAGAAAATATAAAATTACATAAAATATTTTCCCAACTTACAGTAAATAGATCCTTAAAGCTTTTCTCTAACACTTTTAACTTAAGACTGTCTTGTATCTTTTTTCTGTCTCAAAGAGACCATAAAACCACAAAGCTTTCTTTTGGGAATTGTAAAGGTCATGTAATTGAAGGTTCGGATTCCAGAGAATTGTGCCAAGGATAAAGTATATCACAAACTTTAAAATGCTTAAAATTGATTTTAGAAAGAGAGAAGATTTTGATTTTCACCCTTAAAATATTCAATACTCAGTCAAGATTGTGTCTGATTTTGCAAAAGAAAAATATGTACTTGCAAGAAATCGTCGAAGCCTTCGATTAAAGTAAGTATATTGGAGTAAAAAATATTATGAATTCGCTTTTTTTTAATTATTTGAATCAAAATTAAGTATGTATTTCAGGAAATTAGATCCATTAAGATGCTTCCTGATTTGTTTAAAAATTTGCTCAAATAATTAACATCAAGAACAAGGATGAGCTATGAAAGTTATCTAGAGTCTACACTTTATTCAACTTGAAAAATGCAATTGTTATTAGACCATTGATTGAATGCCACTATTATCTTCTTAGCCAAACGCAGTGAAAAACAAGTTTTGTGTCACAATTTCATCCTAAAGAGACTTAAGAGATATAGTGTTGCACTTTTTATTTTTTTCCAAATGTCCAAACACCCATCTCTTTAAAAATCTTTGAGCAAATAGATTTGTTAGAGGTTTAACCAAAACTTGGGTTATAAGCAAACAAAGTTTGTTTAGACACTTTTGAAAATACTTTTTGAAAAAGTTTTTATTCCTAATGTTGCATTTAAAGTAACTTAAAAAAGTTTTTGGAAAATGTAGGGTTTTTTGCAGGGCTAAAAGAAACTATTGGGGCTTTTAGAAAAATACTTTAACTGGTTTTTAAATGAAAAATCATAAACACATCCCCGAAGATGTAGTTGGAACAAATGTATCCAGCTCATTTCCTAAATTACCTTTTATTATAATCCATTACTGGCCTTAAAATATCATTTACACTCTTACTTACTTGAGGTATAGGAAGCAGCGGCATGAGTTACTGTTGAGTTATACCAATATCTGGACTCAGACAAAAAATGCCTCCAAAGAGACTGGGAATTTCTGTATGATGCACCTATTTGATTCTGGACTCCTCTGAGTCACTTAACCCTAACAGTAAAGTTCTTACTTGGAGAAGGCACAAACAGTTTCAGCTTTATTTCTGCATAAATTATTGTTTTTCCATCTTGAATCAATGTATTAGTTCTTGTAACATTTACATTTACTGCATATTAATCTAAGTCCTGAGCTGAGAGCCTGGTATTGAATGAAACATTTTTAATGGAAAATTAATTTAAATTTCATTAAAATTTCTGAATGTCGATTGTAAATCTGTGAATTAACCACTTTTATTTTTGATTAATAAATGGATTGATCCCGGTTTCCATCAAATACACATTTTTATATTGGTTTCGCATGAACAATAGTAATGGGAAGGCAAGATGTACCATCTTCCTATGTTAGCTAGGGAGGAAGGCAAGGTGATCTGCTTCGGAAGAGATTCTCAAAATACATAAAAATGATCTCAGGAGAATCATTAATTTCATTGATATTAAGGAATAAAATCATTGTAATGGATTGATTGAAATCCAAAGAATATATACAAGGAAATTCATTTAGTTTAGTTGTTCAAACCAGTTTATTTACATTCCTGTAGATGATGTTTTGTTTGTTCTCAACTTCACCACATCCTTCTTACTAAAGCAAACTCTTATCTCCAAACAACCAAGGCCACAACACTTTTGATCTCTCAAATTGAGGACAAAAACAATTTCTTAATTGGAAAATCTTATATTTTAGAAAATAACAAAGCATGTGATCGTTTGTGTGAACCTTAGAAGAAAAATATGTTTCTTGATTCTACATATTAAGAAATTTTGACGTCTTGTGTGTAAAAATAGTCTTTTTTGTTTAACATTCTTATCTCATAAGCCATCAAAATCTCATTTTGGGGGATTCTGTTGGTAATACTAAAGATTTTTGGGTACTTTTAAGATCACATTGAAATATGACAGCCCAAATATTAAGGGCTTGGGGATTTATTTTTGATGAATTGTGCATTGTAAATAAAGTTTTCGAATAATTGAGCTTGCTATGGAGAGACTTTGAAACTTTTGGTTCTTTGGTTTGTGGGTTTGGGTTTGGAAAACTACACCTAAATATTCCAAATTTATCAATTTTTTTCTCTTCTGGTAAAAAAAATCTCCTCGGGTTGGGTCCCAAAGTACTTGGGTCAAAGATGGGTTGGCGCTATTATTTACTGCAGGTCAAAAGTATGTTCAGGTTGGGTCAGGTCAGAGCCCATCTGTAGTCTATTGACACTACATCAATTTAAAGTAAAAAGTACCTAGTCTCTTATGTACAGCTTTACAAGAGTCTCTGCAAGATACTTAATTGATATAGAGGCATCTTATTTTTTTGCACTTTAGGGAGGAAGTTGATGAAACTGCAAGGTACCAAGATCTCAAAATTAGATTAAATTCAGTTCAATCTAGTGTGAACAATTAGAGGCTCCTACAGATTTCTCCAAATTGTAAAATGTAGGAGCTGGTACTTAAGCCTAGTTGACCTGGCAGACACTCTGAAAAATATTTTTAGGGCTGATTCTCAAGAACTCATAGTCAGGGAAAAATATGGATTAAAATCATTTGCAGGTCTTGCTTAGATCGAGGCAGCTACACACAAAATTTCAAGTCTCTTTCTACAAAAATGGGGGACCTGGGACTTTAGCCAAATTGACCAAGTTGTGCTGAATGTTGCGTGATTTTCCAACATCATTCGGCTACTGATCCGGCACATTTGGACAAATTTGAAGGAGCCCTGTAAGTTTGTAGTCCAATTGTTGAATAATTAACTAGGAAACTACGGTATGTCTAGCCTTTGCAAAATAGGGGTCCCTAGAGCTGCTAAATTTAGTAACCTCAAGAGATGATTTTCTTAGTCAGACTTGATCTTTTATTGATATTTTCGCTTTTTTATCTATTAAAAACTATCAAGTACACTCAATCAACTGACTTCAAGACAAAACTTTCAGTTACAGTAATTGTTACAGGAAGTCAAACATTTTTAAATAGACCCCGAACTTAGCCAAAAATGTCTAACTTAAGCCTAAAATACCGAACTTAAGCCAAGGAGAAAAATCAAGTGAAATAAGTCTAAGATTAATTATCCTTTTTCTATTTTCTTCGATGATTCTGAAGTCTTTTCGAATTTTTTTTAATTACTCAAACTTGAACAAAAAATATAGATTTTTTAAATTTAAATTTACCATTTGATTTTCTGAGCAAATTTTTTTTCATTTTTAATCAGTTTAATTCTTTAAAAATAAGATTAATTTGAAAAAGAAAGAAATTTTTTTATTCAAGCCATTTTTTATACTTCTTCTTTTAATAAAATATAATTTTCAGCATATCTGCTTGAGAAAAAAATCATAGTTTTTTAATGCCTAGACTTATCAAACCAAAGAAACCAAAGATATTCCTTCCTTTTTTCCCTTACGGGATCCATAAACCAATTCCAATAATTGAGTAAAACATTTAAATGGGAAGTATAAAATCTGAGAGTATTTCTAAAATCAGGTATCCGGATTCCAGATTCCAGATTCCAAACATTTTAAACGAACTTTTGTTAAGGCATTATTACTTACAGATAAATTTGTTAATAATTGCATGATGAGTTTTTGATAAAAGATATCTATCTTTCTATCATCAATTAAGCTCAATTAATTTTGATGAAAAGTTTAGTCATACCTGAAACTTTTTGTCAGATGCTTTCAAACTATTCAGCTTTAGACTTGAAGCAACACTGATCATGATGCTTCCTTCTTCCACTATGAGAGCGAGAAGAACAACTTTTTGTATGTTCAATGAGAGTGAAATGGAAAGATCTTCTTTTCCCTTACTTTGACGACCATCCCTGGGGATTTACACTTTTAAGAGGAGAGTATTATTTTGAAAGCATCAGGTATCTACCGGCCCACACACGTTGTGGTGAGGGGGCGGATGGGACCCAACGCACAATTTAGTGTGGGAAGAGAATCAAAGCATGCTTTTGCTCCAACAAGTAGGGTTGGGAAAAAAGAAAATCATGCCGAGATGAAATGAAATAACAGCCAGAGAGGATGTTGTTGATGATGATGAATTCTTACAGTTGACAAAAAGAGAGAATTTTGTTCGAGTAGCTAGGTTAATGAAAAAGAGAGACTTGAATTCCAAAATTAGATTTATTTGCATTATTTAAGAATGATTGCTTTTACTGGTTCTGTTATGATCATCAAGTTAGCAACAAGATTGGACCTTAAATCTTTTTTTTCAATTATGATGGTTACAAAGAATTAGGAGGTTCTGGGAGCAAATCCATTTAGTCAAATTAGTTATAAATTGTTAAAGCTCCATTGATGAAACTTATGTCATAGTATGGAAAAAAGACTCTTTTTAGTCCCACTCTGCAAGCATCTCTCACAAGGTTGACATCATATATACCAATCAAAATTTACACATGTAAAAATTGAACTAATCCTATTGTTTAAACTTTGTTGGCCAATCTTTTTAGTAATGATCTATCAAGTAAATTGGGCATATGCAGTTTTCTCTGATTAATATAAATGATCTTATTTAGCCTTTCAACTTGCATTTTAAGCTCTTTTGTGTTCAAGATCTTGATAATTGTTGAGGCATTGATATACGCTGACCATTGTCTTGGTGTGGCATTTTGGCATTCATTATCTATTGTGGCTTTAGACAAGGATCTTGCATGGTATGGTCTCTCAGGGCAATTTGCATGGCCATTCCTTGCATTTTAGAGATGAGATCATCCATGCAGGGGCTCCATAATATGCAGCCGAAAAGTAGGATAGACTTTGATATAAAATCTAGTTTGTCAACCTTGCAGTGTGTCTGATTTAAATATCTTGACGGATGTAATGAAAGAGATGCAAAATCAAACCAACCTGACGATAATTCAACCAAATTGGATGATTCATTTTTAGAAATTGCTACTCATTTGTATTTTATATTTGATGTATGTCTTAGCCAAGTAACTAAGGGCAACTTTTCTTCAGTTTTCCAATGAAAAGCATTCAGCATGTTAGTTCTTTAAGTCCTCTGGCTAATTAATACCACTGATGCTGGCATAAAAGCATAAGGGTCCAGGTTCTTGAAAAGTATGCTGTAACGTGAAGTGAATGAGCCAAAATAGATACAATACAATCTAGGGCAATTTACAGTAACAAGAGAGGTGATCTGAAAAGAAAAAGAAGCGTTATAGTCTTAGATGCAGAGGATGAGGGAACACGGTATCTTGGTGAAGACCCTTCACAATCAAGAAAATAATTAATATTCAAATCTTTATTCATGGAAAGTGAGGTCTTCTAAACAAAGGGGACACCAACAAAAGCATTGGGGAAGCTCAAGATTAGCATACATTACTCTCTAAGTGATTATTGTTTAACTGAAATAGTTGGAGTTGGAGTGAGATATGGTTTGAGCATTCTTGCAAGTCTTAAATGCCAAAATTAAATTATTCAACTCACACCAAGATGGTCAGGGTTCGCTACAATCAACCTCCCAAATGAAACATTAACAGAATCAAAATCAAGAACCTCAATGATAAATAATGCATTTGTTCATTCTTTAAAAAAGGTGTTGAATTCTTGTAATGTCTACAATCGTGTTTTTAACAAGTTCGAAAATAAAAGCTTTGAATTGAATCTAAGGATATTTACCACATGAGGATTTCATTGGCTGAGAGGTCATAGGTACCAGACTGAGAACCAAGGTCTGAGTTTGTAGGTTCCATCCCCTGCAGCCATGCCAGCAATTTGTCAACCCTGGATTCCAAAAAAATGAAGAATCTACCCCCAGTCAAGGTAATAGTAATCTGAAGTGACCATGCAGAGACACACGTCAGGACTCTTATAAGGGTGTTGATTTCGCATCAACATCAGATGAGTCCAATCTATACTGCACAATATTATTATTGAGTAGAGCAAAGATTGGCTTTTTTGTAACATTAGTATTACAGCAATGGTATCTCTAAGTCAAAATAAGAAATAGAAGCAAAATTTACTCTAATATGTCAATACAGATGTTCGTGACACTAAGAGGTATAAATTAGAAAGTGAACCTATTAAGAGATTACATTAATCACCTTCCTGATTCTAAGCCAAATGAATAAATGTCACGAAATATCATTTATTTTTCAGTATTTCTGTTACTTTTCAGAAGTAAGTGTTTATCAAACCTTTTCACTGGTAAACAATAATTGCAAAAGTAAAGTGCTAAACTGCAGCTTAATTAAAGTGCACCAAAGAGGTGGCCTAATTTCTCAAAATAAAACTCTCTGGTTCTTTAGAACGTCTTTCAAATATTTGCAAAGAACAAAAAGTTTTACTAATAAAAGATTGTAAAAAATTGTGAAGCTGAGATAAAAAAACCTAAAACATTTTTTATTCTTTTGAATATCGCTGTATAAGAATAATGGACTTTCTTCATTTGTTAGCCTTATTACATCCTTTCTTTTTTATCAATAATAACTCATTATAGTCTAGTATTGATTTATTGAAAAATATGTTTATACATCAAGAATCTGGAATTCTGTAGTTGCAATCCCCACATATAAGTCAAAAAATATAATAAAGTTACTAAACTGTGTATAAAAATAGCCTTTTTTCATCATTCCAATCCGAATTCCACAGTCTGTTGATTTTTCAACACATACTTTCTCAAGTTGTTCTTTTAAGTGCTCCATAAAGAACGTACTAATTCCCTTAAAGATCTTTCTGTGGTACTTTGATTTTTAATTAAAGAGAAAAAGTAAAAGTTTTTTCATCTAGTCTTGACCTTTAGAAAAACAATTTCCTCAACTGGCTTTACATTTTCATTTATAGCTTGATTTTGTGATGTTGGTAAGTCACATCAAGTAGGTAAATGAGACAAAAATGTGAAAATTTTAAAACAATAGATTGTTTAGAAAACATCTCAAATTGACTTGTGTGGATGGCTGGATAATAAGACAATGTGGATAATAAGACAATGTAAAAAACAAAGCAGTACAGGTAATTGTGGCTCATTTTCTTTAAGCTTCACATAATCTTTTTATAATCTTAATAAGGTCAAAAGATGAAAGAACATTTGATATTAAGATTGATTTCCATTATCTTATTTTGTTACTTCATAAATGTAAATTAATCCTTTATTATTATCTGATGCATTTTTGACACTTTGGGGGTCATCAGGGTTTCTGTGTGGTTCACATTTCCTTCTCAGTTGACCAAATAATCATAACTTAAATTTTAAATCTTTTTCAGTTTTTATTTCTTGGAGTTGGATGTATCGAATTTGCACATCTAAATTCCAAACATCTCCTATTTTTATTGATTGATTGACAGCTTTTGTTAAGAATCTGATTATTCTAACACCTAATGGTCTTGACTTTACAACAATTCCAGTTAGAAATGGGCCCTGACCCAACCTGAGCCGAGTATACTTTTGACCCACAGTAAATAAGGGGCCCACCTGCCTTTAAACCGGGTATTTTTTGACCTGACCTGTTGAGATTTTTTTGACCCAAAGGGAAGAAATTGAAAAAATGGGATTTTTGGGGGAAATTTTTCAGACCCAACCCGATCATCAAAAAATGACCCAACCCGATCATCAAAAAATGACCCAACCAGGGTCAAAAAATTTGACCTAGACCCATCACTACATGTCATTGAAGTTGTGTTTTACAGACACTTGATTTAATTTGGAAATTTCTTAATATTAAAGACTAGGCGATAACTTTTGACCAAGTTTCTACACAGCAATCAATCCTGACTTTGATAATCATCTTCAGGAAATGATTGATAAAAGGAAATCCAGGGGTCAAAGATTTGGCTCAGGCCGGGGATTGAACTCCAGTCTCCCAGTCTTTAGCCAGTTCTCATTGCAATGAGCTACAATGACGTACCCCTATCTTTAAAGAGACTGAACTGTTTGTTTAAAACGAGCAATCTCTTTTATATGCTTTTGCTGATGCAACGATTTGGTAGTCAGTCATAAAAGCAAATGTGAAATTACAATTCACACGAGTTACATGTCAATTTTATTCATGAACAGTTCCTCAACAAAGGCCTAAATACTCAGCTCAATCTTTTGTCTAAGAATAGTGGAAAAAAACTAGTTGACATGGTTAGATGTGTAAGTCTGTTTATCAACATGGGAACCTCAGTCTCCTTGTATTTTTGTCTCAGCTTTGGGTCAAAGGCTGACAGAGGCGTCGGGGTTCAAATCTTGACCCTCAGATCCTCAGAGCTTTAAAATTGGAAGCTATTCAAAATCAAGCATAAAATAAAATGTGATTGTGGAATTTTTGAGCTTTAAAATCATCTCAATGCAAGTAATTTTTATCAACCTGATTAAATCAGACTGGCTGAATGAATACCTTTTCTGAATTCCAAATCCAATTATACCTCCTCTCCTTTATTCTCAGAGCATTCAGTTTAATAACTAGCAGGTAATGTGAATAAAAACTTGTACAAAACAATATGCATAATTGTGGAACTTATTTTCAAGTTGGAAAAAAGCTCATGTTATTGAGGATTTCCTCAAAATCTATCCTTGTGTTCCCAAAAATTAGTTGAAAATTTGATATTAGTTTTGATATGTCAAACAGATGATTTTTATGGATTGATTCAAAAACTTTATGGTTTTTAAGAAGAAACAACAAATAAATAAATAAGTAAATAAATATTTTATATTATTTTAATTCTTTTCCTATACTTCATTTTTTTCACCTTTCACCTTCTCCTTTTCAAATTTTAGTGTATTTTGCATGCAATCAACTGTCATCATCATCATCAAATCAACAATTTATTCAGTAACAAGTCATTAGATTCTGCAAAATAATGTTCCTTAAAAATACGAGTTTAAAAAATTCAAATTATCACAATTCACCAATAAAATTTAAAAAAAAAATTCAGAAAAACACTTATTCCAAGAAACAACAAACCATCTTGTATGAAATCTGGTTGAGTTCAAGGTTTCCTCAGATAATGAACACATACGTTCACCATCAAACAAAGTCAGGAAAATTGTCTGGGAAACTTAGCTAATAGGGCGTCAACAATCACGCATATTAACAAAATTATGCACGGAGAAAAAATATTTGGAACTAACTACAGGTGTGAACGATTGTATTTATTTATCACTTTGGTTTGATGAATCAAATTCAGTTCTACTAATCACTATTTAAGTTTTTGGCTAAGGGGGTTGCCGTGGCTGAGAGGTCATAGGCACCAGACTACGAGAACCAAGATTTATGGTTGTGGACTCCATCCCCAGACATTCCACCAATTTGTCAACCCTGTATTTCAAAAAAAATCATCTGGCTAGCCTCAGTTAGGGTAATAGTAATCTGAAGTGACCTTAGACACTATGGTGGGACTCTTATTTGTATTGATCGCACATCAACACTGGCAGCGTCTTTACTTCACAAGATTATCCTCCCCAATCAAAGTGAGTGAAGAGTTAGAATTTTTATTGTACTATAATTTAGGCACATGTACATATTGGTGTAAAATGTAAATAGAGGTTGTCACCCAAGTTAAAGGTCACTGAACCTGGGAATTGAACTCAATACCCTTGGGTCCCGTGTTAAATCCAATACCACTAGCCCCCTCATTCTTTCAAAAGATTGGCAATAATGAAGATCAACAGAAATTTTTCAAAAAGAATTCTTTGTAAATACTTTACAAAGACTAATTATTATGTATCAAAATGAACACACTTGTATGAAAAGTATATTAAATAAGTGTGTAAAATCTGTGAAAACTTGACCACGAAAAAACTCTAATTTAAGATCAGCCAAAGAGCTAAAGTAAATCTTTCATTAGTCAAAACCCAAATAATTCCATCAGTCATTAGATTATTAGCCCAATTTACACATTTTTCCTTAAATTTTATCTGTTTCCCCTTATTTTACCGACTCAAAAAGGCTTTTGATGGCGTGTGAATAATTTTTTTGAGTTTGTCGCTGTGACTTGATGTAGGCTTGGGTAAAACACCAAGGATGAGAAAAATTGACAACACAGCATTGTTGAAGGAAGTCAATTCAGATCTTAGTTATCAACAGTCCCTGATTGTGTTTGCATTGAGAAAATAATTTGAGTGAGAAAAATCAGCAAGTAAGATTTTTGATAAACCTCAATTAAGCATTTTTTTGTGTGGATCATGTTTCAGAAGGTGACCCCAATCCACACTTTATGCATTTTATAATTAAATTAATTTTTGTTTTCATGCAGCTGACACAAATATCTATTTTTGCTTGTTTACAAGATTTGTTTTTGAAGGATATTTTCCACCTTTGGTTTTCACTTCTGATCTATTTCCATCGTGTTTGATCGTCGTTGTTGTGGAAACTAGAAATCTATTTTTACAACCTGTTTCTCAAAATATTCTGATTACTTTTCTATTTATCAATTTTTTGTTTGAAGATTTCAGCTTAATTCTCATAAATCAAAGAAATGTCTGACAGAGATCTCTTAGAAACAGGTTGAAAGTGAGATTTTGGAGTACAAAATTTCTATGAATTGACCTCATTACCCTAGGGCCACAGTAACTCCTGTTGATCTTTCAATTAGCTCATCCTGTCGAATTTCATGCCTGCTGGCATAAAACTTAGAGTTGGTTCTGGTTTGCTTGCAATAACCAGGAAATTTGGCTTAAAATTCGTATGAGTTTAAATCATTGAGGATCAAACTTTGTTCACTTTTATTGTTGCCACAAAAGAACAAAAAATTACAGATCATTTCCAACCAGATAAATCTGAAATGCTTCAATTTATAATTTTTGCAAGTTTGCCAACAAATTCATTCTGGTTCATCTACCATTTACAAAATTAGTGTACTCAAAAAATTAGGTCCCTTTTGCTGGTCTATTAGGGCAATAACCTTGAAATTTTTAGCCTGACCCAGAGATGAGGTCGGGGCCAATTAAATTTTGACTGTTACCTTGTGAGCCAATCTAGTATCACACTGGATCAGGGTTGGTACAGAGGATATTCTAGGTCCTGCCAATGCCAAGGTTAAAATGGGCCTCCCAAAGCTTAGGAGATATAAATTATCCTTAAAAATTCCCCAAGTAGGTGGCAATTAAGATTTGCAAATTTTGGTGGAGGGTTTAAAGCAGATCTTGGATGTATGTTGAACTTTGTTTTGATATTTAAGTTTTTAACTTGAACTTTTACCTGCTAGGGAAACTAATAAAATTTAAAGTGTGAGATAGCTTGAGGTAAGATCAATTAGCCTAAAAGATCAACTCCCCCAATTTATTTAGTGGTACAGGAAACATGTCACTTTGTGTTGTGAAAGGTGTATAATTTCACACTTATTTATTGGGTTGGACAACTGATAGCAGTAAAATTGTTGAGACACTAATTGGTATATAAGGAAAATCTGAAAGCATCAAGATCAGATTAAAACACAATTTTTTGAGAGATTGTTTCTAATTTACAACATTCACACTGAGAACATAAAATCTCAGAGTTTGTTTTAACTACCAGAATATTTGTCCTAGTTTAAGCCAAATATATTTGCTTAGTATTAAACACGAAAAGCTTTTTCAGATTGACACATAAAGAGCACTTGTAATTGGTACTAATTGTTTGTGGTTTTCTGAGTTTTGAAGAAAAAAAATACCTGAAAAACAAAGGCTATTTTAAGTATGAAGCGTTTTTCCAAAATTAATTATTTTGTAAGACACGAATACACATATAATTATCAAAAAGTATGATGTTCAATTATGACAGCTTTTCAAAACATTGAATAGCCTATTTTTTGGACTTATTAATATACCTTTTTTATATATATTCTTCCAAAGATGTGAAATGATTTTGACTCTCAAGTAAATAAGTGTTGTCAGTTTTAACGAGCTGAACAAGGATCTGCCATCAATTAGATTCACTTAGAAAAAAGCTTGACTCTTTGTTAATGCTAATTGGTTGTTTTTCTTGGAGATTAAGCAATTCTCTTATTCAATCAAAGAGAGTTCATTTTAAAGCAGTGGTGGGCATTGACATGTAAAACAAAATAATTTTGATCTATTCATAGGATACAGAATGCTAAATTGAAGAACATTTAGTTCTATGGAGAATTAATTTTAACTTGAGATTTTAGTACTTACGAATTGTGAATCTAAATGCAAAGCAAATGGACACAAATTAGTAAATTGATTGTCTGGATTCCACGATTCTCCGTTACAGGATGAGTATGTAAAGACCAATTTATTGTTTACATGTAATCAATTGAATGAGCAATAAAAGTTTGATCCTGAAGAGCTGTTAGGCAATATCTGCCACAAAGCTGACCTGTGTTAAAATTGGGTACTTTTCAACATTCTTGATTGCAGCATTCTTGGGGTAATTGCAACATCACCAATTTTTTTGAATGGCTAATAATCACTTTTGATTCATAATTGAGGACGGTGGGCATCTCATGGTATGAAATATAAATAAAGTTCTGTTTTGTTGATAATACCAAAATCAGGCTTGCGTTCTTTTTATCTAAGCTGTGTTTGTTACTTTTAGGTATCTGTTGATGGTGAAAATTAGCAATGTTTTTTAACCAACTTTTGTTGTTATTTGCCTTCATTGTCACTTTAGGGAGAATATCAGCAGACAAAACAAAGTAAGTAAAGTTTTTCAATAAAATTATTGTTTGGGACAAATGTTTGGGAATTCGACACCGTTAAGACAGTAATTTTTAGTTTCCATAGATTGAAAAAGTTTGTTTTTTAAAAAAATACTAATTTTTTTTGCAAAATAAAATCCATATGGGCTTTAGGGTATAGTTTACAATCTATCTTTGGTCAGAGCAAAAAATGAACATTTAGTGGAAAACATCATTTTGATCACTGGAAGTTTTGCCAAAAAAGAGAAAAAATAAATTAATTTTAAGTTCATTCCACCATCTTATGTACTTGAACTTGCACTGACAAAAGAAATTCAATGATTGTTGGATCATTATCCTCATGCTAATAGGAGACTAATGCAAATTAATCTGAAAATTGTTCTGTTTTGAAGCTCTGTCATTCAACAGAAGTTAATAAGGTTTGGCTCAAATTTAAACACAACTTGAGAAATTGCTTTTCTGTTGCTTCCATTTTTAAGTATTGATTAATATTTGTTTTCAAAATACCATTTGACTCAAATTTCAGGAATGGAGGGATAGATTTTTCCAAAGCAGTTTTTGATCCAAGCACAGGGATGAAATGTGTCATAGAGGAGCTGAAAGTGAGCACCATTGAAAAAGAAAGGATGTTGGAATGTGTGCATAAGAACATCAATACCTGCCATTATGGCTACGTGACAAAGTTCAAGAATCACAGGATTGAAGAATGTCATGATAATTATGAAAAGAAATGTTCAATTTCATACAAACAGGTAAATGCCTCTTGAACAATTTTTTTAATAGAACATGCTTAAAGTAATACCATCTTACTTTACACATTCAAGGAAGTTGTCAATAGCACCGTAGAGCATTGTTATCAACCAATGAAGAAGACATGCACTGAGAAAGTTGATCAGGTATTTTTTTATAAGACTATGATAGCCTCTTTTTTGACACTTAAGTCTTCAAATGTGTTGAGCTGAGGGATTTAAAAGCTGCTACAAAGGTTCTGAATAATCTGGAAAACTATTGAGTACTACCTCAAATTAGGCCCCCATATCCTATCCTTACATAGAGAACCAAATCATCTTGTGAACAAGCTAAAAATGAAGGTTGCTTAAATAGTAATAATGATCCTGTGCAGTATAGACTCGTTCAATGTTAATGCGCATATAACACCTTTATAAAAGTCCCCCCATAGTGTCTATGGTGAATTCAGATTGATATTACCCTGACTGGGGGTACCTGGAAGATTTTCACTGATGATTGCAAATAAAAATTAACAAGAAACCCTCATTCAGTGTGAGATTAACAACCTACATTGCCCTAGGCAAAGTTGATTGCCATATGTATAATTCATTTTTTTGTATACTAGTATTGTAGAATGCGCTCTTTTATTTCACTTTCACAATATTTTGACAAAAATGTTCTACTTCTATCACAATATTGTTAAACTCATTTCAAGATAGAATCACACCTTATACACCTTATTGGTCACAACTCTGATCCAAGTATTAACTACGTAAATGGCTGCCGTTCTAACAGTGTTGATTCTTTTCTTGATTGGGAAGGTCATCACTGGGTTTCCATAAGTTCTCTTATCCAAACAGACGCTATCTCTCCAGACCACTGCACTGCATTTGCTACTAGATTACTTTAATGCTAGATTGAATGAGTCTCATTTGAATATTAACTTTGACTTTGAAACAAATTTGCTCACAGTCAGCTGGATGTGACCAAAACAATTATCTTGTATTCAGATAATCAGTCTCATTTTCTGAATGATTAAACTTTATCATGGTTTTCAAGGAATGATAAAATATAGTAAATTGAAAATTTGATTTCCAATATCAATTTTTGATATGTGATGATGCCTGAGTATTTTGGTAATATTGTTGAAACTTACTAAAATTTGATTGAAATAATTATGTACTTTTACATCCTGTTCAGAACATTATCCATTGTTTGTCACTCACATAGGAAACAATGGTGAGTGAGTCGGTAAGGAAAAGAAGTATCTTTTAATTGGTGGGATGACCTTTGTCAACCTTATTATCTCACAGTTACTTACAAACGGTAATTTTTAAAAGGTTAATTTTTTATCTAATTAGAAAGCTAGAAGCGTAACTTCTTGAAGATCCTGATTTTCTAAGGTCAGTTGCATCTTAAATGATACAGAATTTTGGGTGATTTTTCTTGCTGGAAATAATTTCTATGTTTGTTTTAACTTTTTATGGTAACTTGGGATCAGGGGGCTCCCACTACTATTAAACAGGGATCCCAATGAAGGACAGATTCCATGTCTTTAGAGCCAAGGTGATCAATCTACAATCATATAAAAGGAAACTTTAAAGATTTTCCCTTTAAAAGACTAAAATTTCTTAACTGTTTTTTAATCTAAAGCCCTGTTGGTATTAATTGTCAAAAAAACTTCTTTCCATTAATTAAATCCCATAAAAATCATCAAAGAAATGTTTTTGATACAAACTAGATTGTATAAATAAAATTTGTACTTTTGTATTTGAGTAATACCCTCAACTCAAAGGACTTTTTTTTACAAAAAACGGCTTATATTGCCTTATGAGATTAATCTTGCTTTTTTGAATCAAGTGCTTTGATTTCGACCTTGAGTTGAGTTTCCAAAATGAAAGACACTTTCATCATAACTGGGAAAGATAATGTTTAATAAAATATTTGTTTACAAAAGAAAAGATTGATGGTCGAACCCTGATTTAACAATTCTCAGTTATTATGTCACATTGCTGCACTTAAAGTTTTCTAGTATGCTATGTGATAAAAAATTAGTTTTTCCATTAGTATTTAGTGTTGTTATTTCACTTTTGATAATTCAAGCACTTTGAAGTTACATCCGGGTAAAAAAACTTAGTTTGCTGTAGGCATATAATGGGATTGGAAATGTCAAGTGCTCTGCAAAGATTGTCAATTTCATCACCATACAGTGAAACAGATGGTGTTTGACATCAAATAAAAAGCATCCTTGAAAAAGGATGCATTTGGAAAGCAAATTAAGTAAATGGTATCTCAAGAAATAAAAAAAATATCTCTCGATATCCTCTAGATTTTTCATCACAATAGGTGTAAGCATGCAGTTGATTTGGCATGTGTGTAAAAATGGTAACCTGGAATTGGTGCAAGCTGTCACAGTTTGCATGAAAGCTGTTGTCAAAACTGCTTAACTTCATAATTGATAAACCTGCTTGGCAGCTTGTTTGCAATTAGCCAACTAGGAAGCAGCTGCCTCTGTGTTCCCCAATGACGTGTTGTTTGCACTGTCTCTGCAGTTGCTGTTTGACAATCTATTCCAAATATCTTATTCCTGAAAGTATGGGGTATATAAGAGCCAGTGTAGAGAATCAGAATTTAAGTTGAATAAAACAACGTTGTTTCTCTTCCAAGGTGCTGACAAAAACTTTTATTGGGTCCATAGGGAGCAGATCCAAAACTTCTTAACAAAAAAATCTCTTTTATGTTTATCTAAAGTATGCTAACTTTATTTTGTGATGACTTCATGGTTCTTTGAGGAAAGTCACTTCCCTTATGACAAAAAATATTGTCATGTTTCTCAAGATAAAAATGATAATGGATGTTATCAAGTTTATCAAGATCAAGAATTGCACATTAAACTGAAAAATTTTTTATGTTGACTCATGTATAAAAAGGTACATAATTATGAGAAGCTTGTTCATTTGATTTACAGAAATTTAATATTTCTTACTTTTTTTAAATAGTCAAATATGATCTGCAAAAATATGTTTGAAACATCCTGCACAACAAAATATGTGGAAAAAAAGATGGGCAATTTTGTTGGAGACACTGGTAAGCTTTTAGACAACTTTACAGTTTATTGAGTCTAGAAAAAAATGTAACTTTCAAAAACATTTTGCACTCAATTGAGTGATTTAAATGAAAACTTTCTCAGCAATCTTTTAAGCCAAGGATTTTTATAGCTTTTCATCAACTAGTCGAGGTCAGGCTTAAATGTGTGAACAATGTTTTCATGTGGATTGGCCTAAATTTGATATTATTTTCTTACACAAAGGGGTTCTTTTGGTTGCCTTTCAGCTAATCATGAATGTAGAGAGCCCATAAGGATCTCGGTACCATGTTTACTAATATTACATTATTTTTAAGATCACACAACTTTTCTATTCATGTTTGATTCCCGAGCACAATTGATCACTGTGCTCATGTTCATAAAAAGGCTTGCATGCCTTAAGATGTCAACTAGACATTAGATCGTGGTAGATAATTAGACCTTAGATTCAAGTTTAGTTTGTAAGTTTACACTTTTCCAATAAAGTATTATGAGCATTTTTACCAAGCCTTTTAGTTCTTTAAGAAGGACGGATTCTCATAACAAATAAGGAAAAGGACGTGTGATTACACTGGGACATCACTATTTTGTTTACTTGATCACATTCGCCCCCCAGGAATAGTCTACATGAATAGCTTTTCAATATTTTTAGATGTAAAAGTAAGGCTTAATTTTAGGGAAAGTTGTGACATGACAAAGATGTCTCCACTTATTACTGCAGAACTTTTCTGAGCGAGTATCTTCATTCATTTGATTCAGTTTTAGAATGATAATTTCTCTACAAAACCAATCTTTGGTCTTTTTTCCTTCTCCATACTTTATGTTTAATGGTTATTCATTCTTTTGACTTGAAATTTAATCAAAAGTAAAAATTTGGATGAGACTTTATGGTTTCAAAACCTTTCTTTCCTCTAATACTGATTGATTTTTCCAATAAATAAACTTACTTTTCATTTTTTGTTACATATTATTTTACCATAATTTAATTTGAGTATTTTTCCTTGACTTTACCATAAAAGTCCTCATATAAAAACAAAATGTAAGATTACATGCTGAAATTTAAAACTTTAATGCAAAAAAGATTAAAAATTTTCATCATTATTCAGCTTTGTAAATTCGTTTGCTGTTATTAAATTGTGTTAAAGCAGAAAGGAGTTTCACCTCAAATTAAAAAGGTTGGTGTTGAAGAGAAGATTTATTCATTAACTTTCAAAATCGGAATGAAGTTTTTTTGATAAATTTTAAAGGTCATATATTTTTTCATAGACTATACATGGATGAAATTAAAATAAAATTTGTTTATAAGGAAAATCATTTATTTCTGATAGGATGTGAGAAGCTCCCACGTCAATTTTGTGCAGCCACAGGGTGTGGGTTTGAGCCTGGAGACCGCGAGTGTCACAACAAGACGGTCCAATCACTTGTGGATGTCCCAGAAGAAAATTGTGATCTATTTCCTCAGAAAACATGCCAGGTTAAAAAGATACTCTTTATATAAGTTTCTGATCTAATGATCATCCAAGTTTGTTTGTCACATGAACAAGGGATTAAATTTGTGGACGTTGCCATGGATATTGTTGACTTAATTACTAAATTAAGAAATGGATATCGAATGAATACAGATCAAAGGATGATTTGATTACTTTTAGATGTGACAGAAATAGAAAAAAATCTTTTGATGCTTTTTTTGGAAGCACTATGTTTGTAGTTTTCAAAAAAAAGATAAGAAAGATATGCTGTTGCCCTGAACATCAGATTCCAATTTTTTCCCCTTACATTTCCTTTGATCATTGATGTAGAGAGATTGTATGAGGTATGTGAGTCACTCTCCTTGAGAAATAATTTGACCACTCTTTCTGTTGGTGTAACTCTTCCCAGTAAAGCAAAACACAATGAGTAATGAAAATTACCTTATTTTTAAGATTTGTAATGAAATCATATACAACAGCAGAGGAGACAACATAAAATTATTTATCAGGATGAGGTGTAAATATGCTACAAGTTCTTTAAATAATCACTATTATCCGCTTCTATAACAGTTTACTATTATCCGCTTTTATTAGTCACTTTTACAATTTTTCTCAAAAAAATTTTTTTCTTCAATTTAGTTAATTGATTGTACTTATAATATTATT
>Ga0194133_10003770_pt1 | contig 21160 bp, 20 predicted proteins | sample TA2KigOf40mmetaG_FD_155448 | JGI IMG/M metagenome (GOLD analysis project Ga0194133, IMG submission 155448) | Freshwater microbial communities from Lake Tanganyika, Tanzania - TA2015055 Kigoma Offshore 40m | ecosystem: Environmental > Aquatic > Freshwater > Lake | place: Tanzania: Lake...
TGCTTGATAGATTCTTGTTTTATGTGTTAGACCCAAAAGCCTAACTGCTTCTAGTATTCTTAAAGTGCCAATTCCATCTGCATTCGCTGTATATTCAGGGATTTGAAAACTAATATGAACATGGCTCATTGCAGCTAAATTATAAATTTCATCAGGTTGAACTTCCTTTATAATACTTATAATATTTGTGCTATCTGTTAAATCGCCATAATGAAGATGCAAATGACGGTCTGGGATATGCGGATCTTCATAAATATGGTCTATTCTCTGTGTATTAAACAATGAAGATCTTCTTCTTATTCCATGAACTTCATATCCTTTATTCAGTAAAAATTCTGCTAAATATGCTCCATCTTGACCTGTTATACCTGTAATTAATGCTTTCTTCATTATTTTATTCAGTTTTAATTTATAATCGAAATTATTGACTTTACAACACGATCTAATTCATTTAAAGTTAAATTTGACCCGGATGGCAAACACAAGCCAGCATTAAATAATTTTTGTGAGACATCACCACCAATGTAATCATATGATCCAAAAATAGGTTGCAAATGCATAGGCTTCCATAATGGTCGACTTTCTATATTATTTTTTTCGAGCACTTTTCTAATATCTTCATTACTAATCCCATTCGTTTTATTAGGATCAATTAAAATACATGTTAGCCAACGATTACTAAAAGCACTTGATGACTCCCTTAAAAATTCAATTCCATCATAATTTGATAAATGTTGATAATAGTAATCGTAGTTATTTCTTCTTGAAGTAACTCTATCACTCAAAACATCTAATTGTCCAACTCCAATAGCTGCTAAAATATTAGACATTCTATAATTATAGCCTATTTCAGAATGTTGATAGTGTGGTGCTGGATCTCTAGCTTGAGTGGCCAAATGACGGGCTTTATTGATTAATTCAGCATTATTAGAAATTAGTGCTCCGCCACTCGAAGTAGTAATTATTTTATTCCCATTAAAGCTCAAAATTCCAAAATCTCCAAATGAAGCACATGGTATTTCATCATATAAAGATCCCAAAGCTTCTGCAGCATCTTCAATTAAAGTGATTTCATATTTGTCAGCTAAATATTTTATTTCAGATATTTTTGCCGGCATTCCATAAAGGTGAACTGCAATAATTGCTTTGGGTTTTTTATTTTTTTCTATATATTTAATTATTGCTGTTTCTAGTGCTTCTGGAGAAATATTCCAAGTATCAACTTCAGAATCTATAAAAACAGGAATAGCTCCTTGATAAATTATTGGATTTGCTGATGCAGAAAAGGTAAATGATTGGCATAAGACAATATCATCACGTTTAACACCTGCAAGAATTAATGCTAAATGAATCGCAGATGTTCCAGAGGATAAAGCTGCCACATTTTTTGTTTTTGTAAACTCTCCCAATTTTTTTTCAAAAAGATCAACATAAGGACCATGTGGTGCAATCCAATTAGAAATGAATGCATCATTTATATTGATAATTTCATTTGATCCCATATGAGGAGATGACAACCATATTTTACTTAAATTCATAATCTTTTTTTTTGTTTATAATAATCCAAACAAATAGGTTCATAATTCATAGATTCCATTTTGTTTACTAATTTATCAATATCAAATTGAAAAAATTTATATTCTATTAATTGTGACTCACAATCATATATGATATAATTAGCAATATTTATATATTCTCTATTTTGTCCCAGACTTCCTGTATTTATTTCTATAATTTCTCCAATAAATCTCTCGTATTGCTGATGAGAATGACCTATTATATAATTTTGTGATATTGAATTTTCCTTTATTAAAGTGTCTTTGAATATATATTTGTCTAGAATTGTATGTTGTATAGTAAACATATCTAATTTGTACTCTACACTAAGAGTATTTAAATAATCAAAATAAAGAAAATTTGGCATACAAAAATTAAAAAAGGCTTTTGCAACAGGATGTGTACCAGAATACTGTTTTTTTATAAAATCGTCTTCATGATTACCTTTCAATAAAATTGCATTTTTTTTTAATCTCAATAATTCAACACACTCGTTACCCCATGGACCATAATTAACAATATCACCATGACAAATTAATAAATCATAATTTCCTCCTTCAATTTTAAACAATTTCTCTAGTGATAAAAGATTTCCATGGACATCACCCATAATTAAAATTTTCAAAATATCATTTCTTTAAATAAGTCTTCGAAATTCTTTTTAGGAACCCAAGAGCTTTTAGAAAATGTCCATTTAGGGTCAAAACGCATGGATGGAGAAGCTTCATTGCCTCCAAAATTAATTTTACAATCTGGGATGAATTTTTGTATAATATTAGATACCTCTAAATTTGAAATCGAATACCCACTAGCTCCTAATAGAACTAAATTATCTTGAATATCAATGGATCTTATACATAAGTCAACCGCATCTGAAATATGCAAATAATCTTGTACACGTAAGCCATCACCTCTAAGTAATATTTTTTTTTCTGTCTTAGCTTTAGCTATAATATTTGGCAAAAAGGAATTATTATTCAATTTTTTACCATACAAATAAGTAAATCTAATAATAATATATTTCTGGACAGATGAAATAATAAATTCTCCAACAATTTTCGACATTCCGTATAAATTGGGGGAATTAAAAGATGAACTTTCATTTATGATTTCTGAATGATTTCCATATACATTCGTGCTTGATATATAAATAAATTTTGAAGTTGAATACTTATTTATAAGACTTTGTAATAAAGTGCAATTAATAGAAATTGAATCATTGTGCGATATATTATAGTTGCCTGCAACAATATACAATACATCTATCGGCATATTTGAACTCAAAAATTCTGTTGTTGGGATTTTAAAAAGATCTTTTCGTATATTTTCTGAAGATTTATTATATACACATATTAGATTGTGGTTGAATTTCATAATTTCTTCAGCTAACGCACTACCTAGAAAACCATTAGCTCCAATTATAGCAATATTACTCAATGATTAAATTTTAAAACCGTAAAAATATGATTTTGGCTGAATAATTTCCGCATTGTTTTTATTTCGTACTATCTCATCTTCAGAAATAAAGATATCAGACCAAGCTCTTATTACCATTCCCTCTTTTAATACTGGCGTATAATTTTGCTCTAAATTGAAAATTGATGATATAACAGCCTCAACTTCATTAAACCCAAATATAAAGCGCAAAGCAGTTGTACCACTAAACCTAGCATTAATTTCAAATATAACTGGCTTTCCATTTCTTAATCTAAATTGAAAATTACAAGGTCCATCAACCTTTAAACTTTCAGCAACCGCAATTATAAATTTATCAAATTTAGAATATTCTTTATTATAATAAGCTCTATATGTATTTCCATCTCTAAGATCACGTTTAAGTGTAACAACAGACTTACATAAACCACCAACAACAACACAACCAGAAGTAAATTCACCACCATCTTCATTTAAAAATTCCTGAATCACTAAGTTTTGAGGATTATTAACTACATTATCTAATTGATCGTCATTTTCTATAATTACTATTCCTTTAGAACGAGCACCATCAATTGGTTTGGCAAGATAAGGGAATTGTACTTTTTTCTTAAAATCTGCAACTTCTGCTTTATTTTTTGCCATTACTGATTTTGGATAGTCAAAGCCTTGTTCTTCTAAAAATTTAGATGTTTTCCATTTATCATTAGCTATTTCAATTACAGAAATATCTGAAACTATAATCTTTACCCTATACTCTTGTTCAATTTCTTGTTTGTATTTAGAGAAAATTGGCAGTTCTGTATCAGTTCCGATTAATATAACATCAATCTGTTCATTTCTTATAATTTCTTTAATCCGATTTATATAATTTGGATGATTTGCAAAATGTATTTTGTGTGCTTTATTCGATATAAAATTTCCGCTTGATCTATAATCAGGATCAGCAGCATGAATTATCAAATTATTATTTTTTATAGCGTTTAAACTCCTAATAATACCTTGACCCAATAGAGCACCAGAACCAGTAACAAGAATATTCATATTTAAAATTAGTTTTTACCTGTAAATTTTTCCATGACTAAACCTTTGTTTGGAGAAACTTCATTGTTAATAAATATTTTAATTAAAGTTTTAAACAGAATTTTTATATCTAAAATAAAACTCATATTATCTACATACTCAATATCTAACATAAACTTTTCTTGCCAAGTTATTCTGTTTCTTCCATTGACTTGGGTTAGGCCAGTTATCCCTGGTTTAACTTCATGACGTCTTTTTTGAAAACTATTATATATAATCAAATACTCTGGCAATAGAGGTCTTGGACCAACTAAACTCATATCTCCACGTAATATATTAATTAATTGAGGCAATTCATCAATTGAAAACTTTCTAATAAATTTTCCGATCCTTGTAACTCTTTTTACTTCTGGTAGTAAGACTCCATTTTCATCTCTTTCATCACTCATTGTTTTAAATTTTACAATTTCGAACAATTTCCCTCCTTTTCCTGGACGTTTTTGAGTAAAAAAAGGTGAATTAAGTGACGTTAAAAATAATAAAATCATTATTAAAATAAATAATGGTAAAAAAAATATAAACAATACTAGTGCAATAAATTTATCAAAAAAATTTTTAAATATTTTTTTATACATTATAATTTATTATTTATAAGTTGAAAAGTTAAATTTACTAAATAACTATTCATTAAAAGCTTATGACCATTTTCTCCATGAATAGTGAGCAATTTTTTATTAGTAATATATTGATTTAATGCAAATTGCATTGAATCAATATCACCACTGATTAAACTTATTCCAGCATTACTATTTTCAATTACTTCTCCGAGATCAGTTGAAGTATCTGTTGCAGCAATAATTGGCATTTTATTTTCTAGGTAACTCAACATTCTTGATGGAAAATTGGGTATTGTAAATTTTTTGTTAAGAAAAATAAGTCCAACATCACACGATTCAATTATTAAATCATATTCATTTTTAGACAACGCTGGTAAATATAAAGAGTTTTTTATTTGATTTTTTTCTATAAATTTTTTTATCAAAATCGATTCAGTACCAGATCCTATAATTAGGAAAAACATGTTTTTATTTTCTTTATTCTTCTCAAGTGTTTGTATAAAAAAATCAATTCCTTGAGGTAACCCCAAATTCCCACCATATAAAAAAATTAATGCACTAAATGGAATAGAATACTTTTTATTTAACTCTTTTCTATTAGAATATTTATTCAATAATTTTTTGGGAGAAATTGAATTAGGATTGACTTCAACACACTCTTTTTTTAGATATTTATTATGCGTTAATAAATATCTACGATTAGCATTAGACATACAACCTATATAATTCGAAATTTTATATAAACATCTTTCTTTCCTTTTAAACAAATATCTTATTGCATTATCTCTTTTTTTTATATACTTAATCGGTTTTACAATTGTTATTGGCGGAGTCGTATATAGTATAATATCAAATTTTATATTTTTAGTATGCCTTTTTAACATATTTAAAAATTGATATTCTATTAAAATAGTAGCTAGACCTTTTTCAATTATATTAGCCTTTTGAATATTAAGTGTTTTTACATTAATAAATTTTACCCCATCAACAACTTTAACACTATTATTTTCTAGATGTCTCCTTTCAATTGGACTAACAATTGTAATGTCAAAACCTTCTTCTTGGAACTTTCTGAGCAAATCAGTATAAATTCCTCTTTCATCTAATGATTTTATTCTAACCAAAGTTAGAAATAATAGTTTTTTATTTTCTCCAGGCATGTTCGTTTATATAATCCACATAACTTATAATTATTCTTACCATCTTATCAGAAACGTTTGGAATTGTGTAATCGGACACATTTCTAAAATTTCTTGCCTCTCCTCTTTGCTGGCCCTCTAACTCAATCAAACCTTGTATTATTCTTTCTTGATTTAATCCTACCATCATTACAGATGCCTCTTCCATTGCCTCTGGTCTTTCATGAGTCTGTCTAATATTTAAAGCCGGAAAATTTAATATTGATGATTCTTCTGATATTGTGCCGCTATCTGACAAAACTGCCTTTGCATTCATCTGTAAGGCATTATAATCATTAAATCCTAATGGTTTTAAAAGCTGAATATTCTTATGTAATTTAATCCCTTTTGCATCTATCATTTTTCTTGTTCTAGGATGCGTACTTACAATAATTGGATGATTATATTTTTCCGCAATCAAATTCAAGCTAGATATAAGACCATTGAAATTTGATTCATTATTAATATTTTCTTCTCTGTGTGCAGACACAATAAAATATTTATACTGTTCAAGATTTAACCTACTTAATACATCAGAGCTTTTTATAGATCCTAAATAGTGATTTAGGACCTCAAACATAGGCGAACCAGTCTTAATTATTCTGTCAGCCGATAATCCTTCTCGTAAAAGGTACTCTCTTGCAATATCACTATAAGTCAAATTTATATCTGAAATATGGTCAACAATTTTACGATTGGTTTCTTCTGGAACACGTTGATCAAAACATCTATTACCGGCTTCCATGTGAAAAATGGGTATATGTCTTTTTTTAGCAGGTATTGCACACAAGCAACTATTTGTATCACCTAATACTAAAAATGCATCAGGTTTTACTCCTTCTAATAAGGGATCAATATTAATTAGAATTTTACCAATTGTTTCAGTTGCTGTTGTTCCGGCAGCATTCAGAAAATAGTCGGGCTTACGGATTTGTAAATCGTCAAAAAATATTTGATTTAATTCATAATCATAATTTTGACCAGTATGAACAATAATATGTTCAATTGCTTTTGAATTATCTAGGGCACTCATTACCCTTGCTAATCTAATAATTTCAGGTCTAGTGCCTACTACTGTCATTACTTTTAAGCGCTGATTCATTGTTTAGTCTATTTATACTTTTTCAAAGTAAGTGTCTGGATCATTTGCATCATAAAATTCATTGATCCAAAACATTGTATATAATTCTTCTTCTCCTATATTCTTTATATTGTGCGTATACCAAATAGGCATATCAACATATGCGGGCTCTTCTCCTGATAAGTAATAATCAAGCACTTTAACACTTCCTATTTTTCTGAGCTGAATTAACGCTTTTCCTTTTATTACTGAAAACCTTTCAATTTTTCTTGTATGATAGTGATTCCCTCTTGTGATTTCTTTTTTTGTAGTAGAAAATGAAACCTGACCACCAGTTTCTAATCTTATAATTTCAACAAAATTGCCCCTTTCATCAATGTTGTTTTTATACTTGATTGGAAAATGAGTGCTCAAATTAAAATAAGACCTAAAAGTATTAAAAAGATTTATTTCAAACTGATTATGAAAATCTGGAATTTGTCCATTTTCATAATACATGTTTTTAAACTTGACTAAACATTCAAGAATTTCTGAAACTCTAAGTGTATCTGTATGCTGTACTGTAATATTATCATTAGATTCAGCACCAAATATATTAATGATTTTTTTTACGAGATCATTAATATATATTAGGTTAAGCGTTGCATCGGTCTCAATTTTAGGAGATTCATTATTAACTAGCTGATGACAGAAAGTTGAAACAACTGAATTATAAAATGGTAACCCAAAAGCACCGAATACATTTGGAATAATCACTCCATGAAATTTAGCACCAGATTGATTGGCCCAATTAGCAAATAATTTTCTAGACTCTTTTTTTGAATTTCCAAATGTGTTATTTCTTTCCTCCTGAATTGATGAAGAAAAAATCAGTTGACCCTTAAAGACTACCCTATTAAAAGATTCAATTAATCTTTCAGCCAAGCCTACATTTGTATTATATATGTTACTTTCTTCACTATGTCGATTTAATCCTGCTAAATGAACTATAATATCACATTGTGAAACAAAAGCATCAAGATTATTGCTTTCATTGAACCAATCTCTTTTGAAATCAATTAATTCAAAATTACTAGTATCTAGTTTTAATGTATGGCTTAAATGCCACCCTATAAATCCATTTGAACCTGTTACACCTATTTTGAGCATAATTAATAAGGATATTGAATAGTATCAACTTCACCTAAAATGTCTTTTCTAATAATTGGAAGCTTTAATAATAACTGTTTCATTCCATCTACGTCCAAAATTGCAGTATTATGTGAATGATATTCGTTTAGATTTGCAATATCAGGCATACCTTCAGAAAAATACTGTTCATAGTTTAAATCTCTGTTGTCTGCGGGAATTCTATAGTATTCACCCAAGTCTTCAGCTTTGATCATATCTTCTCTGTTAACAAGTGTTTCGTACAATTTTTCTCCATGTCTAGTTCCAATAACTTTAATTTCACTTGAAGATTTATAAAGATCAATTAAGGCCTGAGCTAGTGTACCTACAGTTGCCGAAGGTGCTTTTTGAACAAACAAATCACCCTGATTGGCATGTTCAAAAGCATAAAGTACTAAATCAACCGCGTCTTCTAATGTCATCATAAAACGGGTCATGTTAGGATCGGTCAAAGTTAAAGGCTTATTATCTTTAATCTGATCAATGAATAAAGGTATTACAGAACCCCTTGAAGCCATTACATTTCCATATCTTGTTCCGCAGAATATAGTTTTACTATTATCTAATATCCTAGATTTTGCAACCATCACTTTTTCCATTAAAGCCTTAGACATACCCATTGCATTAATTGGATATGCAGCCTTGTCTGTACTTAATACTACAACTTTTTTTACTTCAAATTCTTGAGCAACAGTTAAAACATTATCAGTACCAATGACATTTGTTTTAACTGCTTCTAATGGGAAAAATTCGCATGATGGAACTTGCTTTAGAGCCGCTGCATGAAAAATATAATCAACTCCTTTAATTGCTGGAATCAAACTATCACGATCACGAACGTCTCCGATATAAAATTTAATCTTATTATTATTTAGTCTTTTTCGAAGATCATCTTGTTTTTTTTCATCTCTACTGAAAATTTTAATTTCAGAGAATTGATTCGTTTTTAGAAAACGGTTTAGAACGGCATTCCCAAATGAACCCGTTCCTCCGGTAATTAATAATTTCATTTAATTCCTGGTTTAATTTTTAATTCATTTGAAATCCCTGATAGATATTCAAAAGTTTTTTTTGAGGTGATTGCCCAAGAAAATTTACTAGACAGTTCAATAGATTTTTTAGAAAGAGAATTTTGTAATTGAGGATTATTATATACTAATTTAATTACATCTTTAATTGATTGATCATTAAATGGATCAAAATATATTGGTGCATTTTCAAATGTAGAAGGCATTGAACTATAATTTGAACATAAAATCGGTAAACCACATGCCATTGCTTCTAATATGACCATTCCAAATGTTTCACAACTAGATGAAAAAATAAAAATATCCGAATCTCTATAATATTTTTGTAATTCATTATACTCAACTTGACCAATATATTTAATATAATGCGGGTGTTTTAATCTTGCTATTTCAGTATTTAACATTTTCATTGCATCAGGCTGACTATCACCAACTAAAGTTAATTCAATAAAAAAACCATTTTGATTAAGTTCGTCAATTACTCTAACTAAAGACCATTGATGTTTATATAAATTAATTGTTGAAACATATATTAATTTAAAAGGTTTATTTAAACTCGCAGATTCTATTTCAGATTTTATCGAATTTCTGAAATTTACTTTATTGAGTCCATGAGGTATTATTGAAAAATTTTTTATCGAATGTTCTTTTAATTCTCTTTCTACAATTGATTTACAATACGAATTTAAAAAAATTATATTAAAAGCTTTTTTATATGAGTATAAATGCACTAATCTCAGTAATATAAGTCTAACCCATTCCCTACTTAAGAAAAACCGATTTATCTCTGTAAATTCAAGTGGTAATAAATTTCTACACATCGTAACATATGGTTTCGGGGAAAAGCCAGTTCCAGGAATAAAAATTAAACAACTTTTATTTCTAATATAGTCATTGAAAATAAATATTTTCCAAAGAAACAAATAAAAATAATTTCGATTAATCCATTTATGAGTTGTCTTTTTTAACCAATGAGGATTAGGCAATTTATCCAAAGTCATTTGGGGTGCAAAAATCTCTACTTGTTCATAGCCATATAAAGCTGCATAATCGAATGAAAGAATTTCTCTTATATGAGTTAGACCACCGCCAGACTTTATGTTAGTCGCATCTATAATTAATTTCATTTAATTAATGTTGTTTCTATCAACCCAATTAGTAAAACTCAATATTAGCCAATATCTTGACCAAGAAATTTGATTATTTTCAAATGATTTTTTCAATTCAAGTAATCCAGATTTACTAAAAATATTTTGCTCAATAGCCTTATTGAATATCTGATCCGCTAATGGCTTTATTTCTTTCGATAACCAACTCTTCCATGGCATTATAAAGCCTTGTTTTGGTCGATTCCAAAATTGTTTAGAAAAATCATCTTTAAACATTTTATGTAAAATACTTTTAGGTAAATCATATTTATACTTATCTGACTTACTTAACCCTTGAAAAGACTCTAAAACTTTATGATTTAAAAAAGGAGCTCTGATCTCTAATGAATGAGCCATGCTCATTTGGTCTGTATCTCTAAGTAAAACGTTACTCATATAACAAGACAACTCCATATATGATGTGAAATTAAATGAAGAATGATTAATTTTTTCAAATTCAAGTCCATTATTTATATATGGATCCATAAATAATTGATTTATTGGCACTAATTTTTCAATCCAATTAGTTGTAAAAAATGTTCTATTATAACTATAAGCAATTGATTGAGAATCTGAACCTATAAAATCAAAAAATTTATTTGCATTTTGAGTATATTTTGAAATGAATTTAGGATAGAACTTTCTATATTTATTAAATAAATGCATACGTTGAAAGGTATTATACCCTCCAAATATTTCATCTGATCCAACACCAGAAATCGCAACTGTAAGTCCAGCATTCTTTACTGCCTTAGAAATAATCCATGTATTTATTCCATCAGCTGTTGGATGATCAATATCATTTAATGCATCAAAAACATTTTCTTCAATTTCATTATCATTAAAAAAGATATCATGATGATTGGTTTTATATAATTTTGAGACATATGATGCAAACTCCTTGTCTCTATATAACTTTTCATCAAAACATACTGTAAAAGTAGAAATATTATTTTGTAAATATTTTTTTGCTATAACCGTGAGTACAGAAGAATCAATGCCTCCAGATAAAAAAAGACCCAATGGAACATCCGAAATTAATGACTTTTCCACAGAATTAATGAGTACATTTTTAAATTCATCAATAGATTGATTTCCCTTTTCTGAATTATTTAAAAAAGAATTATTTAAATTCCAATAACAATCAATACTGAGTTTATTATTTTTATAAACTAAATAATGACCCGGCCTAAGGCTATAAACACCTTCTATTAATGTATCCTCAAATGGTACTGTTTGATATTTTAAAAAAATAGATAATGAGGCATTTTTTAACTTAGGATGAGTATCCCTAATAATATTTAGGCTTCTGACTTCGGATGAGAAACCAAAAAAGTTATTTTCAAGAAAATAGTATAGCGGCTTTTCTCCAAATCGATCTCTTGCAATAAACAATTTCTCTTCTAAGCAATCCCAAATAGAAAAAGCAAACATACCCTCCAATCGATTTAAACAGTTTATACCCCAAGCCAAAAATGAATTCAACAATACTTCTGTATCAGAATTGGTTTTAAATTTGAAACCATCATTTATAAGAAGATTTTTTATAGAAATATAATTATATATTTCTCCATTAAAAATCAAAATATATCTACCACAATCAGACCTAAATGGTTGATTAGCCAAATTAGATAAATCAATTATACTTAACCTAAAATGAAAAAATTGTAAAGGTGTTTTATCAAAATTTTCAAATATTCCAAAATTATTTGGCCCTCTGTGCTTCATGGACTTTTCTAACCTTTCAACACAAGTTCCATCTAACCTCTTCCCAACTATTCCTGCAATTCCACACATATTATAATGTTGACTTTTTAAATTTTTTATAAGAAATGGAAAAAATATAAGCAGTTAAAATAGAAAAACGAAAATTCATAATAATAGTTGCTCCAATTCCTACTAAAAGTATCAGAAAAACAAATCTAAATTTAATTTCTAAATGAAAGAAAATAGATAATAAATATATACAAAATATCAAAGTGCCAAATATTCCAAAAAAACTTAAAATATAACCGGGATCGGCATCAAATTGTTTATCCCAATTCATTTTCCCAAACAATAAAAAAATAATTTCTTTTATAGATTGATAATTATAGTTTAGAAAATGATTAATTAGCACTTCTAATTTAGCTCCGCCAGAATCGTCTTTATCGCCAAAGGGATTTGTAATATTACTCAAAACTCTTATCTCATCTGAATACTTTGTAATAATGACAGAAATTCCAATTAAAAATATTGGTAAAATAATAATTATATATTTTAAAAGAAATTTTCGATATGCAAAAACATTAGTAATAAAAAAAGTAATTAATGCTGTTCTGCTTCCTGAGAGCGTAATTGAAATAAGACAAACTACTAAAAGAAAAAGATTTAAAAAAGAATTATTGGCATTTTCTTTAAAATTTAAAATTAGAAGAATAAGATATAATAAAAGTATTGATTGTCCCATTAAATTTGGGTTATAATAAATTCCAGCTAATCTGTTGTTTAATTGAGAAAGAGCTTCTGAAGCAGAATCGTACTCATTAACTCCCCAATAATTCATTTCAATTGGGTAATATTTATCAACATAAGAATTTATTAGCGAAATATTTAAGGTCATCCCAATTTGAGTTACTAAAAGATAAGCTAATGTAATATACAAACTGATTTTAAAAAATTTTGGGGGATTGAAATTTATTGGGAAAAGAAGTATTAAAAACAACAACTCAATTAATCGTCCAAATTGAGTTAAAATAAAGTTATCAAAAAAAGACAAAGGGAAACATAAAATTAAAACAAACAAAAGGGGAAATTTCAATTTTACATCTTCTCTAGTAAGTTTAAAATTCAAAATCATTAATGTAAATAATAATAAAATTATTAAAAATGTAGATTTATTAGTTGAATTTAAAACAAAACAAGAAAAGATAATTAAACTACTTAGAACATTAGAAGTTTTATTAATATTTATACTATTTAAATTATAATTCATTTATTTAATAAAGATTTGTAAATATTTGAATATTGATTTGCTATGTTTGCAATTGCAAATCTTTTTGCATTTAGATATCCATTTTCAATTAAATTGTTCCTATAGTTGTCATTATTAATAATTTTTAGTAAGCCGTTTCGGATTTCATTTATATTAAATGAATCAACAAGACAAGCTGAATTATTTGAAACTTCAATCATTGATGAATTATTTCCAGCAATAACTACTCTCCCAATTGTATTTGCTTCAATTATAGGCATACCAAATCCTTCAAGAGTTGAAACTAATGTTACTATATCAGAATTATTATATAATTCAATCAATTTTTCTTCAGGTAATTTGATTTGTATATTTGTGCAATCAATATTATAATCTTGAATTAGATTGGATAAAAATTGATTTATCTTACCAACTATTACTATTCTGCAATTAATATTTTTTAATGCTGGTAATAATCTTTTAAGATTTTTGTTTTCAGCTGTACCAATTTGCAGTAGTTGTGGATAATTTTTATTAAAGGATTTAGCTTTTTTTAAAAAACTGGGGCTTATTGATACATATACAATTTCAATTCTTTTTGATTTGCAATTTACAAGATTCTCAAGATCATTTCTAGTCGCTTCAGAAATACATGTAATTACAGAACATCGTGAAATTGGGAATGTAAACCAGAATAACTTAATAATTTTTCTTCTGAAGCCAGTTGTGTCATGTAGTATTCCACAATCTAAAATAGTTAAAATTGTCTTTTTTTTATTTAATAAAAGACTCACATAATGTATATCTCCTGTAATATGATTAATATTTCCTTGAAAAAAAAAACAATAAAATATATTTAAGATCCTTCGAATTACTCCATTACTTTCAAACGGAACAACTCTAAGAATTGGATTAAATTCCTTTGCTAAATTTTTTCTAACTTGATCAAAATATATTTCGACGCTGAAATTCCCAAGTTTTCGTTGTTTTCTTTGAAAAAAAACAACATTTATTTTTTGTTTCTTAAACTCCATTCTATAAATTTTTCCTCGTCGGAAATTAAATTAGATAGTAATTCTTCTGTTGATAGATTGTATTCCCAGTTGATTATTTTTTTAATTTTACTATTATTACCTATTACACATTCAATTTCATTAGGTCTGTATAAGGTTGTATCCAAATGTATATACTTATCGAAATTTAAATTAAGAATAGTAAATAATTTAACAATAAACTCATTCAAAGAAATTAAATTACCAGAACAAATATTGTAATCATCAGAATTGTTATGTTGTAAAATTTTCCATATAGCATCAACATATAAAGGCGCATAGCCCCAATCTCTCCTGATATCGGTATTACCAAGATAGATTGGAGTTTTTTTTAAACCTAATTTGATTTTTAATGCGGAATTAATAACTTTTTTAATAACATAGTTGTTTCCTCTTAAACACGACTCATGATTAAAAAGAATACCAGAAGAACAATTGATTTTATAAGTATTTCTATACATTTTCACTAAAAAATGTGAAGTTGTTTTTGATATACCATATGGATTTATAGGATTGAATGAATGCTTTTCAGTAATTGGTTGTTCTTCAATTGCAACATTACCAAAAATTTCACTACTTGAAGCTTGAAAAAATTTAGCATGGCATGAAGTCAATTTAAGAGCTTCAAGCCAATTGTGTACACTAAAAATATTATAATTCAACGTTTCTGCTGAATGTTCAAAAGATTCTCCCACAGAACTTTGCGCTGCTAAATTATAAATTTCATCTGGATCAATCTTGTTAATAAATTTAATTAAACTATTAATTTCAAAATCTTCTAAAACAAATTTCTGAATATTTTCTTTAATTCCTAAAAAGTCCAGTCTGAAATTATCATTATCTAAATTTCGAGTTAAACCAATTACTTGATAATTTTTCTCAAGTAATAATTTTGATAAATATGACCCATCTTGTCCAGTATATCCAATTACTATAGCCGTTTTCAATTGATTATTTTAAATTAAGTAAACTTTGAACAAAGTTTTCTGCATTATGATATTCATTCCAAGAATGACGATAACGATGTGATTCTTCGTTTAAAGAATCAAAATTATTTATAGCTTCAGTGAATTTTAGATAAAACGAATCAAAGTCATTTTCTTTAAATACAAGACCGAAATTAAATTTTTGTAGCTGAAGACTCATCCAAGTGTTGTCTGAAACAATCACTATTTTACCAGCTGATAATGCTTCAGTAAAAATTCCAGATGTTTGAACATGATAGAATTTACTATTATAAGGCAATAAGACTATATCTGCTTGCTCAAGTAAAGAAAAATAATCATTTTCTGATAATTCGTTTTTTAATAAATCTATTCTTGGACTATTGATTGTCTCTAATAGTGATATCGATTTTTCAATAGACAATTCCATGTTGGTATTATTGCATTGTAAAATAAAATTTACATTGCTTGTGGGATTTTTAGTAATGTATTTATACACAAGTTCACTAATCAAGGGGAATCCTTTTTGAGATCTAGGTGGTCCTAGTGAAACTACTTTTATTGATCTTTCCTCGTGATAGGTAGATTTTATGGATTTATTATTGACAAGAGTATGGGGTATTGGTAAAACATGAATATTAAAAAAGCATATTTTCTCATATTCAATTTTTAACATTTCAGAATCAGTAATAAAGAATATATTTTTGGTTACTTTATTAAGTAAATACAATAATAAAAAACCAATTTTATATAGTAAAACAGTGATTGACCATCGTTTTATATCATATCTATATATACTCATTCTAAGAGTTAAAATTATTTTTGGTCTGCGCTTTGCAAACATATTAATTATGAAAATAGCAAAAAGATCTATATACTGAGTTGTTCCCATAAAAAAAATCCACCTCTCATTTGCATTAATGATAATTTTTTTTAATCCATTATACAAATGCTTGTTGAAGTAAAATGTTGCTAAAAAAAATTTAGAAAAAATATTGGTAAAATATTTTTGAGATGGATTATTTTCAAAAACAACACTTGCATTCAAATCTCTACAAATTGCATTATCACATTCCTTCGAAACTAATATTTTAAAAACTAGATTATTTTTTTCTGATATTTTTTTTATGCTACTTGCATAGTTATACAAATGTCCAGAATAAGAAGTCATTCTTGGTTCAATCATGCATAACACCTCGGGTATTATATTTTTTTTAACTTTATCCATCTGTTGAATTTGGGTCTATGTTCATTAGTCCATTTATTCCAAAATATTGATAATAATATTTTCGAGAAAAAATTTAACTGATAATAATTTAATCTTTTTTTGGTGTTCACTTTGTCTATAATTTCGCATTGAAAACCATACAAAATAAATTTTTCAATAAGAGCTTTTTCTAGATCTTTACTTAAATGAGTTTCGATCAAAATTGTAACGGGATATAAACTTAAGGATTCGATAAATTCTTCTTTAAACAATTCATATTCACCTCCTTCGATGTCAGACTTTATTAAAATAGCATAATCTTTATGCATTTCTAAAACATTCTCTATATCAATAAATTCATCAATTTTCTTATTAAAAATTTTCAATTGTATTGAATTTTTTAATAACGAGTGATTTATCTCTATATTTTTTTGTAAATGAAAGCAGCTTTCTGGATTTAATTCATATGAAAAAACGACGCCATTGTCTAATATTGTAGCAAAGCCTATACTATAATAACCATCATCAGCTCCAATATCTATAATCATGGTTGGCTTCTGGGATAACCTGCACTCTTCTATATAAGAATAAAGCTCACTCTCATATGTACCTAGATACTTGGGGATATATTCTGACCCCCTTCTTACGTCGGCTAATATCAATCCTTTAAAAGGTCCATTTAAAATCGCCTTACCATTCAGAATAGAAAAAATTTTGAAAAAAAATTTTGATAAATAATAGAATGGGTTCAATGATACTGAAACACTTTCAATTCCAGATAATCGATAAATAAATTTTCGCATTAATGTATTTTACTTAAAAACGTTTTTGAAATTTGATTCCAATTAAAATTGTTGTTTATTTTTTCGAAACTATTAAATTTGTGTTCCTTATCAAACAAATTAATAGAATATATAATTGCATTTATACAAGTATCTAAATTTAGATCATCTAGAATTATTGCATTTTCAAAATCTCCAAAGTGTAATTTTATATCAGCAACATCATTTGTAATAACAATTTTATTTAGAGCTAGAGATTCAAATGCTGTAATAAAAAAGCTCTCATATGAGGATGGCAATAATACAACTTTGTGTTCTAAAATAATTTTTTTAATTTCACTCGATGATTTTGTGCCTGCAAAAAATATTTTATCCGATATATTTAATTCAGTAACTAATTCCCTGAAATATAATTCATCATCACCTGTACCAATTATTGTCCATGAATTCCAAATGTGATTTATTTTTGACAACGCAAATGCTATTTTATCTATAGGTTTTTGTTTTAAAGCAATTCTTCCTATAGATATGAAATCATACTTTACCGTATTCTTTAATAATTGTTCAAAGAATATTTCAGAAAGACCACATCCCAACACATAACATTTAGTTTCGTCTATATTCCATTTCCCAACTAATTGTTTTTTTAAATAATCACTAATAATAAAGTTATTTGAGCAAAATTTAACTCCTATCATTTGCAAGAAGGTCGAGAAATTGAATCTTATATTTTTTATACTTTGTATATTAAAAATAGGTGTGAAATCGGGAAGCACTGGTGCCGCCAAATATGTGGAATTTTTTATTTTATTTAGTCTACAAAAAGGGATTACAAACGAGGCCTCTCCAGTGAAACTACAAACTAAATCCGGCCTGATTTTAACAATGTTTTTTAGAGAATGAATTATTGAAAATATAAAACTAAATTTTTTACTATATTGTTGAGAATATATGTATTTTACAGGATAATCATTAGTATTTAAATCTAACTCATCAAAACCGGGACAAACTACATATATATCATGACCAAGGTTTGCCAAAGAAATAGCAAACCCTCTAATAATTTGTTGACCTCCGCCATATCCTTTTATGTGAAATGGAAATTGATATGTAAATAAAATTTTCATTTTTTGATTGCGTCTCCGATTATTTTTGCTTGATGTTCTACACCTAAAGATGATTTCGCTCTTTTTAATGATTTTCGGATAATCTCAGCCTTACTATTAAAATTTAAATCCATCATATCATTAATTTTATTAGCCAACGAATCAACACTATTTGATTCAAATAATAAAAATTTATTATCTAAAATCTCTCCAATTGCTCCGGTATTACTACCGATAACTAAAGTTTCACAAGACATAGCCTCTACCAATACTCTTCCATATTGTTCTTTAAAAGTTCTACTTTCGATTGAAGGTAAAACGACTAAGTCAACTGCATTGTAATAATCTGGCATTTGATTATGATCAGAATCAAAATACACAATTCTGTCAATTAAATTATATTTTTCAATAGTTTTATTCAGCTCAAGTACATAATTACTTTTATAAAATGAAAAATTATCTATTAATATTTTAAAATTTTTATTTTTTAAATTTGATGCAGCCTTTAAAAGTATATCCACGCCCTTCTCAGGGACTAACCTTCCAAAATAAGCTATTGTAAAACAATTTAATCCAAGTCGCTTCTTGGTAGAATTTATATACTCCTCCTCTTGTTTAACAAATTTTGTCAAATCAATTCCATAAGGTATTTGAAATATAGTTTTTTTTTGAAATCCATATTGTTCAGAAAGGTTAAATGCTTCTTTAGAAATTGGGAATAAATTATCAATATTCTTTTGCGCAAATTTTTGAAACTTGAAACAAAACAAAGAACCAAGTGAATTTTTTAAATCACCTCGTAGAAAATATTTATAGGATTCGTGTAAATAATTTCTAACTCTATTTTCAACTATAATTGTACCAACTTTTATATTATGACTTTTTGCAATTTTTAAAGTTTTATATGTAATATAAGATGCTGTGTCATATTCTAATAAAATATAATTAGGTTTAACTTGACGAATCAATGACTTGAGATTTGTAATTGATTCAAGCCTAGGATGCAATCCAATAATTTCATGAATTGAAACTTCAAAAGGTTCATTTTTATAATCAGAGATACCATTATGTGATTCAACAATTTTTTTCTTATAGAATATAGCTAAATGAATTTGAAAATCATACAATAGTTTCAATTTCCTGATATATGTTCGATTTATTTCGATGATTGATGAACTTGAAAAAATAAGTACTTTCACTAATTAGCAATTAAATTTTTTTACAAAACAAATTAAATTGTCAATTTCATCATCTATTGAATAATTTACATTATAATTAATTTTTTTTAGGTTCCCATTTATTATATTAAAATGATCTTGACTAAAACTATCATCAAAATCTTTTATTACTGGAATTTTTATTTCTGTAAAATGTTTTTCAGCCACAATTTTTATAAGTTCTGCCATTTCTAAAAGTGATATCGTTTTTTCACTAGATAAGTTATAAACGGAATTTTTTGGTTTATTTTCAATTAAATAATCTGTGCATTTTACAACTTCTCTGATCGAAATGAAATCCCTGAGTATATTAAACTTAGATTTGATTTTAATTGCTTTTGTCTTACAAAGATCATAGCAAATGTTGTTTACAAAAGAATGCCATATATTGGTTTTTTTGTCAAGTGGTGAACCAAAAGAATTAGACAATCTAATTATACTATATGTTGTATTTGGATTTTTCGAACAATAGGATTTTAATATATCTTCAGCAGCCTTATGAGTGATCGCATATATATTATCTGGCCTTGGTAACGTATTTTCATTAATAATACCTCTTAAAGCACTCCCATACACCTGAATAGTTGAAAAGTATATTATATGAAAGACGTTCTTCTTTATTGCATTTTGAAAAACATGAAATGATTTATTAATATTAAAATCAATAGCCTCGCTTGGATTTTTTTCACAATCAATTGAATTCATGTTGGCAAGATGAATCAAAACATCAATATTATCCGGAAACTTAGAATCAGTCAATAAATCTTCATGATTAATAATAGTCAAATTTTGAAATATTGAAAAAGCTTCTGGAATAGTTTTTTGCCTTGTTGAAATTATTAATTCATGGCTCTTGTTAAATTTAGATATTAAGTTTCCTCCAATAAAACCAAATCCACCAGTTATTAATATTCTCATTTATGTACTATTTCATTATAGCTAAACATATTATTTTCTAATTCTATATTTTCAGACTCCGCAGGATCGTGTAAGATATTAGAAATGTTCAATAGTAAATTATATTTATCCATTCCTTCAAATGCAAACCAAATATTTGGACTTACTGTGATTCTCTTATAATTTTTTATTGATAATTCGAATATGTTAATTTGTGTGCGAGTTAAACTGTCATGACGATCATCTAAAAATACCAATTTAATTTTTCCATAAGGAACAATTAAATTTGACACCATTGAAGTATGTTTTTTCCACCCTTTAATACACCCCTTTTTTATTGTAGTAAAATAAGCTTCCCCAAATGAAATAAATGAAGAATCATTTGATTTTAATGCATGAAAAATATCACCTTTTTCATTTGGGATTATTTTTAAATCAGTTATATTTATACCCTCAATCATTTGCTATTCTTCTATTTTGTCCATGAAATTTTTTTTTCTTTTTCCAAAGATTCAAATAAATCTATTTGAGCAAGCGTATAGCTAAACAAAGATTGCTTAGAAGGGTTATTAAAATAAAATTCATAATACCAATTACCAGTAAATTCAGTTGTTTTTTCGAAATTTAAAACTGGCTCCCAATCTAATGCATGTAAAGACTTATCGCAATTTAATTTTAATAAGTTTGCCTCAAGTATGGTATTTTCCACATTTAATGAAATATCAGTATTAAGCCCGTTATTTTTGGAAAACCAGTTTTCACTTAT
>Ga0194133_10003771_pt1 | contig 21155 bp, 21 predicted proteins | sample TA2KigOf40mmetaG_FD_155448 | JGI IMG/M metagenome (GOLD analysis project Ga0194133, IMG submission 155448) | Freshwater microbial communities from Lake Tanganyika, Tanzania - TA2015055 Kigoma Offshore 40m | ecosystem: Environmental > Aquatic > Freshwater > Lake | place: Tanzania: Lake...
CAAGGGATCGATCGCGGTCGATGGCGTCTCGCTCACGGTCAATTCGGTCGAGGACGCGCCGGCGCGCGCCATGACCGTCTTCGGCGTCAACGTCATCCCCCACACGCGCGACGCCACGACGCTCGGCACGCTCGCCCCGGGACAGCGGGTCAACGTGGAAGTCGACATGCTTGCGCGCTACGTTGCGCGCCTCAGCGAGGCGGGGTGAGCGTGCGCACGACGCATAAGCAGCGCGATCTTCAGGCAAAGGGGGCGGGGCCGGTCGCGGCGCTGTCCTCGATTGAGGAGATCGTCGAGGACGCCCGCAACGGCAAGATGGTCATCCTCGTCGACGACGAGGACAGGGAGAACGAGGGCGACCTCTACGTCCCGGCGCAGATGGCGACGCCGGAGGCCGTGAACTTCATGGCGCGCTACGGTCGCGGGCTCGTCTGCCTGGCCATGACGCGGCAGCGCTGCGAGTCGCTCGGGCTGGAGCCGATGTCCCGCGACAACGGCACGCGCTACCACACGGCCTTCACGGTATCGATCGAGGCGCGCGAGGGCGTTACGACGGGGATCTCCGCCGCCGACCGTGCGCGCACGATCCAGGTCGCGATCGACCCGGCGCGCGGGCGCGGCGACATCGTGACGCCCGGCCACGTGTTCCCGCTGGTGGCGCGCGACGGCGGCGTCCTCGAGCGCACCGGGCACACCGAGGCCGCGGTCGACATCGCGCGCATGGCCGGCCTGATCCCGGCGGGCGTGATCTGCGAGATCATGAACGACGACGGCACGATGGCCCGGCTGCCCGACCTCGTCGCCTTCGCGCAGCACCACGGGCTGAAGATCGGCACGATCGCGGACCTGATCGCCTATCGCCGCCGCACCGACCGTACCGTGGAGCGGCGCGTCGAGACCACGCTCGACAGCCGGTTCGGCGGCGCCTGGCGCATCATCGTCTACGTCAACACCGCCTCCTACGCGGAGCATGTCGCGCTGGTGAAGGGCGACGTGTCGACCGACGACCCCGTGCTCGTGCGCATGCACGCGCTCAACATCATCGATGACGTCCTCGGCGACCGGGCCGCCGGGCGCGGCGACATCCTCCATGCGGCGATGGAGGAGATCGGCGCCGCGGGACGCGGCGTCGTGGTGGTGATCCGCGAGCCGCGCGCCACCAGCCTGGGCGACCGCGTGCGCGCGCGCGCCGAGGGCAGCGCGCCGGTCGCCGTCGCGCAGGGGCCGTCGGAACTCCGCGACTACGGCATCGGCGCGCAGATCCTGCGCGACCTCGGCGTGCGCAACATGGTCCTGCTCTCCAACGCCCGCCGCGCCATCATCGGCCTGGAAGGATACGGTCTCAGTGTCGTCGACATCCGCCAGATCCCGCCGCTCGCCGGCTGAACCCGCGATCCGCGGGCGCAGGCCGCACGTGGCGCTCGTCGAGGCCCGCTTCTACGAGGACATCTCGGACGAGCTGGCCGCCGGCGCGATCGCCGTGCTCGAGGAGGCCGGGGCGACCGTTGAACGGGTCAGCGTGCCCGGCGCGCTGGAGATCCCGGCGGCGATCGCGATGCTCGCGGCGCGTCCGGCCCGCGCCGGGCGCAGGCCGGACGGCTTCGTCGCCCTAGGCTGCGTGATCCGCGGAGAGACGGGCCACTACGACATCGTCGCGGGCGAGAGCTCGCGCGCGCTGATGGACCTCGCCGTCCAGCGCCGGCTGGCGATCGGCAACGGCATCCTGACGGTCGAGGACGAGCGCCAGGCCTGGGCGCGGGCGCGTCGCGCCGAGCTCGACAAGGGCGGCGGCGCGGCCCAGGCGTGCCTCGCGATGATCGCGATCGCCCGCCACCCGGCGGGGCGTCGATGAGCGACGAGCCTGGATCGACGGGCGACGAGGCCGCGCCCGCCGCGGCGCCCCGTCGCGCGCACCACAGGAGTTCGGCGCGCCTCGCGGCCGTTCAGGCGCTCTTCCAGGTGGCCGAGCGCAGCATCGACGCGCAGGCCGTGGTCGACGAGTTCCGCTCGCATCGGCTCAGCGACGCCGATGTCGGGGAAGGCCAGCCCGACCTCAGCAACGCCGACAGGCGGCATTTCGCGGCGATCGTGCTCGGCGCGTCCATCCGCGCCGCGGAGATCGACGCGCTGATCGACGCGGTACTGCCCTCGGACTGGCCGCGGCACCGCCTCGATCCGGTGGTCCGCGCGATCCTGCGCGCGGCATGCTTCGAGTTGCTGGCGCGCGACGACGTCCCCTCGCGCGCCGTCCTGGACGAATACGTCGCGCTGGCGCGGGCCTTTTCCGGCGGCGCCGACCTCGGCTTCGTCAACGCCAACCTGGACGCGCTCGCGCGGCGCGTGCGCCCGCAGGACTTCGCGCCCGGCCATGCAGACGCCGCGTCCGGGTGAGTTCGAGGCGATCGAGCGGCATTTCGCGCCGCTCTCGCGCGAGGGCCGCTTCGCGGCTTTCGGGCTCAGGGACGACGCCGCGACCCTGTCGCCACGCCCGGGCCACGACCTCGTCCTGACCGCGGATGCGCTCGTCGCGGGCGTCCATTTCAGGGCCGCGGACGCCCCGGGGCTCGTCGCCCGCAAGGCCCTTCGCGTCAACCTCTCGGACCTCGCGGCCAAGGGCGCCCGGCCGCTCGGCTACCTGCTCTGCCTTTCGCTCGCGCGCGACGTCGACGACGGATGGATCGCCGCCTTCGCCGCCGCCCTCGCACGCGACCAGGCCGAGTTCGGCGTCCAACTCGCCGGCGGCGACACGACCTCGACGCCAGGACCGACGACGATCGCGATCACCGCGATCGGCGAGGTGCACGCGGGCTGCATGCGCCTGCGCGGCGGCGCACGCGTCGGCGACGAGGTCTGGGTCTCCGGGACGATCGGCGACGCGGCGCTCGGGCTCGCGGTGCTCGAGGGAAGGCTGGCGGCGCCCGTGGACGCCCGGAAGGCGCTAGCCGGGCGCTACCTGCTGCCCCGGCCACGGCTCGCGCTGGGCCTTGCCGCGCCGGCCTCGGGCGTCGCTTGCATGGACGTGTCCGATGGACTGGTGCAGGACCTGGGCCATGTCGCCGCGCTCGCGGGGTGCGGCGCCGAGATCGAGGCCGGGCTGGTGCCGCTCAGCGACGCCGCGCGCGCGACCGTCGGCGGCGACGGCCGCCTGCTCGACGTCGCCCTCTCCGGCGGCGACGACTACGAGCTGCTCTTCGCCGTGGCGTCGTCGCGCGCACCTGCGCTCGCGGCCGCGGGCGAGGCCTGCGCCGTTCCCATGGCCCGGATCGGCAGGCTCGTGGAGGGGCAGGGGGTCGCGATCGTCGATCCCGATGGCGCGCGCCGCCGGCTCGCGCGCGGCGGCTGGACGCATTTCTGAGCGCGCTTTACCTCGCGTTCACGCGAGGCCGGCGAGGATGGTCCCTGGAATGGAAGAAGACCGACATGCCCCGACGACGCGCCGGGCCCTCCTGCTTGGCCTGCTGGCATCGGCCCTCGCGCCGGGCGCGGTCGCGCGCGCGCAGAGCTTCAGCGACGGGCGGCCGGTCTTCGTGCCGCTCGACCGCATCCTCGTGTCGGTATTCAACGGCGAGGTCGTCGACCGCCACGAGATGCTGCTGATGTCGCTCGAGCTCTCGGGCACGGAGGCGATCACCAAGGTGCAACTCGCGATGCCGCGGCTGCAGGACGCCTTCACGAAGATCTGGAACCGGGTGGGAACGGCGCCCGGCGCGGCGGAACGCGGGATCGACGTCGCGGCCGGGCGCGCGGCCATGCTGGCCGCGTGCGACCGCATCCTGGGCACTGGCAACGTGGTGGCCGTCCGCATGCTCGCCCAGTCCAGCCGCAAGGTGAGGCCGCCGGCCGGGCGGAGCTGAGCCCGCCCTGGGCGATTGCGCCGGCGCGGCGGCGCATGCCACAAGGCCTTCGCGATGAAGGAAGCGAACAACGCGCCGGACGCGACGCGGCGCAACGTGCTGCTGCTGGCGATCTGCCACGGCCTCACCGGGATCGGCAACACGACGATGATCGTGGAATCCGCGCTCGTCGGGCACATGCTGGCCGACAACAAGCTGCTGGCGACGGTGCCTCTGGGCCTCATGCATCTCGCGGTCATGCTGGCGGCGTTCCCAGCCTCGATGCTGATGCAGCGCATCGGCCGGCGTGCCGGCTTCTCCATCGGAGCGGTCGCGGGCCTCCTCGGCACGCTGATCTGCGTCCAGGCGATCGTCGCCGGCTCCTTCTGGCTGTTCTGCGCCGGGACCTTCGTGAACGGCATCTATAACGGCTTCGCGACGTTCTACCGCTTCGCGGCCGCCGACGGGGCGCGGCCCGAATGGAAGAGCCGCGCGATCAGCTACGTGCTCGCCGGTGGGGTCCTTGCGGCCGTCCTCGGGCCGGAGATGGCCAAGCGGACGACCGACCTGATGTCGCCCTACACCTTCGCGGGTTCCTTCGCGGCGCTCGCCGCGACGTCGGTGCTCGCCTTCTTCCTGATCCAGTTCCTGCGCATCCCCCCGGCGCGCGTCGAGCGCGGGGAGGCGGCTGCGCGCCCGCTCGCCGAGATCGCGGCCCAGCCGGTGTTCCTCGTCGCCGTCTCGAGCGCGATGATCGCCTACGGGGTGATGAACTTCGTCATGACCGTGACGCCGCTGGCCATGAGCCTCTGCGGCTTCGGCCATGCCGACTCGGCGACGGTCATCCAGTGGCACGCGCTGGCGATGTTCGTTCCTTCCTTCTTCACTGGCGACCTGATCCGACGGTTCGGGGTGGCCCGCGTCATGCGCGCGGGCGCGCTCCTGATGCTCGCCTGCATCGCGGTCAACATGACGGGGCAGGGCTATGCCCAGTTCTTCTCGTCCCTGCTGCTGCTCGGCCTCGGCTGGAACTTCCTCTTCGTCGGGGGCACGACGCTCGTGACGGAGAGCTACCGGCCGGCGGAAAGGGCGCGGGTGCAGGCGCTGAACGACCTCCTCGTCTTCGGCACCGTGGCGACCACAGCCATGTCTTCTGGCGTCGTCCACGGGTTCGCGGGCTGGGCCTGGATCAACCTCGCCTGCATCCCGTTCCTCGTGGCGTCGCTGGCGGCGGTCACGTGGCTCGCCGCCAGGCGTGCGGCGGCACCTGCCGCATGAGGCGTCCCCGGCCGCCTTGCGATGCCCGGGGGCTTTGCGTATGTTCCGCGCCGTTTTCGGCAGGGGGCCGGCTAACCGGCCCGTCCCAAACCAATAAATCGTCGAGGCAGTCCCCATGACAATGGCGTTCTGGATAACGATCGCGTGTGGCGTCCTGTCGCTCGTCTACGGCTTCTGGGCCTATGGCCAGGTGATGGCCGCCCCGGCCGGCAACGAGCGCATGCGCGCCATCGCCGCGGCCGTCCAGGAAGGAGCGCAGGCCTACCTGAACCGGCAGTACAGGACGATCGCGATCGTCGGCGCGGCGGTGTTCGTGCTGCTGCTCGCGATCCTCGGCCTGCACGTCGCCATAGGCTTCGCGATCGGCGCGGTGCTCTCCGGCGCCGCCGGCTACATCGGCATGAACGTCTCCGTGCGCGCCAACGTGCGCACCGCCGAGGCCGCGACCAAGGGCCTCCAGCCCGCCCTCGACATCGCCTTCCGCGCGGGCGCGATCACCGGCCTGCTGGTGGTCGGCCTCGGCCTGCTCGGCCTCGCGGTCTATTACGGCATCCTGCTCGGCTGGAAGGGGAGCGACATGGCGACCCTGATCCAGGCGCTGGTCGCCCTGTCCTTCGGCGCCTCGCTCATCTCGATCTTCGCGCGTCTCGGCGGCGGCATCTTCACCAAGGGCGCCGATGTCGGCGCCGACCTCGTCGGCAAGGTCGAGGCGAACATCCCCGAGGACGACCCCCGCAACCCGGCCGTGATCGCGGACAATGTCGGCGACAACGTCGGCGACTGCGCCGGCATGGCCGCCGACCTGTTCGAGACCTACGCGGTCACGATCGTCGGAACGATGCTGCTCGCTGGCGTGTTCTTCATGGGCAAGGACCATGCGGCGGCCCAGGCCACGCTGATGATGTTCCCGCTGGTGCTCTGCGGCGTCTGCATCCCGGCGTCGATCGCGGGCACGTTCTTCGTCAAGCTCGACGAGAGCAACGACATCATGAAGGCCCTGTACAAGGGCCTGGTGGTGACGGCGCTGATCTCCGTGGTCCTGATCGCCGCGACCACGCACCTGTTCCTCGGCTTCGGCACGGTCTTCAAGGCCGGCGCCGTCTCCTTCTCGGGGACCGGGCTGTTCGTCTGCGCGATGATCGGCCTCGTCGTGACCGGCCTCCTGGTCTGGATCACCGAGTACTACACCGGCACCGCATACCGCCCGGTCCGCTCGATCGCAGAGGCCTCCACCACCGGCCACGGCACGAACGTGATCAAGGGGCTCGCGATCTCGATGGAGGCGACGGCCCTGCCCGTGGTCGTCATCTCGGCCGCGATCATCGCGGCCTACCTGATCGCCGGCCTCTACGGCATCTCGATCGCCGCGACCACGATGCTGGCGCTGGCTGGGATGATCGTGGCGCTCGACGCGTACGGCCCGGTCACCGACAACGCCGGCGGCATCGCCGAGATGGCCGGCCTGCCGAAGGACATCCGCAAGAACACGGATGCGCTCGACGCGGTCGGCAACACCACCAAGGCCGTCACCAAGGGCTACGCGATCGGCTCCGCCGGCCTCGCGTCACTGGTGCTCTTCGCCGCCTACATCGAGGACCTCAAGCACTACTTCCCGAACCTGAAGGTGCAGTTCGCCCTGCAGGATCCGTACGTGGTGATCGGCCTCTTCCTTGGCGGCGCGCTCCCCTACCTGTTCGGCGCCATGGGCATGACCGCCGTTGGCCGCGCGGCCGGCTCGGTCGTGGTCGAGGTCCGCCGCCAGTTCAAGGAGATCAAGGGCATCATGGAGGGCACGGCCAAGCCGGACTACGGCCGCGCCGTCGACCTGCTCACCCAGGCCGCGATCAAGGAGATGATCGTCCCGTCGCTGCTTCCCGTCGCGGCGCCGATCGTCCTCTACTTCGTGGTGCGCGCCGTGGGCGGCCAGGAGGCCGCGTTCAGCGCGCTTGGCGCGATGCTGCTCGGCACGATCGTCACCGGCCTGTTCGTGGCCATCTCGATGACCTCGGGCGGTGGCGCCTGGGACAACGCCAAGAAGTACATCGAGGAAGGCCACCACGGCGGCAAGGGCTCCGACGCCCATAAGGCCGCGGTGACCGGCGACACGGTCGGCGATCCGTACAAGGACACCGCCGGCCCGGCCGTGAACCCGATGATCAAGATCATCAACATCGTGGCCCTGCTGCTCCTGGCGATGCTCGCCAAGGGCGGCTGACGCGGGACGGGGCGGGCCGCGAGGCCCGCCTGCCGCGAAGGAAGAAGGCCCCGGAGGCGTCAGCCTCCGGGGCCTCGTTCTTTCCGAAAGACGCTACCTGCGCATCGTCCCGGGGGGCGGGGACTTCGAACCGCCCGGGACATAGGCGCCCGCGCTGCGGTTGAACTTGCCGACATTCCCGAGTAGCTGCTCGAGGAAGGAAAGCTCCTTCCCCGGAGAAGGGGTGACGCGGGCGATATGCTGGACGACCTTGCCGTCCGCGAGCTCGAGCCTCTGTACGTTCGAGACGCTGCCCGCCTCGTCGAAGACGATCGCCACCACCTTCTGCTCGAGCACCCTCGGCTCGAAGAAGGCGTAGGTTTCCGTGCGACGGTTGATGTAGAGCCATGTCTCGTCGCCGAATATCCCAATGGTCGAGGGCGTGCCGAGCAGCTCGCGCACGTCCTCCTTCTTCTGCTCGCCCACCTTTATCCGGGCGAGGTTCTCCTCGTCGGGCACGAAGCCCCTGACGTCGATCGTGGCCTGGCAGGCGCCGAGGCCGGCCGCGAGGGCCACCGCCACGAGGGCAGGCGTGCGCCGGCGCGCGCCGGTCATGCTGGAGCGGGACTGTCCGGCCATCGCTTGCCTCTCGTTGCGTCCGGGGATCGGGCTTGCGGCAGTGGTCGCGGCGCCACTAGAACGCGCCATCGACGCCGCTAGATGCTCTCGCATGGTGGCACAGTCAATCGGTCGAGGTCCATGAAGCTCCCCCAATCCCTGGCGCGCTGGTTCGCGGGCGGGCGTGCCCGAGGCGAGGCCGAGGCGCTCTATGCGGCGCTAGCCGCGCAGGCGCGTCGCCCGGAGCCGTTCAGCGAGCTCGGCGTCCCGGATAGCCTGGACGGCCGCTTCGACGCGCTTTGCCTGCACATGTTCCTCGTCGTGCGTCGCCTCGCGCGCGATGGCGAGCGGGGGGCGGGGCTCGCGCAGGACCTCTACGACTCGATGTTCGCCGACATGGACCGGACGCTGCGGGAGCTGGGGGTCGGCGACCTCGGCATCGGCAAGCGCGTGACGCAGATGGCGGAGGGCCTCATGGGCAGGATCAAGGCCTATGGGGACGGGCTCGACGCCGGGCAGGACCAGCTCCTTGCCGCCATCGGCCGCAATCTCTTCGCCGGGGCCGCGGCCGCCGACCCGCGCGCCCTCGCGCGAGTGGCGTCCTACCTGCGGGCCAGCGACGCCGCGCTCGCCGCCCAGGATGTCGGCTCGATGCTGGCGGAAGGGCCTCGCTTCGCCGACTGGGGGGCGCTGCCGTGACCCAGGGGCAGGAGATCATGCCCGTCGAGTTCCCGCGGCCGGTCGTCGCGGACGAGCGCCGCGGCCGCGTCCGCTTCGCCGTGGAGGCCGGGGAGGCCGAGCGCGCGGCCCTGGCCCGCCGGTTCTCCCTTCCCGGGATCGGAAGGCTGGCCTGCTCCGGGACGCTTTCCCCGGGTGCAGGCGGGCGGTGGCGCCTCAGGGCCCGGCTCGACGCTGAGGTGACGCGGGTATGCGTCGTGTCGCTCGAGCCATTCGCGGCGCGGGTCGAGGAGGAGTTCGAGATCCGGTTCGCCGCGCCGGCGGATGGCGACGGCGAGGCGGAACTCGACATCGGCGCCGAGGACGACGAGCCCCTGCCGCCCGGCGGGGAACTCGACGTCGGCGAGATAGCCGCCCAGCAATTGTCGCTTGCGCTCGATCCCTTTCCCCGCGCACCCGGCGCGGCATGGACGGACCGCGTCGAGGCAGGGGAGGAGCAGCCGCCGCAACCCGCGAACGAGCAGGCGCGCGCGGCGTTCTCTTCGCTTTCGCGCCTCGCCGGGCGCAGGGGCGAGGGCTCAGGCGAGGCTTGAGCGCCGCTCCGAAACTGTCTAAAGAAGCGCGTCTTAGTCCACACCTCGATTGCAGGTCCCATCGTTTGTCGCCGCCGGCCGCCAGTAGGCCCGTCCCGGCGAGGAGTAAAGCGCCATGGCCGTTCCCAAGAAGAAGGTTTCCCAGTCCCGCCGCGACATGCGCCGGTCCCACGAGGCGCTCAAGGGCTCTGCCTATGTCGAGTGCGCGAATTGCGGCGAACTCAAGCGCCCGCACCATGTCTGCGGCGCCTGCGGCTACTATGACGGCCGCGAGGTTGTCGCCGCCAAGGCGAGCTGACCGGGCAAGACACGCATCCGGCAACCCGGTCAGGGGACGCGTAGCGGGTGGCTGCCAGGAAGCTGATCTCGCTGGATGCCATGGGCGGCGACAGCGCGCCCAACATGGTGGTCGAAGGAGCCGATATCGCGCTTCGGCGCTTTCCCGACACGGGCTTCTTATTCTTCGGCGACGAGGCACGCCTCGCGCCCCTCGTCGCCGCCCGCCCGGCCGTGGCCGCCGCCTCCGCGATCCGGCACGCGCCGGATGCGATCAGCGGCGACGCCAAGCCCTCTGTCGCCCTGCGCGCCGGGCGCTCCTCCTCGATGCGCCTCGCGATCGACGCGGTCAGGGCCGGCGAGGCCGACGGGGTGGTGTCGGCGGGTAATACAGGTGCCCTCATGGCCATGGCGAAGTTCGTCCTCAAGACGCTCGCCACCATCGACCGGCCGGCCATCGCGTCCTTCTTCCCGACGCTGCGCGGGGAAAGCGTGATGCTCGACCTCGGCGCCAATGTCGATTGCACGGCCGACAACCTCGTTCAGTTCGCCGTCATGGGAGACGCGTTCGCGCGGACCGTGCTCGGCGTCGTCCAGCCGACGATCGGTATCCTCAATGTCGGCTCCGAGGACCTGAAGGGCCATGACGAGGTGCGCGCCGCAGCCGCGGCGCTGCGCGCGGGTCCGCTGGCGCCGCAGTTCCATGGCTTCGTCGAGGGCAACGACATCACCGCCGGCACGACGGACGTGGTCGTGACCGACGGCTTCACCGGCAATGTCGCCCTCAAGACCGCCGAGGGCACGGCGCGGCTGTACAGCGAGTTCCTGCGCGGCGCCTTTCGCTCGTCCCTTTCCGCCAAGCTCGGCTACCTCTTCGCCCGCAACGCCCTGGCCAAGGTGCGCGAGCGGCTCGACCCGCGTCGCTACAACGGCGCGATGTTCCTCGGCCTCAACGGCGTGGTGGTGAAGAGCCATGGCGGCACCGACGCCCTGGGCTTCGCCAACGCCATCTGCGTCGCCGCCGACATGGTCGCGAACGGGATCAACGACCGGATCCGCGACGACCTTGGCAAGGTCGTCTCGGCCGTCGCGCTCGCCGCCCCGGGGGACGCCGGCGGATGAACCCCGGCACGGCACCGCGCTCGGTCGTCATCGGCTGCGGGGGCTACCTGCCCGCGAAGGTGGTCGCCAACCGCGACCTCGAATCCTCGATGGAGACCAGCGACGACTGGATCGTCGAGCGGACGGGCATCAGGCAGCGCTATATCGCGGCCGACGGCGAGCTCACCTCCGACCTCGCGATCGCGGCCTCGCGCGCCGCGCTCGCCGATGCCGGCATCGACGCGTCCGAGGTCGACCTCGTCGTGGTCGCCACGACCACGCCGGACCAGACCTTCCCGGCGACCGCGACGCGCGTGCAGGCGGGGCTCGGCATGGTCGCCGGGATCGCCTTCGACGTGCAGGCGGTGTGCAGCGGCTTCGTCTACGCGATGGCGATCGCCGACAACTTCCTGCGCGTGGGCCAGGCGCGCACCGCGCTCGTGATCGGCGCCGAGACCTTCAGCCGCCTGCTCGACTGGAGCGACCGCGGCTCGGCCGTCCTCTTCGGCGACGGTGCCGGCGCCGTGCTGCTGCGCGCCGAGGGCGATCCGCGCGACGGGCAGGGCAGGCCGCGCGGGATCCTGTCTACGCATCTCCACGCCGATGGCCGCTTCAACGAGGCGCTGCACACGGATGGCGGGCCGTCCTCGACGCCCGGCCGCGTCGGCGTCGTGAAGATGAATGGCCGCGAGGTGTTCCGGCACGCCGTCGAGAAGCTCTCCTCGGTCGTCGAGGAGGCGCTCGCGGCGAATGCGCTCGCGCCGTCGCAGGTCGACTGGCTCGTCCCGCACCAGGCGAATCGCAGGATCATCGACGGCATGGCGCGCAAGCTGGGGCTGCCGCCGGAGCGCGTCGTCGTGACGGTCGATCGCCACGCCAACACGTCGGCGGCGTCGATCCCGCTCGCGCTCTGGGAGGCCACGCGCGAGAGGCGATTCGCGCGCGGCGACGTCGTGCTGCTCGAGGCGATCGGCGGCGGGCTGACCTGGGGCGCCTGCGTCATCCGCTGGTGACGGCCCGGCGGCGTTGACGCTCATTTCCCTCGGGGCTAGCCTTCGCGCCACGCTATCCGAGAGCAGCACGATGTCCCAGCCCACCGTCACGCGCGCAGACCTCGCCGAGGCCGTCTACCAGGAGGTCGGGTTGTCGCGTAACGATTCGGCCGCGCTGGTGGAGGACGTGCTGAACGAGGTCGTCTCCGCCCTCGAGCGAGGCGAACCGGTCAAGCTCTCTTCCTTTGGCAGCTTCTCCGTGCGCCAGAAGGGCAAGCGCGTCGGCCGCAACCCGAAGACCGGCGAGGAAGTCCCGATCCTCCCGCGCAAGGTCCTGGTGTTCCGCGCGTCGCACGTCCTCAAGAACAAGGTCAACCGCGCCCAGGCGCGCCAGTCCGGCGCACGTCCCGCGACCGTCGAGCCGGGCGCAGGCCAGTGAGCGAGATCCCTCCCGCGATCATCGGCATGGGCATGCCCGAGGAGTTCGAGCGCGCGCGCCCCTCGAAGTCGGCCTCCGCGTTCCGCACGATCAGCGAGGTCGCCGACCAGCTCGACGTGCCGCAGCATGTCCTGCGGTTCTGGGAGACCCGCTTCACGCAGATCCGCCCGCTCAAGCGCGCGGGCGGGCGCCGCTACTACCGCCCGGAGGATGTCGACCTCCTGCGTCGCATCCGCGGCCTGCTTTACCAGCAGGGCTACACGATCAAGGGCGTGCAGAAGCTCCTGCGCGACACGCCCCGCGAGCGCGCTGAGGCCGCGGCCGCGGCGGGCGCGGCCGCCACGACGGCCGTGGCGGCGAAAGTTCCATCGCCGCGCGCCGAGGTCCTCGCGGAGGCCGATGCCACGTCGGCCAATCCCGACAAGGGGCGGGGCGGTCCATCCGCCTCCGACCTCGACGAGGCGCGCTCCGCCCTCGACGAACTCGTTCGCGAGCTCGAGGCGATCCGCTCGGAATTGCTGCTGCTGAAATCCTCCGGGCGTTGATGACGCGCGGCGGCTTGCGTATAATCCGTTGGCGTCCTGCAAGGGATCCGAGCCGGTCGGAGCGTAGCGCAGCCTGGTAGCGCATCAGTCTGGGGGACTGGGGGTCGTGGGTTCAAATCCCGCCGCTCCGACCATTCTCGGAAGTCGACGGGCGAGGACCGGCCTGGGACGGCGCGACGTCCTCTCCAAGCATTGCCAGCACGAGAGAGAGTGCCGCGTCCACGGTCGCGGCACGCACGGCCGCGCGATCGCCCATGAAGACCGCGCGCCGATGCAGCGTGGCGCGCCCGTCCATGGCGCAGGCGAGATGAACCAGCCCGACCGGCTTCGCCGCGGTCCCGCCGCCGGGACCGGCCACGCCGGTCACCGACACCGCGACCGCCGCGCGCGACCTCGACACCGCGCCTTCCGCCATCGCCCGGGCGACCTCCTCGCTGACCGCGCCGTGGCGCGCGAGGAGTTCCGGCGCGACGCCGAGCATCTCGCGCTTGGAGTCGTTCGAGTAGACGACGAAGCCGCGCTCGACGACGTCCGACGAGCCGGCGATGTCGGTGAGCGCCGCGGCGATCATGCCGCCCGTGCAACTCTCCGCGGTCGCCAGCATGGCCATGCGGCGGCGGCAGGCCTCCAGCACCCGAGGCGCGAGTTCAGCCGCCGAGCGCACGCAGCACCCCTCCGATGGGCGTGAAGCTGCACAGCGCCCATGCCGCGACGCCCGCCTGCACGCCCGCCACCATGTCATCCGCCATCACGCCGATCCCCCCGCCGATGTTTCGATCGCACCATCCCGCGGGAAAGGGCTTCAGGATGTCGGTAGCCCGGAAAGCCGCGAAGGCGATCGCCCAGGCCCACCATTCCTGCGGCACGAAGGCGAGGGCAAGCAATTGGCCGGCGACCTCGTCGATGACGATGAAGCCCGGATCGGCATCGCCGTCGCGGCCGACGATGCGCGACGCGGCAAGGGTGCCGACGATGCAGGCCAGGGCCGAGGCCGCGAGCAGGGCCACCGAGCCTCCCCAGCTCGCGACCGCCCAGCCGAGCGGAAGCGCGGCGAGGGAGCCGAAGGTGCCGCTCGCGACGGGGATGCGCCCGACGCCCAGTACCGTCGCGACGAGCATCGAGGGATGGTGGAGGGGCGGGAAGGCGCCCTGCGCGGGGCGTTGGCGCGGCCTTTCTTCCATCATCGGTTTTCCGTGGAGTCCATGCCGCAGGATAATGCCGGGTTGCTGCATTGCGTCATTCGTGTTTTAAGTGGCGAAAGATTAGCCACAAGGCATAGCTGATCAAAAAATGAGCATTTCGATCGGCCCGATCTCCCTTTCGGCCCCCGTCATCCTCGCTCCCCTTTCCGGGATAAGCGACCTGCCGTTCAGGCGCCTCGTGCGGCGCTGGGGCGCGGGCATGGTCGTCTCCGAGATGATCGCGAGCCAGGCGATGGTGCGCGAGACGCGCCAATCGCTGCTCATGGCGAGCAGCGAGCCCGAGGAATTCCCCATGGCCGTCCAACTCGCGGGCTGCGAGCCGGCCGTGATGGCGGAGGCGGCGCGCCTGAACGAGGACCGCGGCGCCGCGCTCATCGACATCAATTTCGGCTGCCCGGTGAAGAAGGTCGTGAACGGCCATGCCGGTTCCTCGCTGATGCGCGACGAGGTCCATGCGGCGCGGATCCTCGAGGCCACCGTCAAGGCCGTTCGCATCCCGGTGACGCTGAAGATGCGCATGGGCTGGGACCATTCCTCGCTCAACGCGCCGCGCCTCGCGCGCATCGCGGAGGAATGCGGCATCCGGATGGTGACCATCCACGGCCGCACGCGCTGCCAGTTCTACGAGGGCAGGGCGGACTGGGCCTTCGTGCGGCGCGTGAAGGAGGCGGTGGCGATCCCCGTCGTCGTCAACGGCGACATCACCACGCTCGACGCCGCCGCGCAGGCCCTCGCGCAGTCCGGCGCCGATGGCGTGATGATCGGACGCGGCGCCTGCGGGCGGCCGTGGTTCCCGTCGCAGGTCATCCGTTTCCTTGCCACCGGCGAGCGCCTGCCCGACCCCCCGCCCGAGGTCCAGCGCGACACGCTGGTCGAGCATTTCGACGCGATGCTCTCGCACTACGGCACCGACACGGGCTTGCGCATGGCGCGCAAGCATGTCGGCTGGTACGCGCGCGGCTTCCCGGGCGCCGCGGAGTTCCGCGCGCGCGCGATGACGATGACGGATCCGCACGCGATCCGCGACGCCATCCGCGCAGCCTGGGACCCTGCGCTCGGAAAGCTCGCCGCGTGAGCGCGCGCTGATGCAGCCGGCGCGGTCGCGGCGCGCGGGCAGCCAGCCCCTGCCGGTCGACGTGGCGGGCGTGCTCTCGGCGCTGCCGGTGGCCGTCATCGCGCTCGACGCCGCGGATCGCATCGTGCTGGTCAACGCGGCGGCGGAGAGCTTCCTCGATGCGTCCAGCCCGGTGCTCGCGGGCTCGTCGCTGCGCGCGCATCTCTCCGCGGACAGCCCGATCTTCTCCCTCGTCAGGCAGGCGCGGGACCGTCGCGTGTCGGTGTCCGAGGACGGGATCAGTCTGGAAGGGCCGCGCATCGGCGCGCGCTTCGCCACCGTCACCGCCTCGGCGCTGGGTGATGGCGACGGCAGCGTGGCGCTGTCGATCCACGAGCGGACCATCGCGCGCAAGATCGACCACCAGCTCGTGCACCGCAACGCGGCGCGCTCCGTCACCGCCATGGCCGCGATGCTGGCGCACGAGGTCAAGAACCCGCTTTCCGGCATACGCGGCGCCGCGCAGCTGCTCGAGCAGTCGGTGCCCGCCGAGGACCGCGAGCTCACGCGCCTCATCACCGAGGAGACCGACCGGATCTGCGCGCTCGTGGACCGGATGGAGGTGTTCTCCGACAGCCGGCCGCCCTCGCGCGGGCCGGTGAACATCCACCAGGTCCTCGAGCATGTCCGGCTGATCGCGCAGGCGGGCTTCGCGCGCCAGGTGCGCTTCATCGAGGTCTACGATCCCTCGCTGCCACCGGTCTTCGGCAACCGCGACCAGCTGGTCCAGGTCTTCCTGAACCTGGTCAAGAACGCGGCAGAGGCCTGCCCGGCGACGGGCGCGGAGATCACGCTCGCCACCGCCTACCAGCACGGAATCCGCCTCGCGGTCCCCGGCAGCGACGCCCCGATGAGCCTGCCACTGGTGGTCGGTGTCCACGACAATGGCGAGGGCATCCCCGAGGACCTCCGCCCGCACCTGTTCGACGCCTTCGTGACGACCAAGACCAACGGAACTGGCCTGGGTCTTGCTTTGGTCGCAAAGATCATCGGCGACCATGGCGGCGTGATCGAATTCGACAGCCAGCCCCGGAGGACGGTCTTCCGGGTCCGGCTGCCGATCTACACGCAGCCAAGGGCCGCGGCTTCGAAGGCAGGGTAGGCATCGCATGGGCGCAGGCGGCGGCACGATCCTGGTCGCGGACGACGACAGGGCCATACGGACCGTCCTGACCCAGGCGCTCGCCCGGCTGGGGTACGACGTGCGCACGACCGGCCACGCCTGGACACTCTGGAAATGGGTCGAGGACGGCGAGGGCGACCTCGTCATCACCGACGTCGTGATGCCGGACGAGAACGGCCTCGATCTCGTACCGCGCATCCGCAAGCTCAGGCCGGAGCTGCGCGTCATCGTCATGAGCGCGCAGAACACGCTCCTGACTGCGGTGAAGGCGACGGAGCGCGGCGCCTTCGAGTACCTGCCGAAGCCCTTCGACCTGAAGGACCTCGTCGCCACGGTCCAGCGAGCGCTGACCCAGTCGCGGGAGAGCGTGGTCGCGCCGGGCCACGGGGACGAGGGCCAGGAGAAGCTGCCCCTGATCGGCCGCTCGCCGGCGATGCAGGAGATCTACCGGGTGCTGGCGCGCCTGATGGGCACCGACCTCACGGTCATGATCACCGGCGAGTCGGGCACCGGAAAGGAGCTCGCCGCGCGGGCGCTGCACGACTACGGCAAGCGGCGCGCCGGCCCCTTCATCGCCCTCAACATGGCGGCCATCCCGCGCGAGCTGATCGAGAGCGAGCTCTTCGGCCACGAGAAGGGTGCTTTCACCGGCGCCAACCAACGCCATGCCGGGCGCTTCGAGCAGGCGCAGGGCGGCACGCTCTTCCTCGACGAGATCGGCGACATGCCGCTGGAGGCGCAGACGCGCCTGCTGCGCGTCCTGCAGGAGGGCGAGTACACGACGATCGGCGGGCGCCAGCGCCTGCGCGCGGACGTGCGCATCGTGGCGGCCACGCATCGTGACCTGCGACAGCTCGTGCGCCAGGGGATGTTCCGCGAGGACCTGTTCTACCGCCTCAACGTCGTGCCCATCAGGCTGCCGCCGCTGCGCGAGGGCACGGAGGACATACCGGAGCTCGCTAAGCACTTCCTCACGCAATGCGCCGCCGAGGGGCTGCCGGCTAAGGCGCTCGACTCCGGAGCCCTGGAGCGCCTCAAGCAGCATCGCTGGCCCGGCAATGTGCGGGAGCTCGAGAACCTCGTGCGCAGGCTCGCGGCGCTCTATTCGCAGGAAACCATCGGGATCGACGTCATCGCGGGCGAGCTCGCCGACGCGGCGCAGTCGCACGCTGTCCCGGCCGCCGATCCCGTCGCCGCCGATGATTCGCTCTCGATCGCCGTCGAGCGCCACCTCAAGGCCTATTTCGAAGCCCACCAGTCGGGGCTTCCGGCCTCGGGGCTCCATGACCGGATCCTGCGCGAGGTGGAGCGCCCGCTGATCCTCCTGACCCTCGCGGCGACGCGCGGGAACCAGATCAAGGCCGCGCACGTGCTCGGCATCAACCGCAACACGCTGCGCAAGAAGATACGCGACCTCGACATCCAGGTGATGCGCGGCCTCGGCTGAGGACGCGGGCCGCGGATGCGCTCGAGCGCCGCTGAGGCTATCATCCCGGCGTGTCCAAGATCCAAGCAGCAGCGCAGCCGCCGCGCCCCGCCGCGCCGCCCGGCCAGCCGGCCTCGCTTGCGGCGCGGCTGTCGCGCTTCCTGCGCGGCCGCGTCGCGGGGCGCCTGGCCGTCGCGCTTGCGGTCGCTGCCACGGCGTCGGGCCTGGCGACCTATGTCCAGCTGACGACGGGGCAGGTTTCCCAGAATCCCGTCGCAATCCTCCTTCTCCTCTACCTCGACCTCGTCCTGCTGCTGGCGCTGGCGACGGTCGTGGCCCGGCGCATCGTCCAGATATGGGCGCAGCGCCGGCGAGGTTCCGCGGGCGCGAAGCTCCATGTCCGGCTCGTGGTGCTGTTTTCCTCGCTCGCCGCGCTGCCGGCGGTCGTCGTCGCCGGGTTCTCGGTCGTATTCTTCGACCTCGGCCTGCAGTCTTGGTTCAGCGACCGCGTGCGCTCGGCCCTGAGCGAGTCCCTCGCCGTCGCGGAGGCCTACCTTAACGAGCACCGCAACGCGATCCGCGGGGATGCGATCGCGATGGCGGCCGACATCTCGCGCGAGGGGCAGCTTCTGCGCATCAACCAGCGCGCGCTGTCCCAGATCCTGAGCGCGCAATCCGCCCTGCGCTCGCTGAACGAGGCCGTGATCTTCGAGAGCGGCGGACGGGTGCTCGCCTTTTCCGGGCTGACGATGTCGCTGGCGCTGGACGTGATCCCCAGCTGGGCGCTAATGCGCGCCGACGCGGGCGACGTGGTCCTGCTCGACCCCGAGGCGACCATGGGGCCCATCCAGGTCGACGACAGGGTGCGCGTCCTCGTCAGGCTGGAGGACCTCGGCGGCCTCTACATGCTCGTCGGGCGCCTCGTCGACCCGCAGGTCGTCGGGCATGTCGAGCGCACGCGCATCGCGGTCGCATCGTACGAGAACCTCGAGGGGCAGCGCTCGGGCATCCAGGTGACCTTCGCGATGCTCTTCATCCTCGTGGCGATGCTCCTCCTGCTTGCCGCGATCTGGGTGGGCCTCGTCTTCGCCAACCGGCTCATCGAGCCGATCGGCAGCCTGATCGAGGCCTCGGAGCGCGTGCGCTCGGGGGACCTCTCGGCGCGCGTCGTAGAGGGGCGGGCGGACGACGAGCTCGGCACGCTCAGCCGCGCCTTCAACCGCATGACGAACCAGATCGAGGCGCAGCGCCGCGAACTCGTCGAGGCCAACCGGCAGCTCGACGACCGCCGCCGCTTCACGGAGACCGTGCTCGCCGGCGTGTCGGCGGGCGTGATCGGCCTCGATACCGAGGGACGGATAAACCTGCCCAACCGCTCGGCCTCGCTCATGCTGTCGACCGACCTCGACCGCATGGTGGGCACGCCCCTCGAGGAGGTCGTGCCGGAGTTCGGCGCCACCGTGGCCGCGGCGCGCGCCGGCGGCAGCCGCGTGGAGCGCGTGGAGGTCACCGTGTCGCGCGACGGGCGCCGGCGCATCCTGCTCGTCGGCGTCGGCACGGAGAGGATGGAGGGCGGGGAAGAGGGCTTCGTCGTCACCTTCGATGACATTACGGCTCTGCAGACGGCGCAGCGCCAGGCCGCATGGGCCGACGTCGCGCGCCGCATCGCGCACGAGATCAAGAACCCGCTGACGCCGATCCAGCTCTCGGCCGAGCGCCTGAAGCGCAAGTACCTGGCGGAGATCCGGTCGGATCCCGACACCTTCAGGATCTGCACCGAGACGATCGTGCGACAGGTCGGCGACATCGGGCGCATGGTCGACGAGTTCTCCTCGTTCGCGCGCATGCCGGCGCCGGTGATGCGGGAGGAGGACCTCTCCGAACTCGTCCAGCAGACGGTCTTCCTCCAGCGCCAGGCCCATCCGGACGTCGAGTTCGACGTCGTGCTGCCCCCGGCGCCCGTGCGCGTCGTCCTCGACGCGCGCCAGGTCCGGCAGGCGCTGACGAACCTGCTGCAGAACGCCCTCGACGCGATCGCGGGCAGGGACGCGCCGGCCGGGGGCGCGGCGCTGCCACCGGGACGCGTCGAGGTCTTCCTCGGCGAGGGCGACCGGGTGGCCGTCTGCGTCCGCGACAATGGCCGCGGCCTGCCGGGCGAGGATCGCGAGCGCCTGACCGAGCCCTATGTCACGACCCGCGCCAAGGGAACCGGGCTGGGGCTTGCGATCGTCAAGAAGATCATGGAAGACCATGGAGGCGCGGTCCTGCTCGAGGACGATCCCGGTAGCGGCGCGCGCGTGACACTGGAATTCGGGGCGGCGGCGTCGGCCGCCACGGCAGGGGCGACGCATGGCGCATGACGTTCTGATCGTCGACGACGAGGCGGACATCCGTCTCCTGATCGGCGGAATTCTCGAGGACGAGGGCTACGCCACGCGCGGCGCGGGAGACGCGGCGCGCGCCCTCGAGGCGATGCGCGAGCGACGGCCGAGCCTCTGCATCCTCGACGTCTGGCTGCAGGGGAGCTCGATGGACGGCCTGCAGTTGCTCGACATGCTCGTCCAGGAGCATCCGCACGTGCCCGTCGTCGTCATCAGCGGGCACGGCAACATCGAGACCGCGGTCGGCGCCATCAAGCGCGGCGCCTACGATTTCATCGAGAAGCCCTTCAAGTCGGACCGGCTGCTGCTCGTCGCCGAGCGCGCGATCGAGGCGGCGCGGCTGCGCCGCGAGAACGAGGAGTTGCGCTCGCGCGTCGGCGACCCGGCGGAGCTCATCGGGACGTCGGCGTCCGTGGGCACGATGCGCAACGCGATCGAGCGCGTCGCGCCGACCAACAGCCGCGTCCTCGTGACCGGCCCGGCCGGTGTCGGCAAGGAAGCGGTCGCCCGCCTAATCCATGCGCGATCGCGGCGCGCGCAGGGTCCCTTCGTGGTGATGAACTGCGCGAGCATGCGTCCCGACCGGGTCGAGGTGGAGCTGTTCGGGCAGGAGGGGGAGGACGGCGCGCCGCCGCGTCCCGGCCTCTTCGAGCAGGCTCATGGCGGCACGCTGCTCCTCGACGAGGTCGCCGACATGCCTCTGGAGACGCAGGGCAAGATCGTGCGCGCGCTCCAGGAGATGACCTTCGAGAGGGTCGGCGGGCGCTCGCGCGTGTCCGTGGACGTGCGCGTGATGTCGACCACGAGCCGCGAGCTGCAGGCCGAGATCTCGGCCGCGCGGTTCCGGGAAGACCTGCTCTACAGGCTCAACGTCGTCCAGATCCGGGTGCCGCCGCTGCGCGACCGCCGCGAGGACATCCTCGAGCTCGCGCGGCACTTCATGTCGCGCGGCGCGGGCGGCGCGATGGAGCCGCGGCCGCTCGGCGAGGACGCGATCGCGGCGCTGCAGGCCTATGAATGGCCTGGCAACGTGCGCCAGCTGCGCAATGTCGTCGAGTGGCTGCAGATCATGGCGCCGGGGGACGCGGCGAGCCCGATCCGCTCGGACATGCTGCCGCCGGAGATCGGCGCCATCATGCCGGTGGCGCTGCGCGGCGAGCATTCGGCCGAGATCATGGCGCTGCCGCTGCGCGAGGCACGCGAGCTCTTCGAGCGGCAGTACCTGCTTGCGCAGGTGACGCGCTTCGGAGGCAACATCTCGCGCACCGCAACCTTCGTCGGGATGGAGCGCTCCGCCCTCCACCGCAAGCTGAAGATGCTCGGCGTGCACGGCACGGACCGGCCGGCGCAGCTGGATTCCTG
>Ga0194133_10003772_pt1 | contig 21155 bp, 19 predicted proteins | sample TA2KigOf40mmetaG_FD_155448 | JGI IMG/M metagenome (GOLD analysis project Ga0194133, IMG submission 155448) | Freshwater microbial communities from Lake Tanganyika, Tanzania - TA2015055 Kigoma Offshore 40m | ecosystem: Environmental > Aquatic > Freshwater > Lake | place: Tanzania: Lake...
TTCATCGCCCCGTTGTCGAAGGGCAGCTGCGGCAGGAAGTCCGGCGGGAGCGGCGGGCGGTTGGCGTAGTCGGCGGGGAAGCCGGGGCCGGGCTGGCGCGGATCGTGGGGCGCGGTGAACGCGGCGTAGAGGAAGAACGGCTGCTTGCCGTCGTGGGATTCCAAAAACCGGAGCGCGGCGTCGGTGAAGAGCTCGCTGGAGTACTTGGCCCCGGTGCGGACCTCAGAGAGGCGGCCGTCGGGCCCGAGGTCGCGGACGGGCACCTTCTCGTGGTCGGACATCCCGCCGAACATCACCGCCTCGCCGCGGGCGAAGGCGCGCAGCCACGACGGCTGGCCGTTGTGCCACTTGCCCGTGCCGAAGGTCACGTAACCGTGCTCGCGGAACAGCTCGGGCAGCAGCTTCGCGCCCTCGAGCGTCTGGGTGTTCACGTGGAACCAGGTCTTGCCCGACATCAGCATCGCGCGACTCGGGACGCAGACCGCGCCGCTGTTGCCGCCGAAGACGTAGTTGCGGCGGAAGCTGAAGCCCCCGCGCACGAGGCCGTCGAGGTGGGGGGTGCGGATGTGCGGGTTGCCGTGGGCGCCGATGGTGTCGGCGCGCTGGTCGTCCGCGAACAGGAACAGGATGTTGGGCCGGGAAGCCTCGGCCGTGAGGCCGGTGGCGGCGAGGAGCAGGGCGGGGAGGAGGAAGCGGGTCATCGGAGGGGCGGCGGGGTTCAGCGGCGGGGGATCCAGCCGAGGGAGACGAGGAATTCGTCCGCGGCGGCGAGGGTCTCGGCGTATTTCCCCTCGGCGCGGCCGTGGTTGAAGAAGCCGTGCGGCTGGCCCGGATAGCCGCGCAGCTCGCAGCGGTTCCCGGCCGCCTGCATCAGGCGGGTGAAGGCGGCCGCGGTCGCGTACGGCACGGTGGTGTCGGCCTCGCCGTGGAAGACGATGGTCGGCGGCAGGCCGGCGCGCACGTGGTGCGCGGGGGACAGGGACCGGGGCGCGGCGCCGAGGCGCTCCTCGGGCACGCGCGTGCCGAAGCCGGACAGGTCGAGGCCGGGCAGCTCCGCGAGGACGAGGGCCGGGTTGAAGAGCAGAAGCGCGTCGGGGGTGGGGCTCACGCGGAGGTCGTCCGCGGGGTCATCGAGGCCCGGCAGGGTGGCGGTGGCGGCGGCGAGGTGACCGCCGGCGGAGCCCCCGCCCACGGCGATGCGGCGGGGGTCGATCCCGAGGCGGGTGGCGTTGGCGCGGACCCAGCGGACGGCCGACTTGGCGTCGGCGACGCAGGTGACCGGCTTCACCTGGTGGCGGGAGGCGACGCGGTAGTCGGCGGTGATGGCGACCATCCCGCGGGCGGCGAAGTGGCGGCAATGGGGCTCGAACTGGGCGGGCGAGCCGCTCGTCCAGCCGCCGCCGAAGAAGAACACGATGGCGGGCCGGCCGGTGCGCGGGCCCGTGGCGGGGTCGAAGACGTGGAGGTTGAGGGCGACCCCGCCGGCGTCCTTGTAGACCTCGGCGCGGGCGTCGGTGAAGCGCGGGGGGTAGGCGGGCGCGGCGGCGGGGAGCGGCGCGGCTAAGGCGAGGGCGAGCAGGAGCAGGCGGGGCAACGGGTTCATCAGGGGGTGCCGGGGGCGGTGGGCTTCTCGATCAGGTAATCGCCGACCCGGAGCGCGTCGAGCCCGGGGGGGAAATGGCGTTGCGCTCAGCCCTGGCCGCCGCGCAGCACGACCACGTGGTCCGTGCCGTGGGCCTCGAACTCGCGCCAGTAAGTCTCCTCGATCAGCCGCAGGCGCTCCTCCTGCGCCTCGGTGAACGGCGGGGCCTCGTCGCCCACCAGCCGGCCTAGTTCCGCCTGCAGGTCGCGCTCCGCCAGCCGCACCGCCAGCTCGCTCCAGAACACATCCGCCGTGAAGTCGGTCAGCACCTTCTCCGCCGGCCCCGCCGTGAGCTTCTCCGCGGGGTAAGGCTGGCCGTTCACATCGGTCTCCACGAGGTCGGCGCACCCGAAGGTCTCCGCCAGGCCGAACACCTTCTCCGCCACGTCCGCGTACCGCGCCGGCATCGTGCCGGGATCGTCGGGCCGCGCCCCCGCCACCCAGAGTCCCAAGTGGGCGAGCTCCAGCAGGCGGGCGTACTCCTTGGCGGTGAACGAGACCTTCATCCGACCAGCAGGAAGCCTCCCCCGGCGCCGCGCAAGGGTTTCCCGGGCGTTGACCGCCCCGCGCCGATCGCGTGGGCTCCGCCCCACCCCGATGAGCGCCCCGACCCCCACCCCGCCCGGCCGGCTGCAGTCGCTCGATGCGCTGCGCGGCTTCGATATGTTCTGGATCCTCGGCGCCGACGCCCTGATGCAGGCTCTCTCCGAGGTCAGCGGCTCCGGCCCCGCCCGCTTCCTCGCCGGGCAACTCACCCACCGCGACTGGGCCGGCTGCACGTTTTACGACGTCATCTTCCCCCTGTTCATTTTTATCTCCGGGGTCTCGCTGGTCTATTCCCTCAGCCGGCAGATCGCGGAACGCGGCCGCGCGGTCGCGGCGCGCCACGTGGTGATCCGCGGGCTGCTGCTCTTCACCATCGGGATCCTCTACAACGGCGGGTTCACCAACCCCTGGCCCGACCTGCGCCTGCTCGGCGTGCTCCAGCGCATCGCCCTCGCCTACACCGTGGCCGGACTCCTCTTCTGCTGGCTCCGCCCCCGCGCGCTCGCCGGCGTCGCCGCCGCCTGCCTCCTCGGCTACTGGGCCCTGCTCGCCGGGGTGCCCGTGCGCGACTTCACCCTCGACCGGACCGCGATCGCCACCCGCCTCGGCAAACCCAACGCCACTCCCGCGGAAGTGCGCGCCGCGTTCGAAGCCGCGGGCGGGAGCGTCACCGGCAGCTACGCCCCCGGCCTCAACCTCACCAATCACCTCGATTACCAGTACCTGCCCGGCCGCAAGTACGACACCTACTACGACCCCGAGGGCTACCTCTCGACCCTGCCCGCGGTGGTCACCTGCCTGCTCGGGGTCTTCGCGGGCCTGCTCCTGCGGCGGACCGACCGCACCGAGCCCCAGAAGGTGCGTCAGTTGGTGATCGCCGGGCTGGTGGCGATCGCGCTGGGGTGGCTCTGGCACCTGCAGTTCCCGGTCATCAAGAAGCTCTGGACCTCCTCCTATGTGCTCGTGGTGGGCGGTTACAGCGCGCTGTTGCTGGCGGCGTTCCACCACGTGATCGAGGTGCGCGGCTGGCGGCGCTGGTGCGTGCCGTTCGTCTGGATCGGGATGAACCCGATCACCCTCTACTTGGCCAACAATCTGATCGGTTTCCGCCGCCTCGCCCAGCGCTTCGCCGGGGGCGACGTGAAGGCCGGGCTCGACGCCAACCTCGGGAGCGGCGCCGGCCAGGGCCTGATCGCGATCGTGGGCCTCGCGCTGATGCTGGTCCTCGCCCGCTTCCTGTACCAACGCCGGATCTTCCTGCGCCTATGAGCCGCCTCGCCGCCCTGCTCCTGCTCGCCACGGCGCTGCCCCTCGCCGCCGCCGCCCGCACCACCGTGACCATCGAAGGGGAGAAATTCCTCCTCAACGGCCGCCCCACCTACGCCGGCCGCGCCTGGGAGGGTGTCTCCATCGAGGGCCGCCTGATGAACGCCCGGCTCGTGCAAGGCATCTTCGACGACCTCAACCCCGCCACCCGCGACCGCTGGGCCTACCCGGACACCGGCCGCTGGGACCCCGACCGGAACACCCGGGAATTCCTCGCCGCGATGCCCGTCTGGCACCGCCACGGGCTCCTCGCCTTCACCTTGAACCTGCAGGGCGGCAGCCCCGAGGGCTACTCGCGCGCCCAGCCCTGGGAAAACAGCGCCTTCGCGGCCGACGGCAGCCTGCGCCCGGACTACCTCGCCCGCGCGGCCCGCATCCTCGACCGCGCCAACGAGCTCGGGATGGTGGTGATTTTGGGCCTCTTCTACTTCGGCCAGGACGAACGCCTCACGGACGAGGCCGCGGTGCAGCGCGCCGTCGATGGGACGGTCGACTGGCTGATCCGCCGCGGCGACCGCCACGTGCTGATCGAGGTGAACAACGAGACCAACATCCGTTACGATCATCCGGTGCTCCAACCGGCGCGGATCCACGAGCTGATCCGCCGCGTCCGCACCCGCAGCCGCGACGCCGGGCATCCCCTGCTGGCCGGGACCAGTTACGGCGGGGGCCGGGTGCCGGACGACTCCGTGATCCGCGAGTCGGACTTCGTCCTGCTGCACGGCAACGGCGTGCGCGACCCGGCCCGCATCACCGCGATGGTGGCCGAGACCCGGGCGCGGCCGGCGTGGCGGCCGATGCCGATCGTGTTCAACGAGGACGACCATTTCGACTTCGACCAACCGCGGAACAACTTCGTGGCCGCCGTGCGCGCCGGGGCCTCGTGGGGCTACTTCGACTACCGGTTCAAGGGCGAGGGCTTCGCTGAAGGCTACCAAAGCATCCCCGTCGACTGGGGCCTGTCCTCGGACCGCAAACGCGGCTTCTTCCGCCTGCTCCAGACCATCACCGGCGGGCCGTGACGAGGCCCTCCTCGCTCCCCTCCGGCCTCCCAGCCACCTCCGCACGAACAGGGCCATTCCGGCTCGACTTCGAATTTAATGCCCTATTGATAGTTTAATAAGTCCTATTTAAGTTAATCCATAACGTTTAAAGATGCGCTCCGCGGTCCACGATCTCCTGCCTCCCGCCGTGCGGCGCTCGCTGGTCAAGTTCGGGGAGGACCTCGCGCGCGCCCGCCGGCGGCGGCGGCTCACCCGCGCGATGATGGCGGAACGCACCGGCGTCAGCCTCAACACCTACGCCCGGCTCGAGCGGGGCGACGCCACGGTCGCGCTGGGCGCCTACGCGATGGCGCTCTTCTCCCTCGGGTTCGGGCCGGTCCTCGGCGAGCTCGCGGACGTGCGCCAGGACGACGTGGGGCTCCAGTTGGAGGAAGCCCGGCTGCCCCGGCGCGTGCGGGCCCGCCAGTCCCCGGAGGCCCGGTGAAACGCACCCTGGAGGTTTTCCTGGGGGAAAACTCCCGCCGGATCGGCACGCTCCATCACGACCGGAGCGGGGCGCGCGAGCACGCGGCCTTCACCTATGACGCGGCGTGGCTCGAGGCGCCGGATGGCTTTCCCCTCGCGCCGGGACTGCCGCGGGTGCGGGGCCCGCAGTTCCATCGTCGCGTTGGCGAAGGCTCGGTGTTTCCCGGGATCATCGCCGATACCGAACCCGACGGCTGGGGCCGCCGCGTCATCCTCCGGGATCACGCGAAGCAGCGCCAGCTCGCCCGGCGGGCCGGCGCCTCCCCCGCCCCGGCCGCGCTCACCGCCCTCGACTTCCTGCTTGCGGTGGACGACGGCAGCCGGGTCGGGGCCCTGCGTTTCCGCGACGAGGAGGGCCGGTTCCAGCGCACCCGCGAACCCGGGCGGCGGACCACCCCGCCACTGCTCGAACTCCGGCAAATTGTCGCCGCCTCCCGCGCGGTGGAAAATTCCCGCGAGACCGCCGCCGACCTCGCCTACCTGCGCGGCCGGGGCACCTCCCTCGGCGGCCTCCGCCCCAAATGCGCGGTGCTGGATGCGGATGGTTCGCCCGCGATCGGCAAGTTCCCCAGCGTGCAGGACTCCCGCGCCGTGACCAAGGGAGAGGTCCTCGCGCTGGAACTCGCCCGCTTGGCGGGGATCAACGCCGCGGAGGCACGCTTGGTGGACAGCGAGGGGGTGCCCGTGGCCTTGATCCGCCGCTTCGACCGCACCCCGGACGGCAAACGCCTCCTTTACGCGTCCGCCGCCACGCTCCTCGGCGTCGAATCCGCCTCGGGGGAGGACCACTCCTACACGGAGATCCTCGATGCGCTCCGGGTCCACGGGGCGGCGGTGCAGGAGGACGCGGAGGAGCTGTGGCGGCGGATGGCCTTCTCCATCCTGATCACAAACGTCGACGACCACCTGCGGAATCACGGTTTCCTCCACGCGGGCCGCGGTCTCTGGCGTCTGGCCCCGGCTTTCGACCTGAACCCCTTTCCCGACCGGGCCCGCGAACTCAAGACGTGGATCTCCCCGGACACGGGCCCCGCGGCGAGCATCGAGGCGCTGCAGTCCGTCATCCCCTACTTCCGCCTCACCCCGCGGCGCGCCCGGGCCATCCTCCGGGAGGTGGCCGCCGCCGTCGCGACGTGGCGCAAGACCGGCCGCCGGCTGGGGCTGACCTCCCCTGAACTCGAGGCCTTCACCGAAGCCTTCGAGCACCCGGAGTCCGCCGCCGCCCGCCAGCTCTGAAACCGTAGTCCGAGCGGGGCTCCGGGGCTGGCCCCTCGCTCCCCACTCCTCACTCCTCGCTCCTGCATTCCCCGTCGCTCACCCCGCCAGCTTCTCCAGCTTCACGATGCGGCCGTGGGCCACCCACTCGGCGACGTAGATGTTCCCCTCCGCATCGAACGCCGCGTCGTGCGGGCAGACGAACTTGCCGGCCGTGAAGTGATCGCTCGTCCGCGTCCGCAGCGCCCGCACCTCGGCCTTCGTCGTCCAGCCATCCCCCAGGTTCGCCACGGTCCGGTACTGCTCGTCCACCAACGTCACGCGGGCGTCCAGATCCGGGATGACCGCCAGCTTGCCCCGCTGGTCGAAATGGCGCGGGGAACGCACCGGGGTGGGCAAAAACCGCCGGTGCCGGCCATCCAAGGACAGCGCCTGCAGGCGCCCGGGCTTCTCGCCCTTGGGATCGTTCTCGCCCACCACGAGCAGCGGCTCGGACCCGCGCCGGTCGATGAACAGGCCGTGCGGGTGCTGGGTCTGGCCCGCCTCCTCCCCCGGTCCCCCAAAGGTCCGCACGTAGCGCCCGTCCTTGGTCAAATGGTGGATGAAGTAGGAACCATAGCCATCCGCGAGAAACACATCCCCCTCCGGCCCGACCGCCACGTTCGAGGGCCGGTACTTCACGTCGCGGCCCCGGTACCATTCCGGCTGGGCCACGTGCCACAGCAGTTCCCCCTCCAGGGTCATCTTGAACAGGCCCCGCTGCAGGTCCGTCAGGTAAAGGATCTCCCGCCCATCCTCCACGATCAGGTCCATCCCGTGGGCGCCCCCCACGAACTGGGAGCCCCAGGAGCGCAGGAAATTGCCGGCGCGATCAAACACCACGACGCAGTCCTGGTTCGCCGCCCCGGGCCGCGAGGTGTGGAACACGTGGACGTTGCCCCGGCGGTCCACCGCGACCCCGTGGGTGACGCCCCACTGGAGGTGCGGGGGCAGCTTGGGCCAGGCGTCGTGGAAGCGGTAGCGATGCGCGCCCTCGCCGACGATCACGGGCGCGGTTTCCCCGGCCCGGGCCCGGAGCGAGAGGGTGACGGTCGCGAGGGTGGCGAGGAAACGGCGGCGGGAGGTGGGCATCGGGGGAACGCTCGCAGCCTGCGCCCGCCGCGCCGATGGGCGCAAGCCGGAGGAGAGCGGTCGCGGGGCGGTCAGCCCTGCTCCGCCGCCAAGGTCGTGCGGGCCAGCTTCATCTCCTCCAAGATCACCCGCGCCCGCTCGAGCAGCCGCCGCCCGGGCTCGGTGAGCGTCACGGGCCGGCGCCCGGCGCGGTCCAGCAGGCGGTGGCCGAGGTCCTCCTCCAGGGAGCGGATCGCGTGGCTGACCGCCGAGCGGGTGAGGTGCAGCTCGCGGGCGGCCGGCGTGAAGCCGCCGACCCGGGCCAGCGTGGTGAAGGCGTGAAGTTTCCGGCTGTCGAGAAGGGGAGGCATAAGGAAAAGGGATGGAAGTGCGGGACGTGGCGGCGCCGCGGAGCTAGCGCGCGGCGTAACGGGTTCCCGCCGCCGCGGTCAGGAGCGTCTGGAAGCGCGCGAGGTGGGCCCGGATCGAGGCCAGTTCCCCGGCGGTGGGCCGCTCGGCATCCGCCGCGGCCGGAGGCGGGCCGTGGCGGGCCAGCGCCGCGCCCAGGATCCCCCGGGCCTCCTCCGCCCCCAACACGCCGCCATCGAGAAAGAGCCCATCCACGCACGGGGCCACCGCGCCGCCCGGCGCCAGCTTGACCACCACCACCCCGGACCGGGCGGCCCGCACGAGGGCCCGCTCCCCGCCCCCGGCGCGATTACCCTGCCGATCCCCCACGCACACCAGACCGACCGCGCCGCTCTGGCGCTGCAGCTGCGCCACCCGCAGGAAAACCTCGAACTCGCCGGCGCCCGTGCGCCCCGGATCGGCCGGGGACCACGCCACGGGGCCGAGGATCGCCACGCCGGCCGGAGCAGGGTCCGCCCACAGCGGGGCGGCGACGAGAACCAGCCAGGGAACGATCCGGAGCAGACGGCGGCGGTGCATAAGCCGTCCGGGAGCAGCTCCCGTGCCCCCCGGCCGCGCGCCGCGAGGTATGAAAAGATTTCCGGCCCGCCGGGCCGCCTCAGGCAGGGGGCATCAGCTGCTGAAGGACCATCCAGTGGTTCATCCCGGCGTCTTCAACCCGTGTTTCCGGCGCAACCGCGCAAAGGCCTCCTCCGCCGGTTCCCCCTGGAGGCACTCCATTGAGGCAATGCCCTCGGCGATCCCGGCCCGCGCCTGCAGGGACTCGACATCCTCGAGCATCGCCTGATCGGCCTTCGCGTCCTGGACCACGACCTCCGCCTTGCCGTTCAAAGTGAGGACCCCCGGCAAGGCCGGGGGCGTCAGCCGCGCGGGGCGGGCGTCACGGCGCCGGCTTCACGCAGCGCGGCCCGCAGGGCCCCCTGCATCTCGGACGGCTGCCGTTCCAGCTGGGCGAGGCAGATCGCCAGCACCCGCGGGTGCGCCGCGGCGTTGCGGGCCAGCGCCATCTGGGCGCCGGCCCCGAGCGCAGGCTCATTCCGGCCGATCGCGTCGAAGATGCGCGTCACGTAGCGTTCGTCCCCGCTGGCGAGGAACGCCCCCCACTGCAGGTTCATCGAGGACGGCGACAGCACCGCGGTGTCCGCGATCAGCTGCGCCGGGATCGTCGCGAGGCGGCGGACCTCGTCCCGCACGGCGGCCGGGGCGCGCAGGCGGAGGAGCAGGGCCTCGCCGCGGGCGTCGCCGGCCTGCCAGAGGGCGGCCGCCACCAGCCGCTGGTGGTTCTCGGGCAGGGACCGCAGCTCCTGCAGCCACGCGTCGACGCGCGCGGGATGCTGGGCGAACACGGTGGCGAGGAAGCCGATCGTGAGCGGGACATTGCCGGGGCGCTCGAGGAAGCCCTCGCGGCTGAGCGCCTGCACCCGGGCGGCGAGCGCCTGCGGTTGCGGGTTGAGGTAATAGGTCTCGAGCCAGGCTGGGGCGGAAACCTCCGCGCGCAGCGCGGGGGCGGCGAGCGCGAGGCCCGCGAGGAACGGAAGGACGAGGGTTTTCATTGGGGGGACGCCGGCAGGGTGGGGACGATTTCCGCGGGAAAGGGGGTGACGACCCGCGGGACGACAACCCTAGCCGGGGCCGCCGCGCGGTCGAGCGCCGGAAGCCTGAAATCTTTTCATCGGCGGCGGCGGGGACGGCCCGCGCGGTCCCCGATCACTTGCCGCCCGCCAACGCGGTCCCCAACGCCGGCGTCGAGGCCGGGGGTCGGCGGTGCCGTGTCGCCTGCTCGTAGGCGAACGCCAGGCGGATCAGCTCGGCGTCGCTGAATGGCAGGCCCAGGAACGCGAGTCCCGCCGGGATTCCATCGGGGGTGAACCCCATCGGGACCGTGATCGTGGGCGTGTGGATGAGGAAGGTGTTCAGCGAAACCACCCCGCCATTGCTCCGGTAGGGCGGCGTGGTCGCCTCCGCGATGAGCGTCGGCTGGTGCTCGACCGCCTTGTAGGCCAACGCCGTGACCCGCGCGTCCGCCATCGCCTGGGCCATATTCTGCAACAGTTGCTCGCGCGCGCGGATGCCCTCGAGGATGCGGGCCGGGTCAGGCGGCCGGGAACCCCCGGAACGGCCACCTCCCGCATAGCCGACGCCGACCGCCGCGGCACTCTCCGGGTGTTCCGCGCGATACTTCGCCACGGTCGCCTTGAAACTGGTCGCCATCGCCGGGTGCGCGTCGATGTCCGCCTGGTTCCGGAACGGGGAATTCGGGTTCCGCGCGAGGTAGACCCGGAGCGCCTCGGCGGTCAGCGCCGGATCCCCGCCACGCTTGGCCTGGAGGCTCGCACGGTCGGGAATGGTTACGTCCACCAAGGTGGCCCCGGCCGCCCGCAGATCCGCGAGCGCCTTCTGGAACAGCGCATCCACCTTGAGGAAATCCTCCGATTCCGGCCGCGAGCCGCTGCCCAGCGGTTCGCGAATGACCCCGATGCGCGCGCCCCGAAGCGCCGCCGCGTCCAAGTAAGCCGTGTAGGTCCGCGGGGTATGCCGCACGCCGAAGGCGGTGATGGGATCCTCCGGGTCATAGCCGACCATCACATCCATCAGTTTCGCCAGGTCGGTGACGGTCCGCGTCATCGGCCCCATCTGCGCCGTCGGCACCGGATGGCCGTCCCACATCCCGGTCCGGCTGATGAGGCCCGGGGTGGCCCGCATTCCCGCCAAGGCGCCCCACGCGGCCGGGCGCTTGAGCGAGGAGCTGGTCTCCTCCCCCAGGGAAAGCAGCCCGAAGTTGGCGGCCAGGGCCCCGCCCGCCCCGCCGGAGGAACCGCCCACGGTCCGGTCGAGGGCATAGGGGTTGCGCGAGTTGCCGGTCAGGGCGCTGTAGGTGTCCCCGCCCGCGAATTCCGAGAGGGTCGTCTTCGCCAGGATGATCGCCCCCGCCGCCCGCAGCCGGGTGATCACGAACGCGTCGAGCGGGGTCACATAGTCCTTGAAGACCACCGTCCCCTGCGTCGTCGCCATCCCGGCCACATCGATCTCGTCCTTCACCAGCACCGGAATGCCGTGCAGGGGACCGGTCAGTTTGCCGGTGCGGGCCAGGGCCGCATCGAGCCGGTCCGCATCCGCGAGCGCCGCGGGATTGACGGACACGATGCAGCGGATCGCCGGGCCCTGGAGATCGTACGCCGCGATCCGATCAAGGTAGGCCTGGGTCAGCTGCCGCGCGGAGAAGCGGCCCGCGAGGAAACCGGCGTGGGCTTCCGCCACCGTCAACTCGAGGACCTCAAGGGCGGGCGGGGCGGCGGATGCGGAAGCGGCGAGGACCACGCCGGCGGTCCAGGGGCGGAGGAGGGCGCGGATCAGGGAAGCGGGCATCGGGAAGGGCGCGTTCAGGGTTGCGTGGCGGCGAGGGCGGCGGTCCGCGGCTGGTATTCGAACCGCTCGCCCGGCAGGGGCGGCGTGGAGGGCGGAGGCCGGCGGATCCCGGCGAGTTGCTCGAAGGCGTAGGCGAGCGCGAAGAGCACGGGCTCGCTGTAGGGCCGGCCCAGCAACTCCAAGGCGATCGGGCCGTTCTCCTTGGCGGTGTAACCGGCCGGAACCAGCACGGCGGGCAAACCGGTGACGGAGCTGAAGGGGTTGTCCTTCTCCCGGTTGCTTTCCGCCAAGTGGGGCTCGGGCGGCAACGACTTGAAGGGATAGGCCAGCGCGTCCAACCGGTAGCGGTCCATCAGGGCCACGGCGGCATCCCGCAGCGTCTCCTGGGTGTCCCGCCGCGCCAGGTAATCCGGATGGTGCATCAGGGACCGGAACTCGCGGTGCGCCTTGGCGATGCCGGGCTTCACCAGCTCCCCGCCCTTGGCCAGCAGTTCCTCGACGTTGCGGATGGGGGCACCGGGACCGAGCCGGCGGAAGTAGAGGTCATAGGAGAACTGGGCCTCGTAATAATTGGTGCGTGTGTCCGCCAGGAGGGTGAAGAGATCGAGCCCCGTGCTGACGGGCTCGATGATGACGGCGCCGGCGGCGCGCATCGCGGCGATCGCCTTCTCCACCAGCGCCACGCCCTCGGTGTGATCGGGACCCTGGCGGAAGAGGTCGCGGAACACCCCGATGCGCGCCCCGCGGAGGGCGTCCTTCCGCAGGAAACTCGCGTAGGGGGCGGCCGGGGTGCGCCCGGGGGACCCGATGGTGAGCAGGTCCTCGGCGTCGAAACCGGCGACGATCCCGGTGAGCACCGCGACGTCGTGCACCGACCGGCCCATCGGCCCGCAGCGCTCCTGCGCGAACGAGGTCATCGTCATCCCGGCGCGGGGAATGAGCCCGCGGGTGGGGGCGAGGCCAACCAGGGAGTTGTTGGAGGTGGGGTTGCGGATCGAGACCCCGGTCTCGCTTCCCAGCCCGACCTGGGCGAACCCCGCCGCAAGCGCCGCACCGGTGCCGCCACTGGAGCCGCCGGGCGTCAGCGCGAGGTTGTAGGGGTTCAGGGTCCGGCCAAGCACCGTGCTTTGATCGCCCTTGGGCGGCGTCCCGAACCAGTCGCTCAGGTTGACCTTCGCGAGGATGATGGCGCCCGCGGCGCGCAGGCGCCGGACCACGGTGGCATCGTGCAGGGGCCGCGAGTCCTTCAGCGGCAGGAACCCGCACGTGGTGGGCATATCCTCGGTGTCGAAGAGGTCCTTCAACACCACCGGGACGCCGTGGAGCGGGGAACGGGGGCCCTTCGCGGCCCGCTCGGCGTCGAGGGCGCGGGCCGTCTCGAGCGCCCGGGGGTTCAGCGTGATGATGGCGTTGATCCGCGGTCCGGCCCGGTCGTAGGCCGCGATGCGGGCAAGATAGAGGGAGACCAGCTTCTCGGCCGTGAGCGCACCGGCATCCATCGCCGCGTTGATCTCGGCGAGGGTGGCGGTCTGGAGGTCGAAGGTGGCGCCGCGCGCGGCGGGGCCGAGAAGGGCGGCCGCGAGGGCGGCCGTCCGGAGAAGGCGGGGGAAGCGGTGCATAGGGGAAGAGGGCTTAATAGCTAAAGGTTTCCCCCGGGAGCGGGGGGGTCGTGGCGGGATTCCGGCGCCGTTGGGTGGCCTGCTCGTAGGCGTGGGCCAGCCGCAGCAACTCGAGGTCGCTGTGGAGCCGGCCCAGGAACTGCAGCGCGATCGGGAAGTTGTTCGAGGGGACGTACCCGGAGGGCACCACCACCGCGGGGAGTCCGGTCGTCGAGGTCAGGTTGTTCACCCCGGGCCGGTCCCCGTAACTGCCCCCCCGCCGCTCGCCGGTGGCGCCCCGCGCCGCCTCGCGCTGGGCGACGACGAGGGTGAAGGGCTGCACGAACGCATCCAACCGGAACCGGTCCTGCAGCCCGGCGATCAACTCAATGTACAGCTGGCGCGCCGCGTACCGCGAAAGGTAGTCGGGGCTCCGGTCCGGCGGCGGCAGGGCGGCCGCGGTCAGCATCGAGGCGCTGAACTTCTCCTTGCCCACGCGCGCGATCATCTCGGCCGTGTTCCGGAACGGCGCCGCCGGCCCCAGCCGGGCCAGATACGCGTCGGTGAAGGCGAACTTCTCGTACTCCGCCGTCCGCCCCCGGCCCTGGCTGGTGTCGGTCGCGATGCCCGGGTTGCCCGTCAGGATCGGATCCACCACGTAGGCCCCCGCGGCCCGCAGGTCGGCCAGCGCCTGCTCGAACACCGCCCGGCCCTCCGCGAACTCCGGCCCCGCCGGGATCATCTCCCGCAGCACGCCGAGCCGCTTGCCCTGCAGCGAGGCGCCCCGGAGCTCGCGGGCCCAGTCCCCCTGCGGGAAATGCCCCATCGGCCCGAAGGTGGTGAAATCCTCCGCGTCCCAACCCGCGAGGACCGAGAACAAGGCCGCGACATCGTGCACGCTCCGGCCCATCGGACCCGGGCGGTCCTGCGTGGCCCCGCGCGGGACGATCCCGGCGCGGCTGATCATCCCGTAGCTGCCCACCATCCCGACGACGGAGCAATTGGAGGAGGGACTCTGGACGGACACGCTGGTGTCCGTGCCGACCGCCAGCGTCGCGAAGGTGCTGGCCATCGCGACTCCCGAGCCGTTGCTCGAGCCACCCGGCGAAAGTTCCAGATTGTACGGGTTCAGGCTCTCGCCGATCGGATGGGTCTCGTCGAAGCCGGCGCCGAACCAGTTGGTGGTGGACACCTTCGCGAGCACGATCGCCCCGGCGGCCTTCATCCGGGCGACGATGGTCGCGTCCCGCGGCGGCACCGGGGCCCCGAAGGGCTTGAATCCGGCCGTCGTGGGCATCCCGGTGGCGTCGATCAGGTCCTTCAGCACCACGGGGACGCCGTGGAGCGGGGAACGCGGGCCCTTCGCCTTCCGCTCGGCATCGAGGGCGCGGGCCTCCTCAAGCGCCTTGGGATTGAGGGTGATCACGCAATTGACCTTCGGCCCGGCCCGGTCGTACGCCTCGATCCGGGCCAGGTACAGTTGGAGCAGCCGCTCGGAGGTCAGCGCCCCGGCGTCCATCGCGGCATTGATGTCCGCGAGGGTGGCGGTGGTGAGCTCAAAGGTGCGGGGAGTGGCGGGGAACGCGGGACCGGAAGCGGCCAACCACGCGGCAAACGGGAGGAGGCGGAACAGTTTCATCAGCGGGGGAGTTGGGAGTGCGGGGAAGCGGGGAACACGGACGGGGCCAGGCGGCGCCCGGAAGGCGCCGCCGGCCCGGGCGGCTCAGAAGCCGCGCCGGAGGGTCATCTGCCAGCGACGGCCCGGCATCGCCTGGGCCAGCGCGTCACCCAGCGTGTCGCCGGTGCGGGGCTTGAACTGGCGCTCGTCGGTGGCGTTGAAGACATCGAACTTGATCGACCACTTGTCCGATCCGACGAACACGTTCGCGCTCCAGATCACGCTCGACGGCAACCGCACGATCCCCAGCCGGCCCGTGTTGACCGCCGAGAGGTAATTGCCGCTCAGGGTGAACCCGAGGCCATTGCGCAAGGTGTAGCCGGAGGTCAGCGCCGCCTGCGTCTCCGGGTTGCCGCTCTTGCGTTTGAAGGCCTCGACGTTGTCCGGCAGAATCACCCGGCTCCGCCCACCATAAAGGAAGGCCTCGGCGGGGTAGACCACCTTGCCCGTCGCCGGATCCACCACGTCCCGGAACCCCAGGGTGCGCGCATCCACCAGCAGCGTCCCCCCGGAATTGGGGCGGAACTCCGTCTCCTGCCGCAGGGCGTAGGCCGTGACGAAGAAGCGCCGCGTCGGGACCCACTTCAGCTCCCACTCGACGCCCCGCGTCCGGGTCGAGCTGGCGAAGGCTCCCGCGGTCGCCGCCGCCGCCGCCGGATCCTCGTCGGGCGACTGGAGGATGATGCGCGTCTGCTCGTAGGCGGAGAAGGCTGAGAAGAGCGTGTTCTTGAACAGGCTGGTCTTCACCCCCGCCTCCTTGAGCTCCGCGCTGCCGATGTGGCCCGCCGCGATGATGTTGTCCGCGATCCGGTTGTCGCTCCCATCCAGCGCCAGGCTGGACCGCGCGACGGTGACGTAAGGGCGGAGATGGAAGGGCAGCTGGTGCGAAAGGCTCACGCTCCACGAGGCGCCGTCGTCCGTCCCCTTGGAGGAGGTGGTGGCCGTGATCTCGCGGAGCGGGTTGGCGTTGGAGGTGCCCGCGCCGCCCAGCGCCCAGACGCCGCCGTAGTTCCAGTTGTGCGCCTTCGACACGTCGTAACGGCCGCCGACGAGGAGGTTCGTGCGGCCCCAGAAGTCGGCGTCGAACATCACCCCCGCCCCGGTCTCGGTGAAGGAGGTACGGCCGTGCGCCGTCCACGGGAAACTGTCGTCGCTCCGCGGATCCGCGTTCTCGAACGGGTTGGCGAAGGTCGTGTTGGGGACCATCCCACCCCGCTCGTCCACCCAGGTGGAGGCCATCGCGTCAGTGCGGTGCGTGCCATAGTCGCCGCCGCTGCTCTTGGTGTTCGCCCGCGTGTAGCGGAAGTTGACCGAGGCAAGGCTGTTCAGGGTGAGGAACTCGGCCGGCGGCTTCAGCCGCTTGACGACCGTCAGCTTGTTTTCCCAGAGCAGCACGTCGTTCTTCGGGCTGAACGGCTGGTTCGAGATCTTGTACTGGTCCATACTGTCGAAGAACACCTGGTTCTTCACCGTCAGGTCCGGCACCCGGTCGTGGATCAGGTCGAAATAGCCGGTGACGAGCTCCGCGCGCAGGTTGCGCTCGAAGGCCGCGGAGCGGCGCTGGTCCAGCGTGTCGAAGCCGACGGTGGTCGGATCGAGCACCATCCCGATCGGCACCTGACCGTTGCCCGCGTTCGGGCGGGGGCCACCAATGCCCTGCGCGCGCAGCAGGCCGGTGGGGTCCTTCGCCGGATTGGCGACGAGGTAGTTGTACAGGTTCAACGGGATCCCCGCCACCTTCGGGAACTGGTCCGGCGGCAGCGGCCGGCCCCGCGCGTCGAGGGGCCAGTTCCACGTCTGGATCAACGGCAGGTTGTTGCCGCTGATCGAACCGGTGACCGGCGAGGCGCGGAACATCTCCCGGATGCCGATCACGCCGCTGCCGTTCAGGTCCAGGTTAACCAGCGGCACGCCGCGGATATACCGGCCCGTGTCCACGAGGTCCTGCGTGAACCTGCCCGTCAGGGCGCCGGCCGTGCGGGAGACCTGGTAGGACATTCCCGTCTCGAGCCGCCAGGAGCCGAGGACGTCGTCCAGGCTCAGCGAAGCCTGCAGGATCTCCTGCTCAATGGGCACGCCCCGCGCGAACGACTCGGAGTCCTCGAGCAGGCCGTAGATGTAGAACCCGCCACGGCGCGCGCCCGCTCCGACCGGCCCGCCATAGCCGAAGGAGACCTCGCTCCGGTCATAGGAGCCCAAAATCACCTGGGCGAAGCCCTCGGGGGCGGTCAGATACTTGCCGTTCTTCGCGCGGCCGGACTTCGGGGTCGCGTTGGTGTAGCCGCCGATCTTGCCCATCCCGAAGATCGGCGAAGGCGGGCCCTTCACCACCTCGATGCTGTCCATCGCCGCCAGCACGCTCCGCGCGTTGCCCTGCAGCGAGAGCCGTCGCATCCCGCGGAAATACGTGTCCGCGGGGACATTGCGGACGTCGATACCCCCTTGGATGCCAAACCGGGTGGTCGTGAACACCCCCGGCACCACCCGCGCGAGGTCCTCGACCGCGGAAAGCGAGAACCGGTCGATCGTCTCCACGCTGATCAACGAGGAGGAGCGCGGCGTGTCCACGAGCGCCTTCGCGAAGCCGAACGCGCTCTCCACCGGCTGCGTCGGCAGCAGGAAATTCGGATCCTCGTTCGTCTCGCTCGTGACGAATCGCTCCAACGTCACGATCGCCTCGGTCGCCCCGCGGTCCGGCGGGGTCGCCGCGCCGGCACCAGGGGCCCAGAGGGCCAGGATCGGGATTGCAATGGGGACACGAAGCGCGGATTTAAACATAGCCTGAGTGGGTTCATGGTTTCGGTTGTTGCCTGACGGGTCGCGCTGTCGGCGAAGCATCCGAAGTGCCAAGGTTCACTCAGGCACTTTGCCATTAATTCATTTCCTGCTGCGGCCGCCCCGTCCCGGCGCCCCACCCCGCGGGAATAGCGTTGCCGGCCCCTTCCCGCCGCCTACACCCGGGGGCTCCCGATGGCCCCGCCCCAGGTTACCCTCCCGCCCGGCTCCTGATCCGATGTACCAGGTCACGTTCTCGTCCCAGGCGATGCACGAGCTGAACCGGCTCGACCCCCTCGCGCAACTCGACTCCATCAACCCCCTCACCGCCCTCAAGGCCGCCGACCTCGCCCACCCCCGCGAACCCCTCGGCAGCTTCCGCCGCGCCAACAAGACCCTCTACCGGCTCCGCTCCGGCGACTTCCGGTTCTACTTCGACGTCCAGGGCGAAACGCTCCACGTCGACTACATCCTCCACCGCAACTCGTTGGAAGACTTCCTCCTCCGCAACAAGCTCCCGGTCTCGGAACAGCAGCTGGTCGAGCAGGACTCGAAGTTCTGGAAATACCTCGAGGGACTCACCAAATGAGGCGCCCCCCCCCGGAGGCCCAAGGCAGCGCGGAGGACCCCTATTCGGTCCGGCAGGCCAGCCGCATCTACTTTCTGCCCAACCTGATGACGGCCGGGAACCTGTTCTGCGGGTTCGCCGCCATCATCCAGTGCATCCAGGCCCGCCTCGCCGAGACTTCCGCCACCGGCGACTACGCCGGCGCCACCCCCGCCGAACACTACCGGTACGCGGTCTGGTTCATCTTCGGCGCGGCCGCCTTTGACACGCTCGACGGCCGGCTGGCGCGGATGGGCGGCCGGGAATCCCTCTTCGGGGCCGAGTTCGACTCCCTCGCCGATGTCATCTCCTTCGGGATGGCCCCGGCCCTGCTGATGCTCTACCTGATCATCTCGCCCACGCAGGCGCAGGACTACCAGTGGTTCCGCAATATCGGCTGGTTCATCGGCTTCGTCTACCTGCTCTGTGCCGCGATGCGGCTCGCCCGCTTCAACGTCATCACCAACCCGCTGCTCCGGCCGGGATTGAAGGACTCCAACCGCGACTTCATCGGGCTCCCGGTGCCCGCCGCCGCCTCCACGGTCGCCGCCACGGTTCTCTTCCTCCTGAAGCTGGGGGAAGCCGACCGCTCGCTCAAGTCCGGCGCGCTCGCGCTGCCGCCGCTGATGCTCCTGATCGCGTTCCTGATGATGAGCACGGTCCGCTACCCCAGCGGCAAGAACGTGAACCTGCAGACCAAGACGCGCCTGCGCTCGTTTGTCGCCGTGCTCGTCCTGATCGCCCTAGTGGTCCTGTACAAGGAGTACGCCGCCCTCGGCATCTGCCTAGGCTATGTCTTCTTCGGCATCGGGCGCCACCTGCGGCGCAAATTCGCCGCTCCGGCAGCCGCGCCCAATTCCCGGTGAACAACCTGCGCGCAGCTTCCGCGCAACTCCGCGCCCGTGAATAACCGGGCGGTTGCCGAGCTCCCGCGGCGGGTTGTTCACGGCCAGAAAACGCCGCTTTTCCCTCGGGGGAGCGCGAGTTGCTGCGCTTGTTCGCAGCCTATATGACTACGGATAGAATTCCTTGTTGAACCCCTATTCTTTTGAGCTTTGTTAATTTCCGCGTGTTTCACCCGCCGCCCCGATGAAATTCAAAATCAACCGCGACCACTTCGCCAACGGCCTCGCCCAGGTGCTCAACGTGGTCGGTTCCAAGGCCACGATGCCGATCCTCAGCAACGTGCTGATCGAGGCGGAGAAGGATCACATCTCGCTGACCACGACCAACCTCGACCTCGGCATCCGCTGCCGGATCAAGGCGGAGATCAAGGACCCGGGCGCCGTCACCCTCCCCGTCAAACGCCTGGCTGGCATCGTCCGCGAACTGCCCAACCTCGATGTCACGGTCGACGGTTCCCCCAATCACCAGGTCAAGCTCACCTCCGGCGGGTCCACGTTCAAGATAATGGGCATCGGCAAGGAGGAGTTCCCGCCGCTGCCCGAGTTCGGTGAGGAGAAGGCCCATAGCCTTGCCCAGAGTGAGCTGGCCACGATGCTGCGCAGTGTCGCCTACGCTCAGTCGACGGACGAATCCCGCTACATCCTCAACGGCGTCTACTTCAACTTCCGGGACGGCCGCCTGTTCCTAGTGGCTACGGATGGCCGCCGGCTCGCGCTCGTCTCCAAGGAGATGGAGGTCCCGGCGGACACGGCGGGCGCGATCATTTTGCCGGCCAAGACGGTGGGCGAACTCACCCGGCTCCTCGACAAGGGCGAGAAGGTCCAGATCAGCTTCAACGACCGCCGCGCCGCCTTCCAGATCACGACCGACAAGGACGCGAGCGGCCTCGTGGATAACATTTACCTCTACTCGAAGGTGGTCGAGGGGAACTACCCGAACTACCAGCAGGTGATCCCAAAAGAGACCCACCAGCGCATCAAACTGGAGCGCGAGCTCCTCCTCCAGTGCGTGCACCGCGCCGCCCTCGTGTGCTCCGAGAAGGCCAACTCGGTGAAGATCCGCCTCACCTCCAACCTGCTCGAGATCACCGCCCAGAGCCCCGATTTCGGCGAGGCTCACGAGGCGATGGCGATCAGCTACAGCGGCCCGGACCTGCAGGTCGCGTTCAACCCGGCGTTCGTGATGGATCCGCTGAAGGCGCTCTCGAAGGACGAGGTGTTCTTCGAGGTGAAGGACGAGGTCAGCCCCGGCGTGTTCAAGACGCTCGATAATTTCGTCTGCGTGATCATGCCGGTCCGGCTGAGCTGAGTTCCGCCCGCGCCTTGCCCGATTCCCCGGTCATCTTCGGCGCCGTGCTCACGGCGATGGTCCTGTCCATCGTCCTGATGCAGGTGAACCAGCGGCTGGGTTCGCCGCTGCTGCAGATCGTCGACCGCTGGCTCCGCTGGCTGATCTTCGCGGTGGGCGGCGCCCAGATCTGCGTCGAATACGGCCTCATCCAGCGTCCTTTCTGGGCGTTGGCCATCGCCTTCTTCATCCTCTGGTTCCTGGTGGTGTCGCTGCACGACTGGCTCGCGATCAGCCTGCACAGCCGCAGCGCGCTGCCGTTGTTCCCCCGGTACGCGGTGAACCTGGCGGGCGACGAATGGCCGGTGCAACGCCGTCTGCTGCGGCACCGCGAATGGCTCCGGGCGCAGGGCTTCCGCCAGGTGCAGGCGATGAAGGCGGAACTGGCCGAGGGGCTGCACCTGCGGACTTCCGTCTATCAGGACGGGTCGGGCACGCTGCGGGTGCAGGCGACGTTCCTGCCACAGGCGTCCGGCGGGATCACGGCCTGCTACGCGGTCACCTCCGTTACGGATGACGGGCGGCGGTACCTGACGGACAACCTGCACATCCCTTTCGCGGGCTTCTTTCCGGAGCATTGGTACGTGGAACGGCTGCCGTGGCGGCGGTCCCTGCCGGCGCTGCTGGCGCGGCACCGGCGCCGGATGGAGCGGGCCGGGGTGACGCCGGTGCGTTTCGCGGTGGAGCCTCTCGCCGACCTGAACGCGGCGCAACGCGAGCTGGACCAGTTGAACACGGAGCTTGGGTTCCTGCACCCGCAGGCGCTCCGCGAGGATGAGGGCAAGTTCACGGCGGCGGGGCGTTACCGGGTCTGGAAGGAGATCTGGATGCTGAACTACCTCGGCCGCGCCGCGCGGTACGAGTAATGGGGTCGGGCCGTTGATGGTTGGAAAAGGCCGAGCGGGCGCGCTGCGCCAACGAAGCCGGGGCAGGGGTGGTGACCAATCGGCTTGGTGTAGATGACATGAAGCCGACAGGCTGGCGCAGGGCGCTAACCTGTCGGCTGTATGCTCACAACTAACACTGACAAGCTAGAGGCTAATTCCACGACGGCCAAGGTCGGAGTGGTCAAAATCGGGCA
>Ga0194133_10003775_pt1 | contig 21139 bp, 20 predicted proteins | sample TA2KigOf40mmetaG_FD_155448 | JGI IMG/M metagenome (GOLD analysis project Ga0194133, IMG submission 155448) | Freshwater microbial communities from Lake Tanganyika, Tanzania - TA2015055 Kigoma Offshore 40m | ecosystem: Environmental > Aquatic > Freshwater > Lake | place: Tanzania: Lake...
ACCTGCGCCGACTCGCTATCGCGCGAGAGCTCCTGCCACGTCTCAGCGCGTCCGCACGAGATAGGTGATGGCGCCGTCGGCCTCCACCTGGGAGCCGAGGAAATCCACGCCCCGCATGTCGCACCACGCGGGGATATCGGATGCCGCTCCCGGGTCGGTGCAGGCCACGGCGATGACCGTCCCCGACCCCGCCGACTTGGCTGCGCGCGCAACCGCGATGACCGGCATAGGACAGCGGTGGCCTCGCTCGTTGAGACGCACATCCGGACGCGGCAGGTCAGTCATCTGGGGTCTCCTGGGTGAGGTCGTCGGCCTCGAGCATGGCACGGACGTTCGCGACCACATCGGCGAATGCGGTGATGAAGCCGTCGACGGTGTCCTGTGTCACGCCAAAGGGCAGTGAGATGCGCACGTTGCCCTGCGTGAGCACACCCATGGCGCTCAGCACGTGGCTGGGCCGTCGCAGGTCCGACACGCACGACGATCCGCTCGATATCGCGTATCCCGCGCGGTCGAGACCGAGCACGAGGGCCTCACCATCGACGAAGAGGCACGACAGTGCGGTGAGGTAGCCGACGCGGTCATCGCTGCCGAGCAGGGCCACGTCGGGGACATCGGCGATCACGCGCGCACGAATGAGATCGGTCCACGCGCGTGCCTGCTCGGCGTCGGCGCCGCGATGCTCGTTGGCCCACTCCAGGCCACGCGCGGCGGCGAGGGCAGCCGGCAGGCCAGCTGAAGCGAGATCAAGGGGAGGGGCGTGCCATTGCCGGCGCACAGCCACGACACCGACCCCGGGTGGACCGCCCCAGGTCGAGGCGCGGCCCACGAGGATCGCCCACCCCTGGGGCGCGTCCTCGCGACCGAGCGTGACCGAGGCATCGATGAGGAGCGGCACCCCGGCGTCGGCGCTGGCCGCGGCCACCTCATGGAGCGGCTGGCGGGTGCCCACCTCGTGGTTGGCCGCCTGCAGCACAGCGAGGGCCGCGCCGGGCAGGGCCTCCGCGAAGGCAGCGGCGTCCACGCGACCGGTGCGGTCGACACCGATGATCGATGCCCGCCCGCCCCGAGCCTGGAGGTCATCGGCCTCGGCCAGGACGGTGCTGTGCTCCACCGCGGAGCACACCAGGCGGGGGGAGGGTCCGCAGGAGGCCAGCCACGCCCGGATGACGGCGGGCAGGGCCCCCTCGGCGACGAGGCTGACCTCGTCAGGCCGCGCCCCGATGCACGAGGCCACCGCCTCACGGGCCGAGTCAGCCAGGAGGGCGGCGCGCCTGCCCTCGCGGTAGAGGCGGGCGGGGTCGGCCCACCCCGCGTCGGCGGCCACCGACCAGGCCTCGCGCGAGGCCGGGTTGAGCGGCTGGCCGGAGGCGGCGTCGAGGAACCCCGCGGGCGGGGCAGGGGCGGACACGCGGGCGACGCTACCTGCCGGCCCGAACTTCGGGCGACAAGTGCCCCTAGACGGCCGAATCCGCCCAAAGTTCGCGGTCGGCGGGTCGGCCAAGTGCCCCTGTCGGGCTGGCTCCTTCCCTCCGCGCCCCCTCCCTGTGAGGGAGTCCCTCGTGCGCTAGGGTCACTTGGGTGGAGCGACGGCGCCGCATTCTGCTGACATCTGCCGCACTGGCCCTCGTGGCGGTGACGGCCTCTGGCTGCACGGCCAACGAGGCCTTCTTCTTCGACCTGCCCGATCCCGCGACGGCCGAGGGTCCGATCATCCAGAACCTCTGGAATGGCACGTGGATCGCAGCCTGGGGCGTCGGCATCGTGACCTGGGGCCTCATGCTCTGGGCATTCATCGCCTACCGCCGGCGCAAGGGCAACGACGGGGTGCCCGAGCAGACCAAGTACAACCTCCCCCTCGAGCTGCTCTACACCATCGTCCCGCTCATCATGATCCTCGGCCTCTTCGTTTTCACCGCGCGTGACCAGGCCGAGCTTCTCGCGATCGAGGACGACCAGAGCGAGACGATCAATGTCGTCGGCTTCCGGTGGAGCTGGGCCTTCAACTACCTCGATGAGGAGGTCTACGACGTCGGCACGCCGGGCGTGCCCCCCACCCTGTGGGTCCCCGTGGACGAGAAGATCCAGTTCGAGCTCACCTCGCCCGACGTCATCCACTCCTTCTGGGTGATCGACTGGCTCTTCAAGATGGACGTCATCCCCGGCAAGGTCAACACCTTCCAGGTGACGCCCAATAAGGAGGGCACCTTCATCGGTCGCTGCGCCGAGTTGTGCGGCACCGATCATGCCCGCATGCTGTTCAACGTCAAGGTCGTCTCGCGGGCGGAATTCGATCAGCACATGGAGGATCTGCGCGTGAAGGGCCAGACCGGCAAACTGGAAAGCGAGCGCGCCAACTACACCGGTGAGCGCCCGTCCGAGGGGAGGAACCTGTGACCATCCTCAACGATCCGGTCGCTGCGCCGACCGCGCCGCCGACCCCCAAGCAGGTGCGGCGCGTCCACATGGGCCGGACCATCGTCAAGTGGGTCACCTCGACCGACCACAAGACGATCGGCTACCTCTACCTCATCACGTCGTTCGTGTGGTTCATCCTCGCCGGCGCCATGGCCCTGGTCATCCGCGCCGAGCTCGCCACCCCGGGCATGCAGTTCGTGTCGCTGGAGCAGTACAACCAGCTCTTTACGATGCACGGCACGATCATGCTCTTCCTCTTCGCCACGCCCCTCTTCGTCGGTTTCGGCAACGTGATCATGCCCCTGCAGATCGGCTCCCCGGACGTGGCTTTCCCGCGTCTGAACATGCTCGGCTACTGGCTCTTCTTCTTCGGCGGCTTCACCATCCTGTTGAGCTTCTTCACCCCCGGGGGTGCGGCCTCCTTCGGCTGGTTCGCCTACCAGCCGCTGAGCAACGCGGTGAATTCCCCCGAGGTGGGCGCTGACCTGTGGCTGCTGGGCCTGACCATGGGCGGCCTGGGCACCATCCTGGGCGCCGTCAACTTCATCACCACGATCTTCTGCATGCGCTGCCCCGGCATGACGATGTTCCGGATGCCGATCTTCACGTGGACGGTCTTCATCACCAGCGTGCTCGTGCTGGTCGCCTTCCCGATCCTGGCCGCGGCGCTGGTGATGGCCTTCATCGACCGGCAGTTCGGCGCCGTGGTCTTCGACGCCGAGAACGGCGGGGCGATCCTCTGGCAGCACCTCTTCTGGTTCTTCGGCCATCCCGAGGTCTACATCCTCGCGCTGCCCTTCTTCGGCATCGCGAGCGAGATCATCCCGGTCTTCTCGCGCAAGCCCATCTTCGGCTACAAGGGATTGGTCTTCGCCACCATGGCGATCGGGGCGCTCTCCGTGGCCGTGTGGGCCCATCACATGTACGTCACCGGCTCGGTCTATCTGCCCTTCTTCGCCCTGATGACGATGCTCATCGCTGTCCCCACGGGGGTGAAGTTCTTCAACTGGATCGGCACGATGTGGCGCGGCTCGGTCAGTTTTGATACGCCGATGCTCTACACCATGGGCTTCCTCGTCACCTTCCTCTTCGGCGGCCTCACGGGCATCATCTTGTCGGCGCCCCCGCTGGACTTCCACGTGTCGGACAGCTACTTCGTTGTCGCTCACTTCCACTACGTCGTCTTCGGCACAGTGGTCTTCCTCATGTTCGCCGGGCTCTACTTCTGGTGGCCCAAGATGACCGGCCGCATGCTCAACGAGAAGATCGGTCACGTGCAGTTCTGGATGCTCTTCATCGGCTTCCAGGTCACCTTCCTGGTCCAGCACTGGCTCGGCGTACAGGGCATGCCACGCCGCTACGGGGACTACCTCGCCAGCGACGGCTTCACGACGCTCAACACCGTCTCCTCCATCGGCTCGATCCTCATCGGCGTCTCCACGCTGTTCTTCATCTGGAATGTCCTGTGGACGTGGAAGAACGCCCCCAGGGTGACCGTGGACGATCCGTGGGGCTGGGGCGGCTCATTGGAGTGGGCCACCTCCTGCCCGCCGCCGCGCCACAACTTCACGTCCCTGCCCCGGATCCGCTCCGAGCGGCCGGCTTTCGACCTGCACCACCCTGAGCTCGCCGAGCACCAGCCCAGCAGCGCGTCGGTGACCACGAGGAGCTCCTCGTGAAGGTCGGCGGCTGGTCATTCGCCCTCGGGGCGATCTTCTTCCTCTTCGTCGGTGGCGTCTACTACTACGTGAGCGGCGACGAGATCGGCACAACGGCCCTGATCATGACCGGTGGCCTGGCCTTCCTCGTGGCGTTCTACATCCTCTACACCAACAAGCGTCTCGACGGCCTTCCTGAGGACCGTGCCAACGCCGAGATCGACGAGGCCGACCCCGAATACGGGTTCTTCAGCCCGCACAGCTGGTGGCCCCTGCCCGTGGGCTTCGCAGCGATGCTGATCGCCCTGGGCTTTATCTTTGCGACCTGGCTCGTGGTCCTGGGAGTGCTGGTCCTGCTCGTAGCGCTCATCGGCTGGCTGTTCGAGTACTACCGCGGCGCCTTCGCGCGCTGACTCACGCCATCCTCCGGGTTATCCTCGTAGGCATGCGCCGCATCATCCCCGCCGTAGCCGCGCTTACCGGCCTGGTCTCCCTCACCGCCTGCCAGCCGGCCTTGGAGTTCTCAGCCGCGAGCCTGCCGGATGCGTCGATCGCCCGCATCGGGCTCGTCGACGCGGTGATGACGAATGCCCCCATCGACCGCCCGATCGTGGTCCATGTCGACAACGGTCGCCTGACCGAGGTCACCGTCACGCAGGGCGCTAGCCGCGTGATCAAGGGCGAGCTCTCCGAGGACGGTCGCACGTGGACCTCCCAGCGGCCTTATCTGGACTTCGATGCGACGTACTCCGTCAGCGCCACGGCGGTGGACGCTCGCGGTCAGGCCGCCACCTTGACGGAGAAGATCAGGACTGTCGACCCCGACGGCTTCCTCGCTGCGACGCCCGTGCTGGAGGAGGGCAGTGAGTTTGGCGTGGGGATGCCCTTGACCGTCAACTTCGATGAGGCCGTCAAGGACCGCGCCGCTGTCGAGCAGGCCATGATCGTGCGTACGCCGACACCGATCGAGGGCGCGTGGTACTGGACAGGGCCGACACAGGCGATCTATCGCCCCAGGGACTTCTGGCCGGGCAACGCCGACATCGAACTCGACATCGACCTGCGCGGCGTGGAGGCCGCGCCGGGACTGTGGGGCAAGGACAATGCGCGCACGACCTACCGCACGAGCGACAGCGTGGTCATGGAGGCCGACGCCAATGAGCTCATGCTCAAGGTCTTCATCAACGGCAAGAAGGAGCGCACCATCCCCGTCACCATGGGCATGCCGGCCTACGAGACCCTCTCGGGCACCAAACTCATCATGACCAAGGAGCGCACCCGCATCATGGACAATGCCACCGCAGGCGTGTCCGAGGACAATCCCGACCACTACCGCGTCGAGGTCGACTACGCCATGCGTCTGACGTGGCACGGTGAGTTCCTCCATGCTTCGCCGTGGGCCGCGGGTGCCTGGGGCAACAGCCGCATCAGCCACGGCTGCACGTCGATGAGCACCGACAATGCCGCCTGGCTCTTCGATGTCACCAACATCGGTGATCCCATCACCATCACGGGCACCCCGCTGAAGCAGAATCCCGGCAATGGCATCACCGTGTGGAACATCTCGTGGAATGACTGGGTGAAGAAGTCCGCCACCGGAGCCCATCTCACCTCGCCCGAGATCTGATGGCGCCCATCGACGCGCTTGCCGCAGGGAAGTACCTCTCGCTGACGACCTTCCGCCGTGACGGCACCCCGGTCGCCACGCCGGTGTGGCTCGTGCGCGACGGTGATGCGTTGCGGGTCGTCACCCAGGCCGACTCCGGCAAGGCCAAGCGGCTGCGCAATGACTCGCGGGTGCTGCTCGCGCCGTGTGATGCGAGAGGCGCACTCAAGGGCAAGCAGGTCGAGGGTACGGCGAGCCTGGAGGATGCTGAGCAGACCGCTCGCACGGCGCAGCTCATCGAGGCGCGCTATGGCCTGCTGGGCAAGGTGATCATGTGGCGCAGTCGACGGGCCGCACGCAAGCCGGGTGCGGCGGGCCAGGTGGGCATTCGGGTGAGCATCGCACCCTAGGTGCGGGCTCTAGCCGACATCGAGGGGGTCAGCGAGGGCGCCCACGGGCCCAAGCCACCAGCAGACGGTGCGCTGGCCCCAGCAGGTGCCTCGATGGCCTAGGAAGGCCTGAGCGGCTCCCGACGCGAGCAGGCCTAGGCCCACGAGGGCCAGGGCGCCCCAGAAGATGCCGCGTGGGAACCACAGCCAGAGGACGATCAAGATGGCGGCCAGGCCGAGTCCGCCGATGACGGCTGATGAGGCCGAAGGCACCTGGCCCCAGCGCGGATGGTGGGCGGGGTGACCCTGCAGATGGCCGCCCCGGCACCGAACTGGTCCCGGGGCGGTCGACATCGGCGTCGATGCGTCGGCTAGAGGTTGCCGCCGCGCTCTTCGAGTTGTTCGCGGTTGGTGGCAGGCTCACCGGCCGTGTGGAGGACGCCGCCGTGGAAGGGGACCATGACCGTCTCGTCCTCGTCGTACTCATGCAGGGGTGCCTCGAGGGCCGCGTCATGGGACACGTGCGCCTGACCGGCCTCGATCTCCTGGCGGGTCGGGGGCACGATGTCGTCGGCGTAGAACCAGCGGGAGAGCTTGTAGCGGATCATGTCGCGGCGGTAGTGCTTGTTGGCGACACCGTTGGCATCGACCTTCTCGGGGGCCGGGAGCGGGGCGCGGTAGGACTCGATGGCCGACTCCAGGACGGCGCGCTCCTTGAGCGACAGCGGCTCGTGGACCTCGATGAATTCACCGTGGGGCAGGCGCAGGATGCGACCTGACTCGTAGCCGTGCAGCATCTTCTCGCGATCCCTGCGCTGCAGCCCGATGCAGATGCGTCGCGTCACGAGGAAGGCGATTGGCGGGAGCACGATGACCGCGATCCGCAGGAACCAGATGATCGCGTTGATCGACAGGTCGAAGGTGATGGCGATGATGTCGTTGCCGCCGCCGATGAAGAGCAGGAAATAGAAGGTGATCGCCATGACGCCGATGCCGGTGCGCGTGGGCGCATTGCGCGGACGATTGAGCAGGTTGTGGTCGCGCTTGTCGCCCGTGACCCACGCCTCGAGGAAGGGATAGAGCGCGGCCACGGTGAAGACGATGCCCGGCACGATGACCGAGGGAATGAAGATATTCCACGAGATCGTGTAGCCGAAGAGCACCGTCTCGATGTTGGGGAAGATGCGCAAGGCCCCATCGAGCCACCCGATGTACCAGTCCGGCTGCGAGCCCGCACCCACCTGGTCCGGCGTGTAGGGCCCGAAGATCCAGATGGGGTTGATCGACACCAGCCCGCCGATGAGGGCGGTCACGCCGAAGACGACGAAGAAGAAGCCGCCGGCCTTGGCCATGTAGATCGGCATGAGCGGGTAGCCGACGACGTTGTCATTGGTGCGTCCCGGTCCGGGGAACTGCGTGTGCTTCTGGGTCCACACCATCATGAGGTGCACGGTGACCAGGGCCAGGATGAGGCCGGGGATGAGCAGGATGTGCACGCCGTAGAGACGCGAGATGAATTCGGTCCCGGGGAACTCGCCGTCGAAGAGCAGGAAGGCGCCCCACGTGCCGACGATGGGGATGGCTTGGACGATGCCGCGCGCGATCTGCAGGCCCGTGCCGGACAGCAGGTCGTCGGGGAGGGAGTAGCCGGAGAAGCCGGCGCCGAGGCCGAGGGTGATCAGCGAGATGCCGATGACCCAGTTGAACTCGCGGGGCTTGCGGAAGGCACCGGTGAAGAACACGCGGAACATGTGCACGCTCATCGCTGCGATGAAGAGCAGGGCCGCCCAGTGGTGCATCTGGCGGATGAGCAGGCCGCCGCGGACGTCGAAGGAGATGTCGAGGGTCGAGGCGTAGGCCTCCGACATCATCACGCCCTTGAGGGGCACGTAGGAGCCGTCGTAGACGACCTCGACCATGCTCGGCTTGTAGAAGAGGGTGAGGAAGACGCCCGTGAGCAGGACGATGATGAAGCTGTAGAGCGCGATTTCGCCGAGCATGAAGGACCAGTGGTCAGGGAAGACCTTCTTGAGGCTGCGGCCGAGGAAGCGATTGGAGCCGACCCGCTGGTCGACGTAGGTCGCGACCGACTCGCCTACCTTCTCCGTCGTGCTCATCCGCGCTCCCAGAAACTAGGTCCGATCGGTTCTGCGAAGGGTGCCTTTGCCACGAGGTATCCTTCCGCATTCACCCCGATCCGCAACTGGGGCATGCGCCGAGCCGCAGGCCCGAAGATCACGTTGCCCGCGTCGGCCAGATCGAAGGTCGACTGGTGGCACGGGCACAGCAGGTGGTGCGTGCGGTGCTCATAGAGGGCGATGGGGCAGCCCACGTGGGTGCAGATCTTGGAGTAGGCCAGGATCCCCTGGTAGTCCCAGCCGTCGCCCTGCTGGGCGCGGATCTCGTCGGGCTCCATGCGCACGAGGATGATGGCTGCCTTGCCGCGGGCGTTGAGGTTGTGCTCCGCCTCCTGGATTTCCATGATGTTCTCCGGCAACGCGGAGACCAGGCCGCCGACAGGCACGTCCTCGGGGCGGATCTTGACGTAGGTGCCATCCGTGACGATCGGCATGTCCTCGACCCAGGCGGTGGTGCTGAGCAGCTCGACGGGGCTGGGCCCGAAACTGCCGTTCTTGGGGCTCCACAGGTCGCGGAGCATGACGACGAGGGGGATGGGGAAGAGGGCGAGAGCGGCGATGAGGGTGCGTCGGATGATCTTGTACTGCGCGAAGCCGGACTCCTCCTTGCCGCGCTCATACTGCTCGGCGGCCTCGACATCCTCATGGGAAGTGGAGGCCAGGGAGTGGCGCTCCTGGACGACCTCGACGTCGGGCATGAGCTTTTTGGCCCACTGGATCGCCCCGGCTCCGATGCAGAAGACGCCGAGGCCGAAGGTGAGCCCAAGGGCGAACGTCTGGAAGCCCACCACGCCGAACATCGGTATGTAGACGTCGGCGTAGGGATCGATCGCGACGTAGGCGACGACGAAGAGGACGACCATGAGCATCGACAGCAGGAAGAGCGCGGACACCTGGCGCTCGGCGCGGCGCGCGGCCTTGGGGTCGAAGTCGCTGCGACGCGGGCGGTGGGGAATGTCGGCTGCGGGGAGTGCGCCCGGCCCTTCGTAGAGCGGCCTCGCGAGGTCGTCGGCGGGGACATCCCCGTGGCCGTGTCCGTGGTCGGGCGCGCTGGCGCCGCCGCGCGTGGTGAGGTCGCTCATCGTGCCTTGATTCCGATCCATACGGCGATGCCGACGAAGGCAGCCATGACTCCGGCCCACAGGAAGAGTCCCTCGGAGACGGGGCCGAGGCGCCCGAGGGCGAGGCCGCCGGGGCTCGGCGCCTCCTGGAGGTCCATGACGTAGGCGATGATCGCCTGCTTGTCCTCGACGGTGAGGGTGCCGTCGCCGAAAACGGGCATGTTCTGCGGGCCGGTGAGCATGGCCTCGTAGATCTCCTGGGGAGTCGCCTCCATCAGGCTCGGGGCGTACTTGCCGTTGGTGAGGGCGCCACCGCCGCCCGCGGCCTGGTGGCACTGGGCGCAGTTAATGCGGAAGAGCACGCCGCCTTCGGCGATGTCGGCGTCGGAGTAGTCGAGTTGCTCAGCGGTCGGGATGGCCGGCCCCGGGCCGAGGGAGGCGATGTACGCCGCCATCTGCGAGACCTCTTCCTCGGTGTAGTCCGTGGGCTTCTCGGGGGCCTGGGCGGCAGGAGCTGCCATGGGCATGCGCCCAGTCGACACCTGGAAGTGCACGGCTGCCGCGCCGACGCCGATGAGCGTGGGGCCGTTGCTCGTGCCCTGCGCATTGAGTCCGTGGCACGACGAGCAGCCCTCGAGATAGAGGCGCTTGCCCTCGTCGATCGCCGTCTGGTCGCTGGTCGCGACCGCCTCGGCGGGGGCTGCGGTCGTGGCGACCGCGTAGACACCACCGACACCGAGCAGCGCTGCGAGCAGAAGCATCGAGGCCACGATCGGATTGCGCCGACGGGCCACCAGTCCCTTCACGCCTGTCCCTTCCGTCCTGTGTCGTCGCCCGAGCGCCCGTGAACTGCTGTGCCTACCTAAGAATATAGATCATGAAGAAGAGCGCGATCCACACCACGTCGACGAAGTGCCAGTAGTACGAGACGACGATGGCTCGTGTCGCCTGATCGTGGGTGAACCTCTTGACGACGTACGTCGTGGCCAGCACGAGCAGGAAGGCGATGAGTCCTCCGGTCACGTGCAGGCCGTGGAATCCGGTGGTGAGGTAGAAGGCCGAGCCGTAGGCATTGCTCGACAGGGTCAGGCCCTCATGCACGAGTTCGGCGTACTCCGTGACCTGGCCGGCGATGAAGATCGAGCCCATGAAAAACGTGATGATGAACCAGCGGCGCAGTCCCTTGACGTCGCCACGCTCGGCCGCGAAGACACCGAGCTGGCAGGTGACCGAGGAGAGCACGAGGATCGTGGTGTTGACGCTCGCGAAGGGGATGTTGAGGAGTTGGGTCTCCTCCGCCCACAGGTCGGGGTTGACGGCCCGCAGGGTGAAGTACATCGCGAAGAGCCCAGCGAAGAACATGAGCTCGCTGGACAGCCAGACGATGGTGCCGATGGCCACGGGGTTGGGCCGGTTGGCCGGTGCGTGGGCAAAGGCCTGACTCACGGGTGGTGTTGCGGTCGCCACGGGACCACTCTGCCAGAGGGAGGCGTGAGGGGGGTGCAGACCCCCCGAGAGGGGGGCTCCCCGCTAGCCTGAGGCTGTGACCGAAGCCCAAGCCCCCGCTGCCACCCTGGCGGTCCTGGTCTACAGCGATGACCGGACGGCGCGCGAAGACGTGCTCCGTGGCTTGGGCCGGCGACCGGCGCCCGAGCTCCCGGCCCTGCGCTACCTCGAGTGCGCGACCCTCCCGGCCGTCCTCAAACACATGGACGCCGGGGGCGTGGATCTGGCCATCCTCGACGGGGAGGCCGCCCCTGCGGGCGGTATGGGCGTCTGCAGGCAGCTGAAGGACGAGATCTACTCCTGCCCGCCCATCCTTGTGCTCACCGGGCGCCCCCAGGACGCCTGGCTGGCCACCTGGTCGCGGGCCGACGGGGTGGTGCCCCGGCCCATCGACCCCATGGTCCTGGCCGACACCACGGCCGCTCTCCTGCGCCAGCGTCTCGCCGGCCTCCCGGTCCGCTAGCGAAATGGGCGATATGCCCGCTTTCCTGGGTACGGCGCTCCCATGATCCCCGCGGCCCCGTCCTGGCCCACGGTCCTCGGTCGCCTGGCCGAGGGCCTGGACCTCGACGCCGACTCGGCCCGCTGGGCCCTGGACCAGGTGATGTCGGGGGAGGCCTCTCCGGAGCAGATCAAGGACCTGCTCCTCGGCCTTGCGGCCAAGGGAGCGACCGCCGAGGAGGTCGCCGCGGCGGCTGACGCCATGCGCGCGGCCGCGCTTCCCGTGGAGGTGCCCGGCATCCTGCTCGACGTCGTCGGCACCGGCGGGGACTCGTCGGGCTCGGTCAACTTCTCCACCATGGCCGCGATCGTCGCGGCGGCGTGCGGGGCGACGATCGTCAAGCACGGCAATCGCGCGGCGAGCTCTGCGTCCGGCACGGCCGACGTGCTCGAGGAGCTGGGACTGGCCATCGACCTCGGCCCTGACGCGATCGCGTCCTGCGCGCGCGAGCTCGGCATAGCGTTCGCCTTCGCCCAGGTGTTGCACCCGGCGATGAAGCATGCGGCGCCGGTGCGCCGCGAGCTCGGCATCCCCACGATCTTCAACATCCTCGGCCCGCTCACCAATCCGGCACGACCGATTGCCGGTCTCATCGGCTGCTCCGATGCGCGCATGGCGCCGGTGATGGCGCAGGTCTTCGCCGATCGCGGGGACCGCGTCCTCGTCGTGCGTGGTGACAACGGGTGGGACGAGATCTCCCCCTATGGCGGCACGCAGGTGTGGGACACCACGCGCGGCGAGCTCTGTGAGGAGCGGCTCGAGGCCGATGACCTCGGCATGGGCTGGATCCCGGAGGGGGCGCTCGTCGGGGGAGATGCGGTGACCAATGCCGAGGTGTGCCGCGCGGCGTTCGGTATGCCGCGCAAGCACCCCGATCTGGAGTTGCCGTCCGACATCGCTGCCGTCCGGGCGGTCGTCATCGTCAATGCGGCGGCGGCGCTGGCGGCGCACTCCGCAGCGGTCGCGGCTGCTGAGGGCGAATATGTGCAGGGCTCACTGCGCGATCGCGTGTGGGCGCATCTCGTCGATACGCGTGCCGCGGTGGAGTCGGGTGCGGCCGGTGACCTGCTGCGGCGCTGGGCCGACACGTCGCAGGCCCTGCGCGCCCACCCCTGACACACCCTTGCGTTGAGTGGTCGCTATCTCACCGAGTTGACGACCACTCAACGCAAGGGTGTGGTGAACGGCGGGGGCTAGGCGCTCGGCCTCAGCCCTCGGCGATCCGCGGTGTAGCGCAGGGTCTCAGCCGCCTCGCGTGCACGCCGCAGCGAATCGGCGACCTCACCGCCGACATGGATGGGCAGCGACAGCGGCGTAGAAGTGCGCACCAGGCGTGCGTCCACCAGCCACCTCCACAGCAGGTCGGTCTCCTCCGTCAGTGCCGTCCCCGGCTCGACGCTGTCACCGCTCATCAGCAGGGCGTCCACCACGGGCCGCGGGTCCTCGCCCCGAGGCGCGACCCCCGCCGCCGCCAGGCGGCCGTAACGGATGACATGGATATGCCAGGCGCCGTCGACCAGCTGCGCCGCCACGACCTCCTCGGCCTCCGCGAGTGCCGCCAGCCGATGCCGGCGCACGCTGGCGCGGACATAGGACTCGAGACGGTCGCGCCAGGACCGGGCCTGCTCGAAGCGACCGGTCTCGGCCAGCGTGGCCATGCGATCGTGGATCGCGGTGACCACCGCGCGGGAGTCGCCGCTGAAGGCGGCCAGTGCCCGCTGCGCTGTGACGGCGTACGCATCGGAATCGCCCGATCGAGCGCAGGGTGCCGCGCATTGGCCGAGTTGTCCGCGCACGCAGCCCGCGTCGCGACGCGGCCCGCGCGGGAGCCGATCGGTGCAGGTGCGCAGCGGCAGGGCCTCGTGGAGCGCCTCGGAAGCGAGCGTCGCGGCACCGCGCGAGGCGAAGGGGCCGATCGCCGCGAGGTGACTCTCGCGCACCGCACTCACCGTCACGACGCGCGGATGGGGCTCGCGGGTGAGGGCGAGCCACACCTGACGCTCGGGATGACGCGAGCGGCGGTTGTAGGGCGGCTTGTGCTCGGCGATGAGGCGCAGCTCGCGCACGCGCGCCTCGAGGTCGGTGGCGCACACGATCGGATCCACGCGGTCGGCCAGGCCCACCATCTCGGACATCCGCTTGCGCTGCTCGGACGCGGTGAAATACGAGCGCACGCGCGAGCGGATATTGCGCGAGGTGCCGACGTAGAGCGCGTGCCCCTGCGCATTGCGGAAGATGTAGACCCCCGGCGCCTCGGGCAGGTCGCCCGCGAGGTGGCGCTTGGTGCGCTGCTGGGGAGTCGTGCGGCCGCCGAAGGCGAGGAGGTCCTCGAGGCAGTGCACACCGAGCGGACCCATGCGCTCCATGAGCCCGTGGAGCACGGCCACGGTCGCGCGCGCGTCGTCGAGCGCGCGGTGGCACGGGGGCGTGGGCGAGTGGAACAAGCGCGACAGGGTCTCGAGCTTGCAGTTGCGCACCTCGTCGCGGGCGATGGCCCGGCGGGCGATGCGCGCCGTGTCGACCACCCGGGGTCCGGGCCACGGCAGGTCAGCCTTGTCACCGGCCCCGCGCAGAAAGGACATGTCATAGGGAGCGTTGTGCGCGACGAGCACGGCACCGCGCGCGAACTCCCAGAAGCCCGCGACCGCGGCCGTGACCGACGGCGCGCCCGCGAGCATGCGATCGGTGATGCCGGTGAGCGCGGCGATGAAGGGCGGGATCGGCACGCCCGGATTGACGAAGGTCTGGTACTCCCCGAGCACCTCGCCGCCGCGCACCTTGACCGCACCGATCTCGGTGATGCCGGCATCGACCGGCTTGCCGCCCGTGGTCTCGAGGTCGACGACCACGAAGGTGACGTCGCACAGCGGCGTGCCGAGGTCGTCGAGGGAGAGTTGCTGCTCCACGACGAGTCCCGGCATGCAGCCGACGCTAGGCGCGAGGTCCGACATCGAGGGGCGCGACACCCCGTGTGTGCCTGGCCCGCACTGCAGCCTCTCCCTGGGTGCGCGTCCTAGGCTCGGGCCATGGCGACGATCCCCGACGCGGGCCATCGCTGGCGCTGTGGCCACTGCGGCAACCTCACCCGGTTCGACGTCGTACGCCGTGCCCGCACGCGGGAGTACTGGCACGTCGACCTGGCTGGCGAGCCTGAGGTGGAGGGCACCGAGACGCTCGAGGAGCACGTCGAGGACGTCCTGTGCCGCTGGTGCGGCAATGGCGACCGGATCGAGGTCATCCCGCGCCCCGAGCCTGGCCACGAGGGCGACATCCCCCACGACGTCGGCGGTGTCTGAGCGGCTCTACCGCACCGCCCGATCAAGGCGCTCAGCGATCCACGTCGCAGCACCGTCACCCGCTCCGCCCGTAATCGACGCTAAGGGGTCCGTTAGCGTCGATTACGGGCGGAGCACAGGGCTAGGGGTCCCGCCGACCCTCATCCACAGCTGGCTGTCGGACCCCCTGCCTACCTTCGAGGCATGAGCGGACACAGCGACAGCACGCCCGGCGACCTCACGATCGACTGCGCCAGCTGCCTGGCCCGGCCAGCGGCCTGCGGTGACTGCATCGTGAGCGTCCTCCTGGGCCCACCGGGGCAGATCGGCGGAGAGGAGCAGGCCGCCTTCGCCGTCCTCGCCGGATCCGGGCTCGTCCCGCCCCTTCGCCTGGTGACCGGCGAGGAGGGCGTCGCATGATGGCGGGGTGACCCCGGCCCGCGCAGCGCTCCTCACCGCCCTGGCGCTGTACGCCGCCGCCGTGATCACGGCGCTCGTCTTCGTCCCCTGGGATGCCGCGGTCGCGCCGTGGGCGGATCTCGCCGCCGATCAGCTTGCGGCGTTCACCCCCGAGCAGGTCAGTGCCATTGAGGAGTACGTCGCGGCCGCATGGCTGCCCGGCGTACTCGCCTGGCTCGCGCCCGCTGCCCTCGCGCTCGTCGCGCTCCTCGTCGCTCCCGTGCGCAATGCACTTGTGCGCATCGGCCCGCACCGCAAGCCCTTCGTCGCCAACGTCCTCGCCGCCGCCGCACTGCTCGCGGCCACGCGCATCGTCACGCTTCCCTTCGTCCTGCTCGCCGCCCAGGCGCGCCGCGACTACGGCCTGCTCATCGAGCCATGGTCCACCTGGTGGCTGCGCTGGCTCGGGGAGTCACTCGCCTTCGTCGCACTCGGGGCACTCGGTGTCGGCATCGCACTCGCGGTCATGCGGCGCTGGCCGCAGCGCGGATGGATCGCCGTCGTCGCCGGCGCCGTGCTCGTCGCGCTCGCCACCTCGGCCGTCATCCCGCTCATCCAGCGACTGGAGGGCACGGCCGCTGACGCAGCACTCACCGCGCGGGTGATCGCCATGGCCGATCGCATCGGTGTGGACGTCGGCACCGTCACCGTGGTCGAGATGGCCGATCGTTCACCGGTGATCAACGCCCACGTCTCGGGCTGGGGCCCCACGCGTGCCGTGACGATCTACGACACGGTCTCCGGCACCGCCTCGCCCGCGGAGATCGATGCGCTGGTCGCGCACGAACTCATCCATGTGCGCGAGGGCGATGTGGCGCTTGGCACGCTCCTCGCCGGACTCGCGGCCGGAGGCACGGCCGCACTGGCTGCGGGGCTGGTCCTCTCGCGGCGCGTGCGCGCCCGGCTCGGTGCGTCCAGCCCGGGCGATGCGCGGATGGTGCCGCTCGTCGTCGCGGCCGCGCTGGTCGCATCGCTGGTCGGATCGATCGGGGCGGTCACCGTGAGTCGTGCACTCGAGGCCCGCACCGACCGCGAGGCGCTCGCCTTCACCGGTGATCCGCAGGCCTACGCCGATCTGCTCGTGCGCCTGGCTGTGACGAACAAGTCAACCCTGGAGCCGCCGCGATGGCGCTACGCGCTGCTCTTCACCCATCCGACGCCGCTGCAGCGGCTGGCGCTGCTGGGCCAGGCTCGCTGACACCGCGGCGCAGCGCTTGCCGGAGCACGACGACGAGCCCGAGGACCGTCGCCGCGACGAGCAGGGCGACGCGGATCACCTGGAGTGCGACGGCCCACCAGTCGCCGATGAGGAAGCTGCCGTATCCATAGGGATAGAGCACCTGGGTCACCAGGATCGATGGCACGAGGAGCCACACCACCCGGCGCATGCGGCTGGCGGGATCGAGGAAGGTCACCGCGGCCACGCCCACGACCCACACGGAGTACTGCGGCGACAGCACGCGGCTCGTCACCATGCTCACGAGCAGCGCCACCAGGGCGACGTCGGCCGGGTCGAGCGTCTCCAGTCGGCCGAGGAGTCGCAGGACGCCGAGTGCGCCGAGCACGGCGAATCCGGTGAGGGTGATCGCCAGGCCCAGGGGGATCGTGATGGGTACGTCGACCTCCATCGCCCCGTAGCGGAACTCCGTCGGCACCTCCGTGAAGACGTTCCACACCATGAAGGGCAGCGCGCCGACGGATTCGACCTGCAGTCCGCGCGCTCCCTGCTCGCCGAGGAAGGACACACCGCCGGTCGACCACAGCAATACGCCGGCGAGGATCGCCGCCGACATCACGACGAAGCCGAGGATGCCGCGCGGCAGCGATCGACGCGGCAGCGCGATGAGCATGAGGCCCGGCCACACCTTGACGAGTGTGCCCGCGGCCGCCGCCGCACCGCTCCACACGGGACGCGCGATGAGCACGAGTGCGACGACGGCGGCGAGGGTGGGCACGACATCGAAGCGCGCGAGCCAGACCGGTCCGACGAGGACTGCTCCGATGACCCAGGCCCACGCCGCGCCAAGACCCACCGTGCGGCGTCGTCCGGCGACGGCGAGCACCGCGAGCGTCGCCAGATCGCAGAGCAGGGCGATGAGTGCGAACGCCGCGACCGGGTTGGAGCCGAGCAGGGCGGCAAGAGCGAAGACGATGCCCGCACCGGGCGGGTACTGCCACATGTCGTCGCCGATGGGGAATCGACCGGTGACGAGCAGGCTGGACCACTCGGCGTAGAGCTTGACGTCATTGAGGACCGAAGGACCGTCGGGGTAGGGGACACGTCCGGTGAGTGTGCCGATCAGGAGAAGCCTGCTGATGACCCACGCGAGAGCAAGCGCGACGACGCTTCCGCGGATGCGCGCCATCGTCACGGAGTGTCGTCGCGGGCCTCGAGCAGGCCCAGCCGGAGTGCGGTCATGAGCGCCTGAGCGCGATTGCCCGCGCCGAGCTTGTCGTAGAGCTTGGAGATGTGGGTCTTGGTGGTGGAGTCCGAGATGAAGAGCTGCCGCGAGATCTGCGAGACGCCGAGGCCGTCGGCGAGCAACTGCAGCACCTCGCGCTCGCGTGGCGAGAGCTGCGGTCCCTGGGGTGATGTGCGCCGTTTCATCGCATCGGCAAGGTCGGCGGATGTGAAGGAGTGCGGCGAACTGGCCGCATGACGGGCGGCGGCGACGATCTCCTCGGCCGGTGCGCTCTTGGGTACGAAGGCGCTGGCCCCTGCATCGAGGGCGTCGAAGAGCTGGTTGTCCCCGGCGTACATCGTGAGCACGACGATCCCCATGTCGGCCGACTGGGCGCGCAGCGCGCGGACGACATCGAGGCCGTTGCCGTCAGGCAGCCGCAGATCGACGATGGCCACGCTCGGCTCGGTCTTGCGGCCCATCGCCAACCCCTCTGCGACGCTCGCGGCCTCGGCGATGACCTCGACGTCCGGCTCGCGCTCCAGGGCGCGGCGCAGCCCCTCGCGAATGAGCTCATGGTCGTCCACGAGGAGCACGGTGATGGTCATGGCGTCTCCTCCCCGGTGCGGCCCGTGCCCGGGGCCTGCAGGGACAACTCCACCACAGTGCCCTGGGGGCTGCGGCGCTTGACGGTCAGGCTGGCGCCAATCCGCGTCGCGCGCTCACGCATGATGGTCAGGCCGAAGCTGTCCGGTCGCGCCCGGCCGTCAGCGATGCCCCGCCCATCGTCGGCGACCCGCAGGAAGGCGCTGCCGTCGGTGACGCGATAGGTCACCCACAGGGTGCGCGCCTCGGCGTGCCTCCGGGCATTCGCCACCGCCTCCTGAGCGATGCGCAAGATCTCCGGCGCGACTCCCGGGGGCAGGCGGGTCGGGTCCTCATCGAGGACGAGGTGGACGGTGAGGCCAGCCTCGGCGCCGACGGCACGCACGTGGGAGGAGAGAGCCTCGCCAATCCCCGCACCGACCTCGGTGCGCAGGTCGAAGATGGATAGGCGCAACTCGGTGACGATGCGCGTGAGTTCGTCGCGGATGCGCTGCAGGCTGGCCCGGGTGCCGGGGTCGGGTTGGGACGCAAGGGCGTCATCGAGCAAGAAGCCGAGCCCGGCCACCTCCTGCGCGATGCCGTCGTGGATCTCGCGAGCCAGCCGTCGCCGCTCCTCCAGCGTCGCGAGGTCGCGGACCTCGTCGAAGATCCGGGCGGTGTCCAGGCGCAGCGCGGCTTCGTCAGCCATCGCCTGCGCCTCGGTGAGGTCCTCGACCGGCCAGAGCCCACCCGATCGCTCGACGCCGACGAGCCCGATGCGCTCATCCCCGAGGCGCAAGGGGATGACGGCACAGGCACGTGACGTGCCGATCTCGGGACCGTCCATGGCGCCCAGGCGCTGCATCGGGACCCCCGACTCCCACGCCTGCCCCCACAGGCCGGAAGTGAGCGAGGGACTCCACCCGGCGGCCTCCTCGGGGCTGCGCGCCACGGTGAGCAGGCGCCCGCCGTCGGTGCGCACGAGCACCTCCGCGCGGTCATGGGGCAGGACCGTCCGAAGGCGCGCGAGCGCCGCCTGCGCGAGTGCCGACTCCTCAAGCCCTCCGGGCAGTTGTCGTGCCACGTCGCGCAGGGAGACCAGGAGCCGGCGAGCAGCGTCGTAGTCGGTGCTGGCCGGCGCGATGCGCTCTCGCAGATGCGCGGTGAGGACCGCGCCCAACCCGAGTGCGGCGCCGAGGGCGAGCACGACGACGAGGTCGACGACCGCGGTGGGCAGGTCCTCGCGGACGCGCAGGATCGTGCCGACCCCGAGCACGAGCGCCTCGACAGCGATCGCCGAGGTGAGACCGGCGGCTCCCATGGAGAAGGCGCTGACAATCGGGGGCACCGCGAGGTAGACGACGGATGGCCGGTCGCCCGGGGTCGAGGTCACGACCACGAGCGCGATCGCCGCGGCCTCGGCGATGAGGACGGCGTAGCGCAGCCACACGGGTCGTGTCGGGATCGTGCCCAGTTGGGCCAGCACCGCGATGACCCCGACGAGCGCGACCTGCACGGTCGAGATCGGCATGTCGCCCGTGAAGAGGGAGACCAGCAGTACGCCGAGAAAGCCAAGGCCTCGCGTCACGCCATCACGGACGCGACGCGAGGCCAGGGCCTGCGTTACGAGTAGAGAGCGTCGACCTCGGATGCGAACTCCTTCATGACGACGTTGCGCTTGAGCTTCATGGACGGCGTGAGCTGCCCGCCCTCCTCGGTCCAGTCGACGGGAAGAATAGTGAACTTCTTAATCGCCTCCGCGTTGGACACCGCCTTGTTGGCCTCGTCGACCGCCTTCTGGATCTCGGCCACGAGGTCGGGATCGTTGGTCATGGACTCGATCGTCGTGGTCTCGGGCTTGCCGGTCTGCTTGAGCCAGCCGGGGAAGGACTCGGGGTCGATCGTGACCAGTGCGGCGATGAAGGGCTGCGCGTCGCCGACCACGATGCACTGGCTGACGAGCCAATTGGCGCGCAGCCTGTCCTCGAGCACGGCGGGTGCGACGTTCTTGCCGCCGGCCGTGACGATCAGCTCCTTCTTGCGACCGGTGATCTTGACGAAGCCCTGATCGTCGATCTCGCCGATGTCACCGGAGTGGAACCAGCCGTCCGGCTCGATGGCCTCGGCCGTGGCGGTCGGGTTGTTCCAGTAGCCCTTGAAGATCTGCGCGCCGGCGAGCATCAGCTCGCCATCGGCGGCCACCTTGACCTTGGCCCCGGGGAAGGGCTGGCCGACCGTGCCGATCTTGATGGCATCGGGTCGGTTGACCGTCGTCGCCGCGGATGTCTCGGTGAGGCCGTATCCCTCGAGGATCGTCACGCCGATGCCGCGGAAGAAGTGGCCCAGGCGGTCGCCGAGTGGTGCGCCTCCGGAGACGGCCCACTCCACGCGCCCGCCCATCGCCGCGCGCAGCTTGCTGTAGACGAGCTTGTTGAAGACCTTGTGCTTGAGCTTCAGGCCCAGTCCCGGGCCTCCGGTGTCGAGGGACTTGGAGTAGTCGATCGCGGTCTGGGCCGCGGTGTTGAAGATGTTGCCCTTGCCCTCGGCGGTGGCCTTCTGCTGAGCGGAGTTGAAGACCTTCTCGAAGACGCGCGGCACGGCGAGCAGGAAGGTGGGCTGGAAGGACTGCAGGTCCCCCAGGAGGTTCTTGACGTCGGGGGCGTGGCCGAGCTTGGTCCCCGAGTGGATGCAGCCGAGCTGGATGATCCGGCCGAAGACGTGGGCGAGGGGCAGGAAGAGCAGGGTGGAAGCCCCCTGTACTGCGAAGAGCTGGGGCATGCCGGCCACGATGTTGTCGACCTCGAACATGAAGTTGCCGTGGGTCAGCATGCAGCCCTTGGGGCGGCCGGTCGTGCCCGAGGTGTAGATGATCGTTGCGAGCGACTCGGGGTTGAGGGTCGCGCGCCGGCTCTCCAACTCTTCGTCGGAGATGCCTGCGCCAGCGGCAGCGAGCGTGTCCAGTGCGCCGTCGTCGAAGATCCAGGCGCGGGTGCAGTCCGGTAGGCGGTCGGCGACCTCGTCGAAGACCTTCTTGTTCTTGGCGCTTTCCAGGAAGACGCCGACGGCGTTGGAGTCGCCGAGGATCCACTCGACCTGCTCGGCCGACGAGGTCTCGTAGATTGGCACCACGGTGCCGCCGG
>Ga0194133_10003779_pt1 | contig 21116 bp, 22 predicted proteins | sample TA2KigOf40mmetaG_FD_155448 | JGI IMG/M metagenome (GOLD analysis project Ga0194133, IMG submission 155448) | Freshwater microbial communities from Lake Tanganyika, Tanzania - TA2015055 Kigoma Offshore 40m | ecosystem: Environmental > Aquatic > Freshwater > Lake | place: Tanzania: Lake...
GTGGAAATCGGTGCGTTATCGCAGGCACTCAACGCGATCGACACGACTCTGCTGTGGACCGGCGGCGGGCTGTACTCGGTTGGTGCGGTGGTGTACGCCGCCAAACGTCCGAATCCGTGGCCCCATACCTTCGGATTTCACGAGGTGTTTCACGCACTCGTGGCCAGCGCCGCCACCGTCCATTACGTCTTGGTGATGCGCCTGGCTCTCTGATCGCGCCCGTTGGTCAGAGGTTGGCGATGCTGATGACGATCTGAACCTGCATGGCGATCATCGCCAAGGCGAAGGCCAGTCCGGCGGAGATTGCCAACTTCAACCGTCCGTCGAACGCATCCATCCGGCGCTCGAGTCCGTCGATGCGATGGTCGACTCGCTCGAATCGAGCGTCGATCAGGTTCTTGAACTGGTCGAGGTCGTGAATTCGTACGACGTCACTCCACCCACTGGGTGGGAGATCTTCCATCAACGTGTTGGCCATGTCGTCTCCGCGTCAACGGCCATCGTACTTCTCCCCGTCGTGCGTGTCGTGTGCGACGATGTGGGGAGGGGGAGCCATGGCGAATCGAAGTTTCGAACCTGACGGCAGGGCGACGGTGGTCGCTTCGAATGGTGCCCGGGTCCATCGGGACCACCTGGCCCAGAGCGAGGTCGTCCGCCGCGACTTCTACCCGGTTCGCCCCGGTGCGTGGTGCCTGGTCGGAAATGGGTTGTCGAATCAGACATTCGTCGACGCTCCTCTCGGAATCATCGCGTTCGATACCGGCGACTCGGTGCAGGAGATGGCGGAGGCACTTCGAGAACTTCGTCGGCACACTCAACGGCCGATCGCCGCCGTTGTCTACACGCACTTTCATTATGTAGATGGAACTCGAGCCGTGCTCGATGAAAGCAATCATGTGGTGCCATTACCGGTCTACGGACACCGGCGCATCTCTTCGAACAGGACTCGTGCTTCCGGTGAGATCGGTCCGGCCTACGGACGGGGTCTGGTCGAGCAGTTCGGCATGGCGATGCCACTCGAGGGCCCCGACGGTTTGGTCAACGTGGGTCTTGGTTTTCACTTCCGTAATCCGGCCCACGTACCCGGTACACCGGGGCACCTTCCTGTCACCGACGTGCTCCCTGACGAGGGAGAGGTGACTATTGGCGGTGCTCGTGTGATCGTTCGTCACTCACCAAGCGACAGTGATGACTCGATCAACTTCTACTTCCCAGATCTCGAACTGTGCATTCACAACACGGTGTGGCCGGTTTTGTTCAACGTTTTTGCGATTCGTGGTGAGGAGTATCGCGACCCCCGCGTTCTGATCCCAGGCATCGATCAGATCATCGGATGGGCACCCGAGTTCCTCATCGGAACCCACGGACCGCCACTGGCAGGTCGTCAAGACATCCGAGACAAAGCCGAGAGGTATCGCGATTCGATTCAGTTCCTGTGGGATCAAACCGTCCGTGCGGTGAACAAGGGTTGGACAGCCGACGAGATCGCGAGTCGGGTGGTTCTTCCTGACCTGTACGACGTGGACTACCTGACGAGTGAGCGCTACGGCGTTGCCGAGCACCACGTCCGACAAATTCTCATGGGGCTTCGGGGTTGGTTCGACGGTGATGAGTCGAAGATCTTTCCCGCGCCTCCCGACGAACGATTCGAAAGACTCATCGCTGGTTTCGGCGGGCGAGAGTCGGTTGCGAGGCAGGCGACTGATGCTTTCGACAACGACGATGTGCGGTGGGGAATCGAACTGGCAACGTGGTTGGCTCGCTCCAGGAACGCGAGCGAATCCGAACGAAGCTTGCTGGCCCGTGGTCTGCGACTCGTGGCCGAACGAACTCCGGCAGCGAATATTCGTAATTGGGCGATCACCCGGGCCCGTCATCTCGATGGTCAGACGTCGATGGATCGGTATCTGCGGCACACCTTCGGGGCGAAGTCCGTGGCCAACGTGGGCTCCGTTGAGTTGATCCACACGTTGCGGGTGCTGCTCGATCCGACTCGTGCCAACGGTGTTCGTGCGCACGTGCGATTCGACATCGACAACGAAGTGACCGGCCTGCTCGTTCGGAATTGCGTGGCCGTGCCGACGAACGGTGAGGGTGCCGACGTTGGCGTGTCGACGTCACGGGCCACGTTGCTCGGCATCTTGTCGGGCCGGCAGACATGGTCGACGGCCAACGTTCAAGTCGATGGCGACCGCTCGATCGTGGACGCGGTGCGGGCTTGTTTCGACCACGACGGGCTCCGGGGATGACCGCGCGATGACGACACCCGTGGGCCCCGACCTGCCGTTTCCGACACCGACGTTCACCGGAACCTTGGGTCGACTCATCGATCAGTCGGTTCCGTCGCGCCCTGAGGTTTCTCTGCCGGCGGCTGATGCACCGAACATCGTGATCGTGTTGCTCGACGATGTGGGCTTCGGAACGTGTGGAACGTTTGGTGGCCCGGTACCGACTCCGGCCCTCGACCGCGTAGCGGCGAATGGGCTCAGATTCAACCAGTTCCACACGACGGCGCTGTGCTCGCCCACGCGGGCGGCACTTCTGACCGGTCGCAATCACCACGCGGTGCACATGGGCAACATCCCTGAGGGTGCGAGTGGTTTCCCCGGATACGACTGCATCATTCCCAGGGAAGCTGCCTCGGTGGCCGAGATCCTGAAGCAATACGGCTACTCGACGGGAGCATTCGGCAAGTGGCACCTCACGCCAGCCCACGAGCAGTCGCTGTCGGGGCCGTTCGATCGTTGGCCGACGGGGCTCGGATTCGAACGCTTCTACGGGATCCTCAGCGCAGAGGCGAGTCAGTACGAGCCTCCGATGTTCGACCAGACCACACCGGTGATGCCCTATGAAGGCCGCGACGATTATCACATGAGCGAAGACGTCACGCAGCGTGCGATCGATTGGATTCGCTTGCAGCGAGGGTCGAATCCCCATCGTCCGTTCTTCGCATACCTGGCAACCGGTGCGATGCATTGTCCTCATCACGTCTGGCCCGAGTACATCGAGAGATTCAAGGGACACTTCGACGACGGTTGGGACTCGATGCGTGCGAGCATTCACCAACGTCAGATCGAACTCGGCGTGATTCCTGCGGGGACCGTGTTGACGCCGCGCTCGGAGGAGATTCCGTCGTGGGACGAATACCCCGATCGCTACAAGCCGGTGGCGGCGCGTCTGATGGAAGTGTTCGCCGGATTCATGGCCCACACCGACGAGCAAGTGGGCAAGTTGCTCGATGCTCTCGACGATATGGGTGAGACCGAGAACACTCTGTTCATTTACATCACTGGTGACAACGGCGCGTCGGCTGAAGGCACTCTGAATGGGGCGTGGAGCGCACCATCGTTCCAAAACGGACTGCCCGAAGATCCCGAATGGCTCCTCGAACACATGGATGACTTCGGCACTGCCCGGTGTGAGAACCATTTCAACCTGGCGTGGGCCTGGGCCCTCGACTCACCTTTTCAGTGGATGAAGCAAGTTGCATCTCATTTCGGTGGCACGCGGAACGCGATGGCCGTGCAATGGCCACGACGGCTCACGGATGCGGGGGCACTTCGTTCGAACTTTCATCACGTGACCGATGTCTTCCCGACGTTGCTCGAAGCCGCCGGAATCAGCGCACCGGCGCATGTGAACGGTCTCAAACAAATGGAGATCGACGGAGTGTCGATGATGCCGACGATGATGTCGGCGTCATCTCCGGAGAACCATCTCACGCAGTACTTCGAGATGTTCGGGAATCGAGCGATCTACTACGACGGTTGGATTGCGTCGTGCTTCCACGGCCGCGTTCCCTGGAAACGTTTCGATTCCGTTCCTTTCGATGGCGCCCAAGAGAAGTGGGAGCTCTACGACATCCGTCACGACTTCTCTCAAAGTCACGATCTCTCGTCGACAAACCCTGAGAAGTTGGCTGAACTCGTCGCTCTCTTCGACCGCGAGGCCATTCGAAACAACGTCTATCCACTCAAGGAGCCAGTGCAGGGGTTCGGTCCGGCGTTCGCAGTGCACGACACCCTGCGTGGACTCACCAAGATGACATATTCACCGGTTCACTTCCGAATGCCAGAGCGCTCGGTGGTGAACCTGAAGAACTGCTCGTTCCGCATCACTGCTGACATCACAGTCACCGATGACGACTTCGAGGGCGTGATCGCTGCGCAAGGCGGGAACATGGCGGGCTGGTCGTTGTACGTCGGCAATGATCGACGACCGCGATATCACTACAACTGGTTCGGTCATGAGCATTATGTGGCGATGTCGAATGAGCCACTGCGGGCAGGCCGGCACATCGTGATGCTCGACCACGCTTACGACGGAGGATTCGGTGGTGGGGGCGAGTCGGTCTTGAGCATCGACGGAATCCCCGTCGGTCACACCCGTGTGGAGCGATCGGTTCCGGTGATCTTCTCGATCAGTGGTGAGACGTTCGATGTCGGTCTCGACACCGGAGCTCCGGTGGGTGACTATCCGCACGTGTATCGGTTCGCTGGCCAAATACATGCGGTCACCCTCGAACGCTTGAGCGAGCCGCCACCGAACGTTCGCGCGCTGATCGAAGACGCCGAGTTCCGGGCCAGCCTGTCGGTTCAGTAGTGCTAGCGGAGGACGCGTTGCGCGTCGGTCAGAGGTTGGCGATGCTGATGACGATCTGAACCTGCATGGCGATCATCGCCAAGGCGAAGGCCAGTCCGGCGGAGATTGCCAACTTCAACCGTCCATCGAACGCATCCATCCGGCGATCGAGTCCGTCAATTCGTCGCTCAAGACCGTCGATGCGATGGTCGACTCGCTCGAATCGAGCGTCGATCAGGTTCTTGAACTGGTCGAGGTCGTGAATTCGTACGACGTCACTCCACCCACTGGGTGGGAGATGTTCCATCAACGTGTTGGCCATGTCGTCTCCGAGGACTTTTTGGAGGCCGAGGTGCAACTCGAACCGTTGTGCTTCGCTGATCGCCATCGTACTTCTCCCCGTCGTGCGTGTCGTGGGAGATGTGTGCCGGGCGTTCAGAAGAGGGAGGTCGGGGTGTGGTCTGAAGGGAAGATTCGCCCTTGAGGGGGCGGAGCGAAAGTCCTCAGCCCTCGTGGACAGCGTCTAGGCATTCCGCCGGCTGGTCACCCCAACTGCAGGAGATCATCGATGCCGTGGAGGAGCCGGTGTACCGGTGGGCCCTGTACGACAGGGAGCCGTCGACCACCTGGCGCAACGGCTTGGTCGCACTGCTCGGCGATGCCGCGCACCCGATGCTGCCGTTCATGGCCCAGGGAGCGTGCCAGGCCATCGAGGACGCTGCAATCCTGGGGCGTTGTCTGGAGGGTGCCGGACCGGACCGGCAATCCATTGCTCGTGCTCTCGCAACCTACGAAGCGACACGCATCGAACGGGCCACACGGATCCAGTCGGGGTCGTACTTCAACCGCATCGTGTTCCACTATCCCGATGGCGAGGAACAGGTGGCTCGCGATGCGATGTTCGCCTCGGACGGATGGTCAACGGCAACGGACTGGGTGTACGGGTACGACCCGCTGACGGCTCCCTTGGCAACGCGTTCGTGACTTCCGAACTAGCTTGATTGATCGCTCGGTTCGGCACTTTGAGAGAGCTTCGCGGGCCGGCTCCGCCCCCGCCCCTTGAGGGGGCGGAGCGAAACCCCCAGCCCCTTTGTGGGGCGGTGCCAAGGGCGATAACCAGTAAAGCGTTTGGGCGATTTCAGTGACGAGCGCGTTGTGGGAGTGGGGCAACGCGCGATGCGTACAACTGGTACTCTGAGGTGATGAAGCCCACAACCATTCTCAGGGTCACAACTCTTCTCACGGCGGGGGCGAGTCTAGTGATGAGCGTGTGGCTCTACTTTGCGAACAATGCGTCAGTTGATGACAGGCTGAACGGCATCTTCGTCGGGGTGTGGGTGCCTTCAATCCTCGCTCTCGGCAACTTCCTCATCAACTCATCATCAAACGGGAAGAAATAGTCATGTCACAGGGAGCTCTTTTTGCCTTCGGGTCGGTGATCTTCTTCATCGTGTTGACCGGCTCGTTCATGTTCGGCCTGCAGCGCGCCAAGGAATGGGCAGACAAGAGCGAATGACCAGCTCTCATTGCGGCGAAGAATTTGGCGAGCGTCTTCTCATATTTGCGCTTGGGTTTTGACCTCAGTTGGATCAAACGGAAGTCCGTGAGATCTCACTGAGCCTGTTCGGTTTCAGTTCCCCCGAACTAGCCTGCGAAACCGGTCGGTTCGGCCAGCGAAGGGTTTCGCGGGCCGGCTCCGCCCCCGCCCCTTTAGCTCAGTCGGTAGAGCAGCGGACTTTTAATCCGTTGGTCCAGGGTTCGAGCCCCTGAGGGGGCACATGAACGATCTGTACAACGCCATCACCGTCTCGGTCGAGGGTCGGTTCGCCACGGTCACGCTCGCGCGTCCCGAGAAGCGCAATTCTTTGTCGATCGACACGATGCTCGAACTCACCGACGCGTTTCGTCGGATCGCTCGCGGCGACGCGCCGTTCGCATCGATCGATGGTGTGATCCTCGCCGCCGAGGGCCCGGTGTTCTCGGCTGGTCACAATTTCGGCGACATGGCAGGCGCCGATGTCGACACCACTCAGGACGTTTTCGAAGTGTGCACGGAGATGATGGACACCATCCAAGCCGTGCCGCAGCCGGTGATCGCGCGCGTCCACGCCCTCGCCACCGCGGCCGGCTGCCAGCTGGTCGCCACCTGCGATCTCGCGATCGCCGCCGAGTCGGCCTCGTTCGCCATCCCTGGCGGCAAGGGTGGTTTGTTCTGCCACACACCTCTGGTGGCGGTGGCCCGCAACATCGGACGCAAGCGCGCTCTCGAGATGGCGATGACGGGCGATCCGATCGATGCTCACACCGCTGCCGACTGGGGGCTCGTCAATCGAGTGGTGCCCGATGCACAACTCGACGAGGCCGTGCTCGATCTCATCACCCGAGCCACTCGCGGTTCGGCCGATTCGAAAGCTCGAGGCAAGCACGCCTTCTACGCGCAGATCGACCTACCCCAGGACGAGGCCTATCAATACGCTGTCGAGGTGATGGCCGAAGCCGCCGCGTCACCCGACGCCCAAGAAGGCATCGATGCGTTCTTGAACAAGCGCCACCCGAATTTCACTCAGCGCCCCGGAGGTGCCTCATGACGACGACCGTTTTCTCCGTGCCCGGAATGACATGTGGCCACTGCAAACAAGCGGTCACCACCGAGGTCGGCAAGATCGCGGGAGTGTCCAACATCGACATCGATCTCGACACCAAGAAGGTGACCGTCACGAGTTCGCAGTCGCTCGCGTGGTCCGATCTGGTGTCGGCGGTCGACGAAGCCGGGTTCGAAGCCGTTGCCGACTGACGCGCCAAACGCAGCGGACGCGGCTCTCGACGAACCGGTCGTCCTCGCCGTCACCGGTATGACGTGTGCAGCGTGCGCCGCTCGTATCGAGAAGAAGTTGAATCGCCTCGATGGCGTGACCGCAACGGTCAACTACGCCACGTCGAAGGCAACCGTGCACGTCGATCGATCCGATTCGAACGACCCCGACATCGAACGACTCGTCTCCACCGTCGAAGGTCTGGGTTACGGAGCAGTTCCGACGTCGACCGATCGCGGCCAATCCACCACCGAGATCGCCACCCAGGCTCATCTCGACGACATTCGTCGCCGCCTGATCGTTGCGGTCATCGGTGCACTGCCGGTGATGGTTGTCTCCATGATCGAACCCGCTCAGTTCGATGCCTGGCAGTGGGTGTGTCTCGGTTTGGCCGCACCCGTGGTCACCTGGTCGGCCTGGCCGTTCCACAAGGCGGCCTGGCGCAACGCGCGTCATGGCGCGACCACCATGGACACGCTCGTGTCGTTGGGGGTCATCGCGTCGATTGCGTGGAGTGTGTGGGCGCTGGTGTGGGGTGGTGCGGGCGAGATCGGCATGCGGATGTCGATGAGCCTTCTTCCGCGCTCGATTGATGTGCACGCCCATGGCGCAATGGGTGGTTCGCATCACGAGATCTATCTCGAAGTGGCCACCACGCTCACCGCATTCATCTTGGCGGGTCGCTTCTTCGAACTGCGTTCACGTCGTCGTGCTGGTGACGCACTGCGCGCTTTGGCCACCATCGGTGTGCGCCAGGCAACTCTGTGGCGTGACGGAGTCGAATCGGAGATTCCGATCGGCGCGCTCGGCGTGGGCGAAACATTCGTCGTTCGTCCTGGTGAGCGCGTGGCAGCCGATGGTGTGGTGGTCGATGGTTCGAGTGCGGTCGATTGCAGCATGATCACCGGTGAGAGCGCGCCGGTCGATGTTCAGATGGGCGACTCGGTCACCGGTGGAACTCTCAACACGTCGGGGCGTCTTCTTGTTCGCGCCACTCGAGTGGGTCGCGACACGGTGCTGGCGCAGATGGCTCGTCTGGTGGAGCGCGCGCAAGATGGCAAGGCGCCGGTTCAGCGTCTCGCTGACCGCATCAGTTCGGTGTTCGTACCTGTGGTCATGGTCTTGGCCATCGGAACACTCGTCGGTTGGCTGATCGCAACCGGTGACAGCGAGCGGTCGTTCCAGGCCGCGGTGTCGGTTCTCGTGATCGCGTGTCCGTGTGCGCTCGGTCTGGCCACGCCGGTCGCATTGCTGGTGGGCACTGGCCGCACCGCGCGCGAGGGCATCATCATCAAAGGTGCCCATGTGCTCGAGGCAACTCGCGCCATCGACACGATGGTCCTCGACAAGACCGGCACTCTCACCACCGGAGTCATGACCTTGGCTCAGGTGGAAGCCTTGGGTGATTCGGTGTCGGGCGATCAGTTGGCGGCCATCGCTTCGGTGGAAGCGAACAGCGAACATCCCATTGCACGAGCGATCGTCGCGGGTGTGCGTCGTCGCCTCGACAACCACGACAGCTCCATCGACGGCTCGGCCGTGAGCGAGTTCGTCAACGAACCGGGTGTGGGCGTGTCGGGTGTCGTCACCATCGATGGCGAGCCTCGTCGGGTGGCGGTTCGCCGTGCGACGGTGAGTCGCTCCACCGGAACCGTCGTCGACGCCCTCATCGACGACGAGCCGGTCGTTCGCTTCGTCGTGCGAGATGAGCCTCGGGCCGAGGCCCGCGAAACGATCGAGGCTCTTCGGAAGTTGGGCGTGAAGCCGATGATCGTGTCGGGTGATGCCGAAGGTGCCGTTCACCACGTGGCATCGAAAGTTGGCATCGACGTGGCCGACACGATGTCGGGTGTTCTGCCCGCGGACAAGTTGGCCGTGGTCGAACGTCTCGAGAGCGAGGGTCGATCGGTTGCCATGGTGGGCGATGGTGTGAACGATGCGGCCGCCTTGGTCGCTGCCGATCTCGGAATCGCGATGGGCACCGGCACCGACGCTGCGATGGAAGCCGGCGATCTGACGATCGTCAGCGGTCATCTCAGTGCCGTGCCGAACGCCTTGCAGTTGAGCCGTCGAACTCTGCGCACCATTCGTGGCAACTTGTTCTGGGCCTTCGCCTACAACGTGGCCGCTCTTCCCCTCGCCGTGGCCGGGTTGATGAACCCGGTGCTCGCCGGACTGGCGATGGCGCTGTCGAGCGTGTTCGTGGTGTCGAACAGCTTGCGACTCAGGCGCTGACTTCCACACCCAGTAGGTCGCGGGCCCGACTGATCGCCGTGTGTCGGCGATCGCGTAACGCGCGGGGCGAGATACCGGCCAGACGCGCCGAGTCGGGACTCTGCAGGTCGGTGAGCATCTCACGGATCGCTACTTCGTCGATGGGGCGAAGTCCGCGCTCGCGAAGTGTCTCCATGACGCAGCCGAACTCGGCTTCGTCGGCGGTGGGATCGTTCGATTCGGGGGCGACCAGCACTCCGAAGGCGGTGGATCCGCCGCGAGAGTTGAAAGACGTTCCGATCGACAAGATCGTCGTGTTGTCGCTCGGCATCTCGGTGCGGTGGCGCTTCGAACGGGTGTCGCGCACGAACGCGAGATATTCGATGTCGCGCAACATGTTGGCGGCCACGCAATACGGCCGACGGTCGATCGGGTAGTTGCGAATCACCACCCAGGCCGCTGACACCATGTCGTCGAGTGCCTGAGGTGCGCCGCCGTCGATGATGCGCCCGCGCCTGATCGCCACGGCGATGATGCCGGGCAGAATTCGCTGCACCACGATGCGGCAGGCGAGTTCGTCGGTCTTGGCCAGTGCCGACAGCTGCGACAGGTAGGCGTCGCACTCGACGCTCTTCACGTCCTGGGCGTAGCCCGAACGATCGAGGACTTCATCGAGGTGACGAACGGGTTCACCGGGGAGGTTCCAGGTGTTGGCCCGGAGCACGTTGCGGCGCCGTCCGGAGATGTCGTTCCACTCGAGCCACAGACGGGTCGCTGTTGGCAGGCGAGTGCAGGTGGGATCGACGCCCGGTTCGTATCCGAGAGAACGAAGGCGGGCGCGGGCATGGGTGTCGTGTGTGTTCATGGCCGCACTCGACACCCGAGCCCTCACCGGGGGTCTCCACGGTGAGAGAGACGACGCGCGGTGAGACCTGCGGTGAGAGTCGCGAGGTCGGCTCGGGCCATGACTTCCCCGGAAACGATCTCGATTCACGTGTGCGGTGGCCCGTCGGCTGGCCGTTCGTTCGCTCTCCCTCTCGGTACCTGGATGGTGGGGCGATCACCCACCGCCGCGTTGTCGCTCGACGATGCGGGGCTGGCCGCGTATCACGCCAGCCTCACGCTGCGACCCGATGGATTCGACGCGACCCCGGCCATGGGAGACGTTCGGGTGATCTCGCGCGATCGCAACGTGATGGTGTGCCTGGTGGGTCGGTCGATCCTGCGGGTCGCACGTGGCTCGGTTGCCCGTTCTCACGGCGTCACCACGACGGCGCGACGCGTGCGTCACCGCCCGCCACGCCAGCCGGTTCCCGTTCTGGCGCCACCCACCCGTCTCGAAGCACCGGCACGGCCCAGCCCGCCGCGGCCGCCGCAGTGGTCGACGATGGTGGCCGGCGCGACGGTTGGTTTGGTGGTCTCGCTCATCACGGGTCAGCCGCTCATCGCGTTGTTCGGAGTCACTGCTCTGGCCGTGGCCCTGATCACTTGGACGACGGCTCGAATGTCGCATCGTCGCGCGGTGAGTCGATGGCACGGCGAGGTCGACGATGTTGAGCGGGCGAACGCATGTGCCGCGCAGGCACATCGTCGATGCGTCGTGATGCAACAGCAACGGCGGCATCCGGGTCTCGATCGTCTCTCCGAGATCGTCGCAGTGGGCGACGACTGGTTCTGGACCGGCCGCCCCGGTGACGACGACGTGTGGACGATCACGATTGGTTCGACGATCGAGGATGTCACCGATGACGAGAGTGATTCACTCGTGGTGCCGGCAACTGTCGAGATCGGCCCGGGAGCGATCGTCGGCGTGGTGTCGAATGACGTGACCGCGGCAGTCGACACGGTGCGTGCCATGGTCGTGCGGGCCGCCTGTCGTATCGGACCATCCGATCTGTCGGTGATGTTGATCGGCACGAGCGATGTCGACCTCGGCGATCTCCGCGAGCTGCCGAATGTGACGTCGGAGGTGCCGGATGAACGGCACACCGTTCTCGTTGCCACGTCACCCGACGACGTAGCCGTGCGCCATTCTCCATGGCGTCGACTGGTGCGCGACGGCCGGGCCTCTCTCGTGGTGATCGCTCGTGAGCACCGCTCGCTTCCCGAGGAGTGCTCGTCGATCGTGCACGTCGAGTCGTCCGAGTTGATCGTCGATTCATTGTCTCGTGACGTGGCCGCGCCACTCGTGCACGGTCTCGCCGCGTGGACCGATCCCGATTCACATGACGGGGCCCTGCCGACTCGAACCCGTTGGACCGATCTGTGGGACGGGTGGCCCGCCGATGGTTCGGTTCCAACGTCGTGGATCACGCGGTGTGCGTCGAGCGGAACACGTGGTGCGCTGGTTGCCCGTTTGGGTTGGGCGACCGATGGACGACTCGATCTCGATCTGGTGAGCGATGGGCCGCACGCCGTCGTGGTCGGAACGACGGGCTCGGGCAAGAGCGAGATGCTCCGGTCGCTCGTCCTGAGTTTGTCGGTGGCGTATTCGCCGCACGATGTGCAATTCGTGTTGATCGATTTCAAGGGTGGGGCGGCGTTCGATGCGTGTGCTCACTTGCCCCACGTGATCGGACTGCTCACCGACCTCGACGACGATCTCGGTGATCGCGTGGTTGGCGGTCTGCGAGCCGAACTGCGCCGGCGCGAGCGAGTGCTTCGTGAGGCGGGGGTATCCGACGCGAGTCGCAGCGGGCTCGCACGGCTCGTGATCGTGATCGACGAATTGGCCCGCCTACAAGCAGACGTGCCCGCATTCGTGGCATCGCTCGTCGACATCGCACAGCGCGGGCGCAGTCTGGGTGTGCACTTGGTGGTGGCCACGCAACGGGGTGGCCAGACGCTGTCCGCCGATCTGCTCGCCAACTCGTCGGTACGCATCGCGTTGCGCTTGCAGTCGCGCGCCGACTCGATGGACATGGTGGGCGTGCCCGACGCGCACTTCCTTCCGCGTCGCAGCCCGGGTCGTGCCATCGTTCGCGTGGGTCAGGACGAGCCGGTGGTGTTTCAATGCGCTGACACCTCGCGGTCTCTGCACGCCGTGGTCGACAGCATCCGCGCGGTGTGGGCCGATGAGGAGGTTCCGTCGGCGCCGTGGACGTCACCACTGCCGACTGCGGTCGACTACGACCCCGCGTCAACGTTGCGATTCGGACTCGTCGATGTTGCGCCCGGTTCGGATGAGCGAAACGATTTCGCGCCGATCACCGCCACAGATGTGATCATCGAGGCCACGCGCGGGCTGGGCAAGACGAATGCCTCCGCGGTGTTCGCGCGGGCCTGGCGGAACAGCGAACCCGACGGCCGGATCGTGGCGATCGGGGCCGACCCGGCGGCGATCCGTGCCGTTCTCCCGACCGAGGCGTTACTCGGAGTCACACGTTTCGACGATTACGAGAAGGTGGAGCGGATCCTCGACGCGTTGGACGAGCACCGTCATTCGTTGCTGGTGGTCGACGATGCCGATGTGTGGCGAGCACACACGATGTCCGATCGCAAACTTCTGACCCTCTGGGAACGACTCGAACGACTAGCCGATCGAGGAACGGGGACGCGTCTGTGTCTCACGGTGTCGCGAGCGTCCGGTCTTCCGTCGTCGTTCGCGGCGCGAGTCGCCCAAGCGTGGCGTGCGATCGGTGACTATCCGGGGCGCTTCGTGGTGCCAGTGGACGGAAGGTCGGAGACGACCCAGCTCGTTCGGATGCCTCAACTGCCGGTGAGTGGTGCCGTGGTCGACGCGGTGCGAACTCTGCCCCAGTTCGTCGCGTCCGACGAGGAGCCGCGATCGGTTGTTGCAATGTGCGCTCGTCGCCTCGAGCCGATGGTTGTTCCCATCGAGTCCATGGTGGCGGCCGGAGTGTTCGCGGTGGTGGGACCACGTGGGTCGGGACGGTCGTGGGCAGTGCGTCGCATCGCCGACGCCTGCCGCGTTCTCGGCCGCGACGTGATGGTGATCGACGATGCCGACCAGGTGGACGTCGATTCAGCGGTGATCAGTCGAGCACTTCGTGGAGAAGTGATGATCGTGGCGAGTATCGACCCGGCCACGTTGCGCGCCCGACCCGATCATTGGCTGACCGTGAGTCGGCGTGTTCGATCGGGTGTGTTGCTCGGGCGCAGTGCTCATGACGATGCCGATCTGTTCGGACTCTTCTCGGCGCCCGAGTCGATGGTGCCCGACGCCGTCGGACGAGGTCTGTGGGTCGATCGCGGAACCGTGATCGACATGGTGCAGATGATCGAACCGGTTGATGCACCGTGACAAGATCGGCGCATGCGCATCACTCTGCCTTCCGGAACCGAAGCCGAGATCGCGCGTGTCGACGGTGCGACACGTGGTCTCGTGGTGATTCCCGACATCTGGGGAATGCGCCCGTTGTTCGATGATCTCACGCAACGGTTCTCCTCCGAGTGGGGAACCACCACCATCGCGATCGAGCCGTTTCCGTCTCGTGACTTTCCCGATCTCGGGACCAATCCCGACACCCGCTTCGCCGCTGTGCCGAAGTTGCGCGACACCGACAAGTACCGCGATCTCGCCGAGGCGGCTGAGGCCACCGGCTGTTCGTCGGTCGGTCTCATCGGCTTCTGCATGGGTGGGATGTACTGCTTCAAGGCCGCGCAACTCGAACGAGGTGGCCGCCCGCTGTTCGGCCGTATCGCGTCGTTCTACGGGATGATCACCACGCCCGAGGCGTGGAAGAGCGAGAGCCACGAGAGCCCACTCGACATCCTGAAACGCGGGGGTGTCGGCACGCCGCGTGCATACGCAGCCAATGTGCTGGCCGTGATCGGCGGGAGCGATCAATGGACTCCCGGACCCGAAGTGGACGAACTGCGAATGACCGGCGTGACTGTGGCGTTCTACCCGCTGGCCGAGCACGGCTTCGCACACGATGCATCACGGCCGACGCATCGACCCGACGATGCCCTCGACGCGTTCGAGCGGGCGAAGAACTGGCTGGCCGGCGGCTGACTAGCGCGCGCGGAGTTCGAGTCGGTCGCGCAGAAGGATCTTGTAGCGACGCTCGTGCTGTTCGATCCAGCCGAGGCGAATGAAACTGCTGATGGCCTTGTTCACGCGTTCGCGCGACGCACCGACCATGCCAGCGAGTTCTTCTTGAGTGACGGGCAGAACGAATTCGTCGGCCGGTCCGGCCAGTTCGAGCAGACGCTTGGCGGTGCGACCCGTGACATCGAGGAACACCGAGTCGGCGAGGGCGCCGTCCATCACGCGGAGGCGTTCGGCGAGCATGCGCACCACACCGCGCAGTACGCGCGGATTGCCATCGAGCAGTTGTTCGACCGGGTCGTACGGAATCTCGAGCACTTCGCTGGGCTCGATTGCGCGGGCCATGGCCGAGCGCGGGCCGCTGTCGAGGAGACCCATCTCGCCGAAGAGGTCGCCGGCTTCCATGAGTGCGACCATGCTCTCTCGCTTGTCGAGTTCGCTCGCGATGGCGATGGCCACGCGGCCGTTGAGCACGATGTACATCGACTCGGCTTCTTCGCCGGCTTCGAACAGATGGTCGCCACGAGACAGAACGCGCTTGCGACCCGTTGCGGCGATGCGGGCGATCTCCTCGCTCGGCGCTTCGCCGAAGAAGTCGGTCTTCGCGAGGGCGTCTTCGTAGGCCATGGCCCCGAACGGTACTACCCTCCACGAATATGACGAACTCCGGCTCGGGATTTTCTCGCGGACCGGTCTGGACCATTGTCGTCGCAGGTGGATCGGGTCGTCGGTTCGGTTCGTTGAAGCAGTTCGAGGAGTTGGGCGGTCGTCGGGTCCTCGACTTGTCGGTCGACGTGGCTCGCCAGTGCAGCGACGGCGTGGTGGTGGTGGTTCCGGCCGAGGATGCCGACCGTGAAGGTGGAGTTGCCGGCGGACCCACGCGCACCGCGAGCGTGCGCAACGGCTTGGCCGCGGTTCCGGCCGATGCGGCCGTGATCTTGGTTCACGATGCGGCGCGGCCCTTCGCGTCGCGGTCGTTGTATCGCTCGGTGATCGGAGCGGTGAAGGCCGGTGCCGATGGTGCGGTCCCGGGTCTGCCCGTCATCGACACCGTGAAGTCGATCGAGGTGGTCGAGGCGAACTCACTCGGACTGTCGGGCGACGACGTTCCGGCCGTGATCCCGCGGGTGACCGCGACTCCCGATCGGGCCACGTTGGTGGCCGTGCAGACCCCGCAAGCGTTTCGTGCCGATGTGTTGCGTCGTGCGTACCTTCCCGAGATCGACGGAACCGACGATGCCTCACTCGTCGAGTTGACGGGCGGTACCGTCGTGGTGGTGCCCGGTGAACTCGACAATCGCAAGATCACCGTTCTCGAGGACTTGATCTGGGCTCGCGACTACTTGAAGTCGAGTGGTGCGCGCTGATGAGTGGTTTCGCGGTTCGCGTCGGCCAAGGTTTCGACGTTCATCGATTCACCGACGATACGTCGCGTCCGTTGGTCTTGGGTGGCGTGTGTTTCGACGGTGCGCGTGGCCTCGAAGGCCACAGCGACGCCGATGTGATCGCGCATGCGGTGGCTGACGCGCTGCTCGGTGCCGCTGGCCTCGGCGACATCGGCCAGCACTATCCCGACACCGATCCGAAGTGGAAAGGCGCCGACTCCATCGTGTTGCTCGACGACGTGGTGGGAAAGGTCCGGGCCCAGGGTTGGGAGATCGGAAACGTGGACTGCAGCGTGGTGTGCGAAGAGCCGAAACTCGCACCGCATCGTGACGCGATGCAGGAGACGTTGTCGGCCTCGGTGGGCGCACCCGTGACGGTGAAGGGACGACGAGCCGAAGGTCTCGGCGCACTCGGTCGTCGTGAAGGAATTGCGTGCTGGGCGAGTGCTGTTCTGTTTCGCAACGGTCGCGATGCGTTACGCAACGAGGCGGAAATCTGATGGCCGCGCGTCGCCCGGCCCGTGGACGTCCGGGAGCCTCGCGCTCCGGTGGAGGTCGCCCGAGTAGTGGCCAGCCCAAAGGTGCAGCCGGTCGCGGTCGCCGCACTGGCAGTACGTCCTCGGGTGCACCGCGTTCGCGCGGTGCTGGTCGCACCGGTGCGGTGAAGCCGAGCAGTTCGTCGGATCGTGGCGACAAGCGCGGTCGGGCCACCGCACTCGGTTCGTCACGCGACAAGAAATCTGACGAGCGCGATGATCTCGGCGGCACTCAGATCGAAGGCCGCCAAGCAGTGCGCGAACTCCTGATCGCAGGTAAGCGGCGCGTGCACGAGGTCTGGGTCGCCAACGAGCGAGACACCAGCGACGTGGTGGAAGACATCGTGCAATTGGCGCGCGCCAATCGGGTGCCGGTGGTGGAAGTGAGCCGCAAGAAGCTCGACTACGCCGCGCGCAGCGAAGCTCCGCAGGGTGTGTTGGCGCGGGCCGATGCGCTCATGCCCGTGAACTTCGACGTACTCGTGAAGCGTCGACCGGGTCGCGCGCCATTCCTGGTGGCTGTCGATGGTGTGACCGATCCGGGCAACCTCGGTGCGATTCTGCGTTGTTGCGACGGTGCCGGTGTGGACGGAGTCGTTCTTCCGCGTCATCGTTCGGTTCACGTCACGCCCACCACCGCCAAGGCGTCGGTCGGTGCGTGCGAGCACGTTCCGATGGCCCTCGTCGGGGGTTTGCCGACTGCGCTCACCAAGATGCGCGAGTTGGGCATCTGGGTCGTGGGTCTCGACGACGCGTCCGACAAGTCGTTGTTCGAACTCGGCGATCTGGCCACCGAAGGCATTTGTCTCGTGCTCGGCGCGGAAGGTGCTGGCTTGTCGCGCCTCGTTCGCGAGCGCTGCGACGTGATCGTGAGCATCCCGATGCGGGGTCGTCTGAGTTCGCTCAACGTGTCGACAGCCGCGGCCTTGGCGACATATGAAGTCGCCCGCCATCGTCGTTAGCCTCGGACGGGTCGCCGGGTTAGCTCAGTGGTAGAGCAACCGCCTTGTAAGCGGTAGGTCGTGGGTTCAATCCCCACACCCGGCTCCAGGTGTCAGCCGATGGCGGTGGAGATTCGAGCCAGCAACACGTCGAGGGCGCGGTCGTTGTGGCCGCCTTCCGGGATGATCACGTCGGCGTAACGCTTGCTCGGTTCGATGAACTGGATGTGGCTCGGTCGAACAGTCGTCATGTATTGGTTCATGATTCGTTCGGGGGTTCGGCCGCGATCACGAACATCGCGTTGAAGGCGCCTGATGAGTCGGACGTCGGCATCGGTGTCGACGAACACGCTCAGATCGAACAACTCGCGCAACGAGGCGTCGTAGAGAGCGAGGATCCCCTCGAACACCACGATGGGCGCCGGCGCCACCATGACCACATCCTTCGAACGGTTGTGGTCGGCGTAGTCGTACACCGGCAGCGGAATCGTCTGGCCGGCCAGCAACGCCAACAGGTGCTGGTTCATGAGTTCCCAGTCGAAGGCGTCGGGGTGGTCGTAATTGGCGCGGGCGCGATCGTCGAAGGTTTGGTGCGAGCGATCGATGTAATAGGCGTCCTGACGGATGAGGGCCAATTGATCGGTGCCCACGAGGTCGACGAGTCGTTCGGCCACCGTGGTTTTGCCCGAGCAGGTTCCGCCAGCCACGCCGATCACGAAGGGACGGTTCACCCTGGTCACGACATCGAGGGTAGTTGTGTCCGATGAGCAGGGCCGTTTCGGTGGGGGGTGCTTGTAAACCCGAGGCCGGAACGGGCAGGCTGTACCAATGGCCCTGACCGAGCGAGAGAAGGCGATCCTCGATTTCGAGCGGGGCTGGTGGACCGAGGACGGCGTCAAGGACGTCATGCTCCGTGAGCGGTTCAGTTGCTCGGCCGATGAGTACTACGCCGACCTGAATCGTCTTCTCGACCAACCCGATGCCCTGGCGTACGATCCACTCGTGGTTCGCCGCCTGCAGCGAGCTCGTGATCGACGTCGGCAGATGCGCCTCGATGGCGCCTCGGAATCGGGAGGCCTGGAAGCATGAGTGATGAGCAGCCCACCGGATCTCGCACCGCTCGACCGTCGTCGGGAGGCGTGGGCGTGTCGACCACGCTCGGCATCATCGTGGCGGCCATCGCGGTTCTGCTCGGTTTCTTGATTCTGCGCGACATCAATCGCGATCGCGACGGTGGCGACGTGTCGGCTCCGGTGGAAACCCAGCCCGTGGGTACCGACGTGACCGGCACCGACGTGACGCTGGCGCCGATCGATACCACCACGTTGCCGCGCACTGGTTACAAGGTGTTGGTGGCCAATGCCTCGGGCATTTCGGGTAGCGCGGGTCAGATGAGCACCGCGTTGCAGGCCGAGGGATTCGTCGTCATTCAGCCGGCGACGAATGCCGCCGAGACCGTGGGTAAGCAGACCGTGACCGTGGTGTATTACGTGCCGGGTTTCGAGACTGGTGCAGCCGCCGTGGCCGAAGTGCTCGGTGGTGTGGCCACGCAACCTGTGGCGTCGCCGCCGCCGGTGGAGTCGGGCGACTTGGGTGAGGCCACCGTGGTGGTTCTGCTCGGCACCGATCTGGCCGGCAAGTTGCTGCCGGGTGCGTTGCCGTCGGCCGCTCCGGCTGCCGCCACCACCACGACCACGGCCTGAGTTCTCAGGCCCTCGGGGCCAGCTCGATTGCCCGTCTCTATGGGTGAAATCACCTTCTTTGGCGTTGCCTCGCTGACCATTTAGTCCTACATTTAGGACTGTTAGTCTCATCTTCGTCTGGGCAAACGGACGCGGGGATGAGAGTCAAGTGAGCAGTCGGAAACTCGGGGCTGGAGGACACGACAATGGGCAACGAGGGCGTTCGCGTGCGCACACGCTTACGTCGAGTCGTCCTTGGCTCAGTCGCGCTCGGAGTCGCGTTCGTCCTCATCACGTTGGCAGTGAAGTAGCCGTCCGCCAGCGCCTACTCAACGAGCATCACCTCGAGTGTTCGGTCATCGACGGGTGGGGGAGGGGACTGGTACTCGGACTGCGCCACGGGTGGTGCTGGTGAAGTTCTCTACCACCTTGACATCCAGTACAGCACCTACGACGGCGAACTCACCCTGACTTATCCGCAGGCCTATTGCGCTGATCTAGGAGTCAGTGGAACGACGGTGAATCAATATCGGCGCACGGTCGGTCCGGTTGGTTCCACCGGAACGGGATGGGTCAGTAACCCCAACCCCAACGGTTGCTACGCGTATCCCGGCGAGGCCATCGTCGGTGCTCGTGTTTTCAAGACAGGAATTGGAATGGTGAAGGGTGTCGCCATCCGGTGTGGGTCTCTTCCAACAGGTGCTGTCACGAGAACTCTCGACGTTCTGGGTTGGTCCTCGGGGCCGTGGGAAGACGTGAATTGCCCGGCGAACCAAGTGGCAGCAGGTTTGTACGTGGCCTACGGGGCCATCCTCGACAAGTTCGGCTTCCGATGCGCGACAGTCTCGGGCGCTGACCAGTCGACCGTCTCGATGTCATCGGCTGCTTCTGCGACGTTTGGGACCAACCTGACACTGACCGCGTCCGGCGGGTCGGGCACAGGTGCGTATTCATTCGCGAAAGTGTCGGGCAACTGCACGGTCTCTGGTTCGACAATGTCGCCGTCTGCGGCCGGTTCGTGCGTGGTTCGCGCCACGAGAGCAAGTAACACCAACTATGCGGCGGCGACCTCCGCAGATCAGACGATCACGATTGCGCAGCGAACCCCGACGTTCTCGTGGAGCAATGTGACAAAGACCTTCGGCGACTCCGCGTTCACGTTGACCGCACCAACAGTGACGAACGGGGTGGCGGGTAGCTGGTCGTATTCATCGTCGAATACTGGCGTGATTTCGTTGTCTGGGTCCGGGAATGCCACCGCGACAGTGTCCGGTGTTGGTTCGTCCACGATCACCGGAACATTCACACCGACTGATGCGGTCAACAACGTGTCGGGAGGAACGGTGACTATGACGATCACCACGATCGATACCGCTGGTCCCGTTTCTTCCGGATCGATCACCGCCACCCACACCAACTCGTCATCCGTAGCGGTGACCTACACGGTGACTGACGATGTTGCTATCGCCTCGGTACAGGTATTCCGTTCGACGAATTCGAACTTGAGTGGTGCGGCGTCCTGTGGCTCGGCAACAGGGCTCAGTGGTGTTTCGGCGAGTGCCTCCGTCACGTGCACCGGTCTCACGACCGATGCCACCTATTACGTGTACACGGTCGCCACGGACGCGGCCGGCAATGTCGAAGCCGTACCTGGGTCGGCTGACGACTCGATCATCCGGGACACGGTTGCGCCTTCCGCACCAGTGGCCCCCACTCTGGATTCGGGTAGTGATACTGGTTCGAGTAGTTCGGATCGGGTCACGAGCGATACGACTCCGACGGTGACGGTGACTGTTGCCGAGACGGGTGGTTCGGTGACGTTTACGGCGACGGGGGGTTCGACGTGTGTTCAGAGTTCGGTTGCTTCGTTGTCGGTGTCGTGTACGTTCGCGGTGTTGGCGGCGGGGTCGTATTCGATTACGGCAACGCACACGGATGCGGCGGGCAATA
>Ga0194133_10003780_pt1 | contig 21114 bp, 11 predicted proteins | sample TA2KigOf40mmetaG_FD_155448 | JGI IMG/M metagenome (GOLD analysis project Ga0194133, IMG submission 155448) | Freshwater microbial communities from Lake Tanganyika, Tanzania - TA2015055 Kigoma Offshore 40m | ecosystem: Environmental > Aquatic > Freshwater > Lake | place: Tanzania: Lake...
CGCCCATCGCGCGAAAGCGCGCGGCGTAGTCATCGGTCTGTGCACCGACCGCGGCCACCCGGCGGAACATGGGCGCAAGCAGCGGACGGACCTTCAGGGAGCGTCGGAAGGATCGTTCCGACAGCCGACCGTTGATGATCACGATCGGGATCCCACGCTGCTCGCACACCTGGGTGAAGTTGGGCCAGAGTTCGAGCTCGGCCAAGGCCACGGCATCGGGCTGCACGCTATCGAGCACGCTGCGCACGGCCCCTGAGAAGTCAAAGGGGTACCGCACCACCCGGACGGGTGCCGCAAACACACTCCGTGCCCTGGCGATGCCGGTATCGGTGGTCACGCTGACGGCGACCTCGTGGTCCCGCGAAAGGTCCGCGACGAGCTCACGAACCGCGTTGACTTCACCCACGCTGACTGCATGAATCAGGACGCGCGGGATGAGCCGGCCATCTCGGTGCGTACGAGGCCACGGTTCACAACGGCCCAGCCGCGCCGGCCAGTCAGTACGCAGCTTGCCGCGCGCCGCCATCGTGGTCACCCAGACCGGGCTGCTGAGGAGCGCCGCCCCTCCGTAGATCAGATCCAGTCCGAGGCCCATGGGGAGAGTCTACGGCGTCGCGGTGAACCGCCCCGCGAGCGCTCACCGAAAGAAGCACTCGTACACTGCGGAGCCGCGGCACCCGGCACTCCCCATGACCCATCCTTGGCAGCTTGCGCTCGATGTCGGCGGCACCTTCACGGATGCCGTGGCGGTCGCGCCGGATGGATCCGTGCAGTCGGCGAAGGTCCTGTCGAGCGGCCTGATCAGGACGACAATCACCTGCAGCGACACGGACATCATCGCCGAGCTGCCATCAATCCCGAAGCGTGCCCGCTTCCTCGACCGCACCACGATCAGCGTGCTCTACGGGGCCACGACGGATGCCCTGCTCATCGATCGCGATGAAATCGCGGCCGACGGTCGTCGCCTGCTGCGACTGGCCCAGCCAATCCCTTCGCAGTGGCCGCGCGGGATCCCCTGCCCGGCAATCATCGATCCACGGCGGAGTTCTCCGGCGCTCGCTGCACACCTCTTGACCCAAACGCCGCTCTGGCAGCGGCTGCCGGCGATGGAGGTCCGCCTGGGGACGACCCGCGGCACGAATGCACTGCTCGAAGGTGCGGTGACGCCGGTGCTCTTCCTGACGAACGAGGGCCACGAGGATGTCCTTCGCATCGGAGATCAGCGTCGACCCGATCTCTTTGCGCTTCGCATCGTTCGCGATCCGCCGCCGCATGCCTTCGTGATGGGCCTGCGCGGTCGCTTGGATGCCGCCGGCAACGAACTCGAGCCGCTCGATCATGACCAGATCCGCGAGTGCGCCCGGCTTGCTCGCGAGACCGGCGTGGGTGCGGTCGCGATCTGCCTGCTGCACGCGTGGCGCAATCCGATCCACGAACTGCATGCGCGCAAGGTGCTGGCTTCCGAAGGCATCGAGTCCATCAGCCTCAGCCATGAAGTCAGCCAAACCATCGGGTTCGAGGCTCGGGCACGGGTGACCTGCATCAATGCGCAACTTTCACGCCCCGTCGCTGAATACCTCAACCAAGTTCGTGATGAACTTCATGGTGCGCCATTGCGCGTGATGACGAGTGCCGGTGCGCTGGCACCTGCCGATCTCTTCACGCCCAAGGACAGTCTCTTCAGCGGGCCTGCGGGCGGTGTTGCGGGTGCACGCGCTGCAGCCAGCTCGGCTGGACTCTTGCCGGCCATCTCGTTCGACATGGGTGGGACGAGTACCGATGTGGCGCGGCTCACGGATGAACTCGAGCTCAACTCCACGACCAAGCTCGGTGCGGCGCAGCTCGCCAGCCCGAGTGTCGCGGTGGAAAGCGTGGCTGCGGGCGGCGGCAGCGTGCTCGATCTGATCGATGGACAGGTCTGCGTTGGCCCCCGCAGCGCCGGCAGCACACCCGGCCCCGCGTGCTACGGCATGGGTGGTCCACTCACGATCACGGATGCCCATCTTCTGCTGGGACACCTTGATGGTGCGCGATTCCCATTTGCGCTCGACCGCGATGCGGCCAACGCCCGCGCGCAGGAAGTCTGCCAACGCTGGCAGGCTGATCGCGGTGAACCGATGGATGTTCCCACGATGCTGCGCGCGTTCCTGGCGGTCGCCGATGCGCGCATGGCCGAAGCGATCCGACGCGTGAGCGCGCGACGCGGAGCGGATACATCGACCCACACGCTGGTGGCGTTCGGTGGTGCGGGCGGCATGCACGCCTGCGCGCTGGCTGATCTTTTGGGCATGCGCAGCGTGCTCATTCCCGCACGAGCCGGGCTCTTGAGCGCACAGGGCATCGGCACGAGCCGCACGGGATCGATCGAGCTTCGATCGCTGCGCATCGCGCTTGCGGAGTGGGCTGCCACGGCCGAACCGGCCGTCGGTGATTCGCTCGGCGTTCGGCCCGCCAACCAGGAAGCGATCATCGAGATCCCCGCAACCACGACGAGCCTGACCGACCTGCGCAGCGCCTTCCGCAGCCAGTACCGCGCGATCTTCGGCTTCGACCCACCGCATGGGAACGAGACGGTCGAGTGGATCCGCCACCAGGACTTGGCCGACGACGCCTGGTCACTGCCCAACGACGCCGTGGTCTCGACGAACGCCACGATGCACGGCCTGGCCCTTGATCACTGCACCGTGGTCGTGCCGAGCGGTTGGTCCACACGCACGATCGATGGGGCCGTGCTGATGGAGCGCACCGCTCCGCTCGCCGACGCTGCGCCCACGATCGCAATCGAAGCCTTGGTCGCCGCAGCTCTGCACGGCGCTGCCGAGTCGATGGGCGAAGCCCTGCGCGCCACCGCCGTCAGCGTCAATGTGCGCGACCGTTTGGACTATTCCTGCGGGCTTCTGGATGCTGATGGCGCACTCATCGTGAACGCCCCGCACCTTCCGGTGCACCTTGGTGCGCTGGGTGCATGCGTGCGATCGGTCGCGTCCACGCTCAAACTCGGTCCCGGCGATGTGGCCGTCACGAATCATCCAGCGTTCGGTGGGAGTCACCTGCCCGATGTCACGGTCGTGACGCCGATCTTCGAGCACCCGGGCGGCGGCGCGTTGCTCGGATACGCCGCCACGCGAGCGCATCACGCCGAGATCGGCGGCATCGCGCCCGGAAGCATGCCGCCCTTCGCCCGATCGCTTGCTGAAGAAGCCGTGGTCCTGCCGCCCACACACGTCGTGCGCAGCGGCGTCGAGTGCCTGGAGGCGGTAACCAAGCTCTTGCGCGACGCGCCCCACCCCAGTCGCGCGCTGCAGCAGAACCTCGATGACCTACGGGCGCAGATCGCCGCGAATCATTCGGGTGTCGAGCGCATGCGTGCGACAGCCTTGCGGTTTGGCGAACAATTCACCCCCGCGCTGGCCACCCTGCGAGCACGATCGCATCAGGCGGCGATCGCGGCGTTGGCATCCATCCCTGAAGGTGCCGTGATGGAGACGCTCGACGATGGCACGCCCATCTGCGTCAGGCTTGCGCGCCACGAGCACCGTGCGCCGGGTGGTCCACTCGCCTTCGGTCGTGCCCAAGAGCGGGTGACGATCGACTTCACGGGGTCCGGCGCCGTGCATGCAGGCAACTTCAATGCGCCGATGGCGGTGATCCGAAGCGCCACGCTCTACGCGCTGCGAGTGATGGCCGGCGCACACGATCCGGTGCGCGCCGGCGTGCTCCCCCTGAATGAGGGCTTTCTCGATGCGGTCGACCTCATCGTGCCGCCCGGGTTCCTGAACCCCCCCTTCCATGCCGACCCCAAGACTTGCCCTGCGGTCGGTGCGGGCAATACCGAAACGAGCCAGCGCGTCGTCGATGCACTCCTGCGCGTCTTCGGCGTTGCTGCCTGCAGCCAGGGCACGATGAACAACCTCATCTTCGGGTCCTCGCGCTTTGGCTTCTATGAAACGATCGCTGGCGGTTCCGGAGCGAGTTCGATGGGCCCCGGCGAGAGCGGCGTGCACACGCACATGACCAACACTCGGATCACCGATGCCGAAGTGCTCGAGTCACGCTACCCAGTGCGCCTGGTGCGCTTTGCCCTGCGCCATGGCAGTGGCGGCGCTGGGATCCATGATGGCGGCGAGGGCATCGAACGGGAGATCCATTTTCTGGAGCCTGTCACCTGCAGCATCATCGGCCAGCATCGGGCCCGCGGTCCCTACGGCATGGCGGGCGGTCGCGCGGGCGCGGTCGGCGAGCAGTGGCTCGTGCACGGCCCGGTCCGCATGCCGCTGGCGGGCGTGGGTACCACCGAGCTCAAGGCCGGTGATCGCGTGCACATCTCGACGCCTGGCGGCGGTGGCTGGGGATCGCTCGATGCCGATGCAGCCGACGACGATCAGGCCGACATCTCGTAGCGCTCGATCGAGCGCGCGAGGCCCGTGTCCTCGCTGACCTCGATCACCGCACCGCACGCGAGCGTGCCGCCTTCGGCGACATCGAACTGCGTCGGCAGGCCAGTCGTCAGGTGACGCAGCACGGACTCGGTCGATCGTCCGATGATCGAGTCATAGGGCCCGCACATGCCTAGATCCGTCATGAAGGCCGTGCCGCCCTTCAGGATCCGTGCATCGGCCGTGGGCACATGCGTATGCGTGCCGACCACGGCAGCCACGCGCCCATCGAGGAACCGCGCGAGCGCGATCTTCTCGCTCGTGGCTTCCATGTGCGCTTCGACGATGACGATGTCCTCGGCGTGCGTGCGCTCGGCAAGCATGCGCTCGCAGCACTCGAAGGGATCGCTGCCGGGGATCGGCATGAAGGTCCGACCAAGAACGGTAAAGACCGTCACGCCGCGACGACCCGTGCCCCGATCGATGCGGATCGATCGCTTTCCCGGGGCGCGGAAGGGCATGTTGGCGGGCCGGCAGATCGGCTCTCCCGAACGCTCAAGCGCCGGCACGATCTTGAGCTCGCGTAGCGCATGATCGCCGAGCGTCACGGCATCGATGCCCCCCTGAAGGAGGTGCGAGAGCAATTCAGGCGTGATCCCCGATCCGTTGCGAATGTTCTCACCATTGGCCACGATCACGCCGCCAGACTCGCCCCATGCTGCGCGGAGCGACGCAGCTGCAGCGATCGCCGCACGCTTGCCGGGTTGCCCGACGACATCTCCCAAGAAGGCGATTCGCATCGGGCTCGACATCGGCTACACTCTACTCGTACCGCTTTCGTCCCTGTGGGATGACAGGCCCGGCTCCGCCGGGTGCTGTGCGGCGATGGTCCTTCCATGACGTGTGTTTCCACCAAGACCGGCGACAAGGTTCGCCACCCGGCCCGCCCTGAATGGGGCGTTGGCGTGATCACGCGCACCGAAGTCTTCACCGGCGAGGGTGGCTCCGATCAACGGCTGTGGGTCAAGTTCCCGTCGATCGGCGTGCGTACGCTGATCGCGAGCGTGGCCAGATTGGAGCTGGTCGAGGCGGCAGCCGACGAGACGCCCTCGGTGTATGCCCGTCCCACGATCACGCAGGTCGACGCCGCCAAGGGTGGGCTTGCCGCAGACACCAACTTCCGCAAGCCCGAAGACCTGATGACGAGCCTGCCGCTGGATGCGACCGATCCCTTCGTCACGATCAAGACGCGGCTTGAGCGCACGCTCAAGCTCTATCGCTTCGATGGTTCGGCCGCGCGGCTCATCGATTGGGCCGTCGCACAGAGCGGACTGGATGACCCGCTGTCACGCTTCAATCGCCAGGAACTCGAAGTGCTTTACAAGCGCTGGCTCTTCAACCTCGATGCGCACCTGGTGCGATTGATGCAGGAAGGCCGTCACGAAGGTTCGCTCGTCGAGACTGCGGCGAAGGATGCCCCACCCCTGGGCAAGCAGACCGTGCAGCGCTTGCGTTCCCGCATGCGCTGACGTGCGCGATCGCGCGATCAATGAAGGAGAGTTGTCGCTTTGGTCACGTGCCTGGTCGAGCGCGCGGTCACGCTCATCGTGACGGCGGAGTCGACGCGGGTGGAGACTTGGTCAGCGGCGTAGCCGTACCTGCCGCGGCAGCCTCTGCCGCTGCCCGCTTGGCCTTGCGACGGCGAAGCACAATGAGCACCAACACGATGGTCATGGGCAGGGCCATGATCAGGCAGCAGGCGGGCAGCGTGATCGCCAGGACCGTTGCCACGACCGAGGTGAACGACTCTGCCGCCGCAAAAATCGGATTGGCCAATCCCGCGGTCGAGATGGTCGAGCCCACGCGACCGACCGCAGCGGCCGCATGTGTACCCAACGCCAAGCCGCCACCAACGATGATCGCGATCGACCAGAGGACGAGTGGACTGAGTTCGCGCGCACCATCCATGCCTGCCAACTGCTCGCTGACGCCAAGTCCCAGCTGGTCGCACATCTGCACCGCCATGAGGATGCTTCCCGCAGCCGCCGACATTGGCGCCGCGATCGCATCGATGGCGTGATCGACGGCCGGGATCAGGCTGCCGGTGAGTTCGACGAGGCACGCCAGGCCGAAGGCCACCAAGGCTGGCGTGCTACCGATCCACGCGAGCGACTCGCCGGGGGACAGCCACCCAACTCGGACCGCGATGCCTGCCCCGAGGAGTGGCACGAAGACCCGAAAGCCAGCGGCCGCGCTCAGGCCGATGCCCAAGACCACGGCGACGACAATCGACAGGACGCTGATGGTGTCCGGAGGCACGACTTGAATGTACGGTGTCACGATCCGGTCACGGATCGGGTTCACGCGCGTTCGGCAGATTCCCGGGTTCCCCATGCCACTTCAGGTCACTCCCCTGCAGTCCGATCCATCGCTCCCTCGCGCGTTGGCCCTTCATCTGCTGGCGAGTCCAGCCAGCGGTGCATTCCTCGACCTCACGCAGACCATCGTCATCGTGCCGGCCTCGCGTGCGCAGGCTGCGCTGGCTCGTCACCTGCAGGAGCTCGCGGGTCGTCCGGTGCTGCTGCCCACCATCCTCACGCCGGGTCGATCACTCACCCAACTCATCATCCCCGATCGCACCGCAGCAAGTGACGCCGCGATCGCGCTGGCGTGCCTGCGGGCCCTGACGGCGCTCAGCAAGGGCTCGCCGCAGGTTGTTGCGCCACTCATTGGCAACGCGGCGGTCGACCCCAATCTGCTTGCCTTGGCGACCCGCATCAGCCAGGTGGCGCAGGAACTCTCGCGCGCTGGGCTGACCATCGCTGCGCTGCGCGATCGCGGCGCCGCGGGTGAACTCGGCGAGTTCTTCCCATCGACCATTTGGTCAGCACTCGCCACCGTCATGGATCGTGCCATGGCTGAGCTCGCCCAGCATGGGCTTGACCTGCCTTACGCGATCGCCGCTCGCGCCATCGAGGGCGGGCACTTGGCTACCACCGGGCTCACGCGCGTGGTCGTGCTGCTTGCCGATCCCGATCCCATGGAGCGCCTGCTGCTGGCGGCGCTTGCCGCACGGGGCATTGCGGTCGAGGTGGTCGTGCACGATGCAGGGCTTCCTGATCTTGAGGGCGGTTTCCCGGCTCACGCCGCTTGGAGCGCAGCGAGGCCACCGATCCCCCTCGAGCGCATCGTGCGCGTTGGTGGGCTCGATGACCAACCCGCCGTGGTGCTGCATGCGCTCGATTCGTTTGAGCAGCCTGTGACTGCAAACTCAGTCGCTATCGCGGCACTCGGCCCTACCGATCCCACGATCGTGTCGCGCACGCTGTCGCCAGCGGGGATCCCTGTGGCGCTGCCGCCCACTCGGACGGCCGATCAGGGTTCCGCTGCACTGCTCCTGCGCGCGATCAGCGGGTGGCTGGGTGAGCCCACCGCCTTCAACCTGGGCACGCTTGTGCGTCACCCGTGGATCGAGCACCACCTTCACGAGGCTGGGCTGCACGCAGCGTTGCGCCAACTGACGCTGTACATCGCCTCGACCGGCGTGCGACGACTCGATGAACCGCTCGTGGAACTGCCCACGCCATCCCGGGATGGTGCGGTCGAGCCCGTGCTCGCGGCCATGCGTGCCCTGCTCGCCACGGTCACGGTAGCTCCCTCGGAGCGCGATCAGTTGCTGGCCTTGCACGCGGTGCTGAGCAGGCTGCAGCCCTCGCATGCTCCAATGGGCGATGCCACGGCGTCGGTGACGGTCGCGCGGGCAGCGCTCACGCTTGCAGAACTCCCCGAGTCACTGCTCGGAGGCTGTGCTCTGGGCCAGCTGGTCGACCTGATCGTCAGCGCCGCACGCAGCGTCGATGTGCCCAGCACTGAACGCACCGGCATCGAATGCATGGGTTGGCTCGAAGCGGGTGTGTGCGATGCGCCGCATGTGATCGTGCTCTCGGCCAACGATGGCATGCTCCCCGAAGCCGCTGCCGTCGACCCATGGTTGCCGGATTCGCTTCGCCAGATGCTCGGCCTGCCGTGTGCGCGTGCTCGGCGCGCGCGCGATGCGTGGATCCTCGATGGCCTACTCAAGCGCAAGACATCCGTCTGGTTCGGGGTTCCCGCCACCAACAGCGATGGCGAGCCGCTACGACCGTCGCGGTTCCTGATCGGCTCCACCGACCAAGCTGTGCGCACGCTCGCCCTGACTGGCGATCAGGGGCGTTCATCGCTGGCTGCATGGCCGCTTGAGTCGAAGGCCGTATCGGGGTTCTCTGCACACCCTTCGGTGCCTGTGCTGCCAGCCATCACCCGAATGTCGGTCACGCAATTTGCAACCTACCTTCGGTGCCCCTACGAGTACCTGCGCAGTGGGGTCCTGAAGGCCGATCGTCGCGATGATCTCCAGCTTGAGCTCGACCCGATGGCGTTCGGCAACCTTGTGCATGCCGCGCTTCAGGAGTGGGGCAACTGCGAATCGAGCCGCAGCGCCCCGTCCACCGATCCCAGGGTGATCGCCAAGGAACTCGATGCCGCGCTCGATGGCGTACTCGCCAAGCGGCTCCCTGCATCAGTACACGGCACCGTGGTCGTGCAGGTACGGATGGCGCGCGAACGGCTGGCCGCCTTCGCTCGCGTCCAGGCTGAGTGGGCGCAACAAGGCTGGGCCATCAAGCACGTCGAACTCGCGTTCGATGCACCAAGCACCGATGGCGCCGATCACCCCGATCACCGTGCAACGACCTCGGAGCTCAACAGCGCCATCGACAACCTTGACCTGATGGATGACGATGGCGCACCTCCGGCCGAATCGCGCCAACACCCAGCACCAATGTTTCCCGACCAGGATGGCCTGCACCTGACCGGACGCATCGATCGCGTGGACCAGAACATCCGCACGGGGCAATGGGCCGCACTCGACTACAAGACCAGCTCCGAGCCATCTGACCCGCAGGACCACCGCACGAAGTCCGGCTGGGTCAACCTGCAGCTTCCGCTCTACCGCGAATTGCTGGCCACGATCGATGTCCCTCGCGACATGCTGCAGCTTGGCCTGATCGCCTTGCCCGCGCAGCCCGATCTGGCACGCATCCAGCTCGCAGACTGGTCCCAGGACCAGCTCAACGAAGCCGTGGACGTGGCGGCAAGAATCGTTGCCGAGGTCAAGGCGGCACGAAGCCCGGCTGACTTTGCACCAAGCGGAAGGGCTCCCTTGAGCGATGATCCGCTCATCCAAGCCATGCATGGCATCGGGATCCGCGGGTTGGCGCCAAACGCGCCGCCCGATGCTGTATCCACCACGCACGCCGCGACCGTCGGGGGTGCAGCATGAACGAACACGCCATGCACACCGGGAGCGCCAGCCATCGTTCGATCGTCACCGCCAATGCAGGTTCCGGCAAGACGTACCTATTGGCCAATCGCCTCATCCGTTGGATGATCGAAGCCGCTCGGCGCAGCGGCGGCTCCTGCGGCGCCGAATCGATCCTGGCCATCACCTTCACGCGCAAGGCTGCCGGCGAGATCCTGGATCGTGTGCTGCGGCACTTGGCCCTTGGTGCAACAAGTGCAGACAGCCGCGAGCAGTTCGAGAAGCCGGGCATGATCGGCCCCGCAACAGAAGCTGAGTACACGGCCGTGCTCGCGCAGGTGCTTGAACACCTCGATCGACTTTCGATCGGCACGATCGATGGGTTCTTCTCTCGACTCGGCAAAGCCTTTGCAGCTGAACTCGGCTTGCCCGCAGAATGGACGATCGCCAGCGAGGACCAGGATCACGCCCAGCGCGCGCTCGCGCTATCAAAGCTGCTCGAGGCGAAGCCTGACGCGGTCTGGGAGCTTGTCCGCATGGTCACCGATGGTGCTCCCAAGGCACGGCTGCACGATGCGCTCCTCACGTCGATCCGAACGCCCCTTGCCTTGCTCGAGCTTGCCGATCGCCATGGCGTGGGCGATGCCCCGTGGCGAGCGCTGACGGCGGATCATGTCCAGTTCTTCGAGGGCGCGCAGCTGCTCACTGCTGCCGACCTTGAGCGCACGCTGCACGATCTGTCCGCTGCGCCATTGGCCACGACCAAGACGGGCTCGCCCGACAGCCGCTGGGTCAAAGGTCGCAGCACCCTGCTCTCCGCGGTAACGCGCGGAGATTGGCGAACCGTTCCCGAGGTCGGCTTCGCTTCCAAGATCGCCGCAGGCGCTGCGTACTACAACACCAGCCCCGATCCCGAACTCGTCAGGTGCGTGCGGCGGCTCATGCATCACTCGCTGGCCATCGAGACCAAGCTCATCAAGCAGCGCATCTCCGGCTGCGTCGAACTCGCGCACGGCTTCAACGAGCACGCGGCTGCGATCCGTCACGCCGAGGGGCGTTACTCCTTCACTGAGATCGGGTCGACGATCGCACGAGCCCATCGGCTCCACGGCGCTGGAGGCGATGGTCTCGACGAGATGCGCTATCGACTCGATTGTGCGATCCGTGATCTGGCAATCGATGAGTGCCAAGACACGAGCCCGGACCAGTACAGCGTGCTGGTGCCTTTCATGGACGAGATCTTCGCCAGCGAAAGTGAACGCCGGTTCATCATGGTCGGTGATCCCAAGCAGTCCATCTATGGTTGGCGCGGTGGCACACCGGCGTTGATCGGCCAGATCCGTGATCAGCATGCCGGCGGGCTCGATGCCGATGTGCTGCTTGCCGTGAGCCAGCGCTCGCATCCGGCAGTCATGGCGCTCGTCAATGCGGTCTTTGGCCCCTCAGCAACGCTCACACTGGCCGATCGCCTCCAATCGATTGATCGTGCCGCGATCGACCCTGCCCTCCATCATGCAGCGTTGCATGCAGCAGGCATCAACGCACCCAGCGCCGTAGCGAACTTTCCCATCGACCGAGTCGTGGCTGACTGGATCTTCGTGCCGCATGAGAGTGCAGCCCGCCTGAAGGACAAGCCATCAACGATCTCGGCCTGGGGCACGCTTGCCGAGGAATCGTGGTCGGCCGCTGCCGCGCGCGTGGCGGTTGCTGCTAGCCAGCAGCGCCCGCAGGACACGATCGCCATCCTCGTGAACACCAACAAGCAGATCGGTGAAATGGTTCAGGCACTGCGCCAGCTCGGCGTAGGTTCCAGCGACGAGGGCCGTGGCTCGCTCATGGATTCGATGGTGGTGGCGGTGCTCATGGCGCTGCTTCGCGTGGCCGAGCAGCCACTCGACCAAGCGGCGTTGCTGATGGTCACGCAGGCGCCCGTCCGCACGGCGCTCGATGGGATCGTCACGGTTCCGGAGTACGGTTCGCCCTTCGCCTGCGAGCGCCTTGGTGCCACCATCCGCCAAGCGCTTCACGAGCACGGCCTGGGGCCGTGGCTGGAGCACGTCGCCCAAGCGCTCGCACCGCTCTCAAGTGCACGCGACCGCGTTCGCGTGAAGCAAGTGCTTGCGCTGGCAGCGACCGCCCCTGCCGACATGGCCAGCCGACCGGAGCGGTTCGTGCGTCTGGTTCACTCCACAGGTTCGCGAACGGTCAGCGGCGATCGCATCCGCGTGATGACCGTGCATGCAAGCAAGGGGCTTGAGTTCGATGAGGTGGTGCTGCCGGCCTTGAACGATGCACTCGACGAGGTCAAGGCCACCAACGGTGCATGGGCATCGATCAACGATGGCCCGGGCGGTGCACCGCTCGCCATCGGCCCGGTCGTGCGCAAGGACCTTGCCGAGCGCAGTCCGCTTCTGGCCGCCATCAACACCGAAGCCCGCGTCGTCGAACTCTTCGACGGCTTGTCGGCCCTCTATGTGGCACTGACCCGCGCCAAGTCGGGCGTGCACTTCATCTGCACCGAGCCAACGAAGTCCGATGAACCCAAGCTCACGCCGCTGTGGTTGTTGCGCGTGTCGATCGACGGGTTCGGAGATGCCTACAGGGGTGCATTCGCTGTCGGTGGAGACCGTACTAAGCCCTTCTGGGGCAACGGCACCACTTCGGCACAGGTTGCCGCCGCGTTGGTAGCGGCAGCTGGCGGCGCCTCCGGCCGGCAGCCTGACGGAGGCCAGCAAGAAGGTGCCACCGCAACCACGCGAACGATTCCAACCGTCACACATGGACCGTCCGATCCGGCTGCGCAAGCGGTTCGGGTCGTGCTTCCTGAGGCTGGCAGCGATCCGCTTGCCATGCGGCGCGGCACCATCGTGCACGCGCTGCTGCGGCAGGTCACCTGGTCCAACGAGGCTGCTGATCCGACCGGAGCCCCTGGCCTTGATGACGCAGCCATCGCCCGAGCCCACGAGCTCGTGCAGGCCGAGCTGCGCTCGCCGGTCCCTGCGACTGAACTCGCGGCAGCTGTCGAGCTCGCACGACGCGCCCTGACCGGCCCCGTCGGCACTGCGCTGGCAAAGCCCAAGGGCCCCGAGCAATGGTCGGTGCACGGCGAGCTGCCCTTCCAGCGCTTGCCACGCGGCCGGGAGGGTGGTCGGTTGGGTGGTCGCATGGACCGCGTGGTCCTGGGCACCGATGGTTCGCGCATCACGCACGCCCAGGTGCTTGACTTCAAGACCGGCTCGATCGGCCAATCGAAGGAGCAGGTGCTCGAGCATTACCAAGACCAGATGAGCGATTACCGCGCTGCCATGGCCGAGCTGACTGGCCTGCCTCAGGCAAGCATCGTGGTCTCGCTGCTCATGATCGACCGTGGCGATGTGATCGCCGCGTGACGAGCACCTGCGGGGCGCGGGACATTGCACGGCATGACCCCCGCGTGACGACTGGCCCGGCGCGGAGTGCCCCTCCGCACGCCGCGCCGGACCCGATCGCGTCACCACTCACTGCAGCCCAGCCACGCCCCCGTCAGTCTGGGCCAACTGGGCATTCCACGAGGAACCAACTTCAGGCTCGATCGATCTCCCCATCAAGACGACTTGCCGGGTCCGTCGCTCACTGCGCCGACGCCCCCCTCTCTCTCCAAACCGCTCGACCCCTCCCAGCCTTCCACCGATCTCCCCACAGCTTCATCTCTTCCCGATGGCCCCTCTCCCCTGCGCTCCCACTCCCCGTTGTTCGGAGGGGCTGCCGGCTCCGACCCCGGCAGCCCCCGTGCGATGCCGCCTGCGCGCTCACCATCGCGCGGCGATGATCGCGATGTTCGTTCACTCGACGGCGTACTCCAGCGTGACCACCACGCGAGCTTCCTTGTTGATGCAGGATGTGTCGTAAGACCCCATGCCGTCATACTCGGCACTCCCGGCGCAGACCACATCGAACGCCCCCTGCGAAGCGCTGATGAGCCGACCGAGGCGCCCACCCGATCCATCCACCAGAAGCTGTGCACGCTCTCGGGCGTTGGCCGTGCCCTGCTCGATCAGCTGGAGCTTGAGCGCCTCGATCGTGCTGACGAGATAGCGCGGGCTGGCGCTGCTGACCTCGTGGCCATCGCGGATCAGGTCAGTCGACCGCATGGCGATCCGCTCGACCCGGCGGACATCCGTTGACCAGATCGTGACCGAGCGACGCAGGGTGTACACCTCGATCTCGTTGGTCATGTTCCCTTCGGCATCACGGCGGTTCTCGACGCTGGTTCGCACGCTGTCCACCTCGATATCGGACATCAAGATGCCCTCGCCCCGGACGAAATCGCGCAGTGCCGTGGTGCTCGCGTCGAGCTTCGTGAAGGCTTCAGGCAGCGAATGTGCCCGCGCCGTGACCGTTCCGGTCCACCACGCTTGGTCAGCGCTGACGGGCGCCATGCCCACTCCCTTCACGCGAATCACATTGGCTTGGCGCATGCTGCGTACCGCACCGGAGACCTCGCCGCTTGCTGCAATGACCCCGAAGGCGAGCGCTGCACCGAGAAGGAACATGCCCGCCCCCGGGGTTCGCGACCATCGTGACCACGACGCCCAGCGCGCAGACCACGCACTGCGCGCCGGTGAGGAGTCACGACCATGCTGCGGGAAAGAGGTCTCTTCGCCTTGCTGCAGGCTCGGTGCCGGGCTCTTCGAGCCGACTTCCGAGCAACCTTGCGCGACACCGTCCTGACCACTCTCGGGGTGGTGATGCATGCTGGCCTCCGTGCCATGCGGCCGGCAGTCGGCACGATCGGGCGGCGATCGCACATGCGAAGCCGTTCGAAAAGCCCTTGCCAAACCGTTGTTTTTGAGCGATGCCCGACCGTTGCCGATCGAGCATGCGCAGGCTAGGACGCGTCAGGCAACTGTCAATGGCAAATCGCGTGATTTTCACTCTGGAGTTTGAATGAGCGGGCGGCATCGTGCCGGCCGATCCCAATCCCGGATCGTGGCGTGACCCCGCCGAGCGATCGAACCCTGCCTGCCGCAGCCCTCACCACCAGACCGGTTGACAGCCGTGTCCCCGGTCAGGGCGCGTAAGCCACCCCCGGCTGACCCTCAACCCGCATGGGTGCATCGCCGCCGGTCCCGAGCCTGAATTCATCGTGGACCACTTGCAGCGCGCGCTGGCCATCGAGCCGCGGCACGATGCACGAGACCTTGATCTCGCTGGTCGAGATGTTGTGGATCGCGATCCCGTGGCGCGCGAGCGCCTGGAACATGCGGCTGGCGATGCCCGCATGGCTCTTCATGCCCGTGCCGACCGCGCTCACCTTGCTCAGACCAACGTCGATCTCGAGCTCGCCGTGCCCGAGTTCCTCGAGGAGCCGCGCCATGATGTCCTGCGTCTCGGCAAGATCATCGTGCTCGACCGTGAAGGCCACGCTCGTCATATCGCCGAACTCCGTCTGCACGATGTCATCGACGACGACGCCCGCGGCAGCGACGCGCTCGAACATGCGGGCCTGCAGCCCCACGGCGTTGGGCACGCGGCGCACGGTGAGCCGGCCGAGCTCCTCCTTCAGCGCACAACCGACGACGGCGATCTCTTCCATGTCTGGTGTCTCCTTGCAGATGACGGTGCCCAGGTCGGGCTTCTGGCTGTGGCGCACATGGATCGGCACGCCGTAGCGCTCGCCGAAGACAACGGCGCGCGCATGCATCACACCCGCACCGAGTGCCGCGAGCTCAAGCATCTCCTCGTAGGAGATGCGCTCGAGCTTGCGTGCATTGCGGACCACGCGCGGGTCGGCGGTGTAGACGCCATCGACATCGGTGAAGATCTCGCAGTGGCCGTCGAACCGACCGACCTCGATCGCCGCGGCGACCGCCACGGCCGTCGTGTCGCTGCCACCGCGACCGAGCGTGGTGATGGCGCCTCTCGGACTGCGACCCTGGAAGCCAGCGACGATCGGGATCGAGCCCTTGGCCAGGCATGCCTCGAGCGGCGTGCGATCGATGGTGGTGATCTTGGCGCGGCCGTAGTGGCCATCGGTCACGATGCCAGCCTGGTCGCCCGTGAAGCTCTCCGCATCGAGCCCCATCTCCTGAAGCGCGATCGCCATGAGCGCCACCGAAACCTGCTCGCCGGTCGACATGAGCATGTCGAGCTCGCGACGATTCGGGGAAGGGCTCAACCGACGCGCGAGCGCGATGAGTTCATCGGTGGTGTGGCCCATCGCGCTGACGACGACTGCCACATGGTGCCCCTCGGCGCGGCGATCCGCCACACGCGTGGCACATCGCCGGATCCGATCGGGATCCGCAACCGATGTGCCGCCGAACTTCATCACCACTCTGGCCATGGGATGGCCGATGTTACCGGGCGCTGAGCCCATGGGGAACTCCATCGGTCGCAACCGAGCAGAGAGCAAAGGCCAGCCCCCGCTCAATCCGCGGGCGCACCGCTCGCCGGGTGGCGGCGGATCATCCCGCCAGGCTCACGCCCCGACGCTCTCGGCCTTGCTTCGCTCGCTGCGCTCGTGGCGACGGCGCTCGGCCTCGCCAAGGATCTTCTTGCGCACACGCACCTGCGTGGGAGTGATCTCGACGAGCTCGTCCTCCTCGATGTACTCCAGCGCCGCCTCGAGCGACATCAGGCGCGGCGCCTTGAGCACCACGGTTGCTTCCTTGGCGGCCTCGCGGAAGTTCGTGAGCTGCTTCGCCTTCACCACATTGACATTCAGGTCGTTGTCGCGGTTGTGCTCGCCCACGATCATGCCTTCGTAGACGACCTCGCTCGGCCGGATGAACATGAAGCCGCGGTCACCGAGGCCCAGCAGCGCATACGCCGTGGCCGTGCCCGACTCCATGCTGATCATCACGCCGTTCTGGCGCTTGGCGATGCCGCCCTTGAGCGGCTTGTAGCAGTGAAACGAGTGGTACATGACCGCCTCGCCACCGGTGGCGTTGAGCACCCGCGTGCGAAGGCCGATGAGGCCACGCGCCGGGATCTCGGCCTCGACATGCATGCGCTCGCCACGCGTGTCGACCTTGAGGATCTCGGCACCACGCTGCCCCAGCAGCTCGAGCGACGGCCCCATCCCGCTGAGCGCGGTGTCGAGCACGAGACGCTCGAACGGCTCGCAGGTCACGCCGTCGATCTCCTTCTCGATGACCTGCGGCTTGCCCACGGTCAGCTCGAAGCCCTCGCGGCGCATGTTCTCGATGAGCACGCCCAGGTGCAGCAGGCCGCGACCAGACACATGGAACTCATCGCTCGTGTCGCCCATGGACACCTTCAGCGCCACGTTCTTCTCGAGTTCCTTCTGCAGGCGATCCCAGATCTGGCGGCTGGTCACATACTTGCCTTCACGGCCGCCGAGCGGACCATCGTTGATGCGGAACACCATGTGCAGCGTGGGTTCGTCGACCTTCACGCGCTCCATGGGAAGCGGCTGATCATGCAGGCAGATCGTGTCGCCGATCTCGATGTCGGGGATGCCCTCGATCGCGCACAGGTCGCCCGCCTCGACGAGGTCAGCCGGCTGGCGGCCAAGCCCCTCGAAGCGCTTCACGCCCGAGACGCGGCCGCGCTTGACGCTTCCGTCCTGCTTGGTCGCCACGATCGCCAGGTTCGGCTTGACCGAGCCTTGATACACGCGGCCGATCGCAATGCGGCCCACATAGTCGTTGTAGTCGAGGTTGGTGACGAGGAACTGCAGCGGCTTCGCTGCGTCGCAGGTCGGGGCCGGCACGCGCTGGTGGATCGCCTGGAAGAGATCCTTGACGCCACGCTCACGGTCATTGCGGTCAAAGGCAGCCCAGCCGTCGCGGCCACTTGCGAAGAGCACGGGGAAATCAAGCGCCAGGTCGTCGGCGCCCAGCTCAACGAGCAGGTCGAACACCTCATTCACGACCGCATCGGGCCGGCCTTCGGGGCGGTCGCACTTGTTCACGACGACGATCGGCTTGAGTCCGACCTCGAGCGCCTTCTGGAGCACGAAGCGCGTCTGCGGCATAGGGCCCTCGAGCGAATCGACCAGCAGCAGGCAGCCGTCGGCCATGCGCAGCACGCGCTCGACCTCGCCGCCGAAGTCGGCGTGGCCCGGGGTATCGATGATGTTCACGCGGATGGGTTCGCCCTTGTTGGGCCCTTCCGGCATCACGTAATCGACCGCGCAGTTCTTGGCCAGGATGGTGATCCCACGCTCGCGCTCGAGCGGGTTTGAGTCCATGACGCACTCGCCATCGACCTCTCGTGCAGCGCTCGAGGCTTGCAGCATGGAGTCGACGAGCGTGGTCTTGCCGTGGTCGACGTGGGCGATGATGGCGACGTTGCGGATGGATGAGGCTTCGGGCATTGGTAGACTTGGTCCTGTCCCGGCAGTGCCGAGTCAGGCAAGGTTATCCGAAATGGACGATGAAGCGAAGACCCTGACTTCGGTGCCCTACACATGGCCCCAGCGCATCGCCGCGATCGCGATCGCGGTCATCAGTGACATCCTGAACGCGGCCTTCACCTGGGCACCCCCCATCGTGATTGGGATCGACATCATCACGGCGGCCCTGCTGTGGCTGGTTCTGGGCCGACCCATGGTGCTGCTGCCGGTCTTCGTCGCTGAAGCGCTGCCGGGCATGAGCCTCGTGCCCCTCTGGACCTTGGTCGCCGCGGGGCTGGCCTTCTTGGGCAGGATCCCCGGCCGCGGCCGTGTAGGCGGTTCACCCACATCGCCACACGAGCGGCCAAGCCCCACCGCCCTCCCGGGCCGTGATCCGCCGCGCTGAACGCGCGCGCCGCTCAGAGCCCGTAGAGCGGCGAGAGCTTGCCCTTCAGATATGCCAGGTACGGCTCGCTTGAGAGCGGCTTGCCCGTCACGCGCTCGCACAGTTCGCCCGGCAGGTACCGCCGGCCATGGGCGTGGATGTTCGTGTTGAGCCACGCGAGCAGCGGCTTGAACTCGCCTCGGGCGATCCCCGCTTCGAGCCCCGGCAGCGCCTTCGAGGCCGCCTCGAAGAACTGCGCGGCGTAGAGCGTGCCCAGCGTGTAGGTCGGGAAGTAGCCGAACGCACCCATGGACCAGTGCACGTCCTGAAGGCAGCCGCGCCGGTCATCAGGCACCTCGACACCGACGATCTCCCGGTAGAGCCGGTTCCAGGTCGACGGCAGGTCAGCGACCTCCATCTGCCCGCCGATCAGCTTGCGCTCGATCTCGAAGCGCACCATGACATGGAGGTTGTAAGTCGCCTCATCGGCCTCGACGCGGATGAAGCCGCGCTCGACGATGTTCGCCGCGCCGTAGAGCTCATCGAGCGAGAAACCGCGGGCCGCATCGCCCAGCATCTCGGGCAGCTTCGGCGCCGCCCACGACCAGAACGCGTGGCTGCGCCCGACCTGGTTTTCCCAGAGCCGGCTCTGGCTTTCGTGGATCCCCAGCGACACCGCCTGCCCCAGCGGCGTGCCGATCCAAGCCGAAGGCAGCCCCTGCTCGTACATCCCGTGGCCAGCTTCGTGCATCGTGCTGCCGAGCGCATCGTTCACGCAGGTCTCAAGGTACCGCGTGGTCATCCGCACATCGTTGCAGTGGCTGCCGCCGCAGAAGGGATGCGTGCTGCGATCGAGCCTCCCGCGCAAGAAGTCGAAGCCAATCGCCTCGGCCACCACGCGCACGAAGCGCTCCTGCTGATCGATCGCGATCGCCGTCTCGTTGAAGCGGTTGCTCGGCTTGACCGGACTTGCCATGAGCCGATCGATGAACCCCGTGAGCTGCTCGCGCAGCGGCCTAAAGACGCGCTCCACATCAGCCGCACGGCAGCCGGGCTCGTAGCCGTCCGCCAACGCATCCCAAGTCTCCCCACCAGCCGGGACGCCGTAGCAGCGCGCCTTCTCGCGGTTCAGGTGCACGAGCCGCTCAAGCCAGGGGCGGAAGCGGTTGAAGTCGCTCGTCTTGCGGGCTTCGGCCCACTCGTGCTGCGCACTGCTGCTCACGCTGGCAAGCTCTTCGACGAGCTTGGCCGGAAGCTTGGTGTCGCGGTCATAGTCGCGGCGCAGCTCCCGCACCAGGGCTGCTTCAGCGGAGCCCTTGGCCACCGAACCCTCCGCCGCCGCGATCAGGTCACCCATGGCCTTCGAGGTGAAGTGCTCATGGCGCATACGGGCAAGCTGCGCAAGCTGCTTCGAACGCAACTCGATGCCACCGACGGGCATCATGGTCTCCTGGTCCCAGCCCAGGATGCTCGCAGTCGATTCCAGCAGCGACGACTCGCGGGAGGCTTCGATCACGCTCTCAAGTGCAGTGCTCATGCGCTCGAGTCTAGGGAATGCCGACTACCTCTTGCAGCGCCCGACCGCCGAGCCATGCATCTCACGGGGCCCAACGACAGGAGGCCGCCCACGGGGGCGGCCTCCTGGTTCGATCGATGTTGACGGGGCGAACGCCCCGCTTCAGGTCAGCTCACTTGGCTTCGAGCATGGCAGCGATGGCCTTGCCATTGTCATCCGAGCGGGCCTTGGCGATCTCGAGCGCATTCTTGCCGAGCGGCCCCTTGGCGGCACGGTCGGCCTTGGCGTCGAGCAGCATGCGGACCTTTTCCGGGGTACCGCTCTGCGCAGCCACGAGTAGCGGCGTGAGCCCCTGCTTGTTGACCACGTTCACATCTGCGCCAGCGCCGATGAGCATCTTGAGACTGTCGGGCTTGCCGCTGCGCGCTGCACGCATGAGCGGCGTGTCGCCGGTGATGTTGTCGGCCACCGCGATGTTTGCCTTGCGGTCGAGCAGGAACTTGACGGTCTCGGGGCTGCCGATGCCTGCCGCCCACAGAAGCGGGCTGAGGCCGTTCGCATCGATGATGTTGATGTCGGCGCCGGCATCGACGAGCGCGGTCACCGTCTCGACGGAGCCCATGCCCGAGGCCCAGGTCAGCGGCGTGCCGCCGATCTGATCGCGCGCAGCGACATCGGCACCGCTGGCAATGAGGAGCTTGGTCGCGTCGAGGGACTTGCTCTCGGCAGCGATGGTCAGTGCCGTCTTGCCGGTGCGATCCTTGGCGTTGACGTTCGACTTGCCCTCGATCAGCGCCTTGACGGCGTCGACCTTGTTGCCCTTGGCGGCCCACATCAGCGCGGTACGGCCGCTGCCGGTGTCGAGCTCGTCGACGAGTGCACCACCCTTGGCGAGCTCTTCCTTGATCTTGGCAGCGTCGCCATCGCGCGCCGCCATGATGAGCGAGCTCATGGGCTTGGCCACCGGCGGCGCCTTGGCGTTGGCTGCATCGGCGGCGTTGAAGGGCCGCTTCACCATGACGCTCATGGTCTGGGCCTTGGGGTGATCGGTCGTGAAGGTGATCTTGATGGTGCGGCCCATTTCCTGCCACTTCGACCAGTCGACCTTGAGCAGCGCTTCGGTGCCTGCGGCTTCGGGCACATTCTTGATGATGGGCGGGTTGACCGAGGTGATCTTGAACGCGGTGCCGTCTGCCG